>Ga0209466_1000088_pt1 | contig 19955 bp, 13 predicted proteins | sample PanSoiPlo30MoBio_FD_188323 | JGI IMG/M metagenome (GOLD analysis project Ga0209466, IMG submission 188323) | Tropical forest soil microbial communities from Panama analyzed to predict greenhouse gas emissions - Panama Soil Plot 30 MoBio (SPAdes)... | ecosystem: Environmental > Terrestrial > Soil...
GCCTGGGCGCTCGCCGCCAGCGGCAGCAGCGGCGGGCGCGGCTCGCCGCAGTCGCGGCCCATGGCGCGCAGCGCCGCCTTGAGGCCGGCGGGACCGTCGGCCTTGAGGAGTTGGTGCAAGGCCGCGACCTCGTCCTGCGCCGGGCGCGCCGCGAAAAATTTTTCCTCGCCGCACAGGTCGTAGAGTTTTCGCACCAGGCGCGGCGCGATCGCGGCCAATGGTGAAAACAGGCCACGCGCCCCGACGGCGCTGGCCGACACCAGATGCTCGGTTCCGGCCAGCAGGAGGAAATTTTTGCGCACGCGTGGCGCCTCGGTCATCAGTTCGATCATGAACTGCCAGTCGAGGCTCAGGTCGACGATGCCGGCAAAGTTGGGCAGCCGCTCGATCAGTTTCAGGGCCAGGTCGCTCGTGAGCTTCGTCCCTGCCATCTCGTCGGGTGAATTGTAGATGAGCAGCGGAATGGTGACCGCCGAGCCGATGGCGGAAAAATGTTCGAGCAGCATCGCCGGCGGCGGCGTCCAGTAGTAGGGCGTGGTGGCGACGACGGCCGCCGCGCCGGCGCGCTCGGCGTCGCGCGCCAGCGCTGCCGCGATGGCGCTGCCGGCATTGCTCACGTGCGCGATCACGGGGACGTCCGGGGCGTTGGCGATGGCGAACGCCAGCACGCTGCGCTTCTCGTCCTCGGACAGGCTCACGGATTCGCCCGCGTGCATTGGCAGCGCCAGCGCATCGGCACCGTGGCGCCGGTGAAAGTCGATCACCTGGCCCAGCCGATCGAAGTCGATGCGGTGATCGCCGGTGAACGGCGTGACCGGCGTATGCACCAGGCCGGGCTGAAAAGCGGACATGTCGATCTCGCGAAAAGCGTCACCAGCCGTGCGGCTCGGTGTCCAGGATGCCAAGCGCCTCGAGCTCGCTGCGGATGTAGGCCTGCCGTTCCTTGCTGGCGGTCGGCAGCGGCGGTCGCGTCGGGCCGACCGGGCGCCCCATGATCACCATGCCGCCCTTGAGCGACGACGGATACTGATCGCGGAACAGGAGCCACAGCCGCGTCATCTTGGCCTGCAAGGTGCGGGCGCGCGGCCAGTCGCCTTCCATGCAGGCATCGAACAGGTCCCGGCACAGGTTGGGACAGATCGAGCCCGCCGCCGAATAGGATCCGACGCCGCCGAGCGGCACCGAGGGCAGCAGAAACTCGACGCCGGTGAGCAGGGCGAAATCCGGCCGCAGCGGCAGCGCCGCGCGCGCGATCTCGAGAAATTTTTCGCTGTTGAAGCTTGCCTCCTTCACGCCGGCGAAATTGGGCAGGCGCTGGATCAGGCGCGACATCAGGTCGCCGGTGATCTCGACGCCGGCGAGATAGCTGGGTGAGTTGTAGGACAGAACCGGCAGATCGATGGCGCCGCACAGGCGCACGAAATAGGCATGGATCGCCTCGGGCGAGGGAGTCCAGAAATACGGCGTGATGGCGAGCACGCCGTCGGCGCCGATTGCCTGGGCGTGTCGCGCCAGCTCCATCGTGTCCTCGACCGCGAGCGCGCTGACATGGATCGTCACCGGGATGCGGCCGGCCACCACCTTGACAGCGGCTTCCGCGAAGAGCTTGCGCTCGGCGATCGTCAGGTTGAGCGACTCGCCCTTGTGGTGCGGCCAGGAGATGGCGGTGGCGCCGGTGCGCACGTGGAAGTCCAGCACCCGCTCGAACGTTGCGAGATCGAGGCTGAAATCGTCGTTCAGCGGCGTGACCGGGCTTTGCATCACGCCTCTGAACCTGGTCGCCATTTTTAGCTCCAGCGGCCGCCCGCGCGTTGGTGAAGAGCGAGGACCCGTGCGGCGCGATTGAGCCACAGCGCGCCAACATGGACAACCCGCGTTCCATGCCGACGGAACATGGCCGTTAACCGATGGCAGGGCGTTGTTAATCAGCTTGGCGGCTGCCCATCTTCAAGTTGACATTTTGTGGCGCTAACGCCTGAAAATCTGCTAACAGCATGCGACGGCCGCTCAGAAGGACTGTGCGCATGAAGGCGATGAGATCGACCCGACTGGCCCTTGCGGCGCTCGGCCTGGCCGGTGCCGGCGTGCTGCTGACCGCCGGCGTGCTGATGCCTTCGCCGGCGGCGGCGCAGTTCTGGGGTGATCCGTTTTTCCGGCCGCCGCGTCCGCAGCGTGCGATCCCGCAACAGCAAATGGATCCATTCGGGGGGCTCTTCCAACCGCAGCGGCCGTTCTGGCAGCCGCAGCGGGCGCCGCGGTCCAGCCCCGCCCCCACTCGGTCGCAACTGGGCGACTCCTCCAAGGCGCCGCCGCCGAAGAAACCGGATACGCCGCCCACGACCACCATCGTGGTGCTCGGCGACGCCATGGCGGACTGGCTCGGGCACGGCCTCGAGGAAGCTTACGCCGACAATCCCGAGTTCGGCGTGGTGCGCAAGGTGCGCACCAATTCCGGACTGATCCGCAACGAGTCGCGCAGCGATTCCTACGACTGGGTTCAGGCGGCGCGCGAGTTTCTGGCGAGCGAGAAGCCCGACTATGTCGTCATGATGATCGGCCTCTCCGATCGTGTACCCATCCGCGAACGGCCAGCCGCGCGTGCGGGCGGCAAGCCGGGGCAGCCGCCGGCGCAGCAGGGCCAGGCGCAGCCGGCCCAGCCGGCCCAGCCATCGCAGCAGACGCCACCGCCGCAGAGCCAGCAGAACGCCGCGCAGGACGCCGAAGGAGCCACGAAGCCGGAGTCGTCTCCCGAGCCGGCGCCCTCCACCACGTCGGCCAATCATGAATTCCGCTCGGACAAGTGGGGCGAGCTCTACGCCAAGCGGATCGACGAGACCATTGCGGCGCTCAAGGCCAAGGGCGTTCCGGTGCTGTGGGTCGGGCTGCCGCCCATCCGCGGGCCGCGGTCGCGCAGCGACGTGTCCTATCTCAACGACTACTATCGTGCCCGCGCTCAGAAAGCCGGCATCATCTATGTCGACGTGTGGGACGGCTTCGTCGACGATGAAGGCAATTTCAACCTGCGCGGTCCCGACTACAACGGCCAGATCCGCCAATTGCGCAGCACCGACGGCATCTATTTCACCAAGGCCGGCGCGTTGAAGCTCGGCCATTACGTCGAGCGCGAGATCCAGCGGCTGATGCAGGCGCGCGCCACGCCGGTGGCGCTGCCGGCACCCGAGCCGCAGCAGCAGACGCCGGCCAAGTCCGGCGTTCCCGCCGCGCGGCCGGTGGCGGGTCCGGTGGTGCCGCTCACCGCCACCACGACCACGCCGGAGGATCTCGCCGGCAGCGGGTCGGCGCGCGGCGCATCCTCGCCAGATCCCCTCGCCACCCGCGTGCTCCTACGCGGCGAGTCGTCGTCGGCCCCGAGCGGACGCGCCGATGATTTTTCCTGGCCGCGCGCGGCTGTCGATGACAGCGCCATCATTCCGGTGGCGGTCGCGCCACCGGCCGCCCCGCCGCCGCAGCGCCCCTCCGGCAAGAAGGGCGCCACGGACAAGGGCGCGTCCAAGCGCTCCGGGCAATCCGCCGAGAAGACGGCACCGACCAGGCAGCGTTGACGCGCGCGTCTTGACGGCTCGACTGACGGCGGTGGCGCTGCCCGAGCGCGTCCGGCCTCCATGACGACGTCTTCGTTTCCGGCGTAGCCGCCGCTGCACATCGCGGCGATGCTTCGGTTTCGGCCGAAGCATCGCCGTTTCGTTCCAGGCAGTCTGGCCCGGCGCGGTCGAGACCGGGATTGACGATGAGGGCAGGCAGCGGTCGCTTCCATGGCTGGCGCGTGGTCGGTGCCGCCTTCGCGCTCGCGGTGTTCGGCTGGGGGCTCGGCTTCTACGGGCCGCCGGTCTACCTGCATACCGTGCGCGAGGCCAAGAATTTTCCGCCCGAACTCGTCTCCACCGCCGTGACGGCGCACTTTGTAACCGGCGCGCTGGTCGTGGCCAACCTGTCGGCGCTCCATCGCGGCTTCGGCATTCCAACGGTGACGAAGGCGGCGGCGCTGTGTCTGGGCCTCGGCGTTCTCGGCTGGGCGCTGGCGACGACGCCCGCCTGGCTCTTTGCCGCCACGCTGCTCAGCGGTGCCGGCTGGGCCGGGATGGGCGGCGCCGCCGTCAACGCCATCGTCTCGCCGTGGTTCGTGCGCGCGCGTCCCGCCGCCCTGTCCATGGCCTACAACGGCGCCAGCATCGGCGGCGTCGTGTTCTCGCCGCTGTGGGTAGCGGCGATCGCTGCGCTGGGCTTCCCCGCCGCCGCCGCGGCGATCGGCCTCGTCATGCTGATCGCGATCTGGGTGCTGGCCGACCGGCTGATGTCGCGCACGCCGGAGCAGATGGGCTTGCGGCCGGACGGCGACGCGCCCGGCCCGGCATCTTCCGCGGCGCCGGCCGCCATGCCGCGTGCCGGATCGCTGCTGTGGCGCGACGTGACGTTCGCGACGCTGGCAGCCGGCATGGCGATCGGCTTGTTCGCGCAGATCGGGTTGATCGCGCACCTGTTCTCGCTCCTGGTGCCGGCGCTCGGGGCGCAAGGCGCCGGCCTGGCGATGGGACTGGCCACCGCCATGGCGATTGCCGGGCGCACGGCGATCGGCTGGCTGATGCCCGCCGGCGCCGACCGGCGGCTCGTCGCCGGCGCCAGCTACGCGGTGCAGATCGCCGGCTGCGTCGCGCTGCTGCTGGCAGCCGGCAGCAACGTGGCGCTGCTGCTCGCCGGCATCGTGTTGTTCGGATTCGGCATCGGCAACGCGACGTCGCTGCCGCCGCTCATCGCCCAGAGCGAATTCGCCAAGGACGACGTGCCGCGCGTGGTCGCCCTCATCGTCGCCATCGCGCAGGGCACCTTTGCGTTCGCGCCGGCCGTGTTCGGTGTCATCCGCGAGCTTGCGCCGGGGGGCAGCGCGGCCGGCGCCGCGCCGGCCGTCTTCATCATGGCGGCGCTGCTGCAGGGCGCGGCGATCGCGGCACTGCTGGCCGGGCGGCGCGCCTGAGATCAGCGCGTCACATCTTGAGCCTGATCACAAAGGCAATCGCCGCGCTGCAGCCGCTGGAGGCGCCTGCCTTACGCCGGTCGTCGGATCGCCCGCCCAATGAAGATCAGGATGCAGGCACCGATGAAGCCAGCTATCAGATAGCCGACCCAGCCGCCGAACGTAACGCCGAGCAGGCCGAAGAGCCAGCTCGCGATCGCCGCTCCGACGATCCCGAGCAGAATGTTCATCAGGAGCCCCATGCGGCTCTGCATGAACTGCTCGGCAAGCCAGCCCGCGATTCCGCCAATGATGATGGCTGCGATCCAGCCGATTTCCTGATTTTCCATGCTAGTCGCTCCGCGGCTGCCTGCCCGAGGCCAAACGCCCCAGGACCAAAGTCGTTCCTCATCGGTCGATTGCATGCGAAGGAAGGGCGCGCGTCGCAAGAGTGCTTGGACGGTCTTCCCGCATTTCGCTTCGCTCATCGGGGTTACGACATGTCAATTCGCCGGCTCGCCGGCCATTACGTAGGCCCACAGCGCTTCGATCTCTTCCGCGTTGAGCACGTCGTCCCACGGCGGCATGTTGCGCTTGCCGTTGGCGACCGAATCGACAAACCGCGTACGCGCGTCGCGCGGAAATGTCCGCAGGTCGATCGCCCATTGTGGGTTGCGCATGCGGGTGCCGTGGCACGTGGCACAATGGCGCGCGAACAGACTGCCGCCCTGCTTGATCTGCTCCGGAGGGAATTCCGCTGCCCGCTCCTGCGCCGCGGCGCTCGCGCACGTGAGCGCGAGGCCGAGGCACAGGGTCGCAAAGACGCCTCCCGGAGCAGGCCGCATCATTCAGGCATCAAAGCGAACGTGGTCACCGATCCGCCGGTCGGAATGAGGTCATAGCCCTTCACCCTGCGATTGACGGAGCCGCCGATGCCGGAAAGAACCGTCACGTACTGACGTCCCTGGTGGGTGAACGTGATCGGCGGCGAATTGATGCCCGACCCGGTCTTGAACTGCCACAGGGTCTGGCCGCTGTCCTGGTCGAGCGCGATGAACTCGCCGGTCATCCGGCCGGTGAACAAGAGCCCGCCGTCAGTCGCCAGCATCCCGGCCGGGCTCGCCGTCTCGATGAGCGGGACCTTCCATTTTGCCTGGCCGGTCAGTGGGTCGAACGCCATGTGATAGCCCCACGGTTCGCCCGGCGATGCGCGGAAGCTCGTCTCCACGCCGGTCGAACCCTGGCCGAGCACGAAGTCGAACTTCACGAATTTCAGAATCCGCGCGATTTCCCAGGAGTTGAGATAGACGAGTCCGGTCTTCGGGTTGAACGCCATCAGCGACGCGTTGGTGCCGCGCGACGGCCATACCTCGACCTCTTCGCCTTTGACGGCGCGTTCATAGACATCGGTCATGACCGGACGTCCGGTTTCGAGGTCGATCTGGGTCGCCCAGTTGACCTTCACGTAGGGATGGGCGGCGATCAGCCGGCCATTGGTGCGATCCAGTACATACAGGAACCCGTTCTTCTGGGCGCTCAGAAGCACCTTCCGGGCCTGGCCGTTGATGGTCAGGTCGGCCAGCACCGGCTCGGCGCTGCCGTCGAGGTCGAAGCTTTCATTCGGCGTGTATTGATAGTGCCAGACCACCTCGCCGGTCTTGGGCCGGATCGCCAGCACGCTCGCCGTATACAGGCTGTCCATGGCGCCGCGATAGGCCGGGTTGTACGGCTCGGCATTGCCGGTGCCCCAGTAGACGAGATCGAGCTCGGGGTCGTATGAGCCGTTCTGCCAGGTGGCGCCGCCGCCATATTTCCAGGCATCCGGAATGTCCTTGTGGGGCCAGGTCTCCGACCCCGTCTCGCCGGGCGCCGGGATGGTGTAGCGCCGCCACAGATGCTGCCCGGTCTCCGGATCCCAGGCGTCGAGGAAGCCGCGCGTGGTGCGGTCGCCGCCGGCCATTCCGCTGATCAGCACGCCGTTCGCCACCAGCGGCGCGATCACTCCGATGTAGCCTTCCTTGTAGTCGGCAAATTTCTGCTTCCAGATCTGTTTGCCGGTCTTCATGTCGAGCGCGATGACGTGGCAGTCGAGCGACTGGCGAAACAGCTTGCCGTTATAGATGGTGGCGCCGCCGCGCATGATGGCGCCAGCGTTTCCCACCCGCGCCGCCGCGCGCTCGTACTCCACCGGCGTGCGCCAGATCGCCTGGCCGGTGGCGACGTCGAGGGCAAACGTCCAATGTCCGTTCACCACGTACATGACGCCGTTGTAGACCGTCGGCTGGGAGAGCTCGCCCACGTCGTTGGCGAGGCTCGTGGTCCACACCGGCACCAGGCGCTTGACGTTTCCTTTGTTGATCTGATTCAGCGGGCTGTACTGGTTGAGGCGATAGCCCATCCCGAAGGCCGGGACGTTGTCGGTGTTCTTGCCAGTGTCGATCAGCTCCTGTGCGGTCTGCGCGAGCGCCGAACCGCACCAGCAACACAGCAATGCCGCGAGTATCTTCCTCATGCCGCCCTCCCTTTGCGTCTTGCAACGCTTGCGCCGAGGTTCGTGTGACCGGCGCCTGGCCCTAAAGCATGCGCGCTTCCAGCCTTGCTGCCAAGGGTACAGCAACGGCTCGTCCGCTTGGTCGTTCTCAGCTCCGCGTGATCACTTGCAACGAGAAAACTCGCGAGCGCCGCGCCGATCCGGCCGGCGAGATGGTCGTAGCAGGTCCGCGCTGTGCGCAGAGCTGCCGCACGCGGCTCGACAAAGCACGTCGGGGCGGTGGACCGAATTCACCGCGCACGCGGTCGCCCGCGTCGGGTCTTCGCCGCGGTCGCCGCGGAAAGCGATAGCCGGCAGCTGCGCCGAGTCCTAGGATGCGCGCGGGAACAGGCCGCTGCTCAACGATGGCATTAAGCGCACCTTCACGCGCCATGCTCGTCCTGGGGAGGCCGCCTCCGCGATGACCCGGGACGGATTCGGATCGCGCCGAGCCTTCCTTGCCGGCGGGGCGGTCTTGGTGGAAAGTCGAGCAAACAAGGGAGGGCTCGCCGATGCACGTGGTGCCGCTGGGTCCGGGCTTTGCCGCTGAGCTGCGGGGCGTGACGCTGGCCGAGGTCGCGGCGGACGACGCAGTCTATCGCGAGACGCGTGCGGCATTCGAGGAGCATTCAGTCCTGGTCTTTCGCGGCCAGGACGTGACCGACGACGCGCAGCTTGCCTTCTCGCGTCGCTTCGGGCCGCTCGAAGTGACCAAAGTCGGCTCGCAGGGCGCGGGCACCAACCTGGTGATCCTCAGTACGATCGACGAGAACGGCAAGGTCGTGCCGGCGGATCACCGACTCGCCCTGCGCAACAAGGCGAACCAGCTGTGGCATACCGACAGCACGTTCAAGCGGGTGCCGGCGCTGGCCTCGGTGCTCTCCGCCCGTATCATCCCGGAGCGGGGCGGTGAGACCGAATATGTCTCGACCCGCCTCGCCTTCGCGCGGCTGGAGGAGCCGCTGCGTCGGCGACTGGAGAATTCCTTCGCTTGGCACGACTACGCGCATTCGCGCGGAAAAATCGCGCCTGATCTCGCCAGCCCGGAGGAGCGCGCGGCGCTGCCGCCGCAATGCTGGCGCATGACGTGGAAGAACCCGTCAAACGGCCGCGCCGCGCTGTACCTTGCCTCGCACGCCTATGCAATCGAGGGCGTGGAGCACGCGGCGGCGCAGGACCTGCTCGCCGAGTTGATCGACGCCGCGACGGCGCCCGGCTTGAGCTATGTCCACGCCTGGCGCAACGGCGATGTCGTCATGTGGGACAACCGCGCGACCATGCATCGCGGTCGGCCCTGGCCGCCGCACGTGGCGCGGCTGATGGTGCGCACGACAATCTCCGCGACTGCGGCGGACGGGCTGGAGACCGTCCGCGCGCCGCCACGGCAGGCGGCGGAATAGGCGGCGGCGGCGTCGCCGCGTGCGGAACGACCGAGTGCGTTATTGGCCGGGCCCGGCGCCGTGACGCCCTGGACCGATCGCGAGCTTGCAGGACGACAGCCGGGGCCTTGCGCCGGTCGTGCGGATGACCGGTAGTCCCGAAGGAAGAATGCGCGCTTTCAGGCCAGGCTGCCAAGCGCCCGTGGCGCGGCACGGCCATGCCTTATCCGCTCGGCATCGTAGCCCGGATGAGCGAAGCGAAATCCGGGAGCGGCCCCGCATGTCGCTCCGCTCATGCGGGCTACAAGGCGCAATCACCGCGGCAGATCGGTCGCGCCCGTCAGGAACTTGTCGATCGCATGCGCGGTCTGGCGGCCTTCGCGGATCGCCCACACGACCAGCGACTGGCCGCGTCGCATGTCGCCGCAGGCGAACACCTTGTCGATCGAGCTCTGATAGCTGTCGGTGTCTGCCTTGACGTTGCCGCGCGGGTCGAGCGCGACGCCGAGGTCCTGGATCATGCCCTCGTGCACCGGGTGCACGAAACCCATGGCGAGCAGCACGAGGTCGCCCTTGAGCTCGAACTCGGTGCCGGGGATCGGCTTGAACTTATCGTCGCAACGCACACACTTGAGCTTCTTCACGCGCCCGTGCTGGCCCAAGAACTCCTGGGTCAGCACGGCGAAGTCGCGCTCGGCGCCCTCCTCGTGGCTCGACGAGGTGCGCAGCTTGTACGGCCAGTTGGGCCAGGTGAGGAGCTTGTCCTCCTTGTCGGGCGGCCGCGCCATGATCTCCAGGTTGGTGACCGACAGCGCGCCCTGCCGGATGGCGGTGCCGATGCAGTCGGAGCCGGTGTCGCCGCCGCCGATGACGATGACGTGCTTGCCGGAGGCAAGGATCGGCTGGACGTCGCCGAGCGGCTCGCGGCTGACGCGGCGGTTCTGCTGCGGCAGAAAATCCATGGCGAAGTGCACGCCGGCGAGCTCGCGCCCGGGGATCGGCAGGTCGCGACTTTTTTCGGCGCCGCCGGCGAGTGCGATGGCATCGTAACCCTTCATCAGATCGTCCACCGCCACGTTGACGCCGACATGGGCGTTGTAGTGGAACACGACGCCTTCCGCTTCCATCTGGGCGATGCGGCGGAAGACGATCTGCTTCTCCATCTTGAAATCGGGAATGCCGTAGGTCAGCAGCCCGCCGGCCTTGGCGAGCTTCTCGTAGACGTGGACCTCGTGGCCGGCGCGGCAGAGCTGCTGCGCGCAGGCGAGGCCCGCCGGGCCGGAGCCGACGACCGCCACCTTCTTGCCGGTGATTTTTTGCGGCGGCTCGGGCTTGACCCAGCCCTTCTCCCACGCCCGGTCGATGATCATGCATTCGATCGTCTTGATGGTGACCGGGCTCTCGATGAGGTTGAGCGTGCACGCCGCCTCGCACGGCGCCGGGCAGATGCGGCCGGTGAATTCCGGGAAGTTGTTGGTCGAATGCAGGTTGAGGATCGCCTCCTGCCAGTCGCCGCGATAGACGAGGTCGTTCCAGTCAGGGATCTGGTTGTTCACCGGGCAGCCGGTGTGACAGTACGGAATGCCGCAATTCATGCAGCGCGCCGCTTGGTCGCGCGACGCCTCCTCCGACAGCGGTTGCACGAACTCGCGCCAGTGGCGGATGCGGTCGCCCGCCGGCGCGTACCGCCGGTCCTGCCGCTCGATTTCGAGAAAACCCGTAACTTTGCCCATTCCGTCGAACCTATTTTGGACACCGCGCAAGCGTGTAGGCGCCCGTATTGGGGCCAGGCCGCTGCCACACATAGACGTTTATAGTGTCACCTTCATGCACCGTCGATTTGAGACAAGGGTCAAAATCGATCTCGATGCGAGACGGCGTGCCGCCCATTGATGCCTGGAGAATCTCGATCGATAGCCGCGTTTTGCAATACGCACCCGTTCCGATGCCGAGCACCTTACCCGTGATGCCGATCCTTCCGTCCGCGTGCTTGATCGCTGTCCCGCTACAATCCGGAAATCGAACATCTCGAGCGCAGACCACTGCGCACTCGGTCTGGCCCAGTGCCGGTGGAAGCGGAGCGATCGATGGCAACGCCGCAGCAATAATGCCAATAACCCTGGCCATTACTCCGCCGCCTGCATTTCGCGGCTGCGTTCCAGCTCCTGCAGGGCGCGGCGGTACTCGACCGGCATCACCTTGCGGAACTTGGGCAGGTACTCGTTCCACTTGTCGAGGATTTCCGCGGCGCGCGCCGAGCCGGTATAGCTCGCGTGGTTGGCGATGAGCTGGTGCAGCCGCTCGGCATCGAAGCGGCTCATGTCGCTCATCACGTCCACGCGGCCATGGGTATCGAGATCGCCCGACTGGTGGTAGTGGCGCGCGCTCATGTCTTCTTCTTCGGGAACGGCCTCGAGCTCGACCATGGAGAGGTTGCAGCGCGACGCGAACGTGCCGTCCTCGTCGAGCACGTAGGCGATGCCGCCCGACATGCCGGCGGCGAAATTGCGCCCGGTGCGCCCGATCACCACCACCACGCCGCCCGTCATGTACTCGCAGCCGTGGTCGCCGGTGCCCTCGACCACCGCGATGGCGCCGGAGTTGCGCACCGCGAAGCGCTCGCCGGCGACGCCGCGGAAGTAGCACTCGCCCTCGATAGCGCCGTACAGGACCGTGTTGCCGACGATGATCGAGTGCTCGGGGACGAGCTTCTGCGCCTCCTTCGGCGGGTAGACGATGATGCGGCCGCCGGACAGGCCCTTGCCGACATAGTCGTTGGCTTCGCCTTCGAGCTCCAGCGTCGCGCCGTGCGCCAGCCAGGCGCCAAAGCTCTGGCCGGCCGTGCCCTTGAGCCGCACGTGCACCGTGCCGTCGGGGAGGCCGCTATGGCCGTAGCGCTTGGCGATCTCACCCGACAGCATGGCGCCGGTGGTGCGGTCGGTGTTGCGGATCGCGGCAGTGATGCGCACCGGCGTGCCGCGCTCGAGCGCACCCTGCGCCTTGGCGATGAGCTTGCGGTCGAGGACCTTGTCGATCATGTGGTCCTGCGGCTCGCACTTGAAGATGTTCACGCCGGCGGGCGCCTCGGGCTTGTGGAACAGGCGCGAGAAATCGAGGCCCTTGGCCTTCCAGTGGGCGACCACCTCCTGCTTGTCGAGCATCTGCATCTGCCCGACCATCTCGTCGAATTTTCGGTAGCCGAGCTCGGCCATGATCTCGCGCACCTCTTCGGCGACGAAGAAGAAGTAGTTGATGACGTGCTCGGGCTGGCCGATGAAGCGCTTGCGCAGCACTGGGTCCTGGGTGGCGACGCCCACCGGGCAGGTGTTGAGGTGGCATACGCGCATCATGATGCAGCCGGCGGCGATCAGCGGCGCGGTGGAGAAGCCGAACTCGTCGGCGCCGAGCAGCGCGCCCACTACCACGTCGCGGCCGGTGCGGATGCCGCCGTCGACCTGCACGGCGATGCGGCCGCGCAGACGGTTGGCCACCAGCGTCTGGTGGGTCTCGGCGAGCCCGATCTCCCACGGGCTGCCGGCATGCTTGATGGACGTCAGCGGCGATGCCCCGGTGCCACCCTCGAAACCCGCGATGGTGACATGGTCGGCGCGCGCCTTGGACACGCCCGCCGCCACCGTGCCGACGCCGACCTCGGACACGAGCTTGACCGACACGTCGGCCGCCGGGTTGACGTTCTTGAGGTCGTAGATGAGCTGCGCCAGGTCCTCGATCGAATAGATGTCGTGGTGCGGCGGCGGCGAGATCAGGCCGACGCCCGGCGTCGAGTGGCGCACCTTGGCGATGATGGCATCGACCTTGTGGCCGGGCAGCTGCCCGCCTTCGCCGGGCTTGGCGCCCTGCGCCATCTTGATCTGCATCACGTCGGAATTGACCAGGTACTCGGTGGTGGCGCCGAAGCGGCCGGACGCCACCTGCTTGATCGCCGAGCGCATGGAGTCGCCGTTGGGCAGCGGCTTGTAGCGGTCGGATTCCTCGCCGCCCTCGCCGGTGTTCGACTTGCCGCCGATGCGGTTCATGGCGATGGCCAGCGTGGTGTGCGCCTCGCGCGAGATCGAGCCGAACGACATGGCGCCGGTCGAGAAGCGCTTGACGATTTCCTTTGCCGGCTCGACTTCGTCGAGCGGCACGGGTTGGCGGCCATCATCCGCAGCGGTCCGGAGCTGGAACAGGCCGCGGATGGTGAGATATTTTTGCGCCTGGTCGTTCACGATGCGGGCATAGGCGCGGTACTTGTCGAGCGAGTTGCCGCGCACCGCGTGCTGCAGCGTGGCCACCGTCTCGGGCGACCACGCATGTGCCTCGCCGCGCACGCGAAACAGATATTCGCCGCCCACTTCCAGCGCGTGGTTCAGCACGGGCGAGTCGCCGAACGCCGCGCGGTGGCGCCGCACCGTCTCCTCGGCGATCTCGGCCAGCCCGGAGCCTTCGATGGTGGTGGCGGTGCCGAAGAAATATTTTTCGACGAAGTCCTTCTTCAGTCCCACGGCGTCGAAGATCTGCGCGCCGCAATAGGACTGGTAGGTGGAGATGCCCATCTTGGACATCACCTTGAGGATGCCCTTGTCGATCGACTTGATGTAGCGCTTGACGACCTCCTTGTCGTCGAGCTTCTCCGGGAACTCGTCCTTCATGGCGATCAGGGTCTCGAACGCCAGATAGGGATTGATCGCCTCGGCGCCGTAGCCGGCGAGGCAGCAGAAGTGATGCACCTCGCGCGCCTCGCCGGTCTCCACGACCAGGCCGACCGAGGTGCGCAGGCCCTTGCGGATCAGGTGGTGGTGCACCGCCGCGATGGCGAGCAGGGCAGGGAGCGCGATACGGTCGGGCCCGGCCTGGCGGTCCGACAGGATGATGATGTTGTAGCCGCCGTGCACCGCGGCCTCGGCGCGCTCGCACAGCCGCTCGACCGCGTCCTTCATGCCGGCGGCGCCTTTTTCCGCCGGGTAGGTGAAGTCGAGCGTCTTGGTGTCGAACTGCTCTTCCATGTGGCCGATCGAGCGGATCTTCTCCAGATCCTCGTTGGTGAGGATCGGCTGGCGCACTTCCAGGCGCTTGCGCCGCGCCAGGCCTTCGAGATCGAACAGGTTCGGCCGCGGCCCGATGAAGGAGACGAGCGACATCACCAGTTCCTCGCGGATCGAGTCGATCGGCGGGTTGGTGACCTGGGCGAAGTTCTGCTTGAAGTAGGTGTAGAGCAGCTTTGGCTTGTCGGACAAAGCCGAGATCGGGGTGTCGTTGCCCATGGAGCCGACCGCCTCCTGGCCGGTGGTGGCCATGGGCTCCATGAGGATGCGCAGATCCTCCTGGCTGTAACCGAACGCCTGCTGGCGATCGAGCAGCGAGATGTTGGTGCGGATCTCGCGCGGGTGCACGGGCTTCAGATCCTCGAGCACCATCTGCGTGCGCTTGAGCCACTTCTTGTACGGATGCTGGCGCGCCAGCGTGGTCTTGATCTCCTCGTCGGAGATGATGCGCCCCTGCTCGAGATCGACCAGCAGCATTTTCCCGGGCTGCAGGCGCCACTTGCGGACGATCTTCTCTTCCGGAATCGGCAGCACGCCGGCTTCCGATGCCATGATGACGCGGTCGTCGTCGGTGACCAGCCAGCGCGCTGGCCGCAAGCCGTTGCGGTCGAGCGTGGCGCCGATCTGGCGGCCGTCCGTGAACGCCATGGCGGCCGGACCGTCCCACGGCTCCATCAGCGCCGCGTGGTATTCGTAGAACGCGCGCCGCTCCTCATCCATCAGCGGATTGCCGGCCCACGCTTCGGGGATCAGCATCATGGCGGCGTGCGCCAGCGAGTAGCCGCCCTGCACCAAAAACTCGAGCGCGTTGTCGAAACACGCGGTGTCCGACTGGCCCTCGTAGGAGATCGGCCACAGCTTGGAGATGTCGTTGCCGAACAGCTCGGAATCGACCGAGGCCTGGCGCGCCGCCATCCAGTTCACGTTGCCGCGCAGCGTGTTGATCTCGCCATTGTGGCACACCATGCGGTACGGGTGCGCCAGCGGCCAGCTCGGGAACGTGTTGGTGGAGAAGCGCTGGTGCACCAGCGCCAGTGCCGAATCGAAATCCGGATCGTGCAGGTCGGCGTAGTATTTGCCGAGCTGGTCGGCCAGGAACATGCCTTTGTACACGACCGTGCGGCACGACAGCGACACGACGTAGTAGCCGGACAGGCGCCGCTCGCGCGTGTTGTAGACGATGTTGGAAATGACCTTGCGCAGGATGTAGAGCCGGCGCTCGAACTCGCTCTCCGAGGCGATTTCCTTGGGCCGGCCGATGAACACCTGCATGTGCACTGGTTCGGTCGGCAGCACCATCTGGCCGAGCGAGGCATTGTCGGTCGGCACGTTGCGCCAGCCGAGCAGGATCAAACCCTCCTGCGCGACCGTGTCGCGGTAGATGTCGAGGATCACCTGCCGCCACTCGGGATCGCGCGGCATGAACACGTAGCCGACCGCGTAGTGGCCCGGCGCCGGCAGGTCGATGTTCACCTCGGCGGCCTTCTTGGCAAAGAACTTGTGCGGGATCTGCACCAGAATGCCGGCGCCGTCGCCGGCGCGCGGGTCGGCGCCGACGGCGCCGCGATGCTCGAGGTTGCACACGAGCTTGAGCGCGTCCTCGACCAGCTGGTGCGACTTCTTGTTCTTGATGTTGGCGATGAAGCCGACGCCGCAGGAATCCCTCTCCAGCGCCGGATCGAACAGCCCCTGCGCCGGCGGAAAGCCGGCATCCCACCGCGGCTCGCTGCGCCAATCTTTGACGACAGGCCGCCGGCGGGGCTTGCGCGCAACGGATCCCTGGTCTCTGGCGCTCATCGTCGTCCTCTTCACGTCTGTCGCCGGTCAAGCCTGTCCGGCCTGATCCGACGCGCCTCGGCGGCGGGTGCGGCAGGGGCGAAAAGCGCCCCGGCGCAGCACCGAAACCTAAGCTGAAAGCCCAATAGGGCCGCTGGACCCATTTGGGTCGCGTCTTGGGCGCCACCGACGGTTTAGTGTCGTCGGCGCCGAACCGCAGGCCGGCTCAGCCGATCCGACCCGGAAGCGCGGCGACCCAACTGGGACAGTAATACTGTCCTAAATGTTGCCGCATTTCAAGCGGGGCGCGCGCCACTTTGCCAAAAAACCGGGGGCCTTCCCGTTGCCGCTGTCCCATGGCACCGCAACAGAGGACCATGGATCAGTGTCGCGGCGCAAGATAATGCTGTGTGTCAACGCAGCCGATCGCGAATATTTCCTCCGCCAGCTCTCCTGGCCCCGCCTTCCGGACGACATGCATGAACTTTGCAAGCGACAATTCGGCCGGAATCGCGCCGCCCATTCTCGAGGCGATCATCAAGTCCAGCCAGGGCTTTGCCCTCGCCTACGGGCGCGACGACGCGACTGCCCGGCTCGGCCAGCTTGTGTCCGCGCTGTTCGAGCGCGACGTCGCGGTCTATCTGGTGCCGACGGGCACTGCGGCCAATGCCCTGGCGCTGGCACACCTGTCGCCGCCCTGGGGCGCTGTGCTGTGCCATGCGGAATCGCACATCGTCATCGACGAGTGCGGAGCGCCGGAATTTTTCGGCGGCGGCCTCAAGCTCATCGAGCTTGCGGGCGAGGGCGGGAAGATCGCGGTCGCCACGCTGGAGGAACGGCTGGCGCGCGGGCCGTGGGGCGGGCCGCACCACGTCACCGCCGCCGTGCTGTCGCTGACGCAGGCCACCGAGGCCGGAACGATCTACCGGGTGGATGATATCCGCGCCCTGGCGGACGTGGCGCATCGGCACGGGCTGGCGGTGCACATGGACGGAGCACGTTTTGCCAACGCGCTCGTGAGGATGAATGCATCACCCGCCGACGTGACCTGGAAGGCCGGCGTGGACGTGCTCTCGCTCGGCGCCACCAAGGCGGGCGCGCTCGCCGCCGAAGCCGTCATCTTCTTCGACCCGGCGCGCGCGCAACACATGCACGAGCGCCGCAAGCGCGGCGGCCATCTGGTCTCGAAGCATCGTTTCCTGGCGGCCCAGTTCGCCGCCTTCCTCGCCGATGGCCTGTGGCTTGACTTGGCGCGCCACGCCAACAGCATGGCGGACCGGCTCGCCGCCGACCTCACGGCGCTCGGCCTCGTGCCGGTGTGGCCGGTGGAGGCGAACGAGGTGTTCGTGCGGCTGCCGCGCCGGACCGATAAGCGGCTCAGGGCGGCGGGTGCTGCCTATTACGAGTGGAGCACCCAGAGCCTGCCGGCCGGCACCGGAGTGGCGGCCGACGCGGTGCTCGTGCGCCTGGTCACGTCATTCGCCACCACCGAGGCCGATATCGCCGGTTTCGTCGCCGTCGCCCGGGCCCGGGAATAGCCGGCCGCCCCAGCGCCGCCCCAATCTCCATTATGGTTAACGGCCGGGGAGGGCGCTGTTTCGGCGCTCTTGTCGATATCAAAGGAGCGCGTTGTGAACGCCAAGGTTGCTTTCTGCGCCCTCATGGTGGCGGCAGCCGCCGCTGCGCCGCAGCCGGCCGCTGCGCAATACTATCGCTATCCGGGCGGCTATTACGGCTACGGCGCCGCGTCGCCCTATGCGATCAGTGCCATGCTGCGCGCGCACGGCTTGCGCCAGATCACGCAGCCGATACAGACCGGCGCCTACGTGGTGGTGCGCGCGGTCGACCAGACGGGCGAGGTCATGCGTGTGCTCATCAACGCCCACTACGGCAACATCATCCAGGTCACGCCGCTGCCGCCGGCGCCGGTGTTGGGCCGGCCCGCCTATGGACCGCCGCCGGGCGCCTATCCGCCGCCGCCAGCGCCGCGCTACGGCGACACGCGGCCAGACCTGAAAGTCGAGCCGGAACCGGCCGGCCCGCCCGGCCCGTCCGATCCTTATTCCGGATCCAACGCGCTCGAGCAGCGCGCGGCCGTGACGCCGCCGCCGCCGCCGCGTACGCCAATGCCGCGCCCGCGTCCGGCCATCGCCGCAGCCAAGACCGCGACCGCCGCCACCGCCAAGTCCGAGGCGGTCAAGCCGCCATCCGCCACGCCTGCGCCGCCCGCGGCGACCACCGGTGCGGCCGCCAATACCCAAGCCTTTCCGCCGCCGGCGGCGCTGGAATAGCGGCACCACTGGAATAAATAAAAGCGCCCCGGGTGACCGGGGCGCTTCCTTATCAAGCTGAGCTGAAGGTTATGCGGCCTTCTTGGCGTCGATCACCTTGGCCTTGCCGCCGCCGATCGGAATCTGGCGCGGCTTCATCGCCTCGGGAATCTCGCGCTTGAGGTCGACGTGCAGGAGCCCGTTCTCCAGGTTGGCGCCCGTGACCTGCACGTGATCAGCCAACTGGAAGCGGCGCTCGAACGCCCGTGCCGCGATGCCCTGATAGAGCACCTCGCCGGCCTTCTCGCCGTCCTTCACCTGCTTCTCGCCACGAATGGTCAGGGTGTTCTCCTTCACCTCGAGAGTCAGATCGCTCTCGGTGAAGCCCGCCACCGCTACGGTCACGCGGTAGGCGTTCTCGTCCAGACGCTCGATGTTGTAAGGCGGATAGGTCGGGGCGGAGCCATCCAGGCCGCCGACCTGGTCGAGCAACGAGAACAGACGGTCGAAGCCGACGGTCGAACGATAGAGGGGAGCAAGATCGAAAGTTCGCATGGCATATCCTCCTTGAAGCGACATGCGGTTGAGGATCCGCCCACCAGGGGGCCGGACCCGCGCTATGGCGCAGCCCATGGGCCTGCGCTGCTGATCATGTGGGAGGCCGCCAGACGGCGTTCAAGGGCTCGCCGGAGGCAGTGTTAATGTTCCATTGAGCGGCCCGCGTGCACTGATATAAGGCCCCGATGCCTGAGGCGCCGCCCCTTCCATGACACTTGTGTCGATCCCGGCGAATCCGGTCCCCGACGGCGCGGTCGCCGGAACCATCAAGACCCCCGACGGGGTCGAACTCCGCTTCGCGCGCTTCGACCCGCCGCCGGGTCGCAAGGGCACCTTGTGCCTGTTCCATGGGCGCGCCGAGTTCATCGAAAAATATTTCGAAGTCGTGCAGGACGCGCGCGAGCGCGGCTTTGCTGTGGCCACGCTGGACTGGCGCGGGCAGGGTCTGTCGCAACGGGCGCTGCGCGACCGCCGCAAGGGCCACATCCGGGATTTCACCGAGTACGAGATCGATCTCGAAACCTTCATGAAGGAGATCGTGCTGCCCGATTGCCCGCCGCCGTTCTTTGCGCTTGCCCATTCGATGGGGGCGAACGTGCTGATGCGCTCGGCCTATCGCAACCGGCGCTGGTTCGACCGCGTCGTCCTGTCGGCGCCGATGCTCGATCTCAACCTGGTGGGCATGCCGCGGCTGGCGCGCACGACCACGCGCATCATGCGCCTGATGGGCATGGGCTCGTCCTACATCCCGGGCGGCGGCGCCACCGCGATCGCGTCGCAGCCGTTCGCGGGAAATCCGCTGACGTCCGATCCGGTGCGCTATGCCCGCACCGGTGCCATCATCGAAGCCGAGCCGAAGCTCGGCCTCGGCTCGCCGACCATCGCGTGGATTGGCGCGGCGTTCCAGGCGATGAACGATTTCGCCGACCCGGTCGTGGCGTCGCGCATCCGCCAGCCGCTCCTGTTCATCGGCGCCGGCCATGACGTCATCGTCTCCACCAAGGCAATCGAGCAGTTCGCGATCCGGCTGCGGGCCGGCGCGCATCTCATCATCCCGGGCTCGCGCCACGAGATCCTGATGGAGCAGGATCGCTTCCGCGCGCAGTTCTGGGCCGCGTTCGACGCCTTCGTGCCCGGCTCGGGGTGACGCGCCGCAGGGTGGGTTGAGGCGCGATGCTCGGCATCGGACTGGATCGCTGCATCCGGCGCCGAAACCCACGATGACGAATCTCCGGTGGGTTTCGGCGCGCGGCGCGGTGACATGACGGCGATGCTTTGCCAGGCGCCTCAACCCACCCTACGAAAAAAAATAAAAAAGCCCCGACCGGCGCGGTCGGGGCGATCGAGTTGGGAGTAGCCCCGGAGGTCGACGAGCGCCGGGGAGACAAAGTCCTACATCAAAGCGCGCGCGCTGTGAAATAGACGGCG
>Ga0209466_1000089_pt1 | contig 19839 bp, 17 predicted proteins | sample PanSoiPlo30MoBio_FD_188323 | JGI IMG/M metagenome (GOLD analysis project Ga0209466, IMG submission 188323) | Tropical forest soil microbial communities from Panama analyzed to predict greenhouse gas emissions - Panama Soil Plot 30 MoBio (SPAdes)... | ecosystem: Environmental > Terrestrial > Soil...
CATACGGTGGATGCCAGCGTCACCACCTTCGACGCGGCACTCAACAGCGCCACCGCAACCGACACCCAGAGCTACACGGTCGACACGGCCTTGCCGACCGCGAGCATCACGCTGGACGCCGTTACGGCCGACAACGCGGTCAATGCCGCCGAGGCCGGCAGCAACGTCGCCATCACCGGCACGGTGGGCGGCGACGTGCAGGACGGCGACACCGTCACCCTGACGGTCAACGGCAACACCTACAGCGGCCTGGTGGCGAGCGGCGCGTTCAGCATCAACGTGGCCGGCAGCGACCTGGCGGCCGACGCCGACCATACGGTGGATGCCAGCGTCACCACCTTCGACGCGGCGCTCAACAGCGTCACCGCAACCGACACCCAGAGCTACACGGTGACGTTGGAGCCTCCGGTGGCCTCGGCGTTCAGCCTCGGCTCGATCCCGGAGGACGAGTTCCGCGTGATCACGGAGGCCGAGCTCCTGGCGCACGTCGCGGATCCGGACTCGCCGACGCTCACCATCATGTCGCTGACGATCGCCAGCGGCAACGGCACGCTGGTCGACAATCACGACCACACCTGGACCTACACGGGCGCGCCGAACGACGACACGGCGGTGACCTTCAACTACACGGCTTCCGACGGCGGAGCTACCTCCTCGTCGACGGCGTCGCTCGATCTCATCCCGGTGGACGACCTGACGCCCAGCCCCGGCGGCGCCGCGGCGTTCACGCTCACCGAGGACAGCGTGCTCGGCGACAGCCTCGCCGGCGCCTTCTCGACCACGTCCGGCGGAAGCCTGAGCTTTACGCTCGATGTCGCTGCGAGTCATGGCACGATCGGCTTCAATGCCGACGGCAGCTTCACCTATACGCCGGACGCCAACTTCAACGGCTCCGACGCCTTCAGCTATACGGTGAACGACGCCGCGGCGGGGGAGAGCGCGACGCAGGTGGTATCGCTGACCATCCTGCCGGTGAACGACCAGCCGGTGAATCACCTGCCCGGGCATCTGGAGGCGCCGACCAACGTCGACTTCTTCAACGGCCTGTCGATCAGCGATATCGATGCCGGATCCGGCTTGCTGACGACGACGCTGTCGGTCCAGCACGGCACGCTCGTCGTCGGGGCGGTGGGCGCAGCGACCGTGGCCGGCAGCGGAAGCGGATCGGTGGCGGTGACCGGGACCGTGGCACAGATCAACGCCGTGCTCGGGACCCTCAACAACATCACCTACCACCAGGCGGCGAACGCCACCGGCAACGACGTTCTCACCATGCACACCAGCGATGGCGGCAATACCGGCATCAACGGAGCTCAGAGCGACACGGACAGCGTGCAGATCGAGGTCGGCCTTCCGGTGGCGCACGGCAGCGGCACCTTCGACCAGGACCACAGCGGCGGCTTCCTGCTGCGCAACGACGACGGGACGTTCTTCCTCGAGGATGTCAATAAGGGCCAGGCCAGCGGCCACCTGGTGGGAGCCGTCGGCACCGAATGGCGCTTCATCGGCGCCGGCGACTTCAATGGCGACGGCGTGGAAGACATGTTGTCGGTGCGCGACTCCGACAATCTGCTGCACGTTCACTCGATGGGTGCCAACCAGGTCACGGCGAGCACCTTTCTCGGGAACGTCGGACTCGACTGGAACATCCTCGGTGTCGGCGATTTCAATGGCGACGGCACCGACGATATCCTGTCGCAGCGCGACGGCGACGGAATGCTGCACATCCATCAGATCAACGGGACGCAGGTCTCGGGCAGCACGTTCGTCGGCGCAGTCGGAACCGACTTCAAGTTCCTCGGGACCGGAGACTTCAACAACGACGGCACCGATGACCTATTGTGGCAGCGCAGCAGCGACGGGATGCTGCTGATCCATGACATCAAGTCCAACCATGTGATCGGAAGCGCTCTGGTCGGGGCGATCGGAAGCGACTGGCATTTTGCCGGCACCGGCGACTTCAACGGCGACCACACCAGCGATCTGCTGTGGCGGCACGACGACGGGCAGTTGCTGATCCACGACATCAGCAACAATCAGGTCAGCGGCGTGTCGTTCCCGCAGACCTTATCCGCAAATATGCACATCGCCGGCACCTACGACTTCAGCGGCGACGGCACTGACGACCTGCTGCTGCGGCACGACGACGGCACGTTCCAGATCCAGCAGATCCACAACAACTCGGTCGCATCGACTGCCTCTCTCGGCACCGTCGGCCACGAGTGGTTCATCATCTGACGCTTCGCCTCCTCCCGCACGGGAGGAGGCGAGACGGCACCTTGGGAAAGCGTTCAGGGCCTCGGCGCAGATCGCGCCCCTGGTGCAGAAAGCTGCAGGCGCCGCTGCTCTCTCCCCCTTGCGGCGCAGGGAGTTCTTCACCGTCACGACGGTGGAGAACTCCCTTTTTTTGACAGAGCCGTAGGTTGGGCCAATTCGCCCATCGTGGCGTTGATGGTGGGCAACGGCGCTCGCGCGAATTTGTCCACCGTGCTGGCCGAGATCACCCGCCGTTGCCGACCCTACGGCACTGCTCCGTTCGATCGATCTTGCTCCGCGCCATAGCCCGGATGGAGCGAGCGAAATCCAGGCGCGGCCTTCTCCGTATCGCACCGCCACTCCCGCATTGCGCTTCGCTCCATGCGGGCTACGCGACCAAACAAGGGGCGCGGTGAAAAACTCCCCTTTCCTTGACATCGTTCCTGCTTTGTTCCAGGCTCAATCGTCCCGCCTCGCTGAGGGCGTCTCCGGAGACGAGCCGGCGGCGGAGGCAGGAGCGGCTCCCGCGGGCGGGCTGGTAACCCGCACTCGGGCGACCACGGCTACTAAAGGGTCGATGGAATCGGAGCAGCCGCAGTGGAGCGCCGCAAGGCGAGTGCCCCGATCGCAAGGGGCACGGGGACGCCTCGCAAGCGTCCTTCGGCGTGTCTCGCACACACGCCAAAGTGCGGCTTATCGCACGGCCGCACGAGCGCCTTTTCGGCGCTCCGCTCCCCTTCTATTGAGGGAGCAAGGAAGAAGGCGCAGGCCCGTGCGCCTTGAAGGCCGAAGACGGCCAAACGGGCGGCGGAGCGTTGGCTGTTTGACAAAGTGAAGAACGTCTGGACGCGTGGACCCGTCAAAACTCCTCCGGGCACGGGTCGACGATCGCCCACAGGTCCGGGCCGCTCTTGAGATGCTTCATCTGCGAGGTCAGCCCGCCATTGCGGCTGATCCAGCGTTTGACCTTGTCTGGATAGACCGACATCAGTTCGGCGGTGCCGGCGATGCTGGTCACCTTGGCGCCGGCGGTCCAGCGCTTGTCGTAGTAGGCCTGGTGGAAGCCGAAGCTCGCGCGCGGCGTCACGCACATGCGCCGCAGTGGCACGACCCCGAGCACCAGCGTGCAGGCCGAATTGCACACGCCGTCAACGATGACGCGCTCCTTCGTGGCGGCGAGGCGCGCATACTTGGCCTTGTAGGTGTCGACGAGGCCGCCGTAGTCGCGCGTGATGCGCGCATCGGCCGCGGCCGGCCTGCCGCCAGCGGCGGCCGTCAGGATCAGCACGGTGAGCGCGGTGAGGCGGGCAAGGCTGAGCCAGCGCATGCGTTGCCGCGAAGCGGATCGTCCCTCACTCATGCTCTGCCCCCTCCTGGCGGCAAAAGTTAGCCGGCCGGCGTTGTGCTTTCGTTAAGGCCTGCAGCCGGGCAGGGGCCCGGTGGGAAAGCCGAAAGGCCCTGCGCGCCTTGCTTCCCCCGGAGTCGGTCGCTATATCCCGGCCATCTCACACGCGGATCGTGGCCGAAAGGCCGTCCGGTGGCGCCGGCCCGAAGGGCCGGGGCTCACAAGGTCCGCGGCGGCTCAACCGGAGAAGACCATGGCGCTGCCCGATTTCTCGATGCGCCAGCTGTTGGAAGCTGGCGTCCATTTCGGCCATCAGGCCCACCGCTGGAATCCGAAGATGCAGGAATACATCTTCGGGACCCGCAACAACATCCACATCATCGACCTGGCGCAGACCGTGCCGATGTTCCATCGCGCCCTGCAGGCGGTGAGCGACACCGTGGCCAAGGGCGGGCGCATCCTGTTCGTCGGCACCAAGCGCCAGGCGCAGGACGCGGTCGCCGACGCCGCCAAGCGCTCGGCGCAGTACTACGTGAACTCGCGCTGGCTCGGCGGCACGCTGACCAACTGGAAGACCATCTCGGAATCGATCAAGCGCCTGCGCAAGCTCGACGAGATGCTGAACTCGGGCGAGGGCCAGGGCTACACCAAGAAGGAGCGCCTGACGCTGCAGCGCGAGCGCGACAAGCTCGACCGCGCGCTCGGCGGCATCAAGGACATGGGCGGCGTGCCCGATCTCCTGTTCGTGATCGACACCAACAAGGAGGACATCGCGATCAAGGAGGCGCGGCGGCTCAATCTGCCGGTCGCCGCCGTGGTCGACACCAACTGCGATCCCAACGGCATCACCTTTCCGGTGCCCGGCAACGACGACGCCAGCCGCGCCATCAGCCTCTACTGCGACCTGATCGCGCGCGCGGCCATCGACGGCATCTCGCGGGCGCAGGGCGAGCTGGGCGTCGATACCGGCGCCGCCGCCGAGCCGATCGTCGAGCCGCTGCCGGCGCCCACCGAATGGAAGAACCTGCAGCCGTTGTCGGGGCCGCGCGGCGCCGCCGACGATCTGCGCAAGCTCGCCGGCGTGTCGGGCACGATCGAGAAGCGCCTCAACGATCTCGGCATCTTCCACTACTCGCAGATCGCCGAGCTGGTGCCGGAGGACGCCCACAAGATCGGCGAAGAAGTGGGACTTCCCGGCCGCGTCGAAGGGTGGATCGCGCAGGCGAAGGAGCTTTCGGCGGAGTGAGGCCGGCTGCGGCTCGCGCCTTGCGCCGGCCCGCAGCGATCAAGCCGCCGAAGGCGATGCGGTCCGCCGTCGCGGGCGCATCGATCCGAACAGACGAGGAAATTTTCCATGGCCGATATCACCTCCGCAATGGTGAAGGAGCTCCGCGATCGCACCGGCGCGGGCATGATGGACTGCAAGAGCGCGCTCACCGAGACCGGCGGCAACATGGAGGCCGCGGTCGACCTGCTGCGCAAGAAAGGCCTGGCCAAGGCGGCGAAGAAGGCCGGCCGCGTGGCGGCGGAAGGCCTGATCGCGGTGGCGGTCGGCCCGACCAAGGGCGTCGTGGTCGAGGTCAATTCCGAGACCGATTTCGTCGCCCGCAACGAGCAGTTCCAGAACCTCGTGAAGACGATCGCCGACGTGGCGCTGAAGGTCGGCGCCGACGTCGACGCCATCAAGGCGGCGAAGCTCGGCAACGAGACCGTCGCCGATGCGATCTCGTCGGCGGTGGCCACCATCGGCGAGAACATCACGCTGCGCCGCGCCGCCGAGGTCTCCGTCGGCAAGGGCGTGGTGGCGCACTACGTGCACAACGCGGTGGCGCCCAATCTCGGCAAGATCGGCGTGCTGGTCGCGCTCGATTCGCCCGGCAAGACCGATGAACTGGGGGCGCATGGCCGCCAGGTCGCGATGCACGTGGCCTCGGCCAATCCGCAGGCGCTCGATTCCGGCAGCCTCGATCCGGCGGTGGTTGCGCGCGAGCGCGACGTGGCCAGCGAGAAGGCCAAGGCTCAGGGCAAGCCCGCCAATGTGGTGGAAAAGATCGTCGAATCTGGACTCAAGACTTTCTACAAGGAAGTCTGTCTGCATGATCAGCCGTTCGTGTTCGACGACAAGAAGTCCGTCGCCCAGGCCGTGAAGGAAGCCGAAGGCAAGGTCGGCGGACCAATCAAGATTGCCGGCTATGTGCGCTTTGCCCTGGGCGAGGGCATCGACCGGCCCGCCGACGATTTCGGCGGTGAAGTTGCCGTCATGGCGGGCCGATAACGCCGCGGCGCAGGGCGGAGTGACAGCGCCGGCAGGGGGTCGTCTGAATGCCTGATCCCGCCTATCGACGGGTCATCGTCAAGGTCTCCGGCGAGGCGCTCGCCGGCCGGGAAGGCTACGGCGTCCACCAGCCCACGGTCGACCGCATCGCCGCCGACCTGGTGCGCTCGCGGGCGCTCGGCGTGGCGCTGGGCGTGGTGGTGGGCGGCGGCAACATCCTGCGCGGGGTGGCGGTGTCCGGCGCCGGCCTGCCGCGCGCGACCGCCGACGCCATGGGCATGCTGGCAACGGTAGTCAACGCCCTGGTGCTGGAAGCCGCGATCGAGCGCGCCGGCGCGCCGGCGCGCACCATGTCGGCGCTGTCCATGCCGCAGGTGTGCGAGACCTACGAGCGCCAGCGGGCGCTGCGCCACCTCGCCGACGACCGCATCGTGCTGTTTGCCGGCGGGACCGGCAATCCGTTCTTCACCACCGACACCACGGCAGTCCTGCGCGCCGCCGAGATGGGCTGCGACGCGGCGTTCAAGGCCACCAACGTGGACGGGGTCTATTCCGCCGATCCCAAGAAGGACCCCAATGCCCGCCGCTTCGACCGGCTGTCCTACAAGGAAGCCATCGACCGCAATCTCAAAGTGATGGATGCGACCGCCTTCGCGCTTGCCCGCGAGAACCTTATGCCTATCATCGTTTTCTCGATCGCCCCGGCGGATGCGATCGAGTCCGTCCTGCGCGGCACCGGGCGGGCGACGGTCGTCAGCGATTGATGTTGCGGCCGCAGGGGAGGCGGCCGCGATACGACAATGCAGAAGTGCAAGAGGCCACCATGGCAGCACCAACCCACGATCTGGCGGAATTGAAACGGCGCATGCACGGCGCGCTCGCTGTGCTCAGGCAGGAGCTCCAGGGCCTGCGCACCGGGCGCGCGTCGCCGCACCTGCTCGACGCGGTGCAGGTCGACGCTTATGGCACGCATATGCCGCTCAACCAGGTGGCAACGGTCAGCATCCCGGAGCCGCGCTTGATCAGCGTGCAAGTATGGGACAAGTCGCTGGTACACCCGGTGGAGAAGGCGATCATCAACGCCAACCTGGGGCTGAGCCCGGCGACCGAGGGCCAGGTACTGCGGCTGCGCATTCCCGAGCTCAACGAGGAGCGGCGCCGGGAACTGGTCAAGGTCGCGCACAAATACGCGGAGAACGCCCGCGTGGCCGTGCGGCACGTGCGACGCGACGGCCTCGACGTCCTCAAAAAGCTCGAAAAGGACCACAAGATCAGCGAGGACGATCACAAGCACGAGTCCGATGTGGTCCAGAAGGCGACCGACGAAGCCATTACCGAAGTCGACCATGCGCTCGCCGCCAAAGAAAAAGAAATCATGACCGTCTAGAACGGATGGTCGATAGCAGGATTCCCCCACCGCCATGTCGATGCCCGAGGTGCCGTTGATCGCTTCCCCCGCGCCGTTCGAGGCGCCGCGGCACGTGGCCATCATCATGGATGGCAACGGGCGCTGGGCGGCGGCGCGCGGTCTGCCGCGCGGCGAGGGTCATCGCCGCGGCGTCGAGGCGCTGCGGCGCACGGTGCGCGCCGCCGGCGAGCTCGGCGTCGGCATCCTGACCATCTTCTCGTTCAGCTCCGAGAACTGGTCGCGGCCGCCGGCCGAGGTGCGCGACCTGATGGGCCTGTTGCGGCGGTTCATCCGCAACGATCTGGCCGAACTGCACGCCAACAATGTGCAGGTGCGCGTGATCGGCGAACGCGAAGGCCTCGCGCCCGACATCCTGCGCCTGCTGCAGGAGGCGGAGGAGCTCACGCGGCACAACGACGGCCTCGTGCTGGTGGTGGCCTTCAACTACGGCGCCCGCCAGGAGATCGCGCGGGCGGCCCGCATGCTCGCGCACGAGGTGCGCGCCGGGCGGCTCGACCCCGAGAGCGTCACGGCGGAAGCCCTGGCGCGCTTCCTCGACGCGCCGGATCTGCCCGATCCCGATCTCATTATCCGCACCAGCGGCGAGCAGCGCCTGTCCAATTTCCTGCTGTGGCAGTCGGCCTACAGCGAGCTGGTCTTCGTCCCCATCCATTGGCCCGACTTCGACCGCGCCGTGCTGGAGCAGGCGCTGGCCGAATATCACCGCCGCGAGCGCCGGTTCGGCGGTCTCGTCGCGAAGACGGGATCCTGACACCATGGTCGGCGCGGATCCGCCCCGCCGCGCGCAGGACGTCGGGGGCAGCGTTCCGCCGCACAGCGACCTGACAGTGCGCGTCGTGGCGGCCGTGGCGCTGGCGCCGCTGCCCATCCTGGCGGCGATGCTCGGCGGCTGGCCGTTCGTGATGTTGTGCGCCCTTGCGGCCATCGGCATCTGGTGGGAATGGGCGACGCTGGCGGCCGGCGCCGCCGCGCGGCTGCTCATCGCGGTCGGGGCCGCGGCGCTCGCTGCCGCCGCCATGCTGCTCGCACTGGACTGGACCGGCGCGGCGCTCGCCGTGATGGCGCTTGGCGCCGCGCTGGTCGCGGCGCAGGCGCGCCGCGACCATGCCTGGGTCGGGGCTGGCGTCGTCTATGCCGGGATCATGCTGGCGGCGCCCGTGGTGCTGCGCCGGGACGCCGATTACGGGCTGCTCGCCATCCTGTTCCTGTTTGCGGTCGTATGGACGACCGACATCGCCGCCTACTTCGCCGGCCGCGCCATTGGCGGGCCGAACCTCGCGCCGCGCGTGAGCCCGAAGAAGACCTGGTCGGGTGCGCTCGGCGGCGCCGTCGGGGCGGTCATTGCGGCGATCGTGGTGGCGGTGATCGCCGGAACCGGCCGCTGGGCCATGCTGGGGCTGGTGGGATTCTTTCTGTCGGTTGCGTCGCAAGCCGGCGATCTGTTCGAATCCGGCTTCAAGCGCCGCTATGGCGCCAAGGATGCAAGCCGGCTGATTCCCGGCCACGGCGGCCTGATGGATCGGCTGGACGGGTTCATCGCCGCGGCGCTTGCCGCTACGATCCTGGGTCTGTTGCGGGGTGGCGTGGACGCGCCGGCACGCGGTCTCCTGGTGTGGTAAGGAATAGTCCTGAGCCGATGATGCATTTGCCTGTCGCACGCGCCGAGCACACGGCCGCCGCCCAGCAGCGGCGCGTCACGATTCTCGGCGCGACCGGGTCGATCGGCGTGAGCACCGCGGATGTGGTCAAGCACGAGCCCGGGCTCTACGGCGTCGAGGCGGTGGCGTCCGGCGGCAACGCGACGCAGCTGGCGAAGCTCGCGCGCGAACTCGGGGCGCGCTTCGCGGCGGTTGCCGATCCCACGCACTACGGCGACCTCAAGGAAGCGCTGGCCGGCAGCGGCATCGAGCCGGCCGCGGGCGCGTCCGCCGTCATCGAGGCGGCGCAGCGGCCGGCCGATCTGGTGATGGCGGCGATCTCCGGCGCCAGCGGGCTGGCGCCGACGCTGGCCGCGCTCGAGCAGGGCCGCACCGTCGCGCTGGCCAACAAGGAATGCCTGGTCTGTGCCGGAAACCTGTTCATGCGCACGGCGGCCGCGGCGGGCGCCACGGTGCTGCCCGTCGATTCCGAGCACAACGCCATCTTCCAGGCCATGGCCGCGGGGCGGCGCGACGATGTCCGGCGGATCGTGCTGACCGCCTCCGGCGGCCCGTTCCGCACCTGGTCGCTTGAGGCCATGCGCCAGGTCACGCCGGAGCAGGCGCTGAAACACCCCAACTGGTCCATGGGCCCGAAGGTGACGATCGATTCCGCGACCTTGATGAACAAGGGGCTGGAACTGATTGAAGCCCATCACCTTTTTTCTGTTCCGCCGAGCGAGATCGACATCCTGGTCCACCCCCAGTCGATCGTGCACGGGCTGGTCGAGTTCCGCGACGGCTCGGTGGTGGCGCAGCTCGGCTCCCCCGACATGCGCACGCCGATCGCCCATTGCCTGGCCTGGCCGGCGCGAATCGACGGGCGGGCGCAACGGCTCGACCTGGCGCGCGCCGCCAGCCTGACGTTCGAGACTCCCGACCCTACGCGTTTTCCCGCGCTGGCGCTGGCGCGCTCGGCGCTTGAACATGGCGGCGGCGCCACCACCGTGCTCAACGCCGCCAACGAGATCGCGGTGGCGGAATTTCTCGATCGCCGTCTTGGATTTGCTGGAATTCCTGTGCTCGTCGAAAGGACGCTCGAGGCTGCTTCGCAGCGCCGCATCATGCGCGAGCCGGCTAGCGTTGACGACGCGCTCACCATAGATCGAGATACGAGGTCACTGGCCCGCGCTCTCATGCCTGAAATTGCCGCAAAGGCGCATTAGGCAGGTGGGCTGGGTGGTTGGAATCCCATAGGGACGAGGCAGATGGATCTTCTTGGGGGTTTGGGGCTGTGGGGTGCGGGTCTGACCGGTTGGATCATACCTTTTCTGTTCGTTCTCTCGATCGTCGTCTTCTTCCATGAGCTCGGTCACTTCCTGATCGCCCGCTGGTGCGGCGTGAAGGTGCTGACCTTTTCCATCGGCTTTGGCCCCGAGCTCGTCGGCTTCGATGACCGCCATGGCACGCGCTGGAAGATCTCCGCCATTCCGCTCGGCGGCTACGTCAAGTTCTTCGGCGACGAGAACGCCGCCAGCACGCCCGACCAGGCCGCCATTGCGGCCATGACCCCCGAGGAGAAGCGCGGCAGCTTCTTCCACAAGACGGTCGGCCAGCGGGTTGCCGTCGTGGCCGCCGGTCCGCTCGCCAATTTCCTGCTGGCGATCGTGATCTTCGCCGCCGTGTTCATGATCTTCGGCAAGTCGATCACCTCGGCGCGGGTCGACACGATCAATCCCGACAGTGCCGCCGCGGCCGCCGGCCTGCAGCCCGGCGACTTGGTGGTGGCGATCGACGGCCGCAAGATCGAGACCTTCAACGACATGCAGCGGATCGTGTCGGCAAGCGCCGGCCGCAGCCTCGAGATCGGGATCGATCGCGGCGGCGTCCGCATGGATCTGCGCGCCACGCCCGACCTGCGCGAGGTCAAGGATCGCTTCGGCAACGTGCACCGGATCGGCGTTCTCGGCATCACCCGCTCGATCACGCCGGACGATGTCCGCACCGAGCGCGTTTCACCCGTCAAGGCAGTCGCCATGGGGGTGGAGGAGACGTGGTTCGTCATCGAGCGCACCATGTCGTACCTCGCCGGCGTGGTGGTGGGGCGCGAATCGCCCGACCAGATTGGCGGCGTGGTCCAGATCGCCCGCGTCTCGGGCCAGGTTGCAAGCCTGGGTTTTGATCAGCTGATCCATCTCGCGGCGGTGTTGTCCGTGTCGATCGGGCTGCTGAATCTCTTCCCCATCCCGTTGCTCGATGGCGGTCACCTTTTGTTCTATGGGATCGAGGCCATCCGCGGCCGGCCGCTGTCCGAACGCGCCCAGGAACTGGGCTTTCGCATCGGTCTCGCCATCGTCCTGATGTTGATGACCTACGCCACTTTCAACGACATCCTGCGACTCATGTCATCGTGACCGTGTCCTTCGGGCAACGCTTTGACAGTAAATGAGTAACGGGCTGTCCGATGTGGTTTTCAGCCTCCCCGAAACTGGTTAAAAGCGAGCGGTCGGTAACCGCTTCGGGGCTGCCGGCGATGGGCGGCGACTAGAATAGAAGACAAGAATAGAACAAGGGCGCGGTGCGCATGAAGCTCTGGGCGGGCACAGTTCGCAGAGTTGGCGTTGCGGTCTTGCTCCTCGGCGGGCTCATTCTGGGCGCCGCAGTCACCTCCATAGCGACCGCCGGAAGTGCCGCCGCCCAGCAAATCGTGGTGCAGGGCAACCGCCGGGTCGAGGCCAGCACGATCCAGTCCTATTTCCGGCTGGGCCCCGGCGAGCGCCTCGACGACGTCAAGATCGACAATGCCTACAAGGCGCTGATCAATACCGGCTTGTTCCAGGACGTGCAGATCCGCCGCGCCGGAGCGCAGATCGTGGTGACCGTGGTCGAGGCGCCGGTGCTCAATCGCGTGGTGTTCGAGGGCAACCGCCGGATCAAGGACGAGCAGCTCAACCAGGAAATCCAGTCGAAGCCGCGCGGCACGTTCTCGCGCGCCACCGTTCAGGCCGACGTCCAGCGCATCCTCGAAGTCTACCGGGCAGCCGGCCGCTACGACATCCGCGTTGACCCGAAGATCATCGAACTGCCAAACAACCGCGTCGATCTCGTGTTCGAGATCTCGGAAGGGGCGAAGACCACGGTCAAGCGCATCGTGTTCGAAGGCAACAGGGCCTTTTCCGACCGGCGCCTGAGGGACGTGATCAAGACCGGCGAGACCGGCCTCCTGAGCTTCCTCAAGAGCAACGACCTGTACGATCGCGACCGTATCGAGGCCGACCGCGAGCTGTTGCGGCGCTTCTACCTGAAGAACGGCTACGCCGACGTCCGCGTCGTGTCGTCGGTGGCGGAGTATGATCCGGATCGACGGGGCTTCGTCGTCACCTACACGATCGAGGAGGGCGAGCTCTACCGGTTCGGCACCGTCGACATCGTGTCCAACGTTCGCGATGTCGCGCCGGACGCGCTGCGGGCGCGTCTGCGCATGCGCACGGGCGCCGTCTACAACGCCGATCAGGTGGAAAAGACCGTGGAGGACATCACGGTCGAAGTGTCGAAGCGCGGCTATGCCTTCGCCCAGGTGCGGCCGCGCGGCGACCGCGACTTCGAGGCACGCATCATCAACGTCACCTTCGTGCTCGAGCAGGGTGCCCGCGTCTACATCGAGCGCCTCAACATCCGCGGCAATACCCGCACCCGCGACAATGTCATTCGCCGCGAGTTCGACATCGCCGAGGGCGACGCCTACAACCGCGTGCTCATCGACCGGGCCGAGCGTCGGCTCAAGAACCTGAACTACTTCAAGACCGTCAGGGTCACCAACGAGCCCGGCTCGGCGCCCGATCGGGTCGTCATCAATGTCGACGTCGAGGAGCAGTCGACCGGCGAGTTCTCGATCTCGGGCGGCTACTCGACGGCGCAGGGCTTTCTGGCGGAGGTCAGCGTCGCCGAACGCAACCTGCTCGGCCGCGGACACTTCATCAAGGGCGCGGTGCAATACGGGCAGTTTGCCCGGGGCTTCGAGTTCTCCTTCGCCGACCCGTACTTCCTCGACTATCGCGTGCTCGCCGGCATCGACATCTTCGCCAAGCAGACGCTGCAGAACAATTACCAGTCCTACGATTCGCGCACCGTCGGCGCCGGCCTGCGCTTCGGCCTGCCGCTGCGCGAGGATCTGAGCGTCACGCTGCGCTACTCCGCCTATGAGCAGAAGATCGATCTGCCGGCGCAGTTCAACAACTGCAACAACGTCAATCCGGATTTCGTCAACACCTTCCCGACGCCCAACGCGGTGAACACCACGCCGGCGACGATCGTGCCGCCCGGCGCGCTGCTGGCGAACTGCTTCGTCGACGGCGAAGCCTCGCTGGCGATCAAGTCGGCGGTGCTGCAGGGCGAGATATGGACCTCGCTCGTCGGCTACAATCTCATATTCAACACGCTGGACAGCAACAAGTCGCCGACCAGCGGCCTGTTCGCCGAGCTGCGCCAGGACTTCGCCGGCGTCGGCGGCGACGTCAACTTCCTGCGCACGACCGGCGACGTTCGCTACTACTACGAGGTCTACTCCGACTTCGTCCTGATGCTGCGCGGCCAGGCCGGCCATATCACCGGCTTCGGCAACCAGACGGTGTTCAACCCGGCAACCGGCGTGACGCAGACGCTGCCGGGCCTGCGCATGCTGGATCAGTTCTTCATGGGACCGAACATCGTGCGCGGCTTTGCCACCTCGGGCATCGGGCCGCGCGACCTCACCGTCGGCACCAATTTTGACGCGCTGGGCGGCACCCTCTACTGGGGCACGACGGCGGAGCTCCAGTTCCCGATCTTCGGCGTGCCCAAGGAGCTCGGCGTCCGCCTGGCGGTCTTCGCCGACGCCGGCTCGCTGTGGGATTATCGCGGGCCGAGCCAGGCCCAGCTGCAGACGCTGTTCGCTGGCCAGACCATCACGCCGTCCGACAACGACATGCATGTCCGCGCCTCGGTCGGCGCCGGCATCCTGTGGGATTCGCCGTTCGGGCCGCTGCGGCTCGACTACGCCCATGCGTTCATGAAGGAAGGCTGCGGTCCGTTCGTGGTCGGCGGCCCGGCCTGCGACAAGGTCCAGGCGATCCGTTTCGGCGGCGGTGCGAAGTTCTGATCGCGCAAATCCCTTAAGTTACAACGGACATCCTTTGTGTCCCGCGGTGCCGCGATAGCGGTCGCATTTTCCCCGGCAAACCGCTATCCAGTCCGCCGGACAATGCTGTAGCGCCGTGTGGGGATGACGGAGCCGCTGTTCTTCAAGCGCCCGCAAGGGCTGACCGCGGGCGAAATCGCGGCCCTCGCCAAGGCCGAGCTGCCAGCCGGGGTGCCGCTCGACCGCCGCGTCACCGGCATTGCGCCGCTAGATCTCGCCGGGCCGGCCGACCTGACCTTCATCGACCAAGCCAAGCTGTCCGCCCACCTCGCCGCGACGCGCGCGGGGATCTGCCTGGCGCAGCCGCGCTTCGCCGACCGCGTTCCATCCCACGTTATCGTTCTGGTCACGCCTGAGCCGTACCGGGCCTTCGTCGCCGCGGCACGGGCGCTCTTTCCCGACGCGCTGCGGCCGTCGTCCTTCGCGCCGGCGGGCGGCGTCAATTCCGCCGCCTCGGTTGACGCGACGGCGCGGCTCGAACAAGGCGTCGTCGTCGAGGCCGGTGCGCGCGTGGGTCCGCGCGCCGAGATCGGAGCTGGCACGCTCATCGGCGCCAATGCGGTCGTCGGCGCCGAGGTGAGGATCGGGCGGATGTGCGCGGTCGGCGCTGGCGCAACGCTCTCCCATGCCCTGATCGGCGATCGTGTCATCATCCACCCGGGCGTCCATATCGGCCAGGACGGGTTCGGCTATCTGCCTGGCGCGGCGGGACATTTGAAGGTGCCGCAGATCGGCCGCGTGATCGTGCAGGACGATGTCGAGATCGGCGCCGGCACCACGATCGACCGCGGCGCCAGCCGCGACACGATGATCGGGGAGGGGACGAAGATCGACAATCTCGTCCAGATCGGCCACAACGTGACGATCGGGCGTCACTGCCTCATCGCCGGCCAGGTGGGAATATCCGGCAGTTGCATGCTGGGGGATTATGTCATGCTGGGCGGCAAGGTAGGCTTGGCGGACCACGTCATGGTCGGGGAAGGCGCGCAATTGGCGGCGGCAAGCGGCGTGATGCACGACGTGCCGGCCGGCGAGCAGTGGATGGGCACACCGGCGAAACCGCTGCGCACCTTCATGCGCGAAGTTGCGACCCTGGCGCGGATTGCCCGCCGCCGCGGCGCCGGCAGCAAGGCGGACGAAAGCGAATGAGCGGCACCGAAGTGAAGCTCGCCGAGTTGGGGCCCCAGGACATCCTGAAGCTCCTTCCGCACCGCTATCCCTTTCTCCTGGTAGATCGCATCGTCGCCATCCGCGACGACGAATCGGGCATCGGCATCAAGAACGTCACGGCCAGCGAGCCGTTCTTTCAGGGGCATTTCCCCGGCAATCCGGTGATGCCGGGCGTGCTCCTGCTCGAGGGCATGGCGCAAACGGCGGGCGCGATCTGCGGCCTTGCACAGGGGCGCAGCGGCCCGGCGGCGCGCGTGTTCTTTCTCACCATCGACAAGGCCAAGTTTCGCCGCCCGGTCATTCCGGGCGACGTCGTCGAATATCACATGAGCAAGATATCCAGGCGCCGCATGATGTGGTGGTTTCGCGGCGAGGCCAAGGTGGGCGGCCAGTTGGTGGCCGAGGCCGAGCTCGGCGCCATGATCGCCGACGAGTAAGCGTGATGGCGAGCATTCATTCGACTGCCGTGATCGATCGCGGTGCCGAGATCGCGGCCGACGTGCACATCGGCCCCTATTGCGTCATCGGCCCGCACGTGGTGATCGGCGAAGGCTGCCGCCTGCTCGCCCATGTCTATCTCGCCGGCCATACCACGATTGGCGCGCGCACGGCGGTCGCGCCGTTCGCATCCCTCGGAACGCCGCCGCAGGCGGTGAAATATCGCGGCGGTCCGACGCGGCTCGTCGTCGGTCCCGACTGCGATATTCGCGAAGGCGTTACGATGAACATCGGAACCGAGGAGGGCGGCGGGATCACCGAGGTCGGCGCCCGCTGCTTTTTCATGGTGGGCTCGCATGTCGGGCATGATTGCCATGTCGGCAACGACGTGACGCTCGCCAATGGCGCGGTGCTCGGTGGTCATGTCACCACCGGAGACTATGTGACGCTCGGTGGCCACGCCGCCGTCCATCAGTTCGTGCGTATCGGTGAAAGCGCCATGGTGTCGGGGGTCAGCGGCGTCGCCGGCGACGTGATTCCGTTTGCCTTTGCCATCGGCCAGCGCGCCGTTCTCGACGGCCTCAATATCGTCGGCCTGCAGCGCCGCGGTTTCGGCCGCGCCGATGTCCATCGCCTGCGCCGTGCCTACCGCGCGCTGTTCATGGGCGAGGGCGTGTTTCGCGATCGCCTGACGGCGGTCGAGCGCGAGTTCGGCGAGGATGCATTGGTGGGAAAAGTGCTCGCCTTCATTCGCGCCGCGGACACACGGCCGCTCATGATGCCGTTCAACTCGACCGCGACCGCCGGCTCCGGCGGCCAAGTCGCGTCATGAGCGAGCCCGCCAGCCCGGGTCCCCTTGGCATCATCTGCGGCGGCGGCAACTTTCCATTCGTCGTGGCCGATGCGGTCATGCGGCGCGGCCGCGACGTGGTGCTGTTCGCGATCCGCGGCTGGGCCGATGCGGCCGCGACCGCGCGCTATCCGCATCACTGGGCCGGGCTCGGCCAGTTCGGCCGCTTCCGCCGGCTGGCGCGGGCGGCGCAATGTCGCGACGTCGTGATCATCGGCACCATGCTGCGGCCCTCGCTCGCCCAGCTCAACCCCGACTTGGCCACCCTGCGCTACCTGCCGCGCATCGTCCGCCTGCTGCGCGGCGGCGACGACCACCTTCTCTCCGGAGTGGCTCGCATCTTCGAGGAGAACGGGTTCAAGCTGCTCGGCGCACACGAGGTTGCACCGGAAATTCTGGTGCCGGAAGGCACGCTCGGCCGCCATCGGGCGTCTGCCCGCGACCTCGCTGACATGGCGCGCGGCATTGCGCTCATCCGCGCCATGGGACCGTTCGACGTCGGCCAGGCCGTCGTCGTCGCCGACAACTACGTGCTGGCGATCGAGGCGGCGGAAGGAACCGACGGCATGTTGGCGCGTGTCGCGGCGTTGCGGCACGATGGGCGTATTCGGCTGAGCGGCAGAATCGGCGTTGTGGTCAAGGCGCCGAAGCCGAAGCAGGACCGCCGGCTCGATCTGCCGTCGATCGGCGCCGGCACGGTCGCGGCGGCCGCCGCGGCGGGACTCGCCGGAATTGCCGTGGAGGCGGAAGGAGCGATCACCGCCGATCTCGAGGAACTCATCAAGGCGGCGGACGCGGCCGGGCTGTTCGTCGTCGGGGTCCCGGCCGGCCCGGCGCGAGAACCGTCGTGAACGGCGGCGCCACAGCTTCTCGCCTCGACGTGTTTCTGCTGGCGGGCGAAACCTCGGGCGATGTGCTCGGTGCCGGGCTGATGCGCGCATTGGCGCGCCGGCATGGCGGGGCGGCGTCGTTCCGCGGCGTCGGCGGGCCGCGCATGACCGAGGCGGGACTTGCAAGCCTCTACCCGGCGCACGAGCTGACGTCGATCGGCTTCGTGCCGCTGATCGCCCGGCTGCCGAATCTCGTGCGCCGGTTTCGCCAGACGGTGGCGGCGATCGTGGCAGCGCCGCCCGATGTGGTGATCCTGATCGACGTGCCGGACTTCAGCCTGCGTGTCGCGCGGGCGGTGCGGCGGCGCCTGCCGGACGTGCCCATCGTCAAGTACGTGTCGCCGACCGTCTGGGTCTGGCGTTCGGGACGGGCGCGCGCGATGCGCCGCTCGATCGATCGTATCCTCGCGGTATTTCCATTCGAGCCGGAGGTCCATCGGCGCCTCGGCGGACCGCCCTGCGTCTATGTCGGCCATCCGCTGCTGGCCCAGTTGGGTGAGCTGCGGCCGTCGCCCGAGGAGGAGCGCGGGCGCGGCGAGACACCTCTGGTGCTGGCGCTGCCAGGAAGTCGCCGGCAGGAGATCCGGCGTCTCGGCCCCGTTTTCGGCTCGGCCCTGGAGCAGGTCAGCAAGCAGCAAGGCCCGTTCGAGGTGGTGCTGCCGACGCTGCCGCAGCTCGCCGACGAGATTACCGCCGTCACGGCACAGTGGGCGATCCGGCCGCGCATCGTCGTCAGCGAGGCGGACAAGCACGCGGCGTTCCGCCGTGCCAAAGCCGCGCTCGCGGCGTCCGGCACGGTGACGCTCGAGCTGGCGCTGTCGGGCATCCCGCATGTTGCCGCTTATCGCATCTCGCTGGTAGAGGGGATGATCGCCCGCATGGTCCTGGACGTGCCGTCGGTGATCCTGGCCAACCTGGTGCTCGGCGAGCTGGTGGTGCCGGAGTTCCTGCAGACGCAGTGCACGGCGGCCAATCTGGCGCGGGCCTTGGCGGATGTTCTGGATGACACCCCGGCGCGGCAGCGGCAGCAGGATGCATTCCGGCGGCTCGACACGATCCTCGGGAGCGGCGATGCTGTGCCCAGCGAGCGCGCCGCCGGTGCCGTGCTCGACCTGCTGGCGGAACGCAGGCAGCGGGGATACCCGCCATGAAACGACATGGGGTCCGCAGTGCCGTGCTGGCCTTGCTGATCGCCGCTGCGGCGCCGGCGATGGCGCAAAACTATCCGGCCGGGCCGGTCAAGCTCGTCGTGCCGGCGGCGGCCGGCGGGTCGATCGACGTGATTGCGCGCCTTGTCGCCGAGCAGTTGGCCCGCACGTGGGGACAGCAGGTGCTGATCCTCAACCATCCCGGCGGCGGCACCGGCATCGGCGCCCGCGCCGCCGCGACGGCGGCGCCCGACGGCTCGACGCTGTTCTTCGGACTCTCATCCACCTTCGTGGCGCTGCCGGTGCTGCAGCCCAACCTGGGCTTCGACGTCGGGCGCGACTTCGTGCCCATCGGCTTTGTCGGCGAGCAGCCGATGGTGGTCGCAGTCAGCCCGGCGCTCGGCGTGAACTCACTGGCGGAGCTCATCGCCCTGGCCAAGCGACAAGCCGGCGGGCTCAACTGCGCCGTCACCCAGAGCGGCGGGCTCGCGCACCTGAGCGGCGAGCTGCTGCGGCGCCGTGCCGGAATCGACCTCACGTTCGTCCACTATCCGGGGACCGCGCAGGCCGTGAACGATATCGTTGGCGGGCGTGTGCCGATGGTGGTCGAATCCTTGCCCGGCCTCCTCGGTGCGATTGGCGGGCAGCAGCTCAAACCGCTGGCGGTGGCGGCACCGCAGCGCCTGGAAAATTTTCCCGAGCTGCCGCCCGCCGCCGATACGATCAGCGACTTCATCGCGACCGGCTGGTTCGTCCTGATGGGACCGCCGGGCACGTCGCCCGCCATTGCCGACAAGGCCGGAAAGGATCTGACCGACGTGGTGACGCGGCCACAGCTCAAGCAGAAACTCGCCGAGCTCGGCACCTATACGCGCGCCATGTCGCTGGATGAGTTGAAGGATTTCATCGCAAGCCAGCAAGCCTTGTGGAAGCCGCTGGTACAGCAGTATGCGGCCAGGCCGCAGTAATCGCCGGGCGCAGGTGCGGCGCCTTGAGCGGGGCCGCGACCGTGCGGGCGGTCTCGATGAACAGCTGCGCCACCGGGCTAATCGTGCGGTTCTTCAGCGTGACGATTCCCACCGGCGGCGGCTGCGCCTGCAATTTGACCGGCAACGCCTCGATCAGGAGCCGCGCGGCGCTGAAATGCAGCAGTGAGTGTGGCAGCAGGGCCAGGAAGCGGCCGGTCGGCAGCAGGGCATTCACCAGCTGGAGGGAATTGCACACG
>Ga0209466_1000090_pt1 | contig 19757 bp, 22 predicted proteins | sample PanSoiPlo30MoBio_FD_188323 | JGI IMG/M metagenome (GOLD analysis project Ga0209466, IMG submission 188323) | Tropical forest soil microbial communities from Panama analyzed to predict greenhouse gas emissions - Panama Soil Plot 30 MoBio (SPAdes)... | ecosystem: Environmental > Terrestrial > Soil...
GCCGACGGCGTGGGCGAAAAGGTCGGGGGCCTCGACCGGGTCGTGACCCTCGAGAGTGTGCTTGCTGCCGACGGAAGATAGGATTGCTTGCGAACGTCAGCGCAAGGCGATCTGAACCCCGCTCAGGGCGGCGGCAACCTCGACGCCGACCTTGCGGCCCTGCAGCTCGAGAACGACGCCTCTGGCGTTCTGCAGGCGGACGGCTGACCCGCCGCCGGCGAGCGCAACCCCCGCGCCGATCGCCGTATAGGTGCCGGCGATGTCCGATGCCTGCCGCAAGTTCAAGGCGCGGCCGATGAATTCCGTTCGCGAGACGCCGATCTGAGCGCCGAAGGAAACGCCGCCGACGCTGAGCGGATAAGTCCGCCCCTGAAAAGTCAGCGTTCCGCTGCCACCGCCGACGCCGACGATGAAGCCGGCCTTGCCAGCTACGAGGTGCACCCGGCCTGTCGTTTGCGCCTGAGATGGCGTTGCCATCCCGGCCATCACCGTCATCGCCAACGCCACGACGCCAAATCGAAGAGCAGCGAACATATCGTCCCTCCTACTCGCCCGGCCGGCACGCGCCGGCGGGCCCCACAACGGCACAATGACCCTGGGAGAAGCATGAAAATTGACCTAGGTCAATTTCGATCGTTCCGGTATTCAACGAGGACAGACGGGGGTTTGCCGCCGCGTTTCGGCGTCGCGGCGGCATATGGCCCGCCACCTTTATGGACCCATGATGCGGGGCACCGTCGGGACGTGAAGCTCATGTCAGGGCATCCGATTGAGCTTTGCGCTGCCCTCGCCTCGGCGTATTTTCAGGCTGCCCAAGTTCTCAGACCTGTCCTCATATCGCGCGCTCAATGGCTTCAGGTCCTCCAGTTGTGGTCGTTGAAGACGATCCCTGGACGCGCCCGATCGGTGTGGTGCTTGACCCCACGACGTCCGCCGAGCGACTCGCCGCCTTCGCCGACTTCATGGCGCATGACGAACCGCAATTTGCGCGCTGGTGCGAGGAGCTCAGAGCGCGCGCAGGGGGGCTTTATCCCGCCGACGTTCGGCTCGTGCGTTCCCCGGCGGAACTGCGTGCCAATCTTCCGGCCGCGCGGGCGCTTGTCGTCGAATCCTTTGCCGTGGGAACGGAAGAGCTCGCATGCGCGCCTCAGCTCGCGGTCGTTCACAAATTCGGTGCCGTGACGCGCAGCATCGATGTTGCGGCCTGCGTCGCGGCCGGCATCAAGGTTCTTGGCGTGCGCCGGCGGGCCAACATGGCCTGCGCGGAGCACGCCTTCGCGCTGATGCTCGCCCTCGCCAGACGCGTTCATCGCCTCAACGGGCTGATCAGCATCGAGCAGCTGTCAGCAGCGGACTTGCCGTACCGGCCGTTCGACCGCAGCCATGTGCCGGGCGGCAATTTTGGACGCATTGCCGGAACACGCAGTCTGCACGGCAGCACGGTCGGCATCATCGGGCTGGGCGAAATCGGGCGCGAAATCGCGCTGCGCGCCAAGGCATTCGCAATGAACGTCGTGTATTTCCAGCGCACGCGGCTGCCGCCGGAGGAAGAAGAGATGCTTGGTGCATCCTATCGGCCGTTGCACACGCTGCTGGCGCAAAGCGACTGGGTCGTTCCGCAGCTTCCTGGAGATGCTGCCACCCAGCACTTCATCGATCGCGAGCGACTGGCGCTGATGAAGCCGGGCGCCTGTCTGATCAATGTCGCGCGCGCGGAAATCGTGGAGCGCAATGCCCTCATCGCGGCGCTCCGCTCGGGACATCTCGGCGGCTTTGCCCTTGACGCCCTCTATGAAGAGCCCGGGCGCCACGACGACGAACTGCTTGCGTTCGAGAACGTGATCCTGATGCCGCACATGGCGGGCTCCCCGCGACAAAACGGGCTCAGAGACATCGAAGATGTCATCACGGGACTGGCACGGGCGACTTCGGCTTGAGCCCGCACAGACGACTTCGGCAAGGGCAGATCACTCCTCTCACGCAACCGACTTGCATTCCTCTTATGGCGAGGCCCGACATTTCGATATCGGCCCGGGCAGCGTCCCGGTAATGGTGGCACGAACCGACGCTGGGCCGGTCGTTGACCACGGCGCGGCACGGAGCGTCGGGATCCGCCCCGCCGGGAGGGGAGCCCATGTCTGCCTGCAGCCAATCCGCATGCGCGCGCCCTCGCCTCAACGCGCTGCTTTGCGGGCTTGCAATCCTGCTTGTCTGCCAAACCGCCTGCGCATCGGCCCAGGCCGAGCCCAAGTTCCCGATCAAGCCGGTGCGCCTCATCCTTCCGTTCGGCGCCGGAGGCGTGGCCGACATCACCATGCGGCTGCTGGGACAGAAACTCGGCGAGACGTGGGGGCAGCAGGTTGTCATCGAGAACCGGCCAGGCGCCGGCGGCGTCATCGCCCAGCAGGCTCTGCTGGCATCGGCGCCGGACGGCTACACGATGTCGGTGACCGGCAACGGCACGGCGATCGGCATGTCCCTGTTCAAGACCCGCCCCTATGACATTCTCAAGGATTTCACCCACGTCTCGATCACGGCGACATTCGAGATGCTGCTCGCGACCCGGCCGGATGCTCCGTTCAAGACCGTGGCGGACGTGCTCGACTACGCCAGGAACAACCCGGGCAAGCTCAATCTCGGTGCCATCAATCCCGGCTCCACCCAGAACCTGTCGGCGCATCTGTTCAAGCAGATGACCGGGGTGGACGCGACCGTCGTCACCTACCGCACCACGCCCGACCTCATCACCGGCGTGCTGCGCGGCGACATCGATCTGGCGTTCGACTATTACGCCGCCTTCAAGGGGCCCCTGGCCGACGACAAGATCCGCATCGTCGCGTCGGCGGACGACGAACGCAATCCGCTGCTGCCGAATGTGCCGACCGTGAAGGAGAGCGGGTTGCCGAACTACGTGGTGACCAGCTGGAATGCATTGTCCGCCCCTGGCCGCCTGCCGCAGGACATCTTGGGCGTTCTCAACCGCGACATCGTCGCGGCTCTGGCCGATCCCGAATTGCGCCGGAAGGCGCGTGACCTCGGCCTCAACGCCCAGGGCAGCACGCCCGAGGCCATGCGTCAGCGCATGGCGCAGGACATCAAGCGCTGGGCCGAGGTGATCGAGAAGGCGGGCATCCCCAAGCAATGATGGCTGCACGGGCGCGGCCGGGCCAGCACGGCCCGGGCTCCGCCGCTCGCGGCCGAGAACTCATGCCAGAAGGACGAGAGATGGTCACCACGCCACGGCTGAAAATCGCGCTCGCGACCTATGGCCACACCGCCGCCCTGAAGGATGGACGGGTGAAGATCGCCGGCGTCGAGCCGGACTTCGTCGAGGTCTCACCGATCATCGGCGCCTTCCGGCGCATGGTGCGCGACCTCGAGTTCGACGTCTGCGAAATGGCGCCCACCACCTACATGATCGCGCGCGGCCTCGGCGCACCCTTCATCGCGCTCCCGGTGTTCCTGATGCGGCGATTCCATCACGGCGGCTTCGTCTATCGGCCCGATGCCGGCATCCGCACGCCCAAGGACCTGGAAGGGAAGAAGGTCGGCGTGCGCGCCTATTCGGTCACCACCGGCGTGTGGACTCGCGGCATCTTCGTCAACGAATACGGGCTCGACTCGTCCAAGGTCACCTGGGTGGTCGACGACGAGGAGCACGTGACCAGCCTGAAGCTGCCGCCCAACGTGGTGCACGCGCCGGAGGGCAAATCGCTCGCCAGCATGATGGCGAGCGGCGAGATCTCCGCCGGTTTCACCGGCCCGGCCGGGATCGGCCGCGCCGGGCCGCCGACGGGCGGCTGGGAGCAAGGCGGGCAGAAGCCGGCCGAAACCTATCCGGAGCTGATCGCGAACGCAGCACAGGTCGAGGCGGACTGGTTCAAGCGCACCGGCATCTATCCCATCCACGGCTCGGTGGTGGTCAAGACCGACGTGTTGGCGCAGCATCCCTGGGTCGCCAAATCGCTGTTCACCGCCTTCGTCGCCGCCAAGCAGGCCTACATGGAGGGGCTGCAGCGCGGTGAGGGCGACAGCGCCGACGACCGCAAGTATCGCGGCCTGATGCCCATCGTCGGCGACCCCCTGCCCTACGGACTGCAGGAGAATGCCGCCAGCATCGACGCGATGCTCACCTACGGCCTGCAGCAGGGCCTGGTCCCGCGCCGCATGCCGCTGGACGAGGTCTTTGTCGATCCGTCCTGAACCCGCCCAAACATGTCCCAGCCAGGCACGATTCCATGGCATCGATCGTCGACATCCATCCGCATGTGATCGCCACCGACACCGAGCGCTATCCGCTCAACCCGCTCGGCGGCACCCAATCGACCTGGTCGCGCGAGCGGCCAACCACCTATGCGATGCTGGTTGCGGCCATGGACGCGGCGGGCGTGGACAAGGCGGCGATCGTGCAGGCCTCGACCGCCTACGGCTATGACAACACCTATGTGGCCGAGGCGGTGGCCGCGCATCCGGATCGTTTCACCGGCGTATTCTCGGTCGACGTGCTGGCGCCCGACGCGGCAGCCAAGATGAGGCACTGGATGCAGCGCGGGCTGACCGGGCTGCGCCTGTTCACCACCGGCAGCACCATGCCGGGCCAGGCGACCTGGTTCGCTGACCCGCGCACCTACCCGGCCTGGGAATATGCCGGCGAAGCCGGGCTGCCGGTATGCATGCAGATGACGCCGCAGGGATTTCCGCAGCTGCGCGAGCTGATGCAGAAATTTCCCAAGGTGCGGGTCATCCTCGATCACCTGGCGCGGCCGCAGCTCGTGGATGGTCCGCCCTATGCGGCGGATCGCGGCCTGTTCGCCTTCGCCGGCAATCCGAACGTCTTCCTGAAGGTCACGCCGCTCAACTACATGCCGGCCAACTGGGGCAAGGCCAGCCCGGAGAGCTTTTTCGGCAAGCTGGTGGCGGAGTTCGGGGCCCACCGCATTGCGTGGGGTTCCAACTTCCCGGCCACTGCCGGCACGCTGAAAGACAATCTGGCACACGCCAAAAAGGCTTTGGCATCGCTCGGCGCAGCCGATCGGGATTGGATCTTCGGCAGGACTGCGCAGGCGCTCTACCCGTCATTGGCCGATTGACAGCGGCAGTGGATCAGCGTGCTCGCAGTCGGACGCCGCCCGTTTCCGGCATCTTGGCCCGCGTGATGAGTCCTGCGCCTTCCGGGCCACGCGCCCGATCGTGCAGCTCCTGTAGGAACCGCGCCTGCACCGCCGTCGGCAGCCAGTCGGCGCGGGTGGTGACCTGCACCTGCCGCGCCGCATGCGGCACGGCGAATTTGAGTACGGTCAGAAAGCCCATCTCCTCCTCGGCGCGGCTCTCGTGGCGCGAAAGCAGCGTGATGCGGTCGGTCTCGGTCAGGATGGCGCGCGTGAGGTTCGACGAGCTGGTCTGCAGCGTGCTGCGCGGCATGCGATCGAGCCCGGCGAAAAGCGCGTCATAGGCGGCCCGGCGCGGCGTATTGGGCGGCGGCGCCACCCAGTCATAGGCGAGCAGGTCCTGCCGGGTGATCTGCCGCTTGCGCGTGAGCGGATGCCCGCGGCGCACGACGAGAGCGTAAGGATCATCGAACAGCACGGTCTCGACCACGCCGAGACTGGGATCCAGGCCGCGCACCGGCCCGATGATGAAGTCGATCCCGCCCGACCGCAGCCTTTCGATGAGGAAGTCGAAGCTGCCGTCAATCACCTCGATGCGAATGTCCGGATAGGCTTCGCCGAGATCCTTCAACGCGCGGGCGACGAAGAACGCGCCAGCCAGCGGCAGCAATCCGAGCCTGATGCGGCCGCGGTTGCGGCCCTGGGACGCCTCGATCTCCTCGACCGCGCGCTCGAGCTCCTGCACGGCGAGCCGCACGCACCGGGCGAGCTCTGCCGCCGGCCTGGTCGCGGTCAGACCGCGCGCGGTCCGCTGGAACAGAGGTCGACGCAGGATGCGTTCGAGTTCGCGTGCCGGGCGGTGGATCGAGGCCTCCGAGATGGCAAGCGCGCGTGCCGCCGCGGCAAACGACCCGTTCTCCGCGATGGCCAGGAGAGCCCGCACCTGCGGCTGGCTGAGCTTGCGTTCGATGGAACGAAGATTGGCGGGACCGGCGCGCGGGATACCAACGCCCAGCTCGGACAACGCCTGGTCGAGCTGGGCAAACAGCCGTGCCGTGCGGCGCTGGAGGATCTCGCCGCCTTCCGTCAGGTAACAGCCGGTGTTACGCCGGCGGAACAGCGCGGCTCCGATCTCGCGCTCGAGCCGCGCGATGGCCTGGGTGACTGCCGGCTGGGAGACGTGGACCTCGGTGGCTGCCCGGCTGACATTCTCGGTGCGCGCCACGGCTTCGAACACGAGCAGCTGGCGAAAGCTCGGAATTGTCGGTGAGCTCATCGCCGCCGAGATTAGCAAGACCTTATGATCGGTTACAGGTTTCAAATAGGCCTGCCGGCCGGCAGCCGTTATGGTTGCGCCCTGGGACAATGCCGGATTTGCCGTGACGTCGTGCGTTGCTTCCCGGTCGCAGCGGCGAGGAGATGTATCCATGAGGGATCGCCTCCGGCCTGCCGCCCCGCCGCTTGTCTTATGCCGGAGACTCCCGTCAGATGCCCACGCGTGTCATCGACATTCACCCGCATATCATCGCCGCCGACACCCGGCGCTATCCGTTGGCGCCGCTCGGCGGCCACCAGTCGGAATGGTCGCGGACGCGCCCGGTGACCACCGAGCAGATGCTCACGGCCATGGACGCGGCCGGGGTGGGGAAGTCCGCCATCGTGCAGGCCTCGACCTGCTACGGGCACGACAATTCCTACGTCGCGGACGCGGTCGCGGCGCATCCGGATCGCTTCACCGGCGTGTTCTCGGTGGACGTGCTGGGCCCTGACGCGCGCGAGCGCATCCGCTACTGGGTCGACCGGAAGCTCACGGGGCTGCGGCTGTTCACCATCGGCAGCACCATGCCGGACCAGGCCTCCTGGCTTGCCGATCCGAAGTCCTATCCGGCCTGGCAAACCGCCACCGATCTGGGCATCCCGATCTGCCTGCAAATGTCGCCCAAGGCGTTCCCCGAGATGATCCGGATGATCGAGCGCTTCCCGCAAGCAAAGATCATTCTCGATCACTGTGCCCGGCCGGTGCTCAACGACGGCCCGCCCTATGCGCAGGCACAGAGCCTGTTCGACCTGGCCAGATACCCGAACATCTACCTGAAGCTCACTCAGCGCAATTTCACCGAATCGCAAAACGGCAACGCCAGCCCCGACACCTTTTTTCCCAAGCTTGTCGGCGCGTTCGGCGCCCCGCGCCTGGCCTGGGGCTCGAACTATCCGGCGTCCGAAGGCTCGCTCGCCGATCTGTTGGCGCTCGCGCGGCGCGCCCTCGCCTGCCTGCCGCCAAGCGAGCAGGACTGGATTTTCGCCAAGACGGCGCAGACGCTCTACCCAGCGCTGGCCGATTGAGGGACTTCAAATGAGCACCAAGATCACGCTGAAGACAATGCTGGGCGACTACCCGAATACGCTCGCCCTGAAGAAGGGCGAGGTGTCGTCGGCGCTCGTCGATTTCCAGTTCGCCGACGTGAAGGTGCCGAACACGGCCTTCAAGCGGCTGGTCCGCGACAAGGAGTTCGACTTCAGCGAGCTCGCCATCGTCACGTATCTGCAGGCGAAGAATTTCGGCACGCCTTACGTGCTGCTGCCGGTCACCGTGGTCGGCCGCGGCCAGCATCACACGCTTGCCTACAACCCGGAGAACGGGCCGTTGCGGCCGCAGGATCTCAACGGCAAGCGCGTCGGCCTGCGCAGCTATTCCGTCACCACGGCGACCTGGGTGCGGGGCATCCTGGCGCAGGACTACGGGGTCGACCTCGACAGCGTCAAATGGGTGACGTTCGAGGATCCGCACGTGGCTGAATACAAGGACCCGCCCACCGCCACCCGCGCGCCTGCCGGCAAGGAGATCGCCAGGATGCTGCTCGACGGCGAGCTCGACGCCGCGGTGCTGGGCGACAAGTTGCCGGATCCGCGGCTGAAGACGCTCATCCCCGACGCCGAGGAGGTCGCTCGCGCCTGGGCGGCGAAGAACGGCGGCGTTCCGATCAACCACATGGCGGTGGTACGCGACACGATCGTGACATCACGCCCCGACCTGGTGAAGGAGATCTACCGGCTGCTGCTGGAGAGCAAGCGCGCCGCAAGGCTGCCGACCGATGGCACGCCGGCGGATCCGCTGCGCTTCGGCATCGAGCCGAACCGCAAGACGCTGGAGGTGATCATCGACATCTGTGCCAAGCAGAAGCTGATCGCGCGCCGCTTCACGGTCGACGAGCTGTTCGAGGACACGCGGCGGCTCCTCGGGCTTTAAAGCGCTTTCCAGCGCAACCGAGTCGATAGGGTCGGGAAGGCTTTTAGCCTCCCCGCCCTCCGAACCGTACGTGCGATTTTCCCGCATACGGCTCTCCAGTTGGTGGTTTCCGCATCGGGGATTGTCTCGCGGTTTGCCAAGCTGTGTGAAGCGCGAGCAGCCCGGCTTGGGCGAAGAAGGCGTTGGGCCAGCGCTGGTGATCGGCTGGACAGAGAGCAAAGCCCGGCCGCTTTTCCTGCTTGCGCAGGAAGGAGCGCAGCCGTCTGCGAATGAACTTGTCCAGCACGACAAAGGTGCGGGGATGGGCATGTTTGAAGTAGCCGAACCAGCCGCGCAGCATCGGGTTGAGGTCGGCGATGACGCGCGTGAGGTTGACCCCGCGCGTTCGTCGCGTCCTCATCCGGATGTTATCCTTGAGGCGATCGAGGCTCTTCTTGCGGACAAACCGTCGTCCGGCTTCGAACCGGTAGCCGAGGAACTCAAAACCCTGCCCTGGCTGCCGGCAGTCGCCGATATGGGTCTTGTCCGTTTGCAGATGCAGGCCATTGTCCGCCACCCAGGTACAGACTTCTTCCAGGGCGGCTTCGGCCTCCTCGCGGCTCTTGCACAGGACCACGAAGTCGTCTGCATAGCGCACCATCCGATAACCCCGGGCTGCCATCCGTTCGTCCAGGGGGTGCAGATAGATGTTCGCCAGCAATGGGCTGATCACCGCGCCTTGCGGCGTGCCCCTTGTCGGCGTCCATCGCTCCATCTCCCGCAGGACGTCCTGTTCGAGCCAGTTGCGCAGCAGGCTCAGGGTGCGTCCATCACTGACGCGTTCCTCGACCTGCTGCATCAGCCGTTCGTGCGGGATCGTGTCGAAGTAGTTTGCCAAGTCGGCGTCGATCGCAAAGGTGTATCCCTCCTCGACCAGGCCAGCCACTTCGCGCAGTGCCTCGCCACAACCCCGCCCCGGCCGGAAGCCATAGCTCGTCGGATGGAACATGGCCTCGAAGATCGGTTCGAGCACGAACTTCATCGCCGTCTGGGCAATGCGATCCTTGACCGTCGGGATGCCCAGCGGCCTCGTCCTGCCATCGCCCTTGGGGATTTCGACCCGCCTGATCGGCTGCGGTCGATAGGTGCCCTCTCGCAATGCCGTTGCCAGTTCCGTGAGATACAGTTCCGCCTGTGCCGCAAACCGTTCGATGCTTTGCCCGTCCACGCCCGCTGCGCCCCGATTGGCCCGGACCTTCTCCCAGGCCGCTTCCAGGGTCGCGGGCGCGTACACCTTGTCGATCAGACTAAACCAACGTCCTCCTTTGACGCCGTTGACCAGCGCCGACACCATGCGGTCCGTCCACACCGAGGCTTCCACCCACGACCAGTCGCGGGCTTCTGCACCTTGTTTAGCCCTCAGAGGCACTGCCGGTGCTCTCTCTTGCCCCATGCGTTACGTCCCGCATCCACCTTCCTGCCCGCCTTTCCTCAGCGCGGTTTTGCTTCCCGCGCCTCTCGCGGCTCTGGCCGCTGCAGTACTATGCGGGCTCTGACTTCTGCCGGTCGCTCGCACGTCCGACAGATCTCTCCGCTTACCCTGCTCTGCCTTCCGGACATCCCGCCCCCAACCACGTCGTGCGCCCAGACATCACGTGCCTGTCACCTCGTGCATCTGGTCAGTCCTTGCGGTCCCAGGCTTCGCCATGCATGAGCAAGCTCGCCACGACACGCCGCCGAATCGGGTTCGTCCTCCTGCGGGCTATCCCTTCGCTTCCGGCTGCTCCCCACCCCGCCTCACGGCGACGCAGTTGCCTTCTGCTACATATGCGGTGACTTCACATGGCATGGACTTCCACCATGCTGACAGAGCAGACTCACGGACGCACTCATGCGCGGGCTTGACCCGCGCATCCATCAAAAATGTGGAGTCGACACAATGCAATGGATTGCCGGGCCAGGCCCCGGCAATGACGACGCTCAGAGCGTACTCACCGGCAGGGCTTCGTGTCGCGCATCTCCAGCGTGCTCATCGTGCCGCTGATGGCGAAGTCGCCATAGTCCAGCACCAGGGCGCGCGACACGCCGTTCTCGTAGAGTTCGAACTTGATGGAATAGACCGGCGTCTGCTCGCCGCCCTGCTTGCTGCGGTCGAAATAGCTGATGGTGACCGGCCAGCGCGTCATGTTCTCGAACACGCTTTTGCCGGCGGCGGCGTCATCCGGCTTGCGCTCGCCCGGCGCGATCGCGCGACCGATGACGGTGAGCGTGTTGTAGAGCTTCTCTCCGGTCTCGGAGCCGTCGTAGACCGGCAGCTCCAGCACCGTCTGGCCGTCGCGCGCCGCCGCCACGATGCGTCGGATGTGCTCGGTCGGGAACACGACAGCGGAATCCACGTCGAACTGCTTGCGCTCCGGCTGCGCCAGGCTGATGGCGATCTGCTGCGCCTTGCGCTCGGCGGTGCCGTCGACCGAATCGACCAGCTGCTCGCTGAGATAATTCTGGAAATTGAACCGGTAGTTCTTGGCCGCGCCCTCCTCCCAGGTGGCCGAGCGCAGGTCGCTGACCACCACCTTGCCTTCGCCATTGTCGAGTTCGGTCACTTGGCGGAACTGCAGCGCATAGCCCTCGCAGGCATTGCCGGAAAAGTCGTAGACGATGCGGCCCTGGACCGAGGACAATTGCCGCCGGCCGCGCGCATCGGCGAGCTTGAGCTCGTAGATCGCGCGGTGCGACGCGAGCTCAACTGGCCCTTTCTGCGCCGAGACGGGGGCGGAAGGGCCGAGCAGCACGGCCGTGGCGGCCGCAACGGCTGCGAAACGGACGGAATCGGCGCAACGCGTCATCAAGCAATCTCCTCGTAATTTCGCCGCAACATAGGGGCCACGGGCGCGCGCCGCAACCGCGTGGCGCAGCTTGCGCAGAGCCGCCCGATCGGCCAAGACTGATCCCGCGACTCGATCGAGAACGGCCCCTTGGGGCCTGGGCGGGCGGATGGAGGCGTCATGGCCGGAGTGGTGGAAGGTAAGCTCGCCGATCTTGGCATTATTTTGCCGACCCCGGCGGCGCCGATCGCGAACTACGTCGGATTCGTGCGCACCGGCACTCTCCTCATCGTGTCCGGTCAGCTCTGCCTCGATGCTGAAGGCAAGCTGGTGGCGAAGGGCAAGCTGGGCGCCGGCGTCTCGCTGGAGGACGGCCAGAAGGCGGCGCGTGCCTGCGCCATCAACCTCCTGGCTCAGATCAAGGCCGGCCTGGGGGACCTCGACAAGGTGGTGCGCGTGGTGCGGCTCGGCGGCTTCATCAATGCCACGCCGGATTTTCTCGACGCGCCCAAGGTGATGAACGGCGCGTCCGACCTCATGGTCACGGCCTTCGCCGACAAGGGCCGCCACGCCCGCACCACCGTCGGCGTCGCGGTGCTTCCCCTCGATGCCGCCGTCGAGGTCGAGGGAGCGTTCGAAGTGGCCTGAGCCCTGATGCCCTTCGACTGGTTGACGGCGCATCCCGTTGCCCACCGCGGCTTGCATGATGCCGCAGCCGGCGTGATCGAGAATACGCCATCCGCCGTATCGGCCGCTGTGGCGGCCGGCTATGCGATCGAAGTGGACCTGCAGATCACCGCCGACAACGAGGCGATGGTGCATCATGACGATGTCCTTGGCCGCCTCACTGAGGGAGAAGGCCGGCTCGCCGCCCTGCCGGCGGCCGAGCTCAAGCGGGTGCCGTTCCGGGCGACCGCGGACCGCATGCTGACGCTGTCCGATTTGCTCGACCTGGTGGCCGGACGCTCCGCCCTGTTTCTCGAGCTCAAGAGCCGTTTCGACCGCGACCTGCGGCTGGCGCGGCGCGTCGCCGAGGTGATCGGAACCTATGCGGGCCCGGTCGCCACCATGTCGTTCGATCCCTCCCCGATCGAAGCCATCCGCGACTTCGTTCCCGATCTGCCGCGCGGCATCGTCGCCCAGCGCTACAGCGACGAAGGCGATGGGCACGACAAGCTCGGCTACCTCCTGCACGGCGTGCGCAGCCGGCCGCATTTCATCGCCTACCATGTCAAGGATTTGCCGGCCCCTGCCCCGTTCCTGGCGCGGCACGTGCTGGGCCTGCCGCTGCTGAGCTGGACGGTGCGCACGCAAGAGGATCGAGCCCGCGCGGCCCGCTACGCCGATCAGATCATTTTCGAGGGTTTTCGGCCCTGAGAGCGGCTAAAATGGCCGCAAGATTTGCCGTGGAGCGTCTCGATGGCTAAGAAGCCGCCGAAACACATCGTTGACATGACCCTGTCGGCCAGCGACATGGCGCGGGTCGGTGCCGCCCTCAACATCAGGATCTTCACCCAGGACCGGCAGCGCAACAAGACGATCCTGGGAACGATCCAGATCGGCCAGGGGTCGTTTCGCTGGGCCAAGGCCCATAACCAGTTTCATCGCGTTCCGTGGCAACGCTTCGCCGAGATCATGGACCACGCGCTCAAACCAGGCCGGCGCAAATCTTGAGCAAGACACTCGACCTGCGCATCCGCGTGCTTCCTGCCATCGGCGACATCGCTGCCGCCGAGTGGGATGCCTGCGCCAATCCGCCATCAACAAACGCCAACCGATTCTCCCGACTCGCAGATTGCGTCGGATCGGAAGGAACCTCCGGCGTCGGCGGTCCGACTCCGCTGGGGCTGCGCCAGGAACCTTCGGTCGCTGCCGCTGCGGCCGCTGCGGCGCCGGGTACCGGCTCCGCGCCGCCCGAGCGGGCGTTCAATCCGTTCATCGCCCACGACTTCCTGTCCGCCCTCGAGGCGTCCGGCTCGGCCGTGGCGCGGGCCGGCTGGCAGCCGCAGCACCTCGTGGCCGAAACCGCCGACGGGGCGGTGCTGGGTGTCGCGCCCTGCTATCTGAAAAGCCACTCGCGCGGTGAATATGTGTTCGACCACGGCTGGGCCGAGGCGTACGAACGCGCCGGCGGAAGCTACTATCCAAAGCTCCAGGTCGCGGTGCCGTTCACGCCGGCCAGCGGACGTCGCCTGCTGGTGCGGCCCGGCGCCGACGTTGACACGGTGCAGGCCGGCCTGGCGGCCGGCTTGATCGAGCTGACCCGCCTGCGCGACGCCTCGTCGGCCCATCTCACCTTCCTGACCGAGGCCGAATGGCGCTTCCTCGGGCAGCAGGGGTTCCTCCAGCGCACCGACCAGCAGTTCCACTGGGAGAACCGCGGCTACGGCTCGTTCGACGATTTCACGGCGGCGCTGGCGGCGCGCAAGCGCAAGGTCATCCGCCGCGAGCGGCGCGACGCCCTGCCGCCCGGCGTGACCGTGCACTGGCTCACCGGCTCCGATCTCACCGAAGCCGCATGGGACGCCTTCTTTTCGTTCTACATGCAAACCGGTTCGCGCAAATGGGGCCGGCCCTATCTCACGCGTACGTTCTTCTCGATCGTCGGCGAGCGCATGCGCGACCATGCTCTGCTGGTAATGGCCAAGCGGGCCGGCCGCTTCATCGCCGGCGCACTCAACTTCATCGGCTCGGACACGCTGTTCGGCCGCAACTGGGGTGCCATCGAGCACCATCCGTTCCTGCATTTCGAGCTGTGCTATTATCAGGCGATCGACTTCGCCATTGCGCACAAGCTGGCCCGCGTCGAGGCGGGCGCGCAGGGCGAGCACAAGATCGCCCGCGGCTACCTGCCGAGCACCACCTACTCGGCCCACTTCATCATGGATGCCGGGTTGCGCCGTGCCGTTGCCGATTACCTCAGGCGCGAGCGCGACTATGTGGCGGCGGCCGGCACCGAACTCGCCACCTACGCGCCGTACCGGAAGGTGTCGGCCGAGGAGGCCTGAGTGCCGGGCGCGCTTCGCTTCAAGCTTGACGCCGCGCGCGACGTGCTGCGACACATCGTGGTCCGCAAAATCTTGGGGCGCCCCATGGCCTACGACCCGAACAATATTTTCGCCAAAATCCTGCGCGGCGAGATGCCCGCCTACAAGGTGTATGAGGACGACAAGAGCCTTGCCTTCCTCGACATCATGCCGCGGGCACCCGGCCACACCCTGGTGCTGCCCAAGGCGCCGGCGCGCAACATCCTCGACGTCCCGCCCGACGACCTCGCCCATGTCGCCAAGGTGACGCAGAAGGTGGCCAGGGCGGCGGTAAAAGTGTTCGGCGCCGACGGCGTGACGGTCCAGCAGTTCAACGAGCCGGCCGGCGGCCAGGTCGTGTTCCACCTCCATGTCCATGTCATCCCACGCCGCAACGGCGTCGCCATGAAGCCGCCGGCGAGCGAGAAGGAGAAGCCGGAGGTGCTCGAGGATCAGGCCAGGAAGCTCAAGGCGGCGCTCGATTCGCCGTAGGGTGGGCAAAGGCGCGCGTGCTCGTCCTGTCGGCATATTGATGCGGCTCGATCGCGGCGTGCCCACGCGGTGTTGAACCAATGACAGCACACGTGGGCACGGCGCGTTTTCCGGGGCAACATACGTTGATGGCGCGACGCAACGCGCCTTTGCCCATCCTACGGCGCAAGCGCAAACGCGCCCACAATCAGCACCGCTTCGCCGATCGCCACGCCGGCGAACACCGAGCGCCTGATCAGCAGGAAGGCGAGGAAGCCGGCCACCACCGCGGCGACGCGCACCGCCAGCGGAATGGTGGCGAGTGCGCCGGAGCTTGTCACGATCAGCTGCGCGATCACGCCGGCCAGGATGGCGGTTGCGACCGCCCGCACCCAGACGACGATCTCGGAGTCCTCGTTGAGCCCTCGCGCCACCAGGAGGCCGAGCAGGCGCCAGATCTCGTTGGGCAGGAAGCCGACCAGGATCAGCGCCAAGTACGGCCCCAGCTGCGAAAACGCCGCGCTCATCGCACGGCCTCGCGCAGGCGGTGCACCACATACGCGATGGTGCCGGCGATGATGCCGGTCCACATCAGGTCGAGGCCGACCTTGGTGGCGGCCATGAGCGGGCCGATGACGAACCCGAGCGCGAGCGCCGCGCGATCGATCAGGGTCCGGCTGTTGCGCGTGATCGACATCAGCATGGACAGCGGTGTGAGGAACAGGAGTCCGGCCGCGAACACGACCGGGACCTGGCCGGCCACGTAGAACCCAATGGCGCCGGCAATGATCGGCGGCGTGATCAGGCCGGTGCCCAGCCCGTTATAGAAGGCGATGCGGTGATCGCGCGGCAGCGTCGGCAGGAGCCGCATCGCCTCGACCCACACGCTGATGGCCGTGAGGTGCGTCGGCACGAGCAGGTGTCGCGTTCGCGTGCGCGCGTCGCGCAGCATGGGCAGCAGCGCCACCACCATGGGCATGAAGCGCACGCTGCTCAGGCTGACGGCGAGCGCGGTGTCGATCAGCGCGGCGCTGCCGAGCGTGGAAATCAGGATCACCTGCGCCGGTGCCGCCCAGATCAGCACGGTAGACAGCACCATCCAGCCGACGCTGAAGCCGAAATCGTGGGCGAGCGCGCCGATGCCGATATAGGTGCCGAACAGCACATAGGCGAAGACCGAGCGCCCAGCCGTCAGCACACCGTGCGCAAAGGCAGCGAGACTCGAGTCGTGCGGCGACGGCGCGGCGGGCGGCGCGGAAGACATCGGCGACCGATCCCATGGCGCCGATGTTTTCGCAACCGCCGGGCCGCAGGCCATGACCAGAATGCAATCCTGTCCACACGATGTCGGACCCGAACCCGACGGAAACCCTGGGCTTGGCTCGACCGTTGAGTCCACGCAGGGGCATCAGGAAACGAACGAGGACATCATGCTGAACAAAACAGTCGTCCTTGGCCTGGCGCTCGCTCTCGCGTTGGGCGCAACGACGCCCGGATTCGCGAAAAAAGCGCGCCACGCGCAGCCGGAGCCGACGGCGGCGCAGAACAGCCTGTCGGCCGCCAATCCCACGACTCCCGGTTCGCGTCCCGTGACATCTCCGGAAGGCAGCCCGCAGGCTCAGTGCTGGATCCCGGTCGACAATGACAGAGCCTATGGCTACTACGGCGGCTGTGATCGGCCGCGCGCCCGCCAGATGAAGTAGTTTTGATACGTGGCGCGGAGGGCCACAAAGCCCGGTCCTTCGCGCCGCTCACGCGAATCCGAACAGCCTGGCCGGATTGTCGGCGAGGATGCGCTGGCGCTGTGCCGCATCGGCCCACTCGCCGAGCTTGTTGTAGAGCCCGATCGTCCCGACCAGGTCGTGGAACGACAGGTGCGGGTAGTCGCTGCCCCAGATCAACTGGTCGGGCGCGGCGGCGATCAAGGCCTGTGCGAATGGCGCCACATCCGCGAACGTCGGGTCGGCGGAGAAGCGATAGATGCCGGTGAGCTTCACCCAGCATCGCCCGGATCCGTCGCCGGCGAGCGCCAGAAGCTCCTGAAACCCGCGCTGCTCCGGCCCGTCCTTGGCGGAAAACAGGCCCATATGCGCGACCGTGAAGGCAACGGGAAGCGCCCGCAGCGTCGGCAGCAACTCCTCGGTGAGCCAGCCCGGAGTGAGAAAATCGAGATGCCAGCCGAGTTCGCGCGCCACCACGGCGTAGCGGGCGATGCGGGACTTGAGCGCGTCGGCCAGGCCCGCCTCGGGCCGGCGCACCGGCGACACGTTGATGCGGATGCCGCGGATGCCGGCCGCATCCCAGGCGGCAAGTCTTGCATCCACGACCGCATTTGCGTCGAGATGCACGATGCCGCGGCGCCGCTGCGGCTCGACCTCTGCCATGGCATCGAGCATGCACGAATTGTCCTGGCCGTAGGCGCTGGGCTGCACGAACACGAAACGCTCGAAACCGAGGCGGCGCGCTGTGCGCAGATAGGAGTCGAGCGGCGCCAGCGGTGGCCGGTAGCGCAGGTCCGACGCATCGTAAGGATAGCGCTCCGCCGGCCCGAACACGTGGAAATGCGCATCGCACGCGTGCGGCGGGGCCACGAAGGCAGGCGCCAGGCCGGCGTCCGGATCGTTCACGTGTTCGTTCATCGCGCTAGCTCTCCCCTCCGGACACATGGCTCGCCGCCGCTTGACCGCGCGGCGCTGCGCCCGCGATGATGACCTCAGGCAAACCAAAAAGTCACCCGGGAGGGCACGATGAATCGGCGGGAATTCGCCGTCGGCGCGCTGGCGCTGCCGGCCTTGTGGCGCCCGGCGGCTGCCCAGGTCACGGCCATCCGGCTCGGCAAGCAATACGGTCTTCCGTTCCTGCCGCAGATGGTGATGGAGGCGCAGAAGCTCATCGAAAAGCACGCGGCTCAGGGCGGCATTTCGCTCGGCGTCGAATGGCTCACCATGAGCGGACCCGGTGCACTCAATGACGCGCTGCTGGGCGGCCAGATGGAGTTCGTCAACGTCGCCGCGCCCTCCCTCGGCACGCTGTGGGACAAGACGTTCGGCACGCCGCAGCACGTGCATGGATTGTGCGCGGTGCAGTCGATGCCCTATGTGTTGTGCACCCGCAACGCGGCCGTGACGACCATCGCGGATTTCACCCAGAACGACCGCATCGCCGTGCCAACCGTCAAGATATCCGGGCAGGCCATGGCACTGCAGATGGCGGCGGCCAAGCTGTGGGGCGCCGATCACTACGAGCGGCTCGATTCGCTGACCGTCTCCATGGCGCATCCCGACGCCCTGCAGGCCCTGCTGTCGGGCCGCTCCGAGATCACCGCCCACTTCGCGGTGTCGCCGTTCCACTACTACGAGCTGGCGACACCCGGCATCCGCCAGGTGCTGAAATCCTACGACACGCTGGGCGGCCGCCACACCAACGGCATCCAGGTCACGACCAAGCGCTTCTACGAGGCCAATCCGAAAATCTGCGCGGCGGTCCTGGCCGCGCACCAGGAGGCCAACGCCTTCATCAACGCGCAGCCGCGTTCTGCCGCCGAGATCTACCTGTCGCTCACTCGGGACCGGCGCAACTCGCTCGACGACCTCGCGCGCATGGTGGCGGACCCCGATGTCGAGTACACGACCACGCCGGCCAACGTCACCACGCTGGTCGCCTTCATGCACAAGGCCGGCCGCATCAAGCGCCTGCCCGGGTCATGGAAGGACCTGTTCTTCCCCGACGTGCACGGCGTTTCGGGGAGCTAGATCGCGAAATCAGCAGCGTCGGTTGGTGGCAGATCAAGACACCCAGATCAGCAGGTTCCGCGGGCCGTCGTCCGGCATGATCCCGCCGCCGTTTGAGCCGCGCCGCCTGCGCGGATAGGGCCCCGATTCCGAGGTTCGTGATACATCGCAGCACCCACACGACCTTCGCAAGCAGGGGGCTGTGGCTTCGGCGAGGGCTCCCGACTTTGTGAACACGCGCCGCGCCTGCACAAGCGGTCCCGGTTGAACCAAGACTGCGGCAGCCGCGACTGACTCGCGGAGAAGAGGCGGGACGATGGTTGCGACCGATCGAGGTGGATCCCCGTGCCCACAATGTAGCGGCAAGGGTATGGTCAAATGCAAGAAATGCAACGGCGAAGGCGGCCACCAGACGCAACGGCTGGCAGAGACCAGCTTCGACTTCAGATCGTTTGCACGGGCGCGGGGCTGGGAGACCTGCTCGGCTTGTCACGGCAACGGCCGATTGCGCTGCGAGTGTCAGCGCTAGGCGCTCTCTTTTCTCTTGAAGGGAGGGTGGCTCGGTCAGATTGCCGGACCTGATCTCGACCAGCGGGCCTTCACACCGCTTGCGAGCCAGTTCGACCATCTCGGGCGTCACGTCGAACCCATGCAGGACAGCGCGCGGCGCGCCAGAAGTTCACTGCAGATCGACCCATCGAGAACCCTGAGGCCCTCGACCCAACAGTGACATCGTGGCCGGACGCTCGCACAGGGCGTTGTGCGGCTTCGTCGGCGCGATGGCGACAGATCGATCCGCAACGGCCGAACAGGTGCGACGGCCGACGTGTCTATTTCGGCCGGCGCTTTGTCGGACGTCCGCGCGATCCGGACGGCGACGGCGGCTCCGGATCGTTGGCCGGATGGCGGCGCGCGCTCTGCCGCAAGGCGTCACGCAGCGTGACCGGGCGGTTGTGTTTCTTCAGGAGATCGGCAAAGGCCTCGTCGGCGAGTTCCTGGAAATCGCGCATCGTGTCCCGCGCCAGCAGATCGAGCGCGTGCCAGGTCTCATCGTCGATCTGGATGCGTTTGCCCGGCATCAGCGCACGCAGCGATCGTGGCGATCGCCCTGCCCCGCCATTACAACGAAATCGGGTGTCGCGGCCCCGATGTTGCGCCCATATTTCGCTGCCATGATCTTGCTCCCGGATGTGCAAATGAATTCCATCTACAACGACCGTTCAAGAGCTGCGTTCCAAGCCGTTCCAGCCGCATTCGCCGATGCGGTCAAGATTTCGGCCGCGGCCGAAACGTCGGAACGGCGACTCGTGCGAAGCGTTGCCACCACGAGCTCTCCATAACCATCCACAAAATATCGTGGTGATCGCATG
>Ga0209466_1000091_pt1 | contig 19563 bp, 18 predicted proteins | sample PanSoiPlo30MoBio_FD_188323 | JGI IMG/M metagenome (GOLD analysis project Ga0209466, IMG submission 188323) | Tropical forest soil microbial communities from Panama analyzed to predict greenhouse gas emissions - Panama Soil Plot 30 MoBio (SPAdes)... | ecosystem: Environmental > Terrestrial > Soil...
GATCATGCCGGTGCGCAGCGGATACATGCCGGTGAAGAAGGCGTTGCGCCCAGCGGTGCAGCTCTGCATGGCGACGTAGTCCATGAACTTCGCGCCTTCCTGCCCGATGCGGTCGATGTTGGGTGTTTCCCCTACCATCAAGCCCTGGTGGTAGATGCTCGGCTGCATCCAGCCGATGTCGTCGCCCATGATGAAGAGGATGTTGGGCTTCTGCTGCTGCTGCGCGGCCGCGGGCGCGCTCATCACCATTGTTGCGGCAAGGATCAATGCAAGCCAACCGAGCCATCTGTCTTGAGTGATTCTCATGATTCATCTCCTTCAGCCTGCCAGGCCGAGACGGCCTTTTGAGTGCCCGATGCGCCAGTATTAGTCACAGGAAGGAACTCCCCCGCTGCGCGCGCCCCACACGCACGGGCCATCGTTGATATCCCGACGGTTCACAAGTCGCTGTTCGAGTTCCTCCCGCTTGCACGCTTGGCCATTGCATTCCGCTTAAACGAAGTGACGCATGGTCGGCTATGCAATTCCCGCACAAATCGAGTCTGCTGCGTTTTTCTTTGTCGTAGGAGTGTCATAGACTGGCCGCCTCTCGTGGCGTCACGGCTCGTCTTCGAAATGGTTTACCTCAGTTTGATCGCAGTATGTCGCAGCGTGGCAGAGGGCATTTCCCCAAAGATCGCACGGTAATCCGCAGCGAACCGTCCAAGGTCAGAGAACTGGTAATGTCGAGCAATCTCCGCGACACTTGTTGTCGCCGAATCAGCACGTCGCAGCGCGGCGCGTACCATGTTGAGTTGCCGCAGCCGAAGATAGCGGCTTGGGCTCATGCCCAGGAACTCCACGCAACACGCCTGTAAGGTCCGCTCCGGCACGCCAATAGCGGCGCAAAGGGCAGGTACGCTCGGCCGTCGATCGACGTGCGCTGCCAATGCGTCCTCGAAACGGAGCATGATCTCTGCATGACGTCGCTTTGTTGCCAGACAGGGGTGGGCGTCGTTTGCCGTCAGGCAGGTCACAAGCGCGTGGATGAGTTCCTGCTCGAGGGCTCGCGCCGCTTCAGGCTGGACAAGAATCTCAGGTTTCGTCTCAGCGACACGGCAGGCACTCGATAGGATGCGCCGCAGGTTCGCTACCGCAGGCGGCGATGGCCGCAGCACTCGACCGGCCAGCGGGGGAGTCAGTTTCGACCCTGTCAGCACCTTGCCGTAGGCCGCGAGCCGCTCGGGCGGCAGCGAGATCATGCCCCAGTGGTTCACCCCCTTTGTCCACTGGTGCGCCCGCTCACCAAGGGAGTGAAAGACGACGTCGCCGGGCCGCAGCTCGACCCCGCTCCATGTCGTCGGTGCTTCGGACTTCAAGCAAAGCGAAGCAAAGACCCGACTTGGAAGCAGCGACACGCAGGCGATGCGTGACACGTTTTCGCGGCCGCGAAGTGCCTGAAGATGGTAAAACTTCAGCCAGGTCAATCGCGCTTTGAAATCCCCGCGAGCGGTGAGGACGAGGCTAACGCTCGCGCTGCCTATGCCGGCTTGGTATTCGTCCGGATTGCTGAAGGTGGCGGTGCCAACCTCCGTCATGCGCTTCATCTCGCTCCGCGCAGCCAGACGTTGGCAACCCGGCGGTCGGCCGCAAGAAGAGGCAGTATTGAGGCTGGGCCCGCTGCTGGCCACGCAAATTCCAGCGCCAGACGCTATTGTCCTCAGGCGCAATATGGTACGGCCCATGCTCGGCGGTAACTCGAAACCACAGTCGTGGCTACCCGACTGTCCGGTTTGGGTTAAAAAATGCGTTTTTTGCATAGGCGCCATTGGCGCGCGGCTTAGCCTGCGCGCATCGCGGATATTCTGCATTGGCCAGGATGCGGGCCTCACGTGATGACCAAGCGCCTGGAGCGCTATCAGAAGATCGTCGAAGCTTTCGAGGACACGGCGCGCGCAAGCCCGGGACAATCGCTCGGCATTGCCGCGTTGAGCCGGATCGTCGGGATCGCCCCGCGCACGCTTGCGCGGGCTGTTCGCGCCCTCCACGATACAACCCCTTCGCGCTATCTGCGCACGGTGAGGCTGGCTCTCGCCAGGCAGGCGCTCCTGCGGCCGGGCGCCGGCACCAAAACCGTGACAGCCGTTGCGACCCAATTCGGGTTTTCCGAGCTTGGCCGATTTGCCGGCGAATACCGGCGCGCATTCGGTGAAAGCCCATCGGAGACGCTGCGTCGCTCAGTGGTCGGTCAATCGAGCGATTGAGGTCCGTTCAGGGTCGATACTGTCGAAAAAGGGTTGGCAAAAGGCCGCTGAGCAATATTGATTCAAGGTCAAGCGCAACTACGCAAACTTGATTCAAAGAGCGGGTTGTCCCGATTCGATAATTACAAAATTGAATTCCACAGTTCTATTTCGAATACTTTTCGACAGTATCGGTCGGACTCGGACGTTACGGCGGCCTCCGTAGGCATTCGACACGTCGGAATGCGCAAGAGCGTCAGGCGCGACCTCGGCAAGCAGCTGGGCGGCTGCTGGGAAACGTATCTTTGTGGCCACCCGACTGCCCAGTTTGGGTCAAAAAATGCGTTTTTTGCATAGACGCCATTGGCGCGCGGCTTAGGCTGGACGCATCGCGGCTTCTGCATTGGCCAGGATTCGGGCCTCACGCTATGACCAAGCGCCTGGAGCGCTATCAGAAGAGATTAGTGCAATTAAGTGATTACCTTGGTGACCGGAGAGAAACAATGGACGTAGATCCGGTTTTCTATCGCGACTGCAATTTGCATTCGTTATTGGACACGCCGCTTGGCTGGCGACGATCGAGGCGTGCGTCTGGGCGACAGGCAACCCAATCTACCAGCGGGTGTTTGTGTGCGACAGGCCGCGGCGCTACGAGAAGGGAGGTAGTGTATGACAACCTCACTTGAGAGCGTCCCGAAGCACGATCCGCTCGCCGCAGACCTCACGCCGGCCGGGGCTCGTATCCAATTAGACGAGTGGAACCGTTATATACCGCCGCGCCTCCCTATTGTGCCGCATATCCGGATCGGCAAGCGTTGGATCAACGTCATTTGGGCCGTGCCGATCGCAGCTGTGGCGTTGATCATCGCGATCGCGGTCGCCCAAACACTGCGTGAGATTCCTGCGGTAGAAGCCTTTCTCCAGCGCTATCCCGGCGTCCCGCAAGCGCAGCCCGCCGTAGTCGGCTTTCCAGGGTGGCTGCGCGCGCAGCACTTCTTGAACATGTTCTTCATGTACTTCATCATGCGCGCCGGTCTCCAGATCCTGGCCGATCACCCGCGGCTTTATTGGAACCGCGACTGCACCCCGGGAACGGAGTGGTTCCGGTTCTCGCATCCCGTGCCGGCGTACCGCATGTGGACCGCCAAGGACGACGCGGTCACGCTGCCCGGCTGGCTTGGCATCCCTGGCCTACGCCATTCCATCGGGCTCGCACGCTGGTGGCACTTCTCGGTCAACATGCTGTGGACCATCAACGGCGTCCTCTTTTGCGTTCTGTTGTTCGCGACCGACCAGTGGCAGCGTCTCGTCCCGCTCACCTGGGAAGTCATTCCCAACGCAGTGTCGACGGCGATCAAATACGCGTCGTTGGACTTCCCACCCCCGGAGCCGGCGTCGCGTTTTAACAGCCTCCAGCAGCTCACCTATTTCTTCACCTTCTTCATCGCCGCCCCCATTCAAATCGTAATGGGGCTGATGCAGGGGCCGGCTTTCTCCAACAGGTTGGGATGGCTGGGCAGGGTGTTGAACCGCCAAGTGGCCCGGTCGATCCACTTTCTGGGCTTTTGCTGGTTCGTCCTCTTCATCATCATTCACGGCACTTTTGTGTTCATCGCTGGGTTCAAGCAGAACACCAATCACATGTTTGCCGGTGTCGACAGCCCGGATTGGGTCGGCTTGCCCTACTTCCTCCTTGCGCTGGCCGTGATAGTCGCAGCGTGGCTCTGGGCCACGCCCTTCACCATCAAGAACGCCCGCCTCGTGCAGAAGACTGGCCGGTTTATGATCGGCGGGCTTAAGTGGCTCGCCGAACGGTGGGATCCCACCAGCGAGCTGACGGAGAAGGACATCTCCCCGCATCACTGGCCGAACCAACACCTGCTGCCGGATTCTCCCGAATACAAGGCGATGCTGGCTGGCGGCTTTGCCGACTATCGGCTGCGCATCGGCGGGCTCGTAGAGCATCCGCAGGAAGTTTCGTTTGCCGAGATTAAGGCAATGCCGAAGCAGAGCCAGATCACCACCCATTTCTGCATCCAGGGCTGGTCGGGGGTTGCAAAATGGAGCGGTGTTCCGATGCGTCACATCCTGGAGCTGGTGAGGCCGACGAAGAAGGCTCGCTACGCCGTGTTCTACTCAATGGCCTTCGGCGACGATGGCGGGCGCTACTATGAGGTCCACCCGATGAGCAACTTGCGGCACAAGCTGACCATCCTCGCCTACGAGATGAACGATGAGCCGCTTCGTGTCATGCACGGCGCGCCGTTGCGCCTGCGCTGCGAGAACGAGCTGGGCTTCAGGATGGTGAAGTGGGTCGCCGCAATTGAGTTCGTGCACGACTTCACCGACCTTGGGGCGGGCCAGGGTGGTTACAATGATGACCACGAGTTTTATGGACACCGCATGCCAATCTGAAACGAGCTATGGAGCAACGTCCGGCACGACCCCGCCTCGGGCTCGCGTGTTACCGTCGTTCCGACCTGGCAAATGAGTAGTTCATCCGATAATCCGGGCGCGCTCGCCGGACGGGTGGGGAGAGACGGGGCCAATTAATGCGGAGCGAATCATGATCTCGCTGAACGATGAAGCACACAAGTCGATGCTGGACACGCTGGATGCGCTGCGGCAATGGAGCAATGAGATCGGTGCCATCAATGACCGCTGTTTGCCGAAGGTCCTCGACCATATGGCGGTTGCGCAGCGGGCGATGGGCTGGCCCGATCATGCCAGCACCGCCACCGGCATCTCGGACAGAATGCACTATTTCTTGCTTCTCACTGTCGTGCGCGAGGAGCTGTCGAAGGCTTGCAAACTGGAGACCGAGGTGATCGACAAGGTCGCAGAGGCCTGTTTTGCCTCTCGTCTGATCTGAATCCGCCGCTCCGCGATTCGAAGCGTTGCTCCTCGCATCAGCCGGGATCGGTCAGACGACAAACTCGGCACGTCCTTCGTAGCACTCGTCCGGGCAACGGGTGGCCTCAAATTCAGGGCTCATCCGCGGAATCCCGGTCAATCTTATGAGTACGGAATCTGTGACAACACAAGTGGAAAGAGTTGACCGCCAAGTCACCTACGTCAGCGTCCGTAACTGGCTACTCGCCGCACTAACGGTTTCTTCGGGCGCGGTGGACGCGATCAGTTTCCTTGCCCTGGGAAAGGTCTTCACGGCATTTATGACCGGGAACGTCGCCTTTCTGGGGATGGGAATCGCGAGCCACCCCGGCGCGCCACGGATCGTATCGGTCCTGGCGTCGATGGCCGGTTTCGCGGGCGGCGTCTACCTCGCCACGAAGATTATTAGGCGTTCGAGCCAATCCGCGGCGCATGAGGGCGAGCAAGCGACTGGCGTTGTGTGGCCGCGACTGACGACATTCGCCCTCGGCATCTCACTACTGCCGCATCTCTGTTTCCTAGTTATCTGGTTTGCGACCAGCGGTCGGCCCGGTGACAACCTTATTCCCGTTCTCCTCGCCGTCTGGGCGCTGGCGATGGGGAACCAGAGCGCCGCTGTTCGCCAACTTAACGTTGGGGGCATATATACGACCGCCGCCACCGCTACATTCATCTTCCTGGTCGGCGATTGGGCCAATAATAGACCCCTAACCAGCGAAGAGCACAGCCGATTGCGCGGTGTGCTTGTCTCTCTGGTCATTGGCGCCACAGCCGGCGCGTTTCTTCATATTCATGCGCCGGTCTACGCTCCTGTGCTCCCGTTCGTCATCACTGTCGGGGTCGTCGCGATAGCGGCTAGGGTCTTCCGGGATCGCGTCAAGCCGCGAGAGAGCCATTAGCTCGGCGCTTCATCTCGCTCCGCGCAGGCAGACGTAGGCACCCCGGCGGTCGGCCGCGAGAAGAGGCAGTATTGAGGCTGGGCCCGCTGCTGGCTAGGCAAATGTCGAATCTGCGAACCGGCACGGACGATCCTGGATGGTGCGCAAGTCGCACGCCGGTCTATGCAAGGTCGCCGAAGGAGACTCTCCGAACAATCGCTTGTACGAGACCGCAAAGCGTCCCAATTCCCAGAAGCCATGTCCGGTGGCAATCTGCGTCACGGTCGTATTCGACGGATCGGTCTCCATGAGCGCGCGGCGCGCGAGATGCATCCGCCGCAGCCACAGATACCGAATGGGGCCCATGCCCAGGTGCTCCTCGCAACAAGTTTCGAGGGTACGTTGCGAGGCACCGACCGCCGCGCAGATTTCCGTCAGATGCAGGGGCCGATCGCGATTCGCTGCCAACAGTTCCTCGAAGCGACTGATGACCGCCGTGTGATGCCGCCATCCCGATGTTGGCCTGGCCGACGCCTCGTCGGCGAGACAGGCCACCATGGCGCGCACGAGTTCGTCCTCGAGGGCATTCGACACGTCGGGATGAGCAAGAGTGTCAGGCGCGACCTCGGCAAGCCGTTGGGCGGTCGCACGCAGGCGCACCACCCGCGCCATGTGCGCGGGCTTTGGATACGCGAGGCGGGTCAACGATCCTCCTGTCAGATCGCGGCCCGCCAGCGCGTAACCCGTTGCGGACAAATCCTCGACTGGCAAGGTCAGACCTGCCCAACGGCAAGGGCCCCAGGTGCGAATGTGCCGCGACGAGCCTGCGTTGCTTATGACGATCGCCTCCGACGACACGTCCATTCCGCAGTATTGCGCCGCCGGCTGGTTCGCGTCGGTCAAGAATGCGATGCCCCCTCGCTTCGGGCTTAGCGCAGAATGAGCCACGCGAGACCGATTCTCGGAGGCGTAGTACATCCACAGTTTGTCGAATTGGATAACCGTAAACTCGGCCCGGAAACTACCTTTGGCAGTAACAACTATCTCTGCCGCCGTGCCAGGGATCGCGGCTTGGTAGGAAATCGGATCGTTGAAACTAAGAATAGCGCTTCGGGCCATGCTGAGCATCCCCACGGGGACCAAATGCGCTATTGCGGCGTACGCCGGGCTGGCGCCAGACGCTATTGTCCTTAGGGGCAAGATGGTACGGCCGTACTGAAACTACCTTTGTGGCCGCCCGACTGCCCGGTTTGGATCAAAAATGCGTTTTTTGCATAGACGCCATTGGCGCGCGGCTTACGCTGGGCGCATCGCGGATTCTGGATTGGCCAGGATTCGGGCCTCACGCTATGACCAAGCGCCTGGATCCGAATTGGGTCGCGGGAATCTCAATCGGCGCCCAAGTACGGGAATCGCTGTCATGGTTGCCAATGTCGCGATGAGGACCTCCCGCGTGGTCATCGTCGGCGCGGGTCGGCCAGGACATCGAGGTCAAGGTGTCGGCCCTGCCGGATCGCCTGTTCAAGGCGCGCATCGCGGCGATCGGCGCCGCCTCCGATGTCGCTACCCGCCGAGTGGTGGTGCGCTCGGAAATCCCCAATCCCGACGGCGCGCTCAAGGCGGAGATGTTCGCCACCTTCAGGATCGCCACCGGCGAGGGCAACAGCGCGCCGGCAGTGCCGGTCGCAGCCATCATCCGCGACGGCGACGTCACCAGCGTGTGGGTCGAGGATCAGCCCATGGTGTTCCGGCGCCGCCAGGTGCGGGTTGGACTCGAACAGGACGGCCGCGCGCAAATCCGCGAAGGGCTCAAACCAGGCGAGGTGGTGGTTGCCCGCGGGGCGATCTTCGTCGACAACGAGTGGCGGACGCAATGAAACGGTGCGAAAGCTGCCTTTCCTGCTGTCCGCCGGCTGCGAGCAAGTGGCTTCGCGAACCAGGTTCCAATGCTGAAAGCATACCGCAGCTTCAATAGTTTGAGCACGCCGAAGTCGACCCAAATTCAGTTGGTGCCGTCCCGGCAGTCAAAAAAGGCAAATTCTTCCCTTGGTGCCGTCCGGACATTCAAAAGAAGGCGAGGACATCGGCATGACCAGAGCCGAACAGTACTGTCAACACGCCATAGAGGCTGAGCAACAGGCAAAGCGCGCGTGCGATCTTGACGCGAAAGAAGGCATGCTGGAGATCGCCCGACAATGGCGCGAGCTGGCCGAACAACACGAGCCTCGCGAGCTGTGACCAAAAAAGCTTGAGCGCCGCCCTCGTGAGCTTCTCTAGCGCGGTCACCGCGTCAACCATCGAGGCACATAGCGGAGCCGTTCGACGGCGCGGCACTCTCTCGCGCGGGCTTGTACACTTTCTTGGCCATGGCGCTCTTAAACTTCTCGCGTCTCTGGCAATGGCCACCATCTCAGCACGCAGAAGCCGGAGTGTGTCGCGATCAGGTCGGCGAGCCGGTAACTGGACGCAGCGCGCGGCCTCGGCGGGGTAGCCGCCGCGGCAGGTGCGACGCCACCACGGCGGCGGCTGAATGATCCCGGTCGGGCTGCCGCTCCGGCGCGCGGTTCCACCCGTGCAGTTGGTCGAAGCCGTTGCCCAGGCACCCGGCGCACGTCAACGGAGCGCCTTGGCGCCGTTATTCATCGGCTTGTCAGCGAGCGAGCAGCGGGACGAATACCGCCGCTTGGTCGGTAGCGGGTATGTCGGGCTGCCGCGTGAAGGATGTCCGAAGCTGGTCCAATTTCCGATATCGCAAACGGCCGCGCGGTGCTGTCAATGTGCTGTCAATACGATGCTTCGTGCTGCGGTAACTAATCTAAGTGGTTGTTTTTGCTGGTGGGCGCTGTAGGGATTGAACCTACGACCTCTCCCGTGTGAAGGGAACGCTCTCCCGCTGAGCTAAGCGCCCGGCCTCGCCGATCGGTCGGCCGGCCGAGGATTAGTCGGCCGAGCCGAAAGGTGTCAAGCAAACGGCTGCCCGGACATATAGGCCGGCATGCCGCGCCGCGCTATCGCGGCTGCGAGGGGGCGGTCGCTCGCTGCGCGGATACGGCATTGTCCTGCTGGGCGGCGCCGCCGGATTGTGCGGGCGGCTTCGCCGCTGCCGACTCGGTGGCCGCAGCGTTGCCGCCGGTCTTCGCCTTGGGCTTGGGCTTCTTCTTGGCCACCGGCGCCGGCGCTGCCGGCTCGAGCTGGACCTCGACGGGGTTGGGGTTGAGCTGAACCGCCGTACTGTAGTCGCTGCCCTGTCCGCTGGACTGCACGATGCTGACGGGCACCGTCTGCGATTCATAGCCGGCGAGGGCGAACGTCACGGCAAAATCGCCGCTCGCCGGCACCGCCACCGTGCACGGCGTGCGGCAGCTCTGGCCCAGCGAGGTTCGCGCCTCGGCGCCGGGCGGATCGGATTCCAGCTTGAGGGGATATCCGGCCCCGCCGAACGACGGCAGATAATCGCCTGGCGAAAACGAGCCGCACCCGGCAGCCAAAGCACTGCCTGCGATAACGATGGCTATGCGCCGCATTTTTCCCGCCGACTACAAGCTCGCGGCCAAAAGGCCGCCGCGCCCCGCGCAAACCATACGGGTGCAATCAGAGGCTCGCAATCGGCATTGCGCCAAATTTTAACGGAGGTATCAGCGTGCCGAACTGGCCCGCATCTTCATGTCGGCGGCGCGGCCGAGCACGTCGTAAACGGCCGCCGGCAATTGCTCGAAGCCTGAGATGAGGCAATCGGGCTCGAACCGCGCCACCGGGACCTCGGTGTAGCCGAAATCGACCGCCACGATGGGGACGCCGGCGGCGCGCGCCGTGGTGATGTCGTTACCCGAATCGCCGACCATGAGCGTGCGCTCCAGCGTCCCGCCGGCGCGCTGGACGGTTTTGCGCAAAATCTCCGGATTGGGCTTCAGGATGCCGAACGTGTCCTGGCCGCACACCGCGCGGAAATGGTGCGAGAGGTCGAGCGCATCGAGCACCTTGACCGCCAGCCATTCGAGCTTGTTGGTGCAGATGGCGAAGCGGAAGCCATTCGCTGCAAGGCTGTCGAGCGCCCATTCGGCTGCCGGAAAGGGGCGGGAGCGGTCGGCGATATGGGCCGCGTAATGGTCGATGAACTGCGCGAAAAGGCGATCGACTTCGGCCGGCGCGCAGGAGCGGCCTTCCGCCTGCAGGCCGCGCTCGATCATGCGGCGGGCACCGCCGCCGATCAGGTTGCGCGCCTTGTCGAATGGGACGGTCGGCAGGCCTTCCTGCGTGAACACCACATTGAGGGTGTCGACGAGGTCCGGCGCAGTGTCGACCAGGGTCCCGTCGAGGTCGAAGACCAGCGTCACGGCAGGCATGCGGCATGGCTAACCGGCGGCCGGAATGAAGGCAAGGACTTGTTCCCGGCATCCTAAACGCGCGCCCGACCCTGTTGCCGGCGGGCCGCAGTTGGGCCCCCGCCGGCTGGTCGGCGACCCGCCGGTTCCGCGCTGGCTGACCGCCCGGTGACCGGTTGGTGACCGCCGGGTCAGCGCCTGCGGTGATGCTTGGTGACCGCCCGGTGACCGGCTGGCGGCAACCGCCGCCGGTATGCTTTATGCCGGGCATGGACGTGGAAAGCCAGAAACGGGCGGCGGCGGAGCGCGCCCTCGACTATGTGCGGCCCGGCATGCGGCTCGGTATCGGCACCGGCTCGACGGCGCGCCATTTCGTCGATCTGCTCGGCGCCCGCGTAAGCGCTGGCTTGCGCATCGTTGGTGTTGCCACCTCGGAGGAAACGCGCCGGCAGGCCGAGGGCCTGGGCATCCCGCTCGCCACGCTCGACGAAACGCCCGAGCTCGACCTCACGGTCGACGGCGCCGACGAGATCGCTCCTGACTTGAGCCTGATCAAGGGCGGCGGCGGGGCCCTGTTGCGCGAAAAGATCGTGGCCTACGCCTCCGCCAGCCTGGTGGTGATCGCCGATCACTCGAAGTGGGTGTCGGTGCTCGGCCGGTTTCCGCTTCCCATCGAAGTCGTGCCGTTCGGGCTGGCCGCCACCCGCCGCGCCGTCGAGGCAGCGGCCTCCGCCGCTGGTGCACCCGGCAAGGCGCTGCTGCGCCGGACCAGAGACGGCCACGTTTTCGTCACCGATGGGGGCCACTGGATACTCGACGCCGCGCTCGAGCGGATTGCCGAGCCGGCGTCACTCGCCCAGCGGCTCGCTGCCATCCCGGGCGTGGTCGAGCACGGCTTGTTCATCGGGCTTGCCCAAACGGCTATCATCGCCGGGCCGGACGGCGTGCGCACCGTCGATCGAGCCTGATTCGCAAACCCGTTGATTGCGCCAGGAGGAATTCCATGATTGCACCCACGCTCGTCCGCTACGCCGCGGTAGCGGCCCTTGCGTTCGGCTGGCTGACCGGACCGGCGGCCGCACAGCAGCCTGGCGCGGCGGCCCCTGCCGCACCGGCGCCGGCGGCCGTGTCGCCCGGCGCGCTGGCGGCCGCCAAGGACCTGCTCACCGCCAAGGGCGCCATCAACATGTTCGATCCGATTGTCCCGGGCATGGTGGAGAGCACCAAGAATATCTTCCTTCCGACCAATCCCGGGCTGTTCAAGGATCTCAACGAGGTCGCGGGGAAGCTGCGGACGGAGTTCACGCCGCGCCGCAACGAGATCGTCGACGAGATCGCGCGGCTCTATGCCCAGCGCTTCAGCGAAACCGAGCTGAAGGAGCTGACCGCGTTCTACAAGTCGCCGCTGGGCAAGAAATTCGCCGCCGAGGAGCCTGCCGTGATCGACCAGGGCCTGCACCGCGCCGAGGCCTGGACGAAGAAGGTGTCGGAGGAAGTTCTGGTGCGCTTCCGTGCCGAGATGAAGAAGAAGGGTCACGACCTGTGACGCGCAGGGTGCCGGCCCGCGCCACGCGAGATCATGATGGCTGATGTCGATCTGTTCGTGATCGGCGCGGGGTCGGGCGGCGTGCGCGCTGCGCGCATCGCCGCCGGCCATGGTGCGCGCGTCATGATTGCGGAGGAATACCGGGTCGGCGGCACCTGCGTCATCCGCGGTTGCGTGCCGAAAAAGCTTCTCGTCTATGCGTCGCGCTTCGCGCTCGACTTCGAGGAGGCTGCGGGCTTCGGCTGGACGGCGCACGGCGCGAGTTTCGACTGGCCGACCCTGATCGCCAACAAGGACAAGGAGATTGCCCGCCTGGAGGCCGCCTACACGGCGACCCTGAACAAGGCCGGCATCACCATCGTCAAGAGCCGCGCCGTGTTCGAGGACCCGCACACCCTGCGGCTCGCTGACGGCGAGCGCGTGCGCGCCGACCATGTGCTGATCGCCACCGGCGCGCGCCCGCATCCCGGCCCGACCATTCCCGGGCTCGAGCACGTGATCTCGTCCAACGAAGCGTTCCACCTGCCGGAGCTGCCGCGGCGCATCCTGGTGCAGGGCGGCGGCTATATCGCGGTGGAGTTCGCCTGCATTTTCGCCGGCCTCGGCTCCAAGGTGACGCTGGTCTATCGCGGCGACAACATTTTGCGCGGCTTCGACGACGATGTGCGCCAGCACCTGCGTGACCAGCTGGAGAAGCGCGGCATCCACGTCGTCACCGGCAACATCGTCGCCGCGGTGGAGAAGATCAAGAATCATTACTGCGCGCATCTCTCCGGCGGCATGGCGGTGACCGCCGACCAGGTCATGTTCGCGCTCGGCCGGCCGCCCAACGTGCATGGCCTCGGCCTCGACGCGGCGGGCGTGAAGGGTGCCGGGACTGGCGGGATCGCGGTCGACGAGTATTCCCGCACGTCAGTTCCGCACATCTATGCGGTCGGCGACGTCACCAACCGCGTCAATCTCACGCCCGTCGCCATCCGTGAGGGCCATGCCTTCGCCGACACCGTGTTCGGCGGCAAGCCGACGCGGGTCGACCATACCAACGTGCCGACTGCGGTGTTCAGCGAGCCGGAGGTCGGCGCGGTCGGCTTGACGGAGACGGAGGCGCGGGCGCGTTACGCCAAGGTCGACATCTACAAGACGATGTTCCGGCCGCTCAAAGCGACGCTGTCCGGCCGCGACATCACGGTGCTGCTCAAGCTCGTGGTCGACGGCGCCACCGACCGCGTGCTCGGCTGCCATATCGTGGCCCCCGATGCCGGCGAGATGATTCAGCTCGTCGGCATTGCAGTGCACATGGGGGCCACCAAGGCCGACCTCGACGCCACCATGGCGGTGCATCCGACCATCGCCGAGGAGCTCGTCACCATGCGCACGGTGACTCGGGGCTACGGCCGCGAGGCCGCCGAGTGAACCGTGGCCTTGACTCGGCATTGGAGGGCGTTGACTCCGGCCGGGACCCATGATGCCGTCACGCCGCTGAGGTGTCATGCTGACGATTTGGCAACAGGAGGGCTGTCATGACCTTGCGTGGACTCGTGACCGGGGCAATTTGCGCCATGGTGTGCATGGGAGTGTTCGCCAGCGACGCCGCCTATGCGGCCACGGCTCGAAGAGCAGCCATTTGCGAGCCGACATTTCCCGGCCGCATGTGCCCGCCGTTCAACTCCGCCCGCTGCGTGCCGTGCAAGATGAAGAACGGCGCGCCCGGTTGTTTATGGACGCCATGCGCGCCATGGGGACGGTGACCCTCGCTTCGTAGGGTGGGCAACGGCGCGTCACTCGACGTTGCAATGGTGGGCAAATTCGCAATAGCGCCGTTGCCCACCGTCGGCGCTGCGAGAAGCGAATTTGCCCACCCTACATCGCCAGCCAGTCCGCCGCGTCGCGCCACAGCGTGTCGCGGTGCTCGATCCTGAAGAATCCGAAGTGCCCGATGCGTGTGGCGGAGACGTCGCGTGGATGCACGTCGACGCGCTCCGCCGTCGTTCCGGTGAACCCTGAGCACAGCAGGTCGACCGCGCGCGGCGTGGCCCACGGGTCGTCGGCCATGCAGATCGCGCGCAGGGCGCCGCGGAAGCGGGGAAAATTTTCCAGCTCCGTGAGCGTCGCGTCGTCGAAGAAATAGCGCGGCTTGCGCACCCACGCGGTCCATTCCAAGAACACCCCGCGCGGCACGTCCTCGCCGATCCCGAAGCGGCCCGGCACGTAGCCGAGGGCGCGCGCGACCGGAACGCCGATGAACCGCATCAGCACATAGACGCGATACTTTTCCGGGGCGGCGAACAGGCGCCAGTATCCGGCCAGCGCCGCCACCAGGAGCGCCCGGGAAATCTCGCTGTTGTTGGGCGCAAGCCCGAGCGCCTGGCCGCCGAACGAGTGGCCGACCACGGTCAGCGCGGCCGCCGGCCAGACGTTGCGCATGTGATCGATGGCGGCGGTGGCGTCGAGGGCGGCCCAGTCGCGCATGCGGGCGTCAAAACCCTTGAACGAGCGCGGGCGCGACCCGGCGACGCCGCGATAGTCGTAGGTGACGGCGGCAAAGCCCCGTTCCGCCAGGTAGGTGGCGAAGCCGCGATAGATGCGGCGCGGCACCGCGGTCGCCGAATTGATCAGGACGACACGCTGGGGCGGCGCCGGGGGAGCAAACACGGTTGCTGCCAGCGGATAGCCGTCGCGCGCTGGAATGACCGTGTCCTGGGACAGGATCTCCGCCATTTCGGCTTACCCCGTTAGCCGTTCTCGTTCTGGTCCGGGTCGTGTATAACCGCGAGCAAGCGAGGCGCGCCATTCTGTTTCAGGGATTTGCGCCGGTTTTCGAGAGTGCGGAGGTTTTGATGCCCGAACGGTGGACGCCCGACAGCTGGCGCAAGAAGCCGGTCGCCCAGATGCCGGACTATCCGGATGCGCAGGCGCTCGCCGCGGTCGAGCAGCAGCTAGCAACCTTTCCGCCGCTGATCTTTGCCGGCGAGGCGAGGAATCTCAAGCAGTCGCTGGGTCGCGTGGCCCTCGGCGAAGCTTTCCTGCTGCAGGGCGGCGATTGCGCGGAAAGCTTCACCGAGCATCGCGCCATCAGCCACACGGCCAACAACATCCGTGATTTCTTCCGCCTGTTCCTGCAGATGGCCGTCGTGCTGACCTATGCGGCCGCGTCGCCGGTGGTGAAGATCGGGCGCATCGCCGGCCAGTTCGCCAAGCCGCGCTCATCGCCGACCGAGAAGCGCGACGGAAAAGAGCTGCCGATCTACCGCGGCGATATCGTCAACGGCACGGAGTTCACGGCGGAGGCGCGTACGCCCGACCCGCAACGCCAGGTCGAAGCCTATCGGCTGTCGGCGGCGACGCTCAATCTGCTGCGCGCCTTTTCCCATGGCGGCTATGCCAGCCTGGCGCGCGCGCACGAGTGGATGCTCGGCTACATCAAGGACTCGCCGCAGTCGCATCATTACGAGGAGCTTGCCGACCGCATCTCCGAGGCGCTCAATTTCATGCGCGCCTGTGGCCTCGATCCCGACAGCCATCCCGAGCTCCGCACCACCAATTTCTACACCAGCCACGAGGCGCTGCTGCTCGGCTACGAGCAGGCAATGACGCGTGTCGATTCGACCTCGGGCGACTGGTACTGCACCTCGGGTCACATGCTGTGGGTGGGCGACCGGACGCGCCAGCCCGACCATGGCCACGTCGAGTTCTGCCGCGGCATCAAGAATCCGCTCGGGCTGAAATGCGGGCCATCGCTCACCCCCGACGGCCTGTTGAAGCTGGTCGATCTCCTCAATCCGGAGAACGAGCCAGGGCGGCTCACGCTCATCTGCCGCCATGGCGCCGACAAGAGCGCCGACCTGCTGCCGCCGCTGGTGCGCGCGGTGAAGCGTGAAGGCAAGGTCGTGGTGTGGTCATGCGATCCCATGCACGGCAATACGGTCACGTCGGCCACCGGCTACAAGACGCGCCCGTTCGACCAGATCCTTTCAGAGGTGCAGACGTTCTTCGCCGTCCACGCGGCGGAAGGCACTTACGCCGGCGGCGTGCATCTGGAAATGACCGGGCAGAACGTCACCGAGTGCACGGGCGGCGCGCGCGCCATCACGGAAGCCGACCTCAACGACCGTTATCACACGGTGTGCGACCCGCGCCTCAATGCCGAGCAGTCGATCGATCTCGCCTTCCTGCTGGCGGACCTCCTCAAGCGCGAGCGTGCCGCCAAGGCCAAGCCGTTGCCGGCGGCGGCGGCCTTGTAGCGGCACCGCCGCCTGCTAGTCTGATCATGAGGTGGCCGCGGCTCGGCGCGGTCGCCATTTGCAGGCAAATCTCAAGCCGAGCCCGGGAGGACATCATGACGTGCCGTCTGTCGCGCCGCGGCGTCGCGGCCGCGTTTCTTACGCTGCCGCTGCTGTCGTTCACGGCCGCCGCCGAGCTCGCCCTCTCGGCCAATGACGGCAAGGCCGTCCTGATCGACGGGGTCAACGCTGTCCCGGCCAATCCGCCGGCCGACAGCGTGACGATCATCGACCTGGGGGCTTCACCCCCCAGGGCGATCCACGAGATCAAGGCGCCGGCCAGCGTGGTCGGACCGCCACTGAGCGTCGCCGTCGCGCCCGACGAGTCGATCGCGCTGGTCACCGCCGCGACCAAGCTCGATCCCGCCGACCCCAAGAAGACGACTCCCGACAACAAGCTCTCGGTCATCGACCTGAAAGCGTCGCCGCCTGCCGTGATCGCGACGCTGGAGGCGGGAGCGGGCGCTGCCGGCGTCTCCATCAACAAAGCCGGAACCCTGGCGCTCGTGGCGAATCGCTCCGACGGCACCGTTTCGGTGTTCTCGATCAGCGGCAAGACCGTGACGCCGGCCGGCGTAGTTGATTTCGGCAACAAGGCGTCGGGTCCGAGCCACGCGGTGTTCACGTCCGACGGCAAGACCGCCCTGGTGACCCGCGACGGCGACAACAAGATCTCGGTTCTGTCCATCGACGGCGGCAAGGTCGAGTACACCAAGCGCGACGTGTCGGCGGGCCTGCGGCCCTACGGCATCGACATCACGCCTGACGGCAAGGTCGCGGTGGTGGCCAATATCGGCACCGGCAGCGGCGACGCCGACACGATCAGCGTCATCGACGTGGCCGCCAAGCCGCCGCGCGTGGTCGACACCGTCACGGTCGGCCAGACGCCGGAAGGCATCAAGCTGTCACCCGACGGCCGCCACGTCGCCGTGACGGTGATGAATGGCTCGAACAAGCCCAAGAACTCGCCCTTCTTCAACGACCACGGGCTGGTCAGGGTCTATCGCCTGGACGGGACCAAGCTCACCCATGAGGCCGATGCCCGGGTGGGCCATTGGTGCCAGGGCGCGCTGTTCAGCCGGGACGGCCGCACGCTGCTGGTCCAATGCATGGTCGAGAAAGAGATCCAGGTATTCGGCTTCGACGGCAAGGAGCTCAAGGCCGCCGGCACGATCAAGACCGAGGCCGGTCCGGCCGGCATCCGCAGCGCCGAACGGTGAGCGGAAACGCCTGGTTAACGGCGGCTGGCTAAATTGACCGCGGCGCCCGAGGCGCCGCGGTCATCTGGATTCTAGCCGTGCATCGCTTGTGGCGTGCCGCCATCAACACCTGGAATGGGTTGCGCGCGGTCGTGCGCAGCGAGGAGGCGTTCCGGCAAGAGGTTCTGGTGCTCGTCGTTGCCGTGCCGCTTGCCTACGTGGTGGCGACGACGGCGTGGAAGCGGCTGTCGCTGGTGCTCGTGATCATCCTCATCATGATCGTCGAGCTGCTCAACACCGCGATCGAGAAGCTCGGCGACCGCATCAGCCGCGAGCACGACCCGCTCATCGGCTTCATCAAAGACCTGGGTTCGGCGGCGGTCGGCCTGTCGCTGCTGTTCGCCGCGGCGGTCTGGCTGCTGGCGCTGGCCGAGCGCTTCGGCCTGATCTGAAGGCACGGCAATTGCCGCCGGCCGTGCCGGCGCGCTAGATCAGGCGCCATGAGCGCTCGTCCGACTGACCGGCTGGCCATTGCGGTCGCCCAACTCAACCCCACCGTCGGCGACGTGACCGGCAATGCCGACAGGGTGCGGGAGGCGCGCGCCAAGGCGGCGGTGGACGGTGCCGATCTGGTGGTGTTTCCCGAGCTCTTCCTGGCCGGCTATCCGCCCGAGGATCTGGTGCTCAAGCCGGCGTTCCAGGCGGCCTGCCGCGCAGGCATCGAAGCGCTGGCGCGCGAAACTGCCGACGGCGGGCCTGCGCTGCTGGTGGGCACGCCATGGCCAGAGGACGGCAGGCTCTACAACGCCGTGACGCTGCTCGACGGCGGGCTGATCGCCGCCGTGCGCCGCAAGGTGAACCTTCCCAACTACGGCGTGTTCGACGAGCGGCGCGTGTTCGCGTCAGGGCCGCTGCCCGGTCCGGTGAGTTTTCGCGGCGTGCGCATCGGCGCGCCGGTGTGCGAGGACATCTGGACCGAATGGGGCGACTACGAGGACGTAGTCGAATGCCTCACGGAAACCGGTGCCGAGTTCTTGATCGTGCCCAACGGCTCACCATACTCGCGCGACAAGGACGATGTCCGGGTCAACATCGCGGTGGCCCGCGTGACGGAGAGCGGGCTGCCGGTTCTCTACGTCAACCAGGTCGGCGGGCAGGACGAACTGGTTTTCGACGGCGCGTCGTTCGCGCTGCATGCCGACCGTTCGCTGGCGCTGCAGCTGCCGGCTTTCCGCGAATGCGTGACCACCACGTGCTGGACGCGGACCGGTAACAGCTGGCGCTGCGAAGGCCCGATCGTTCCGGTCGAGGACGAGCAGCAGTCCGACTATGCGGCCTGCGTGCTTGGGTTGCGCGACTATGTCGACAAGAACCGCTTTCCCGGCGTCGTGCTCGGCCTGTCAGGCGGCATCGATTCGGCGCTGTGCGCTGCAATCGCGGTGGATGCGCTCGGGCCGGGACGTGTGCAGTGCGTGATGCTGCCTTATCGGTTCACGTCGGAGGAATCACTCACCGATGCCGCCGCGGTCGCCAAGGCGCTCGGCGTGCGTTATGACATCGTGCCGATCGCGAGCGCGGTGGAGGGGCTGGAGGCCGCGCTGGCGCCGTTGCTGGCTGGCCGCCCGCGCGACATCACCGAGCAGAACCTGCAGGCGCGCGCGCGGGGCACCATCCTGATGGCGATCTCCAACAAGTTCGGCCTGATGGTGGTGACGACCGGCAACAAGTCGGAAATGTCGACCGGTTACGCCACCCTCTATGGCGACATGAACGGCGGCTTCAACCCGATCAAGGATCTCTACAAGACCGAGGTCTACCGGCTGGCGCGGCTGCGCAACACCTGGACGCCGGACTGGGCGCTGGGGCCGGGCGGGCCGGTCATTCCCGACAACATCCTGGTCCGCGCGCCGACCGCCGAATTGGCCGAGAACCAGACGGATCAGGACACGCTGCCGCCCTATGAAGTGCTCGACCAAATACTCGAGCGCCTGGTGGAGCGCGAGGAGCCGGTGGCGACAATCGCGGCGGCGGGATTCGACCGCGACACCGTGGTCAAGGTCGACCGCATGCTCAACATCGCCGAGTACAAGCGCCGGCAGGCGGCGCCGGGGGTGAAAATCACCGCGCGAAATTTCGGACGCGATCGGCGCTACCCGATCACCAACCGCTTCCGCGATTCCGGCGCGCCGCTGCCGCAGCCCGATCCCGCGCTGCTGAAGGATCC
>Ga0209466_1000093_pt1 | contig 19471 bp, 16 predicted proteins | sample PanSoiPlo30MoBio_FD_188323 | JGI IMG/M metagenome (GOLD analysis project Ga0209466, IMG submission 188323) | Tropical forest soil microbial communities from Panama analyzed to predict greenhouse gas emissions - Panama Soil Plot 30 MoBio (SPAdes)... | ecosystem: Environmental > Terrestrial > Soil...
AGCGTCCCGTCCTTGAGCCTCGGAACCTCGGAATCGGGCGGACTGATCCCAAGCGTCGACCACTCGTCCAAGGCGACCCACAGGGCCCGTTGGACCGGCGCCGAGTCGAGCGGGTTGAGGAACTGCTGGCAAAGGCCCTTCGACGCCGGATTACCCGCGCCGCCATGCTGCTTGCTCGACAGCAGGTACAGTCGCGTGAAGGGATGGTCCGGCAGGTCGAAGCGCCCGGTCGGGTCGGTGCTCATCAGCGACCCGGCCTTCACCCAGTACTCGTTGGCAGAATAGAACTCCACGGCCAGCGGACAGGTGTGAGTCTGTTCGCATTTCTTGTAGCGCCAGTCGCTCGTGTTGGAGATTGGGTCGAAGGTCGGCACGTTGGCGAACGGGTAGAGGCCCTCGAGGTAGAGGTGATCCTGCCGATTGCGCTCCGTGCGCTTGGTCTGTGACCAGCGGTAGTTCATGTTGAGGCCGTCACCGGCCCCGATCCACTGCATCATTCCGTCGAAAACCTTCCTGTGGTTCTCGTCCTCGTTGAAGCCCAGGTGGGTGAAATCATTGAGCGTCCGCGCCGGTTGCGATGACGTTTCCGTGTAGATGCGCTGGACGTCGCCCGCGAGCGGGTTCGGCGTACCTAAATCGTCCCTGGCGGAGTAGCGCAGGAACGAATTGAAGTCGCGGATGGCCGCAAGCCCAAGCCCGTTCACAGTCGGATTCTTCGCGATGTAGGAAAATTCGTAGATGTCGTTGTTGACGAAATTCCCCGTCGTCAGCCTGATCGCGGTCAAATTTGCGTCGGTGTACTGCCAGCCGCTGGCCGGCACGATCTCTGGCGGGTCGTCCAGATGGACGCGATGGGTCAGCACCGCGTCCGGCGCACCCTGGTTCCCCGAAGCGGCAGGGTAGGACAGCGCGAACGTGGCTGCCCCTGTCACGATATACTCATATGCCGGGCCGGTGAGAGTTGACCCTCCGGGCCCGACCGCGGTCGGGAACGTCGCCGTTGCAACCAGACCGGTCAACGGGCCGAGGTTGTTTTCCCAGCCGCTCCATACGGTCGTGTAACCGCGCGGCCACAGAAAGGAATTGTCCAGGACCGCGGCATCGGTGATGGCCGCCGGATCGTTGGTCCCATCAGGCGTGTTGTTCAGCGTCTGGTACGTCTTGCCGCCGCGATTGGGCGGCTCGTACATCATCTTGTGATTGCCGCGGCTGAGGTCCAGCGGCTTCAGGATATAGAAATTGTGCTGATAGACGACATTGCCGTTGGCGTTTCGTGGCGCGAGCTGGATGTCGGTGATCACCGCATTCTGGGGATTTGACGGGTTCACCTCACCGGTCGCGACACCGGTGATGAACTCATACTGACCGACAATGGGAAACGAATGGCCACCGAATGCGATGCCTCGGGCCAGAATGGTGATCTGGGTGGTGCGCGCCTGCGCAACGGACGCGGCGGCGATCACACCGGTTGACAGAAGGCCGGCGATGCCGAGCCGCAGCAAGGCGCGTTTGCCTGTTCCCGGTGCGCATACGAACGGCGCACGGCGTGCGCTATCGATCATTTTTGGACCTCCCTCTTTGGTGCCCGTTGTTGATCGGCTTTGCCGGTCGAGGGCATTCTTCCCCAGAATGGTTCTGGAGCGTCTTGAAGGCTAACAGGCAGATCGGGCCGCGAGGAACCCGCGCCGACGGCATCGCTGCGATGCGCAAAGGGTCTGCTCGGCAAGCTTGTGCTCGTCGCGACGCTGATGCGATCGGCGAGACCGGGCCGCATCGTCGCTCGCGCCACCGTCGCGTGTGACGCGTTTTCGCTGTCTCGCAGCGGGTCTCTGTGCCGCGCAAGGCGGCGGGGCTGACAGTCAGGACCAAAGGAGCTCACGGACGTCCGTTCTTCGCACTAAACGGACCGGCCATTGAATTGAACGCCGTCCCCGCCGCGCACGACGAGACGGGACCGGTCAAGGCTCCGCCAGCCCCCGACCTGCTCCACCGGCGCCAAAGCAAACGAGGAGCCGGCGGCGCGTCGTCCGCCGGCGCGTTCCGCTCCACCGGATCAGGTGGTCTTCAGCCGCGGCAGCAGGCGAAGCGCGTTCTCCCGATCGATCGCTTTCAGATCGGCGCCGCTGAAGATCGCCTCCAGCCCCTTGGTATGGTCGGCCGCGGTCCGATACGGGAAGTCGGTGCCATAGACGATCTGCGAGATCGGCACCAGCTTGACCAGCGCCGCCATGGTGATCGGGTTCGCGACCTGGGCGGTGTCGTAGTGGAACCGCCGCAGCTCGCCTTCGACGATCGCGCGTGTGAACTTGTCCTTGTGCGGCGGCACGCTCACCATCTGCACCAGGAACCGCTCGGCAAAGGCCGTGAGCGCGCCGCCGCCGTGCGAGAAGATCCAGTTGATGTCGGGGTATTTCTGCGAGGTGCCGCTGAACACCAGGCTGGCGATGGTGCGCGTCGTATCGGTGCCGAACTCCACCGCCGAGCCGGCGACGTTCTGGACGAGGTTGATGCAGCAATTGGCGTCCGTCGGATGCGTGTAGACCGTCGCCTTGCGGCGGTTGAGCTCTTCCCAGATGGGCGCGAACTCGTTGTAGCCGAGCCATTTGTCGCCGTAGCTCGTCATCATGCCGATGCCGTCGACCTTGAGCGCGTCGAAGGCGTAGGCGATTTCCTTCAGGCTCTCGTCGATGTGCGGCAGCGGCAGCATGGCGAACGTGCCGAAGCGTCCCGGATGGTCGGCCTCCAGCTTCTTGGCGTATTCGTTCGACTCGCGCGCCACGCGGACCGCGTCGTCCTTGTCCAGCGGCTTGACCTGCGGCGTCGTCGGCGACGTGATCGCGGTCGCGACGCCGCCCTTGTCCATGTCGTCGAGCGTCTTCTGGACCGACCAGTTCGCCATGGGCGGGTTGGTGCGGTTGATCTTCTTCAGCGCCTCGAGCCAGGTCGGCGGCGAGATGTGGTGATGGACGTCGATGCGGTGGGGCGACGCCTGGGCGAACACTTTCGGGCCGAACCCGGCGCCCAGCGCCACGGCAGCGGCGCCGCCGGCGATCAGCTCGCGCCGGCTGATGCCGGTGGCAGCGAGCGGCTGGGTGCAGCAGGTGCAAGCTGCGGACATGCGATGACGAATGAACGATCCGATCATGGGCTCCTCCTGGCGCGGCGGCTCTGGCGGCCGCGGGGATTGAACGCGCTGGGAGGAACCGTCGCGCGCCGCGCCGGTCGAGGTCAAGGGGCCAGGTTTCCGGCCGGACAGGCCGGCCGCGCGGCGCGCCAGGCGGCGACAGAACGAGCCGGCAGCGCCGGCGCCTCAGCCCGCTCTACGGCGCAGCCTTCGCCTCGTTGATGGCGCGCCAGATCTTTTCCGCCGTGGCCGGCATCTGCACGTAGGGGGCGCCGATCGCCCCCAGCGCGTCGTTGACGGCGTTCATCACCGCGGCCAGCGCGCCGACCGTGCCGGACTCGCCGGCGCCCTTGACGCCGAGCGGGTTGGCCTTGGTCGGCACCTCGTTCTCCCCGAGCTCGAAGGCGCAGAAATTGCGCGCGCGTGGCATGGCGTAATCCATGAATGAGCCCGACAGGAGCTGGCCCGAGGCGTCGTAGGACACGTTCTCCATCAGGGCCTGGCCGATGCCCTGGACGATGCCGCCGTGCAGCTGGCCCTCGACCAACAGCGGGTTGACCATGTGGCCGACGTCGTCCACCGCCGCGTAGCGCACGAGCTCGACGGTGCCGGTGTCGACATCGACCTCGACCTCGGCGATGTGGCAGCCGTTGGGAAAGGTGCGCTGGCCACCATCGAAAGTGCCGGTCTCGAACAGGCCGGGCTCCATGCCCCTGGGCAGTTTTGCCGGCACGAAAGCGGTGCGCGCCACGTCGGCAAGCCCCACCGCCTGGTCGGTGCCGGCCACCACGAATTTCCCGTCGGCAAATTCGATGTCGCCCTCGCCCGCCTCCAGCATGTGCGCCGCCAGCCGCCGCCCCTTGGCGATGATCTTTTCCGCCGCCATCAGCATGGCGGTGCCGCCGCACGCGGTCGAGCGCGAGCCGAAGGTGCCGGTGCCGATCATGACGTCGTCGGTGTCGCCGTAGTGGAAGCGGATGCGGCCGGGCGCGATGCCGAGCTTGTCGGAGATGATCTGGCGGAACGTGGTCTGGTGGCCCTGGCCGTGGTCGTGGGTGCCGACCGACACCGTCACGCTCCCAGTGGGATCGAAGCGGATCTCGGCATGCTCGATGAGGCCGGCATTCGACGCCTCCACCGTATTCGAGAGGCCGACGCCCAGAAACTTGCCGCGCTGGCGTGCGGCCGCGCGACGCGACGCCACGCCGTCCCAGTCGACGTGACGGATGCAGTCCTCGAGATTCCTTGCGAAGTCGCCGCAGTCGTAGGTGTAGACCAGCGCCGTCTTGAACGGCATGGCGGCGGCCGGAATGGTGTTGCGGCGGCGCAGCTCGGCGCGATCGACGTCGAGCTTGCGCGCCGCGAGATCGACCAGGGTCTCGATCACGTAGGCCGCCTCGGGGCGGCCGGCGCCGCGATACGGGCCGGTCATCATGGTGTTGGTCATCACGGCGGTGGTTTCTGCGTGCATGGCCGGCGTCGTGTAGGTGCCGGCGAGCACGCCGATATTGTTGGTGGCCGGGCCGGCGGCGCGGTCGGACGTGTGATAGGCGCCGATGTTGACCAGGGTGCGGGAGCGCAGCGCGAGGAATTTTCCCTCGGCGTCGAGCGCCAGCTCGGCCTCGGTGACGTTGTCGCGGCAGTGCTCGTCCGACATGAGCCCCTCGCCGCGCTCGGAGATCCATTTCACCGGCCGGCGCAGCAGGCGGGCCGCCAGCACCGCCAGCGCGTATTCCGGATAGAGGCCGCCCTTCATGCCGAAGCCGCCGCCGACGTTCTCCGAGATCACGCGGAAGCGGGTCTCGGGGAGCTCAAAAATGTCGGTCGCCAGGAGGCGGCGGATCGTGTGCGGCCCCTGCACGGTGCAGCGCAGGGTGTGGCGGTCCTCGCGCGCGTCGTAGTCGGCGAGGCAGCCGCGCGGCTCGAGCGAGTTGGTGGTGAGCCGGTTGATCACCATGTGGTGGCGCACCACGTGCGCGGCGGCGGCGAACGCCGCCTCGACGGTGGCCTTGTTGCCGACCTCGTGGGTGAACGCCTCGTTGTCGGGGCACTGCGGCCACACCGCCGGGGCGCCCGGCTGCACCGCCTCGGCCGCGGACACCACGGCCGGCAGCGGCTCGTAGTCGACCGCAATGGCTTCCGCCGCGTCCTTGGCCTGGTGCAGCGTGTCGGCGACCACGAAGGCGACCGGATCGCCGATATAGCGGACGTGCTCGTGGGCGAGCAGCGGCTGCGGCCCGATGAAGGCGGGCGCGCCGTCGCGGCGTTTGCGCGGATATTTTGGCCGCTGCATGCCGAGCGCGCGGACCTCGGCGTCGTGCCCGGTGAGGACCAGGTGGACGCCGGGCATTTTTTTCGCCTCCGCTGCGTCGACCGTGCGGATGCGCGCGTGCGCGTGCGGCGAGCGCAGCACATGGGCGCGCAGCAGATCCGGCGCCGTCACGTCGTCGACGTAGCGGCCCTGCCCGCGCAGGAGATACGGGTCCTCCTCGCGTGGGACCGCCTGGCCGATGCCGAATTCACCCATGGTGCAATCCTTCGTCGCAACAATCGACCTGCACGCCGGCATCAAGCCGGCCCCGTGCCCGATCTTTCAGCGCTTGATGATTTGGTTAGCCGTCGGCGGGACCAAGCTGATACTCGACGCCTGCCGTATAGGGCAAGATGGCGGGCGAGGCCTCGGGCGCGTCATGGTTGCAGGTCCCGATGACGCCACTCGCGCCACCTCCCCTGTACCCCATCCACAGGTGATCAGGCGGGATGCGTTGCAATGGCCAGCGCGTCGCCACAATTCGATGGTTTCCTACCAAGAATCGCCTCAGGTGAGGAGCACCACTGCGCCTGCGGAGGACTTTGCCCGGATGCAAGGCTCGAGCGCTCAGCAGCTTCAACAACGTCGACCACAACCTGGCACGCTACATGCTCTGTTCGCGTTGCTCGTGATGGTGGTGATCATGTGCGCATCCATCGCGTGGGGACTGGCCACATTGGATTGCCCCACTGGCAAGGACCGATGGGGGGCCTGTAACCCGCCTGCGCATTCCCAAGAGACTGCAGAATTCGTCAGGCGGCTGCTCATGTCACGGTGAGAGTCCAGGCCGAGGTACTTGCGCTCCGGATCGGCCCGCTTGCGCGGGCCGTCCGGGATGACAACCGAATTCCGGGATGACCGCCGCGTGGGCGCTACGCCGCCGCCACGCTCGACAGGAACTCGTCGACAGAGCCGCGCAGCGCGTTGGAGCGGCTGGAGAAGTAGTCGGCCGCCTCGATCACTTCCATGGCGGCGGTGTTGGTCTCGCCGATCGCCTTGGTGGTCCCGGCCACGTTGGTGGCGACGTTCTGCGTCGCCGACGCGGCGTACTGGATGTTGCGGGCGATCTCGCCGGTGGCGGCGCCCTGCTCGTGGATGGCGGCGGCGATCGCGCCAGTCAGTTCCTTGATCTCGGCCATCACCGACGAGATGGCGCCGATCTTGTCGACGGCGCTGTTGGTGGAGGCCTGCACGGTGGAAATCTGCGCGCTGATCTCCTCGGTCGCCTTGGCAGTCTGATTGGCCAGCGCCTTGACCTCTGAGGCGACCACCGCGAAGCCGCGACCGGCCTCGCCGGCGCGCGCCGCCTCGATGGTGGCGTTGAGGGCGAGCAGGTTGGTCTGCTCGGCGATGGCGCGGATCAGGCTGACCACGGCATCGATGCGCTTGGCCGATTCGGCGAGGCCGAGCACGGTGTCGTTGGCGATCGCCGCCTCGCCGGTGGCGTGCTCGACCACGCTCTTGGCCTGCTGCAGCTGGGTCGCGATGTTCTGCACCGAAGCGCCGAGTTCCTCGGCGGCGGCCGCCACGGTGGCGACGTTGTCGGAGGTAGCGCGCGCAGCCTCCGCCGCCTCGTTGGCCTTGCCGTCGGCCTCGCTGGCGATGGAGGAGAGCGATTGCGCCGTCACGTTCATGCGCTCGCCCATGGTCTCCAGCATCGTGCCGACGCCGTCGCGGAACTGGGCGATCTGCTCTTCCATCTGCTGGCGGCGGACGACCTGGGCGGCGTGCTCGCGCTCCTTCGCGTCGGCGACCGCGTGCTCCTTGTCGCGCTGGTCGCGCAGCGCGTTCTGCATCTGCCCGAGCGAGACCAGGAGGCGGCCGAACTCGTCGCGGCGCTTGCTCATCATCTCCTGCGACAGGTCGCCGGCGGCAATGCGCTCGGAGAACTCCATGGCGCGGCGCAGCGGCCGCGTGAACGAATAGGCGATGCCGAGCGACAGCACGACCGCGATCACGCCGGTCGCGCCGGCCAGGATGATCAGGTTGCGCCGCGACGCCACGACGCTCGCCTCGGCGGCAGAGCGGAACTCGAAGCCGTAGGCGCTGGCGTCTTCCACCACCTGGTCGAGCATCTCGGCGACGGCGTCGGCCTTGTCCATCAGGGGGGTGAGCACGGCCGCCTCGGCCGCGCCCTTGGCCTTGCCCTTGATGGCGACCAAGGCCACCTGCGACCAGTCCTGCCCCAGGCTCTGCGCCTTCCTCAGGCTGTCATGCGATTGCGCTTTGCCCAGGCGGTCGCCGACGACCTTGAGCTCCTCGATCACGTCCTTCATGGCGGCGTTGAAGGCGTCGATATTGGCCTTGGGCGCGGCCTCCGGCGACATCAGGCCGCGCTCAATGGCGGCGCGCGCCTCATTGAAGCGCACCTGCGCGGCGCGCGCCGAGCTGGTGGCCATGAAGGCGTGATCGTAGAGCTGCACGACCTGGTTGCCGGCGTCGGTAATGGCGCGGATGCCATAGAGCGCGACGCCCGCCGCCAGCACCAGCACGATGCTGAACCCCAGGAACAGTTTGTAGCGGATCGACATGGCTCTGGCCTTTCAATGCCTTCATCGCCGTCCGCATGGAACGGCCGGCGGATGGTGTCGCCGGCCGGTCTTTGTCAGCGCGATGTGTCGATGGTCGTCATCGATCGATCGATGTCGCCGTACGGATGGGGGCAACGGGAGCGGCGTGGACGCGGCGCTGGGGAATGGCGGTCGAACGCTGCGGCGCGCTCGCGGCGGGCTCCGCCGCGACCGCCGCGACGGTGGCGCGGGCGGTGGCGTCGGCGATCAGCTTGTCGATGGCGGCAGCGGCGGCGTTGGCCTTGGCCGCGAGGGCCGTGGGCATCGGCAAGTCGACCACGCCCTCGGCCGGCGGATTGACAACCTTCGAGCCGGACCTGTGCCAGTCCTGCGCCAGGTCGACGGCCTTCTTGACCGCGTCGGCCGACGGGCTGATCTGCTCGAGCGCCTTCAGCTCCGTGCGCATGCCGTGCATCGCGACTTCGAGGGCGATGATGTTCGTGGTCGGCGTCAGGTCGGGAAGCATCAGCGCCCGGTCCATGGCGATGCGGGCTTCGAGGAACCGCGTGCGCGCGGCGCGGGCGCGGTTCGCCGCCGGGTCGGCCTGGACGGCTGCGGCAGCGCGCGCGGCGGCCTTTTCTTCCGCCGCCCTGGTTTCGGCAGCCCTGGCCTTCGCCGCCATGGCTTCGGCCGCCGCCGCTTCGGCGGCCTTGGCCGCCGCCTTGGCTTCCGCCGCCTTGGCTTCCGCGGCCTTCGCCTCGGCGATCCTGGCGGCGGCCTTGGCCTCGGCGGCCTTCGCCTCGGCGGCCTTGGCCGCCGCCTTGGCATCGATGGCCTTGGCCGCGGCCGGCGCGGCTGGCGCGGCCGGGGCCGGCGTGGCCTTGGCGAGCCTGGGCTTGGCCGTGGGAGCGGCCGGGGTGGACGCTTGCGCATAGTGCGCCGGCATGTCGGCGGCCTGCGCGCTCACGGCGGTGGAGGTGGCGAGGGCCAGCGTGAGCACGAGCCCGGAGCTCAGGACGGATTGGCGGCAGGTGGACATGGCGGAATCCCTTGGCGGCTTAGTCGGTGACCGTGACGGACATTTTCATGCGCGGGTGAATGGCGCACAGGACGGCGACTTCGCCGGCATTGCCCAGCGTCACGTTCGACGAGGCGCCGGGCGCCTGCGAGCCGAGATTGAACTCGTTGCCGGCCGTGCTGGACATGATGTTGTGGGCGATGTTGTCGTCGTTGACGAACGTGAGCGTGTCGCCCTTCTTGACCGTGACGGCGCTCTCGGAGAACGCCCGTCCCTTCTGCGAGATCGTCTTCTCCGCCGCGAACGCGACGACCGATCCGCTGACAAACGCGGCCACAAGGGCGACTGTCATCAGTTTCATGTGCCTCTCTCCTGGAGCAGCTTGCAGTGCATGCGGCTGTTAGCGCGGCAGCACCGGAACGGTGGTGGGATCCATGTTGCTGGTGAGCGTCTTCATGAACGCGACCAGATCGGCCTTCTCCTGGGCCGACAAGGCGAGCGGCTTGATCAGCTCGGACCGGCTCGGCCTCTCGACGCCCGCGGTGTTGTAGTGCTCGATCACGGCCTCGAGGGTGGCCACGGAGCCGTCGTGCATGTAGGGGCCGCGACGCGTGATCTCGCGCAGGCCGGGCGTCTTGAACGCCTGCTGCATCTTGACGATGGCCGGCAGGAACTTGCCGCGGCCGACGTCGGCGTCAGACAGGCCGATGTCGTGGAAGCTGTCGTCGGTGAAGTTCCAGCCGCTGTGGCAGTTCTGGCAGCCGCCCTTGTTGTTGAACAGGACGAAGCCGCGCTTGGCCTCTTCCGGGATCGCCCGCTCGTCGCCCTCGATCCAGGCGTCGAACGGCGCGCGGCCCGACACCACGGTGCGCTCATAGGTCGCAATCGCCTTGGCGATGTTGTCCGGCGTCATGCCGTCCTTGGGAAAGGCGGCCTTGAACAGGGGCTGGTATTCCGGAATGGCCTTGAGCTTGGCCAGGAGCTGGTCGATCGGCAGGTTCATCTCGACGTCGGCGCGGATCGGCCCGAGCGCCTGCTCCTCGAGCGAGCCGGCGCGGCCGTCCCACATGAAGATTTCGCCGAACGCGGCGTTGACGATGGTCGGCGAGCGGCGGCCGAGCTGCTTCATGTTGTGGCCGATGCCGCGCGGCTGGCCGTCGCCCCAGCCATAGGCCGGGCTGTGGCAGGCCGCGCAGGACAGGAGGTTGGCGGCGGAGAGGCGCGTATCGAAGTAGAGCTTCTTGCCGAGGGTCGCCTTCTCGACCGTGTAGGGATTGTCCTTCGGGAACGGGATCGTCTCCGGCCGGCGATACTGCGCCTTGAGCTCGGCGAGCGACGCCGGCGCGCTGCGCGGCACGGCCCCGGTGGTCGGCTCGGCGGCCTGGAGGCGCGGCGCGGCGACGGCCGTCATCGCCGTAAAGGCAGTCGCCAGCGTGAGCACAATACGAGAAGAGCAGCGCATAGTTTTCCCCTGCGGAATCCACACGGGATTTGCGCCCAACCCGATTAAGGTTCAGTAAATCTTAGGGCTATTACGTATGAAGCGTAACGTATTGAATCAAATTGCATAATACCGGACGGCAACCATTTGGCGACAGGCCCGGTGAAACACAATTCTTAGCTGGGAGTGCTTAGCGGCCGGTGGCGGTGATATGATTGCGCTTCCGCCCCGGAGGACAGACGTCATGAACAAGCCCCTTCCGTCGACCGTAACGCCGGCCGGCGTTTCCGCCGCCGAATGGCAGGCGCGCATCGACTTGGCCGCGGCCTACCGCCTGATCGCGCACTATGGCTGGGACGACCTCATCTACAATCACAGCTCCATGCGCGTGCCGGACGAGGAGCGCAAGTTCCTGATCAAGCGCCACGAGCTGCTCTACACCGAGGTCACGGCATCGAACCTGGTGAAGGTCAGCATGGACGACGACCTCGACGAGCAGGCGGGGGTCAACCGCCCGGGCTTCACGCTGCACGGCGGCGTGCTGTCGGCGCGGCCGGACGTCAACTGCGCGGTGCACGTGCACACCGAGCTCGGCATGGCGCTGGCCGGCCTCAAGCACGGGCTGCGCATGGTGTCGCAGCCGGCGATCCGCTTCTACAACCGCGTGGGCTATCACCCGTATGAAGGCATCACGGAGGATTTTGACGAACGCGCCCGCATCAACGCCGCGCTTGGCCAGAACCGCGCCCTCATCATGCACAACCATGGCCTGCTCACCCTGGGCAAGACGGTGCGCGAGGCCTTCGTGCTGATGAAGTACCTGCTCGAGGCGGCGAACATCCAGCTCAGGATGGAGGCGACGTGTCGCGACCTGATCGAGATCCCGCCGCACATCTGCGAGAAGACCGCCCGGCAGTACGAGAAGCACGACAGCGGCCGCGGCTCGGCCGACTGGCCCGCTTTCCTGCGCCTGCTCGACGGCATCGATCCGGGATACCGGAGCTGAAATAGCAAGCGACGCGGCAGCCGCTTGCTCCCCCTCTCCCCGCGTGCGGGGAGAGGGGGAGCGTGTTGCACCGCCTTTGCTCACACCAACGGTCGCGGCGCGCTGCACCGCATCCGGGACACGCGGCTACTGCGCCTCGGTAAATCCTTCCACCAGTACCAGCTCGTTGATGTTGTCGGAGTCGCGGCGGAATTTCGCCGCCGCCTGGTATTCGGGTGAATGGAAATACGCCTTGGCGGCGTCGACGCTCTCAAACTCCTGCACCACGAAGCGCTCGTAGATGGTCTCGCCTTCGAGCACCTCGTAGCGGCCGCCGCGCGCCAGCACTCTTCGGGGAAACTTGTGCCACACCGCCCGCGCGGCGTCGTTGTATTTTTTGTATTCGACCGGATCGATAATCTTTGCGCGCGCCAACCAATATGCCGGCATGTGGTTTCTCCTGTGGTGAACTCCGTAGGGTGGGCAAAGGCGCGGAAACACCACGCTATCAGCATATGTTGCAGGTCGATCGCGCCGTGCCCACGCGTCTTTCTGCGAGGCCGCACGCGTGGGCACGGCGCGCCATGAATCGCTGGCGCGGTTGAAAGGCCGTGCCGGCGCGCCTTTGCCCACCCTACGGCGCACACCACAGGCCGCCGGCGTCAAATCCGGTTCCCGGCGCTCCAGGTCCAGAAGTCGCGGCCTTCCTCGCGCACGAAGCGGGCGAGCACCATGTTGTGCACTTCCGAGGCGCCGTCGACCAGCCGCGCTGCGCGCGCCGCGCGATAGATCCATTCCAGGATCGTGTCCTTGGAATAGCCGCGCGCGCCGTTGAGCTGGATGGCGACGTCGGCCGCCTGGTGCAGCGTGTCGGCGACCTGCACCTTGGCCATGGAAACCTCCTTGCGCGCGCGGTCGCCCTGGTCGAGCTTCCACGCCGCGTGCATGGTGAGCAGCCGCCCGATCTGGATCTGGTGCGCCACCTGGCCGAGCTTGATCTGCACGCTCTCGCGGTCGGCGAGCCGGATGCCGAACCCCTCGCGCTGCGCCACGTAGGCTTCGGCGATCTCGACGCAGCGCTTGGACCAGCCGAGCCAGCGCATGCAGTGGGTGAGCCGCGCCGGCCCGAGGCGGATCTGCGTGACGCGCAGGCCGTCGCCGACCTTGAGCAGCACGTCCTCGTCCGCCACTTCAAGGCCATCGAACTCGAGCTCGCAGTGGCCGCCGTGCTCCTCCGGCCCCATGATCCCGATACGCCGCACGATGCGCCAGCCGGGCTGATCGCGGTGATAGAGAAACGCGGTGAGCCCGTGGCGCTTGTCGTCGGAGGTGCGCGCCACGAGGATGAAGTGTTTTGCTTCGCCGGCGCCGGTGATGAACCACTTGCGGCCGCGGATCACCCACCTGTCGCCCTTGCGCTCGGCCCTGGTCATGATCATGCCGGGATCGGAGCCGCCGCCGGGCGCCGGCTCGGTCATGGCGAACGAGGATTTGACCCGCCCCTCGACGATCGGCCGCAGCCACTTCTCCTTCTGCGCCGGCGTGCCGGCGCGCGCGAGCAGGTTCATGTTGCCGTCGTCGGGCGCCATGCAGTTGAGCGCCAGCGGGCCGAAGATCGAGCGCGCCGCCTCCTCGTACAGCACGGCCCAGGCGACGATCGGCAGCGCCATGCCGCCGAATTCTTGCGGCGACTGCGGCGCCCACAGGCCGGCGGCCTTCGCCCTGGCCTGCACCGGCGCCAGCCGCGCGAGCGGGATGTTCTCGTGCTCGGAAAAATTTTCCGGATCGGATTCGAGCGGCAGCACGTGCTCCTCGATGAAGGCGCGCGTGCGCTGGCGGAGGTCCTCGATCTCGGGCGGCAGGGTGAAATCCATGGGCAGGCCTGCTTGCTGATGCGAGAGGTGGAATTGCATCACATTCGGATCGCGATCGCACCCCCCTTGCGGACAGAGCAGACGCCTATGATCCAACTCGGCTGTCATCCCGGACAGCTCGCGGCGCGCACTTGCGCGCCAGAAGCGAGCTGATCCGGGACCCATGTACCCCGGCATCACGAAATGGGCTGGGCAGGGGTACTTGGATCCCGGCTCTCGCTGCGCTCGGCCGGGATGACAACGGAGAGATTGCGCGTGCCAAGCTAAGTCCCGCGCAGGGCCAGCATGTGGCCGCCGTCCACCACGACGGTGGTGCCGGCCATGTAGCTCCCGGCCGCGGAGACGAGCAGGAGCAGGGCGCCGTCGAGATCGCGCTCCTCGCCGAAGCGGCCGGCCGGGATCTCGCGCGTCATCTGGGCGCCCTGCCCGGCGAGATAGTCGCGGTTGAGATCGGTGACGATGTAGCCGGGCGCGATGGCGTTGACGCGCACACCCTGGAAGGCGAGCTCGAGCGCCAGCGCCTTGGTGAGCTGAACCACCCCGGCCTTGGCGGTGGCATAGGCGACGGTTCCCTTCGCCACGGCAAAGCCAAGAACCGAGGCGACGTTGACGATCGCGCCGCGCTTGTTCGCCGCCAGCATCCGGCGGGCGGCTTCCTGCGCCCACAAGAAGACGGCGTCGAGGTTGGTGGCGAGCACGCGGCGCCAGTCGGCCTCGGCCATGTCCACGGCGCGCCCGCGATGGGCAATGCCGGCATTGTTGACCAGGATGGTGACCGTCCCGAACGCCCGCTCGGCGGCGTCGAAGGCGAGCCGCATGGCGGCGTGGTCGAGCACGTCGGCCTCCACCGCGACGGCGCGGCCGCCCTCGTGGTCGATCAGCATTTTCAGCTCGGCCAGCCGGTCGGCGCGGCGCGCCACCAGCACCACGGCGGCGCCGTTGGCGGCCAGAACCTGCGCGAAGTGGTGGCCGAGCCCGCTCGAGGCGCCGGTCACCAGCGCGACCTGACCCGTGAGATCGAAAAGTTCGGCCGCCCTCATCTGCGCCACCCTCGTCAACCGCATTGTTTGGCCGCGATGCCGCCGCTACATTAGCACCATGTCACCGCACGACCACGAACACGATCACGGGCACGGTTCCGAGCTCAGCGAGATGCAGCTGCGGGTCCGCGCGCTCGAGACCATTCTGAGCGAGAAAGGCTACGTCGATCCGGCCGCGCTCGACCGCATCATCGAGGCCTACGAGACCAGGATCGGCCCGCACAACGGCGCCCGCGCCGTCGCCAAGGCCTGGGCCGATCCCGACTTCCGGCAACGCCTGCTGGCCAACGCGACGGAGGCGGTGGGCTCGCTCGGCCATGTCAGCCGCGTCGGCGACCATCTGGTCGCGGTGGAGAACACGCCGAAGCGCCACAACATGATCGTGTGCACGCTGTGCTCCTGCTATCCGTGGGAAGTCTTGGGGCTGCCGCCGGTCTGGTACAAGTCGGCGCCCTATCGCTCCCGCGCCGTGTCCGACCCGCGCGGCGTGCTCGCCGACTTCGGCGTGACGCTGCCGCCCGACACCGAGATCCGCGTGTGGGATTCCACCGCCGAGACCCGCTTCATGGTGCTGCCGATGCGGCCGGCCGGCACCGAGGGCTGGAGCGAGGAGCGGCTGGCCACGCTGGTCACGCGCAACGCGATGATCGGCACCGGGCTGCCCAAGCGTCCGGACGAGATCGCATGAACGGCGTGCACGACATGGGCGGCATGCATGGCTTCGGCAAGGTCGAGCCGGAGCCGAACGAGCCGGTGTTCCACGCGCCGTGGGAAGGCCGCGTGCTCGCCATGCAGCGCGCCATGACCTACACCGGCGCGTGGAACATCGACATGTCGCGCGCGGCGCAGGAAGGCCTGCCGGCGCATGTCTATCTCGGCGTCTCCTACTACAAGCGCTGGGCGCTGGGCATGGAGCAGAACCTGCTGCAAAAGGGCCTGGTGAGCGCCGACGAGCTCACGGCTGGTCACGCCCTGCATCCGGCCAAGCCGGTGAAGCGCACGATGCGGGCGGACGACATCGGCGCGGCGCTGACGCGCGGCCAGTACGGGCGCCTGCCGGAGGGGCCGGCGCGCTTCACCTTCGGGCAGCGCGTGCGCGCGAAGAACATCAACCCGACGACGCACACGCGGCTGCCGCGCTACGTGCGCGGGCACGTCGGCACGATCGAGCGCATCCAGGGCTGCCACGTGTTTCCCGACGCGGTGGTGATCGGCGCCGGCGAGAACCCGCAGTGGCTCTATACGGTGGTGTTCGACGGCCGCGACCTGTGGGGCGAGGGCTCCGACCCGACGGTCAAAGTGTCGGTCGAGGCGTTCGAGCCGTATCTGGAGGCGGCGTGACCGCGGTGGACCGCGAATCGGCGCTTCGTGCCGCCGAGGCTGTGCCCAGCATTCCGCGCGACGACGACGGGCCGGTGTTCCACGCCCCGTGGGAAGCGCAGGCCTTCGCCATGGCGCTGGCGCTGCACGAGCGCGGCCTGTTCAGCTGGCCGGAATGGGCCGCCATGCTGGCGGCGGAGATCAAGCGCGCGCAGGCGGCCGGCGATCCCGACACCGGCGAGACCTATTACCTGCACTGGCTCGCCGCGCTCGAGCGCATGGTGGCCGAGAAAAACATCGCCACACCCGACACCCTGGCGCGCTACCACGACGCCTGGGATCACGCCGCCGACCGCACGCCGCACGGGCAGCCGATCGAGCTCAAGCCGGAGGATTTTGAGTGAGCTCGTAGGGTGGGTTGAGGCGCCGCACTCGGCTGGTGACTGGAGTTGCTGCCTATCGCGCCGAAACCCACCAGCAGCGACTCCAGACGGTGGGTTTCGGCGCGCATCGCGTGAGCAACAGCGCCAAGCCGTGCGCCGCGCCTCAACCCACCCTACGTCGCTACGTCGCCGCGCAGTTCACACGGCGAACATCCGCTCGCTCGCCATGTAGCCGAGGAGCAGCAGGATGCCGAAGGCGAGCACCAGCACGGCGGCGCCGACCTCGATGCCGCGCAAGGCGAGTTCGCCGTAGCCGCCACGCGTGGCGGCGAGCTTGCCCGCCGCCGACCGCGCGCCGACCGCCAGCGTCGCGATCGCCGCCACCGTGATGGCGGTGCCGATACCCATGACGAAGGTGGAGGCGACGCCGGCCCAGAACAGGCCCTGCGCCAGCGCGAACACCAGCACCAGGATGGCGCCCGAACACGGGCGCAAGCCGACCGCGACGATCGCCGCCAGGCCGCGCTGCCAGCCGCCCGGACCCGACAGATCCTTGGGCTCCGGCCCGTGGCTGTGGCCACACGACGCATCGTGAACGTGGTCGTGGTGGCCGTGCGGGTGATGGTGGTGGTGGTGGTGATGGCCGTGATCGTCGTGGTGATCGTGATGATGATGATCGTGGTCGTTGTGATCGTGCACCGGCACGAACACGTCGCCGCCGCCGGCACCGGCGGCGGCGAGCAGCGGGCGCGGCGACGTCACGGCGTGCAGCGCCGCCAGGAAGGCGCGCCCCTTGGTCCACAAGAGTCGCGCCCCGACGGCGACGATCAGACCGTAGCTGACGATCTCGATCCAGCGCACGGCATCGCCCATGGTCTTGGCGGTGGCATTGAGCAGAACGGCGGCCACGCCGACGAGGGCGACCGCCACGAAGGCCTGCAGCAGCGCCGACGCAAAAGACAGGACCACGCCGCGGCGCCAGGTCTCCTCGTTGGCCACCAGGTAGGACGAGATCACCGCCTTGCCGTGGCCGGGACCGGCAGCATGGAACACGCCGTACAGAAACGAGAGCCCGAGCAGCCCCCATACGGCGCTGCCGTCGGCCTTGGCGGCGCGGATGAGGCCGGAGAGGGCGCGGTAGAATTTCGCCTGCTCGGCGAGCAGCCAGCCGACGATGCCGTCGGACGCCGGTGCTGGCGGAGCTGCGGCCGGCGGGCGAGCGACCCCGAACGGAGACCCTTGGGCCAAGGCGACGTCGATGAAGGCCGCCAGGAGGACAAAAGCCGCCAGCACGGCGGCAAGCTTGAAGAGACGCGCGCGCATCGGATGAACCCGTATCAAGGACATGTCACGGCGATCTTGTTGGCGAACTGGGCACCGTAGTCGCTCGACGAGGTCAGCGAGTTGAAGAAGGCCTCGCCGACCTGCTTCCCGCTGGCCGGATCGTTGGGCCGGGCGACGGCGAACTTGCACGTTGCCGGCGCGCCCTTCAGCGCCACCGGATCCTTCTCGGCGAACGTGAAGTCGACGAAATAGGTCGGGTCATAGATGTCGAGCTGCAGGTGTTTTGCCTTCACGGGTGCCTTGAGCGGCAGCATGAAATGCAGCGTCAGCAGGTTGTCCTTGAACTCGAGGTAGTAGTCGACCGGGTCGCCGAACACCGCCTTCTTGCCGTCCACCTTGGCGTTGGTGAAGTAGTCGAAATCCTTGAGCGAGGTGACGTTGACCTCGGCCAGCGGCTTGAGCTCCTCGCGCGTGAACTCGCCCTTCTTCTTGCTCTCCAGCCCCTGAGTGGCAAAGGCCGAGAACATGTCGTCGAACGTCCAGGCCTGCTGCACGCCGGTGACCGATCCGTCGGGGCCGTAGACCACTTCGCTCTTCATCGTGACCCAGACGTGGGGGTGGGCCTGGGCGGCTCCCGCCACCGCGGCGAACAGGCCGGCGAGCAGCACGAGAGCCAGGCAACGAGGACGGCGAGCCATGAAAGGATTCCTGCAAAGGCCCCGAAGGTCGAGGGCGGAACATAGCACGGAGTTGGGCGGAAGGGAGGCGGGACCCTACACAAACCGCTGATCAACGTTGCCTTAAGCATCGGGGTGAAGACGCAGGGCTGATGCGGTAGACTGCGGCCCGACGGGACCCGGCTCAAGCGGCTCGTCCGGCGCGGGCGCGCCAGAAGCAGCGGCCGGCCCGCATGGGGAGGACGCGCATGAGCCACGATCGGATCGACCGCCGCACATTGCTCGCCGGGGCGGCCGCCCTGGCAACCACCGCCACGGTTCAGGCCCGCGATGCCGGCACCCAGGCCGTGCCGAATTCGTCCGGCACCGACCTGCCGGCGCTCGAGGCCCCGCCCAATGCCTGCGATTGCCACATGCACGTCTACGACGCCGAGCGCTTTCCGCCGTTGCGCCCGGGATCGCGGCTGCAGACGAACGCGCGCGTGACCGACTACGCGCTGCTGCAAAAGCGTCTCGGCACCAGCCGCACCGTAGTGGTCACGCCGGCCGTCTATGTCACGGACAACCGCGTCACGCTCGACGCGGTCGCCCAGCTCGGCCCCGATGCGCGCGGCGTCGCCGTGATTCACCCCACGATCACCGACGCGGAGCTGAAGACGCTGGCCGACGGCGGCATCCGCGGCATCCGCTTCACCCAGTTCGATCCCAATACCGCTACCACCACCATCGACATGATCGAGCCGCTGTCGCGGCGCGTGAACGAGCTCGGCTGGCACGTGCAGATCCACATGCGCGGCGACCAGATCGCCGCGGCGGAAGATCTCTGGGGACGGCTGGCGTCGCCCATCGTGTTCGACCACATGGGCCGGCTGCCGCAGCCGGCCGGCACCGACTATCCGGCGTTCGCAATCATCCGCCGGCTGATCGACAAGGGCCGCACCTGGGTGAAGCTCTCCGGCGCCTATCTCGACACCAAGGTGGGGGCGCCGAGCTATGCCGACGTGAACAAGGTGGCGCAGGCCTACGTCAAGGCGGCGCCGGAGCGCGTGGTGTGGGGCAGCGACTGGCCGCATCCGACCGAAGCTGCCGGCCACAAGCCGGACGACGCCGTGCTGTTCGACCTGCTGGGCGAATGGGCGCCGGATCCGGCAACGCTCCGCCGCGTCCTGGTGGAGAACCCGGAAGCGCTCTACGGCTTCACCCGCGCGATTTGACGCGGCAACGCCGCTTGCTCCCCACCTCGCCCCGCTTGCGGGGAGAGGTCGATTTGCGAGCGGAGCAGTTGCGAAGCGAAGCAAATCGGGTGAGGGGGCACTTCCACAGGCTCAGGGTACAAACTGGGTAGATCCCCGACAGATTGGACCGGGAGGATTGTCGACAGGTCAACGTGCATCGGAGGGAGGACCCGCCGATGCCATTTTCGGAGACCTGTCGGATGGAAGAGCGCATTCGGATGATGGCTGATTACGACACGGGGAACTGGAGCGTGTCGGAACTGTGCCGG
>Ga0209466_1000094_pt1 | contig 19336 bp, 18 predicted proteins | sample PanSoiPlo30MoBio_FD_188323 | JGI IMG/M metagenome (GOLD analysis project Ga0209466, IMG submission 188323) | Tropical forest soil microbial communities from Panama analyzed to predict greenhouse gas emissions - Panama Soil Plot 30 MoBio (SPAdes)... | ecosystem: Environmental > Terrestrial > Soil...
GTAGGGGTCGAGCCGGTTTGCCAGCCGCAGGGGATCCTTGGCCAGCGCCTCCAGCGTTTCGCGCCAGTGCCGGACCACCTCGTGCGCCCAGGCCGGGAACTCGCCCGCTTGCAGCGCGCGCTCGCACCCGGCTTCCACCGTCTCGCCGGCCGCGCTGTCGAGACAGGCCAGCACGGAGTTCGGCATGGCAGCTGCGCGCGCCAGATCCTGCGCGCGCGCCGACAATGCCCGGCGCTCCTCCGCCCGCTCGCGTTCGGCCAGGCGTTCGCGTTCGCCGACGCGCTCGCTGCCCACCCAGACGACGGTCGCCACGAGCGCCAGGAAGGCCACGCCGACGAAGCTCCCGACCAGGATGGCCGGGCCGCCGCGCAACAGCGCCAGGATCCAGGACGCGACCAGCAGAGCCGCCGCCACCGCCGCTGCCCACCACGGCAGCGTCACGGCCCCCGTCACGGGATCGAAGCCCGGAAGCGAAAAGCCCTCCAAATTCATGAAATTCACAAGATTCATGCCGCCTTCGCCGCGCCCCCCGGATTCCCCGGAGTATGGCCCAGCGGGTGCGCGGTGACCATCCCGAACGTGAGGGTTGCCATTCGGCGGCCGATGCCCATGATGCGGGTCCCCGCCGCGCCCTGCGGCTCCCGCACAGACATTCCCATGGCAGGTCCTTCTTCGCCCGCCCCCGCCTCCGGCGGACCGGTCGACCCGGCGCTGATCGAAGATCTGGTGGCGGCGAGCCGCATTCTCGCGGCCGAGGGCGTGCTCGACGGCTACGGCCACGTCAGCATGCGCCATCCCGGCCATGCCGAGCGCTATCTCATGTCGCGCTCGCTGGCGCCGGCGCTGGTGACCGCCGACGACATCATGGAACTCGACCTCGAATCCAATCCGGTCGACGCGCGCGGCCGCACCATGTTCCGCGAGCGCTTCATCCACGGCATGATCTTCAACGCGCGGCCGGACGTGATGGCGGTGGTGCACAGCCATTCTCCCGCCGTGATCCCGTTCGGCATCACGCAGGTGCCGATGCAGCCGACCTTCCACATGGCGGCATTCCTGTACCGGCAGCCGCCGGTGTTCGAGATCCGCGACGTCGCCGGCTGGACCAACATGCTGATCACCAGCAATCAGCTCGGCGCCGCGCTCGCCGACACGCTGGGCGACAATCCGGTGGCGCTGATGCGCGGACACGGCAACGTGGTGGTCGGCCCGAGCCTGCCGATCGCCGTGTTCCGCGCGATCTATACCGAGGTCAACGCGCGCCTGCAGACCACCGCGCTCGGCCTCGGCGGGCCGGTCAACTACATCTCACCGGAAGAAGGCGACATCATCACCAACAAGCAACCGGGCGACGTCGACCGCGCGTGGAATCTATGGAAGACCAAGGCGCTGGGGAAATGATCGAACGCCCGGGGCATTAGCCCGACAAATGCAGATGCATTGCTTGCGCAGCGGCCCCGATGGGGTGATCAGCATCGAGTTCGTCAATCGACATGTTTTCCGGAGCAGCAGGTCGTGCAGACGCCCGGCCTCTTCCCCAGCGCCCCGAGACGCCACTCATGCCTACGATGGCATGATCGAGGGCGGCGCGTCCGACGAGCTCACGCCGCTCACCGTCATCGGCACGGCTTGACTGGCGCGCTCTACTGCGCCGTGGCGCCGGAAACCTTCACGACGTTCGCCCACTTGTCGATATCGGCGCGCAGGTATTTGTCGAACTCGTCCGGCGTCATGAGCATCGGCACCGCGCCCTGCTTGACCCACGCTTCGATCACGTCCTCGCGCGCCAAGGCTTTCTGGATCTCGCCGTTGAGCTTGTCGACGATCTCTTTTGGCGTGCCAGCCGGCGCCATCAAGCCGATCCAGATCGTGGCCTCGTAGCCGGGCACGCCGGCTTCGTCGACCGTCGGCACGTCGGGCATGATGGCCGAGCGCTTCTTGCCGGTCGTGCCCAGCGCGACGACCTGACCGGCGCGCACGTTGGACGCCATCGTGCTGATCGCATCGAACATCATCTGCACATGGCCGCCGAGCACGCTGTTGCGCGCCTCACCCGAGGCCTTGTGCGGCACGTGGACGATATCGGTTCCGCTCATCGCTTTGAACAGCTCGCCCGCCATGTGGTACGGCGTGCCGGGGCCGGACGACGCATAGTTAAGCTGCCCCGGCTTGGACTTGGCCAGCGCCACGAACTCCTTGAGATTTTTTGCCGGCACTGACGGATGCATCACCATGATGAGGTCGGAGTAGTTGATCGGCGCGATCGGCACGAAATCGCGCATCAGCTGGAAAGGCTTGTTCGGGATCAGCGACTCGTTCGTGGTGTGCGTATTCGACATCACCAGCAGCGTGTAGCCGTCGGGCGGCGATTTCGCGACCGCATCGGTGCCGATGATCGATCCGGCGCCGGGCCGGTCCTCGACCACGAACGACTGCTTGAAGGCGTCGGAGAGATGCTGCGCCAGCACGCGTGCAAAGACGTCGGCCGGGCCGCCGGCCCCGAACGGCACGATGATGCGCACCGGGCGCGACGGATAATCCTGGGCCGCCGTGGGCGACGACAGTACCGGCGCCAGCAGGAGCGCAACAAGCGCAGCAAGACGAATGGCCATGAGCGAAACTCCCTCGATTCCATCGAAGGAATAAACAACCGCGCCCGGCCATTCAATCCGTTCGCGCCCACTGCGACACGATCGCCGACATGAAAAATGGCCCCGTGCGGGGCCATTTTCCTTGTCCGCTATGGCGTCAGCACGTGCTCCTGCGGCGAACGACCACGCTGCCATCCGGCAGCCGCTTCCTGACGGTCACCGAGCGACAGCCCTCGCCGACCGTCCGGCGCTCGCGATACATGTGGCGCTCGCGGTAGCCGGGCTCACCGACCCTCACGCCCACGCCCGGGCCTTCGATCCGCACGCCTTGCGCCGACGCGCTGGAAACCGGAACGGCCGCCAGCATGGTCGCGGCAGCAAGAACGAACAGTGATGCGCGCATGGTTCTACTCCCATCGTTGGTTGCCCCTAGAGGCCAACAGTGCCGGTTCAACGATGATGGGTCCTTTTGGTTCCGAAGCGCGCGTCCGTTCGGTGAATAAGTTCGCTTGCGCCCGGCACACCGGTCGCTTGCGCATCCATCGGTCAAGAGCGGCGGCGGAACGGGCTATGGACGACACCCGGCGGGCGGCATCAAATGGGCCCAAAGGGTCGGGCGGTCAGCGGTCGCGCTCGAGCTGACTTTCCTTGGCGACGCGTTCGAACGCCTCGCCGGCGCTCTTTATACGATATTGATAATCATCTCCGTCGGACGGCAGCAGCTTGATGATCTTGTAGCTGCCGTTGGCCCCGGCGCGGCCCATCGGGCCCGAGGTGAAATAAACGGTTTGTCCGATTGAGAACTTGTGTGCTTTCAACGCTACTCTCCTGCACGGAAACTCGTCGCCCCGCGAGGCGGAAAGGACTTCGTGAACTCTCGTTCATCAATCTGGATACTAGCAGATAGTGCAAGGACTTGGGGAAAAAATTCACGGTTTCGCTAACGTGCGGCGGGTCGCCGCGGGCTGAGGGAAAGTCTCAGTTATCCAATGAGTTAGAAGCTCCGGCGGAAGTACCGATCGGCCGTTGGAACGGTGGCCGATCGGGCGCAAAGGTTAACACCCGGCCAGGACCCGGACCGGTCCGTTCCCGGCCCTCATGCCGCGCCACGACGGCTCCGTCGCGGCCGGCGCGGGATCCTCGATGGGCTTAGGCTCAGGATACAGGGCCGGAACCTGTATGACCGGGACGGTGCCGCAAAAGCCAGCGGCCCGCCTGAACCGGCTTCGCCCGTCCATCTTCGCCGAGCAGCGACTGGGCCAGGCGTTCGAAAATCGCCGGCGTGGTCGTCGCCCGCAGTCGGCCGGCAAGCCGCCACCGTCCAGGCCGAACGTTCCGTGCGCCAGCGCTCTACCACTGCGTTGCTCGATGCGCGCCTGCTTCACGGTCACCTTGCCGCCCGCGCTCTCCCAATCCTTCAGCCGCGCCAGCCACGGCTGCCGCGACGACGCCGATGCCGAGCACCAGGGCGGTGGCCTCGGTATTGAACGGCTGTGCCGTGAACCACCCGGCGCCCTGGCTGAAGACGACGGCGAGATTGGCATCCCGAGCATCACGGCCAGGATCGATGTGAACGTCCGGCGCGGCGCGATCGCCAGGGAAGTTCGCGGCGCCCTTCGTCCGTGCGCTCGAGCTTGAAATTCTCCAGCACGACGATGCTGACGATCGACAATCACTTCTCCTTCTCGGGACCTCAATAATGTTCATTCGGTCGAGGTGTCGGCGCAGCCCGGCGCACACCGCACGCTGACGCCAAGGGGCTCTCACGATACGACGGGAACCGGCGGCGGCGGGCTGATCGACTGGCACTGCCAGGTCGCCGAGTCGACGGTGCAAGCCCTCGCAGCAATCGAAACCGATTTGCTCGCCGTCACGCTCGAAGACGGCCAGGGCGGCACCGCAACGACGACGATCACCGTGGCGCTGCTGCACGATCACCTGCTGCTGTAAACACGCCGCAGAGATCGATGTTCGGAAAACTCAGTGCATCGCAATCGGAGCGACCCGTCATGGAAACAGATGAGCAGATTGCCGAACCGACACGACCGCTGTCGGTTCGGCTCGCCAGGAGCATCGCGCGAGAGCATCGACAGGCGCCTATGGCAAGTGTGCGACATTGTGCATATGGACCCGAATACCGTCGAAATCGCGAACCGCGCGGCGCGCGAGCAGCTGGCGAAAGTCAACGCGCGGCAATACGCACGAACAGCCATTGCCGCAACGAGCCTTGCAAATGGCCAAGGCCAGCTTTGCGAGAATTGCGCGTCACGAATACGTCATCTGCCACCGGCCGATAACGAACGGAATCATGCAGACAAAATTGCCATAGTCGTCGTTCGGCGCGGGATTTTCGCGTTTTTGGCGCGCGATCCTGTTTTGGCTAAATGACAGGCGCCGTCGATCACGTCGGTGCGCTCCAATGACGCAACGGCTCCCGCATTGAAGCCCAAGTTGATCCCTATGTTCGCGGCTCGAACGAGGAGTTGCCGATGGAACAGCTCCATTTCGTGTGTCCGAACACCGGACGCGACATCGATGCCGGCATCGGGACCGAGCTGGAAACGTTGCTGCGCATCAAGACAAAGCCGATCCGCATCATCACGTGCCCGATCTGCGGCGAGCAGCACGAATGGCACGTCAGCGACGCTCAGCTGGTCAAGTCCGACTGAACGCTTTTCAGAACTTCTCCACCCACGGCCGCAATTCCACTTCCCAGGTCCAGGCGCTGCGCGGCTGCTGCAAGACGTGCAGGTAGGTCGCTGCGATGGCGTCGGGATCGAGCATGCTGTCGGGCCGCTCCGCCGGCTCCGGCCGCCGGCCGCTGCGGATGCCGCCGTCGATGACGAAGTGCGCGACGTGGATGCCTTGGGGGCCGAGCTCGCGCGCCATGCTCTGCGCCAGCCCGCGCAACGCAAACTTGCCCATGGCGAACGGCGCCGATTGGGCATAGCCCTTCTGGCTGGCCGACGCGCCGGTGAACAGGACGGCGCCATGCTGGCGCGGCAACATGTGGCGCACCGCCTCCTGCGCCACCAGGAAGCCGCCATAGGCGCTGACCATCAGCGACTTTTCCACCTCGGCCGGATCGAGATCGATGAGCGCGCCGCGCTGGCGATAGCTCGCATTGTAGACGACCACGTCCGGCGTCCCCATGCCGGCCGCGACGGCGCCAAAGAGCTGCACGACCTGGTCGCGCTCGACGGCGTCGCAGGCATAGGCCTTGCCGCCGGTCTCGCGCACGAGCGCATCGAGCTTGGCCACCGAGCGCGCGGCGAGGGCCACTTTGAGCCCGGCCTGCGCGAAGGCGCGCGCCAGCGACGCGCTCAGGCCGGAGCCGGCGCCAACGATCAAGGCGGTGTCGTAGGCAATTGGTTGCATGTCCTTGTCATCCGGTTGATCGAATCACCCGCCGAGCGTTACGTGTTTGTCACCCGCCCGCTGAGCGCTGCGTGTTTGTCTGCTGCCCAACAGTACGTGTTCTCCCTGGTAGGTAGTTGTGCGGGTGTGATCCCGCGCACAGTTCAGGAACTCGGTTACATGCTAGGCGTTATGGTGGGTGGGAGGTTTTGGAGCTACGGCAATGCCCTTTCTCCTGTGGGTAGTCTATCCCTATACGATCTGGATGGGCTGCTACGGCCTGATGCTCGAGCGCAAGCCGGCCGAAGATCTGACGCTATGACGGGGTCGCATTGACGGCTTCCACGCCGCGCGTGAAGCCAGTCGATCGGTTGCGCGTCGCGAGTCTCCCCCCGACCCATCTTGCCGGACCCGACGTCGGTCCGTTCCCCCGAGATCCTCCTAGTCCCCGTCGTGTTCTCGGCCGCTCCCCGCGGCACGCGTAGATCATTCGCCGGCCGGCTGCAGCGCGGCCGAGACCGCGGGCTCGGTGCAGATCTTGGGCGAGACGTCGCGGCAGGCCTTGTACAGCGCCGGGCATGGCCGGACGGCTTGCTCCGCGGTCTCGACCGTCTTGTGGCTGTCGCCCTCCGCGGTTGCCCGCGCGTCGTAAGTCATTATCGCTTCCTCGCGCGCCAGACCACGGTCGGCGACCAGGTACCGTTCGGCCGCCTCGAAGAAGGCAGTGGCGGTGCGGCGCGCGGCGTCCGACTTCTTGGTGAACTGGGCGTTGGCGGCCGGATCGGGCTTCACCACCTTCGCCTGGATGGCGGCACTGGAGTACAGCGAGTTGAGCTTGAAATAGATCCCACCGCACTGCGCCAGCGCCTGCCAATAGGGCCGGCCATTGAACGGCGTGCCGGGCGCGGCCACCAGCCGGTCGCGCTTGTCGGGCGGTGCGGCCGGAGGCGGCGCCGCCTCCGCCGGTGCGCGTTCGCGCTTGCGTGCGCTCTGGGCGTCGGCGGCGGTCAGGACGAGCGCCGCCAGGGCGATGAAAGCTGCCGTTTTGATCCGTGCCATGTGGTGCATCCGGCCAACCCATATCAGGATATGTCATTGCCGGCATTTTCGCGGCAATGGTCTCGCGTCAGCCGCCGCGCTAGGCTCCTCGCAACAACGGGGAGACGACCGATGCGCGCTGCCTATTACGAGAAGAACGGCCCCGCCCGCGACGTGCTGAAGGTGGGCGAGGTCGAGACGCCGCGCCCCGGCCCGGGCGAGGTGCGGGTCAGGCTGGCAACTTCCGGGGTCAACCCGTCCGACGTGAAATCGCGCGCCGGGCTGACGCGCAAGATCGCCTTTTCCCGCGTGATCCCGCACAGCGACGGCGCCGGCACCATCGACCAGGTGGGCGACGGCGTGCCGGCCGCGCGCGTCGGCGAACGGGTATGGACGTGGAACGCACAGTGGCGGCGGCCGTTCGGCACCTGTGCCGAGTACGTCGTCCTGCCCGCCGCGCTGGCCGTCCCCCTGCCCGAACATACCGATTTCCCCGCCGCCGCCTGCCTCGGCATCCCGGCCATGACTGCCTACCACGCCGTGGCGGTGGCCGACGCCTGGGCCGGATCGACGCTGCTGATCGCCGGCGGCGCCGGAGCGGTCGGCAACTATGCGATCCAGTTCGCCAAGGCGCGCGGCGCCGTGGTCATCACCACCGTGAGCTCGGACGCCAAGGCAGAGCTCGCGCTAAAAGCCGGTGCCGACCATGTCATCAACTATCGCAACGAGCCGGTAGGCGAGCGCGTCATGGAGCTCACCGACCACGCCGGCGTCGATGCCGTGATCGAGCTCGACCTCGCCAGCAACGCCAAGCTCCTCCCCGGCGTCCTGCGGCCACGCGGCCTGGTCGTGATCTACGGCACGCTGCCAGAAGCCCAGATTCCGGCGCAATGGCTCCTGGTCAGCGCCATCACGCTGCGCTTCATCTTCGTCTACGAGCTCACGCCCGAGGAGCGCGCCGCCGCCGTGGACACCATCACCCGCATGCTCAAGGAGAAGCGGCTCCTCAACCCGGTCGCCCTCACGCTGCCGCTCGACCAGGCCGTCGCCGCCCACGAGGCCGTGGAGCAGGGCAAGGCGATCGGCAACGTGGTGGTGCAGATCTAACGTGGTGGTGCAGATCTAAAGAGCGTGGCGCGCGCCGCTCGCGGCCGACCTCGAAGCGCGCGGCGCAATCCGTAACGAAATCGTTAGCCCCCATTCATAGTATTGCCCCGTACCGGCAACCAAATCTCTTGACACCGGGGCTGAATTGCTTATTTCGTTGATTGCCCAATTTCGCACGTGCCTGTGGCCGTGTGTCGGTCGGTGGGCATCCGGACAAGAGGCCGGACAGCCGCCTAAGGAAGCGACCTAGCTTCCTTAACACCCGCGACCGGCAGCCGGAGGCGAAACCGGCGTACTCCGCGCTCAACGGAGGACGCGGCTTAAAGCAACGACGGAGCGGGCTTTTTTGGTCTCGTTGGCCCTCCAAAGGTCAACACCGAAGAGGCTTGTCCATCTTGCCGGGCGTGCGGAACGGGATTCCCGCTCCAATCCAAGGCAGCATCGTCGGGTCAAGCGTTTGCGCACCCTCCGTGTCTCCATCGCACGGCCACGCGCAACCCGCCTCACCCGCTGACGCCGGGCGGTTCGCCGCCTGAACTTCAATCACAGGCGAAAGCCTGTTCGAGCCTGGGTGAGCAGTGAGATGACCGAACGCATCCGCAAATTCCTGCGCGATCGCCGTGACGACGGGCCGTGCCTCGTCGTCGACCTGGAGGTCGTGCGCGAGAACTATCAGGCCTTCGCCAAGGCCCTGCCCGACAGCCGTGTGTTCTACGCCGTGAAGGCGAACCCGGCGCCCGAACTGTTGCGCCTGCTCGCCTCGCTGGGCTCGTGCTTCGACACCGCCTCGCTGGCCGAGATCGACATGGCGCTGGCCGCCGGCGCCTCGCCCGACCGCATCTCGTTCGGCAACACGATCAAGAAGGAACGCGACATCGCCCGCGCCTTCGCGCTCGGCGTTCGCCTGTTCGCGGTCGACTGCCGCGAGGAGGTGGAGAAGGTCGCTCGCCAGGCGCCCGGCGCAAAAGTGTTCTGCCGCTTCCTGTTCGACTGCGCAGGGGCCGAATGGCCGCTGTCGCGCAAGTTCGGCTGCGACCCCGAGATGGCAGTGGACGTGCTCGAGCACGCCCACCGGCTAGGCCTCGAGGCCTGCGGCGTCTCGTTCCACGTCGGCTCGCAGCAGCGCCGTACCCAGGCCTGGGACATGGCGCTGCGCACTGCCGCCGCAATCTTCCGCGCCTGCGCGGAGCGCGGGATCAATCTCACCATGGTCAACCTGGGCGGCGGCTTCCCGACCCGCTACCTCACCGAAGTGCCGGCCGTGAAGGCCTACGGGCGCTCGATCTTCCGCGCGCTGCGCAAGCATTTCGGCAACCGCATCCCGGACACCATCATCGAGCCGGGCCGCGGCATGGTCGGCAATGCCGGCGTGATCGAGGCCGAAGTCGTGCTGGTCTCGCGCAAGAGCGAGAACGAGGACGTCCGCTGGGTCTACCTCGACATCGGCAAGTTCGGCGGCCTGGCCGAGACGATGGACGAAGCGATCCGCTACCCGATCCGGACGCCGCGCGACGGCGACCCGGTCGGCCCGTGCGTGCTCGCCGGGCCCACCTGCGACTCGGCCGACGTCATGTACGAGCGGTCGCCCTACGCGTTGCCGGTCAGCCTGGAGATCGGCGACAAGGTGCTGATCGAAGGCACCGGCGCCTATACGGCGACCTACTCGGCAGTCGCCTTCAACGGCTTCGCGCCGCTCAAGACCTACCACATCTGAGCGGAGGCTCTCATGGCCACGATGACGATCCGGCCCGAGGGCCGGCGCGATGTCGCTGCGCGCGAAGCCCTGCTCGACGCAGCCTTCGGAGAGGCCCGCCTCGCCAAGACGGCGGAACGGCTGCGTGAAGGTCGCGTGCCGGCGAAGGGGCTGTCCTTCATCGCCGGCAACGGCGCCGGCGTGATCGGCACCGTGCGGCTGTGGAACATTGCCGCCGGGCCGGGACACCCTGCCCTGCTGCTCGGCCCGCTGGCGGTGGCGTCACACGCCCGCAACCAGGGAGTCGGCGCCGCGCTGGTCCAGCATGCCCTGCGCGCCGCCAGCGCGGCCGGTCACGCCGCTGTGCTGTTGGTGGGCGATGCTCCCTACTATGGCCGATTCGGCTTCTCGGCCGCCAAGACCGGCGCCTTGTGGCTGCCCGGTCCCTACGAGCGCGAGCGGCTGCTCGCATGCGAGCTCGTGCCGGGGGCGCTCGACCGCGCCCGCGGGCTCGTCGGTGCGACCGGCCGACGGCTGCCGGCGCCCTACACCAGGCAGGATCTGGCCGCGCTGGTGGCCAGCCTGGTGCGCAACGACAACGAACTTGCGCCGCGCGCGGCGTGATCCTTTGCTTTTTCCTGGAGTGGCTGACATGAATGCGCTGACCCGCACGACCGAAAGTTTTCCGTTGCACGCAACCTTCGACGGACCCATCGTGATGATCGGCTTCGGCTCGATCGGCCGTGGCACGCTGCCGCTCATCGAGCGGCACATCGGCTTCGACCGCTCGAAGTTCGTCGTCATCGCGCCCGATGACGCCGACCGCCACCTGCTGGACGAGCGCCAGCTCCGGTTCATGCACGTCGGCCTGACCAAGGAGAATTTTCGCGACATTCTCACGCCGTTGCTCACCTGCGGGCCCGGCCGCGGCATGATCGTGAACCTGTCGGTCGACACCTCGTCGGTCGACATGATGGCGTTCGCCAAGGACATCGACGCCTTCTATATCGACACCGTGGTGGAGCCATGGCCCGGCCTCTACACCGACCGCTCCCGGCCGGCCGCTGAGCGCACCAACTACGCCCTGCGCGAAGGCCTGCTCGAGCTGCGCCGCCGCCGCCCCGGCGGCGTCACGGCGGTGAGCTGCTGCGGCGCCAACCCCGGCATGGTGTCGTGGATGGTCAAGCAGGCGCTCGTCGACCTCGCCCGCGATCTCGGCATTCAGCACGACGAGCCGCGCACGCGGGAGGACTGGGGCCGGCTGATGCAGCTGGTCGGCGTCAAGGGCATCCATATCGCGGAGCGCGACACCCAGCGCGCGCGCGACCCCAAGCCGCGCGGCAAGTTCGTCAATACCTGGTCCGTGGAGGGCTTCGTGTCGGAGGGCCTGCAGCCGGCCGAGACCGGCTGGGGCACGCACGAGAAGGAGCTGCCGCCGGGCGCCAGCCGCCACACCTTCGGCTGCGAAGCCGCGATCTACCTCAACCAGCCGGGCGCCGGCACGCGCGTGCGCTCATGGACCCCGACCGCCAAGGCGCAGCACGCCTGGATGATCACCCACAACGAGTCGATCTCGATCGCCGACTTCTTTACGGTGCGGGCAAACGGCAAGGTCGTGTACCGGCCGACCTGCCACTACGCCTACCACCCGTGCGACGACGCGGTGCTGTCGCTGCACGAGATGGCGGGCGCAGCGTGGAAGCCACAGAAGACTTGGCACATCCTCACCGAGGACGACATCGTCGACGGCATCGACGAGCTCGGCGTGCTGCTCTACGGCCACGCCAAGAACGCCTACTGGTACGGCTCGCAGCTTTCCGTCGACGAGACGCGCAAGCTCGCGCCCTACCAGAACGCCACCGGCCTGCAGGTGACGTCGGCTGTGCTCGCCGGCATCGTGTGGATGCTGGAGAACCCGGACCGCGGCATCGTCGAGGCAGACGAGATGGATTTCCGGCGCTGCCTCGAGATCCAGATGCCTTACCTCGGTCCGGTGACCAGCCATTACACCGACTGGACGCCGATCCAGGGCCGCAACGAGCTGTTCCCGGAAAAGATCGACGCCGACGATCCGTGGCAGTTCACCAACGTGCTGGTGAGCTGAAGACGGGCGGAGCCGCGTCCAGACACTGACGCCGCGGGGTGACGACGTCGGCCCGTCGTCACCCGGGCGCGCCTATCGACGTTTCATCATTTCGTCGCTTTGTCCGTAGATGTGGCGGCGGCGGCCGCACGGCCCGTCGCCGTGCGGCCGGTTCGCATGGACGGTGCCGCCATGGTTGCCCTGGACGCCCGGCCGACGCGCGCCGCGCCCGACGACGATCCCTACCTCTGGCTGGAGGAGGTCGATGGAGCGCGGGCGCTGGTCTGGGTCGAGGCGCAGAACGCCGCGACCCTGCAACGCTTCGGCGACGCGCGTTTCGCCGCCGACCGCGACACGCTCAAGGCGATCTTCGACCGGCCCGACAACATCCCGTATCCCAACCGCCGCCGCGCCCGGATATTCAATCCATGGCAGGACGCCGAGCATCCGCGCGGCCTGTGGCGCACGACATCGCTCGAAAGCTTTTGCAGTGACAGCCCGGATTGGGACGTGCTGATCGACCTCGACGCCCTTGCGGCCGAGGAGGGCGAGGACTGGATCTGGCGCGGCGGGATCACGCTGCCGGACACCCACGACCGGGCGATCGTGCAGCTGTCGCGCGGCGGCGCGGACGCCGTGGTGCTGCGCGAATTCGACCTCGTCCGCCGCGCATTCGTGACCGACGGCTTCAACCTGCCGGAAGCCAAGAACAGCGCCGTCTGGCTCGACCGCGATACGCTGCTCCTGTCCTCGCCGCTCGGGCCCGGCATGGCGACGCGCGGCGGCTATGGACGGACGATACGTCTGTGGCGGCGTGGAGGCGATCCGCTGGCGGCTCCCGTCATCTTCGAAACCCGTGAGGATTTCATGGGTGCCTGGGCGCACGTCGACCGCGACGGCCCGCAGGAGCGCGTGTGGTTCCTCGACAAGCCCAGCTACCTCGACGCCCACGTCTGGTTGGGCGATCGCACGGGCGCCAAGACGCGCATCAATGTCCCGACCGACGCCCAGGTGCAGCCGCACCGCGACTGGCTCGCCGTGATGCCGCGCACGCCCTGGACCGTCGGCGGCGAGACATTTGCGCCCGACACCGTGCTGGGGATCTCCGAAGCGGCCTTCCTGGCCGGCGACCGCCGTTTCACCAAACTGTTCGAGCCGGGCGAGCGCCGCGCCTTGCAGCACTTTTTCTGGTGCGACGGGCGGCTGGTGCTGTCGATCCTCGACAATCTCACGTCCGTATTCGAGGTGCTCACGCCGTCGCTGGACGCCTGGTTGCGAAGGCGGCTCACAGGCCTGCCCGACCTCGGCACGACGCATGTCTGGCCGTTCGACATCATCCCCGAGGAGTCGAACGGCGACCTGCTGGCGCACGCCCAGGACGCGTTGACGCCGCCTTCGCTGTTTCTCATTTCGCCGGCGGCGGCCCCTCGCCTGCTGAAGCGCGCGCCGACGACGTTTGATGCGCATGGTCTCGGGGTGACGCGCCACGAGGCCGTGTCGACCGACGGCGCCCGCATTCCCTATGTCCAGATCGGCCCAGCGGGAGAGAGCGGCGATGCGCCGGTGCACCTCACCGGCTATGGCGGTTATCGCATCTCGGTCCTGCCCCACTACAATTCCGCCATCGGCAAGCTGTGGCTCGAGCGCGGCGGCACCAGTGTCGTCGCCAGCATTCGCGGCGGCGGCGAATTCGGCACCGCCTGGCACGAGGCTGGTCGGCGCGCGGGCAAGCGGCTGTCGCACGACGATTTCGCCGCGGTCGCCGCCGACCTGGTGCGGCGCGGCGTGACCCGGCCGGGCCGCATCGCTGCCGAGGGTGCCTCGAACGGCGGCATCCTCATCACCAACATGCTGACGCGCTATCCGGAACGGTTCGGCGCCCTGTTCTGCACCATCCCGGTCGTCGACATGCGGCGCTACACCAAGCTGCTCGCTGGGCCGTGGTGGATCGACGAATACGGCGATCCCGACAAGGCGGAGGACTGGGCCTTTCTCGCCCCCATGTCGGCCTATCACGTGGCGGCGCCGGGCAAGCCGTATCCGCCGATCCTGCTGGCCACCAGCCGGCGCGACGACCGCGTGCATCCCGGTCATGCACGAAAAATGGCCGCCAAGCTGCAGGCCATGGGCTACGAGGCGCATTTCTACGAGCCGGCCGCCGGCGGCCACGCTTACGGCAAGGACCATGGCGAGCAGGCGAGCTTCGTCGCGCTCGGCCTCACCTTCCTGCGCCGGGCGATCGGCTGGGAGCCGTGACCGCCACCGGCCTCCGGCGTCGTTGACCCCGCCGGCGCGGCGACGTTACGCTTCGCCCTGCATCGGTAGGGGAGGGTCGGATGAATGCGTGGCGCGGTCTTGTTCTCGTGGCGATCATGATGGTGGCCGGCGCGGTGACGGCGCTTGCCCAGGAGGCCGGGCCGGTCTCGATCGTGACCTATGTGGAGGCGCAGCCGAAGGCCAAGCGTGAGGCCGCCAGTCTGCTCGAGTCGTTGCGCGACGCGGCCCGCAAGGATGATGGCAACCTCTCGGCCGAGGTGGTTGAAAGCACGGCGCGTCCCGGCCACTTCGTGCTGCTCACGACCTGGAAGGACCAAAAATCTTTCGATGCCCACATGGCGGCGGCATCGACCAAGGAAGTCCGCGAGAAGCTTCATGGCCTGCGCAACAGCCCGCTCGACGACCGCATCCACAACAACCTGTCGGTGGGTACCGCTCAGGCCGTCACAAGGGGAAAGCCGGTCTATGTGTTCACGCACGTGGATGTGCCGCCGCCACGCAAGGACGAATGCGTAACCATGCTGAAGAAGCTCGCCGACGCCAGCCGCCAGGACGCCGGCAACCTGCGCTTCGACGTGGTGCAGCAGACCAATCGGCCGAACCATTTCACCGTGATCGAGGTGTGGCGGAACCGCAAGGCGTTCGACGGCCATGTCCAGGCCGCCCACGTGCGCGACTTCCGTGACCAGCTCACGCCGATGAGCGGTGCCCTCTATGACGAGCGGCTATACGGGCCCCTCAAGTGACCAGCGGGGCAGGCCCCGCTCCGCGATAGTTTCTTGCTTCGGTGTGACGCCGATCACATTCGAACGGCGTGACGCGCTCTATACCTCCGCCAGCTTGGAAACAGCGAACGGAGAGAGTCGATGCACAAGGGCGATATTCTTCTCAGCTATCGGCACATGTCCCCCGAGGACCAGCGCACCTTCAACCGTTGGCTCAAAGTGAACCTGGTGCTTAGTTCGATCTTCGCCGGCGGTCTCCTCGCCATGGCGCTGGCCAGTTCGGATGCGCTCAGCCCGAACACGGCGGTCGCCAAGAACACTACGTTCGACATCGTCCGCCCCTCGGAGCGCATCAAGTCGGCGCACGAGCTCATGCGGATGGCGCCGGATCAGCTGCCGGTCGTGCAGGTGGACGAGCCGTTCTGAAACCCGCTCTTTCGTAGCCCGGATGCAGCGAAGCGAAATCCGGGAGCGGACTCTCCACCGCTTGTGATCCGCGGATAGGCCGTTCCCGCATTCCGCTCACGCTCCATGCGGGCTACGGGAGATCCTTCTTCACATTGTCAAACAGCCAACGCTGCGCTGATCCCGGGGGTCGATTTTTCGACCCTTTGGCGCACCGGGTGGCGCCTCTTTCTGTCTCCCTCCAAAGAGGGAGCGGAGCGCCGGAAAGGCGCTCGTGTGGCCGTGCGATAAGCGCACTTTGGCGTGTGTGCGAGACACGCCTTAAGGACGTTTGCGAGACGTCCCCGTGCCCCTTGCGATCGGGGCACTCGCTTGCGGCGCTCCACTGCGGCCGCTCCGACATCATCCGGGTCGTCGTGCCCGGCGGTCGCCCGAGTGCGGGTTTACGAGACCGCCCGCGGGAGCCGCTCCCGCCTCCGCCCTCTGGATGTCTCCGGAAGACGCCTCAGATCGAGACAGGACACATTTAGCTACGCCCGCGACTGGAACGCCGTCAAAGAGAAACGGAGTTATTGACCAAGATCGCGGTAAAAAAGTCCCGCGCGCCGCAAGGTGGGCAACGGCGCACCGAACGCGTGAGGACGACGCATTCAAGGTCGTCACGTGTTGAAGCGCGGAGCGACACGCCCCTGCGCCCCGCAGGTGCCGTGCTGCTCGGGTCTGGAACGGCGGCAGCACCAATTCAACGCGTCAGATTGCAGGGTGTGAATTAGCTCACACGCACCGGCGGTTGCGGCAAGTAGCATTCCGGCGGGCGCCCGGCGTCGGGACTGCTGTCCAACAGAGATCAGGCCCGTGCGCCACCTGCTCGGTGGAGATGTCGGGCTTTCGGTCCGGGGCACGGCGGATCGACAGAGCCCTGCTCGGCGTACCGGCGCTGTCGATGTGACGTCACGCGTGGGGAGGCGGACGATGAGGGGCAATGGCCGAGTGGCGGTATGCGGCGACGCGACCATCGACTGGTTTGCGGAAGTGGTGCCCAAGAAGACACCGCCGCGCGGCCAGGAGGACACGATCGAGAATTGGCAATTGCGTGAGGGGCTCAGGCTGCACAAGGACGCCGGCGGCGCTTGCCTGCTCAGACAGATGATCGACACGGGACTCGCGTCGGCGAAGTCGCCGCCGCAGGTGTGCGGCTACAGCCGGGATGATTTGTTCGCCTCCTCGGACCACGCGATTCATTCCTACGCCGACCTCAAGGAAGTGAAGCTCGAGGCCCGGCGCGGCATTTTCGTCGAGCGATTCCGCGGGTTTTCAGGGCCGAAGCAGGGTCTCAAACCGCTGCCGCTATCCGGCGGCGACGACGGCCCAGCCGACGTGCTGGTCATAGACGACGCCGGCAACGGTTTTCGCAGCATGTCGCCCGATCGGTGGCCGCACAGCCTGCAGCACGCCCATGCCGCCCGCCTCGTCATCCTGAAGATGAGCGCGCCGCTCGCTACCGGTCAGGTGTGGGATGCCTTGAAGCGCCCGCCCCCCGATGGCGGCAAAGCCCTGCGGATCCTCGTTGTCTCCGCCGACGACCTGCGCGGCAAGGGCCTCGACATCAGCCGTCGCCTGTCATGGGAGCGGAGCGCCCTCAATTTTTGCCGGCTGCTCAAGCGATCGAAAGAAGGTCACTGGCTTCATGAGCTCGCCAGCTTCGGTCACCTCCTGGTCCGCTTCGGCCTCGAGGGCGTGATGTGGGTAACGACCGGCGAGTCCGGGCTGAGCGCCGAACTGGCCTTTGACCCGAAACGCGCCGAGGACGGTTTCGTCCTGCCGGGCCACATGGCCGGACGGACGAGTGCTTTCGTCTCCGGTATCACGGCGAGTCTGCTCGGCGATGGCGGCTGGCCCGACTCCGCCAAGCCGGCGGAGGTCGAGGCCGCTCTGCGCAAAGCGATCGTGGTCGGAATGCACCGCGCGCAAAGCATCGCGAAGTACGGCCTCGCCTGCCGCAACGGCGCGCTGGTTTATCCCGTCAGCGAGGTCTTCGCCGATCCGTCGCCGCCTCCGACTGTGCGCTGGTGGAATGTTCCGCAGAGCGAGATAGACAATGAGTGCTGCGCGATCCTGACCACCCGGCCGCCAGGCGCCGCGCCCCCAAGCTCGCTCGAGGAAGTGGCACGCCGAATCGCCATCAATGGCGAAACCGCGCTCGGCGATCTGCCAACGGTCTCGTTCGGCGATCTGCTGCTCGCCGACAAGCACAGTATCGAAGCATATCGCAGCGTCGCCAACCTGTTCGAAGAATACCTGAAGCGAGCGAAGGGCGGCCGCCCCCTCTCTGTCGCGGTCTTCGGCCCACCCGGTACCGGGAAATCGTTCGGCGTGAAGGAGATCGCCAAACGCATCGCCGGCGACCAGATCGTCGCCCGGCCCTTCAATCTTGCGGAATTTGTCGACACGCGCGGTCTCAGCGGCGCCTTCCAGGCGGCCCGCGACATTGCGCTCAAAGGCAAGGTGCCGCTGATCTTTTTCGACGAGTTCGATACCGACCTCGACGGGCGGCCGCTGGGCTGGCTTAAGTATTTCTTGGCTCCGATGCAGGATGGCGAGTTCCTTGACGGGACCAGCGTCCATCCGATCGGACGCGCGATCTTCGTGTTCGCCGGCGGCACGGCGCACAGCTACGCCGAGTTCAGCCGGGAAAAAGATCGCCAGCTCGTGCACGACGGCGGCGACCCGGATGGCACCAGCTCGCAAAGATTACAAGACTTCAAGTTGGTGAAGGGCCCGGATTTTCTCAGCCGGCTCCGCGGCTATGTCAACATTCCGGGACTCAACGGATCCACACGCGGAGAGGCCGACGCCGACAGCAGTCACCTGATCCGGCGCGCCATTCTGCTGCGCGAATTTCTCAAGCAGAAGGCTCCGGACCTGTTTCGCGGGGCAGAGCGCCACCTGGCGATCGATCCGCCCGTGCTCGACGCCTTCCTGGGCGCCAAGGAGTACTTCCACGGCGCCCGATCCATGGAGGCCATCATCGACATGAGCCTTCTGGTGGGGCGCCGCCAGTTCGAGCTGTCGTCGTTGCCGCCCGACTGGCAGCTGCGGCTGCATGTCGACCCGTCATTCACGCAACTTATCGCCCAGGGCCGGTAACCGATCATGGCAGATGCAACACCGACCATGCAGCTCGCTGACATCCTCGCGTGTTTCGATCTCGGCGGCTCGCCGCCGAAATTGCGGGAATCGCTGCTGCGGGCCTATCTCGCGGGATTGCTGCACGCCGTCAAAATGGGCCACGTCGACAATGCCGTGGCGAAGGATTTCATCGAGTCGGCCAAGCGCCAATGGTCGGCTCTACCGCCCGTCAAGCCGGTGCACCCCGGTCACGCCGATTTCTCCGGCCTGGGAATCGAGACGCTGTGGGGCGAATTCCACAGCCTCCTGCACAGTTTCGACGGCAGGATGTATTTGCAGCATTGTGGCATGCTCGATGCACGCGGGGCGCCCCCCGAGGATCCGGCGGACGCACCGCTGGTGACGATCCTGGACGACAGCGTGTTCAAATTCTGGCTGCGCGACGACGTCCCGGAAGTACGCTTCGACGAAAAGGGAGCCGCACAGGACATCCTGGATTTGATCCGTGCCTGCAAGGAACGGGAGTTGGTCAAGGATGGAGCAATGGTCGGCCGACCGAATTCCGTTGTGTGGTTGACGCCGAAGTCCGGGACAATCGGCAAGCTGATCGACAGGGCCGAAAGCATGGCCGGGCGCGAAGGCGATCTGCTGGTGCGTGGCCACTCGCAGTTCGTCGGGTACTGGAAGCGTCCCGAGTTCACGCGGGATGCGCACACGCCCGACGGCTGGTTCAGGACCGGGGACCGCGCGGTGCTGGACGCCGACGGGTACCTGGCGATCACGGGCCGCGTCAAGGACCTGATCATCCGGGGCGGCGAGAACATCTCGGTGGCCGAGGTCGAGAACCTGCTCTACGCCCATCCGAAGATCCAGAACGTGGCCGTCGTGGCGATGCCCGACCCGCGTCTGGTCGAGCGCGCGTGCGCGTTCA
>Ga0209466_1000095_pt1 | contig 19284 bp, 19 predicted proteins | sample PanSoiPlo30MoBio_FD_188323 | JGI IMG/M metagenome (GOLD analysis project Ga0209466, IMG submission 188323) | Tropical forest soil microbial communities from Panama analyzed to predict greenhouse gas emissions - Panama Soil Plot 30 MoBio (SPAdes)... | ecosystem: Environmental > Terrestrial > Soil...
GAGAACTGGAACGAGCGGCGGGCCTTGGCCTTGCCGTACTTCTTGCGCTCGACCACGCGCGGGTCGCGGGTGAGGAAGCCGCCGCGCTTGAGCACGGAGCGCAGATCCGGCTCGTAGTTCATCAGCGCCTTGGAAATGCCGTGGCGCACCGCGCCGGCCTGGCCGGACAGGCCGCCGCCCGAGACCGTGCACACGACGTCGTACTGGCCGTTGCGACTGGCCGCCACCAGCGGCTGCTGGATCAGCATGCGCAGGACCGGGCGGGCGAAATAGGTCTCGACCGCACGCTCGTTGATGGTGATCGCGCCCGCGCCCGGCTTGAGCCACACCCGCGCCACCGCGTTCTTGCGCTTTCCGGTGGCATAGGCGCGCCCGGCCTTGTCGAGCTTCTGGATGTAGCGCGGCGCCTGCGGCGCCTCCGGCTTGAGCGCCGCAAGGCCCTCGAACGACTGCGTGGTCTCGGCCATCAGGCGGTCCCCTTGTTCTTGCGATTCATGGCGCCGACGTCGAGCGCCTCGGGCTGCTGCGCGGCGTGCGGATGCTCGGGCCCGGCATAGACGCGCAGATTGCCGAGCTGGCGCCGGCCGAGCGGGCCGCGCGGCAGCATGCGCTCCACCGCCTTCTCGACGATGCGCTGGGGAAACTTGCCCTCCAGGATCGAGCGCGCCGAACGCTCCTTGATGCCGCCGATCGTGTTGGTGTGATGGTGATAGACCTTCTGCTCGCGCTTGCGGCCGGTCAGCACCACCTTCTCGGCATTGATGACGACGACATTGTCGCCGTCATCGACGTGCGGCGTGTAGGTCGGCTTGTGCTTGCCGCGCAGCCGCATGGCGATGACCGACGCCAGGCGGCCGACCACCAGCCCGGTCGCGTCGATCATCACCCATTTCTTTTCGACCTCGGCGGGTTTGGCCGAATATGTGCCCATGACGTCTTGTCCGTGAATGGCCGCAAAGGCATGGCGCCTTGGCGCGAGAGGCGCTCTCTACAGGACGGCCACTCGGGCGTCAATCATCTTTGCCAAGAAATTGCGCCCATGAATCAATGGGGTGACGCGTAGGTATAATAGCACCAAAAGCGAACGCATTCTAATCGCTCCAGGGCTTGTGGACAGCTGGAGCCATGTCCCTCGAGGGTCGCGACAATGAATTCGGTACAAAACGAGCCATGATCGGTACAAACTGCCCGTAATCATGCAAGACTCGGCTCAACCGACCTGCCCAGGGGGACGTTGAACGTGAATCAAGCCGAGCAAGGCAGTATCATCTTTCGCTGCCCGCCGGAGCTCGAAGGGATCATGCCGCGACCGGTTCCGGCGGTGCGGGGGCTGCCCGACTGGTTCAAGGCGCTGCCCATGAAGGCGCCGAGCCAGATCATGGGCGACGACATCTACACAATGAAGAAATGCCCGCCGGTCATCGACGCGATGACGTACGGCTTCCTCATGCCGCTGGCCTGCGATCTCACGGTCGAAAACGGCGAGTTCAGCTGGGAGCGGGACGTCCCCGGCGGCATGGGCAACTACTCACGCTCGCCGATCGATTTTCACGATGGCAGCCAAGTCGCCGGCACGCCCTTCTTCGACGAGGATCGCTTCATCATCAAGTTTAACAATTTCTGGACGATCGAGCTTCCGCCCGGCTATTCGCTGCTCGTCACCCACCCGATCAATCGCGACGACCTCCCCTTCACCACGCTCACCGGGCTCGTCGACGTGGATCTCTATTCCCTCTCCTTCGTGCACTTTCCGGCGCGCTGGCGCGATCCCGGCTTCAACGGCACGCTTCCCAAGGGGACGCCCGTCGCGCAATGCCTGCCAATCCGGCGCGAACGCTGGACCGAGACATTCGAGACCATCACGGGAGCGACCGCGGAGCATTTCCGCGAAGTCAACGATGCCGTTGCCAGAGGAATGGGTCTCTACCGCGAGAAATTCCGGGCGCCGAAGCGCTGAGGCTCAAGCCCAGATGCTTGGCCGCGGCGCTCGGGCGCAGCCAAAAGCGCCCGCGTGCCGAGCCGCTGATCAGCGTCAGCGCCAGGCGGTAGGCCATCGGTTCGCTGCGCACTGCGGCGCGAAAGTGTTCCACCGCATCCTCGGTCTGCCCGAGTTCGAGCAGGCTGACGCCGAGCTTCAGGCGTGCCTGCGCATCACCGCTGTTGCTGGCGAGCGAGCGCCGCAGGTGTTCGGCCGCCGGCGCGTAGTCCGCCTCATCGAGCATCACCGCACCCATGCCGTAATGCGCGCCGGGATGATCGGGCGCGAGCGTCAGCGCCTGCGAAAACGCGGCTCTGGCTCGAGCACAGTCACGCTGACAGTGATGAATGACGCCGAGCAAGTTCCACAATTCGACGGCACCCGGCACAAGCTTGAGCCCTTGCTCGACTGCGGTGATGGCTTCGCCGGCGCGCTGCAACGAAAACAAAAGATAGCCAAGCTCGTGAAAGGCTTGCGCATAGGCGGGCCGTCGCTTGCTTGCGCGCCGCAGGCGCAATAACGCATCCTCAGTGCGGCCGATGTCGCGCAAAGCGATGCCGAGTTGCGTCTCCACCTCCGGGTCCTGCAAAGCCCGAGCGGCTTTCTCGAGCGGGGGAACCGCCTCGGAGGCCCGGTTCTGCCGCAACAGCGCGCAACCAAGGAGATAAAGCGCCTTCGCATGCTGCGGAATGGCGGCAAGCACGTTGCGGGCGAAACGTTCGGCCTCGTCGGGCCGGCCATGGTTAAGCGCAGCCGCTGCCCATTGCAGCTCCGCCTCGATATCGGCCGCAGCCCGGCGCGGCCCGCTGGCAAAGAATCCGGTCATGTCGATCATGATAACCCAACGAACTGTTCACCGCCCAGGCGGGATCGAGTAGGTCGAAGTGGCATGGGCGACCAGGTCCGGCTCACCCTCGCGGCGAATCTCCGCCTCCCCGACCGCAAGGCGCTTGCCCAGCTTGAGCAGCCGGCACTCGGCAACCAACGGCCCGGGCGCCGGCCTGAGCAGGAAGTTGATGTTGAGATTGGTGGTGACGGAGAGCGGCACCCAGCCGACCGAGGCCAGGATAGCGACATAGATGCCAACATCGGCGAGCGCCATGATGACGGGGCCGGAGACTGTCCCGCCCGGCCGCGTCGTATTGGTGCCGAGGCTTTGCCTCACCCGAGCACCGCCGTGCCAGACGTCGACGATGGCCAGCCCGCTGGCATCGTTGAATGCCTCTGGGAAGCTTTTGGCGAGAAGACGTCCCAGCTCCTCGGCAGACAGAACCGGCGGATGCATTCAGCCCTCCCGGCTGGAACGTTTGGCGCGTATGCCCTATGTCATCCGGTACAACGATTTGAACCCATGCACCAAGAGGCGACCCGAGTGACCGTTCTGCCCGCCCGTCCGCCGCTTGCCGACGCGCCGCCGAGCGTGCTGCGCGAGGACCTCGGCGACGTCGCTGTGCTGACGCTGAACCGGCCCAAGGCGCGCAACAGCCTGTCGCTGGCGATGCTGGCGGCGCTGAGCGAGACATTTTCCGCCATCGCCGGCGACAGCAGGCTGCGCGCCGTCGTCATCGCCGCCAACGGGCCGGCGTTCTGCGCCGGGCATGATCTCAAGGAGCTGACCGCGCGGCGCGCCGATCCCGACCGCGGCCGCACCTTCTTCACCGAGATCCTGCGGGCGTGCGCCGGCGTCACCCAGCAGATCGTGCGCCTCCCCCAGCCCGTGATCGCCGCGGTACAGGGCACCGCCACCGCCGCCGGCTGCCAGCTCGTTGCCGGCTGCGATCTCGCGGTGGCGTCGGCGGCCGCCACGTTCGCCACGCCGGGCGTCGATATCGGCCTGTTCTGTTCCACCCCGATGGTGGCGCTGTCGCGCAACGTCGGGCGCAAGCACGCCATGGAGATGCTGCTCACCGGCGACCCGATCCCGGCCGAGGACGCGCGCCGTATCGGTCTCGTCAACCGCGTGGTGCCCCCGGGCACCGAGCGCCAGGAGGCGATCGCGCTGGCGCGCCAGATCGCGGAAAAGTCCTCCTACATCGTCAAGCTCGGCAAGGAGGCGTTCTACCGCCAGCTCGAAATGGGCCTGGCCGAGGCTTATGAATATGCCGCCCAGGTGATGGTCGAGAACATGCTGGCGCGCGACGCCGCCGAAGGCATCGGAGCCTTCGTCGAGAAGCGGGAGCCGACCTGGGAAGACCGCTGACGGCGCCAGCGGCACCGCCGCCAAGGCCATTGCCGCAGCGCGGCCGCGCCATTAGCTAGGGCGCATGGAGCACGGCAATTATCCCGACAGCTACATCCGTGGCATCCTCAACACGGTGAAGACGATCGCCATGGTCGGCTTCTCGCCGAAGGACAACCGGCCGAGCTACTTCGCGTTCAAGTACCTCAAAGAGCGCGGCTACAACATGATCCCGATCAATCCGGGCCATGCCGGCAAGGAGGTCTTGGGGCGCATGGTCTATGCCAAGCTGGCGGATGTTCCCGAGCCGATCGACATGGTCGACATCTTCCGCGGGTCGCAATACGCCGTACCCATCGTCGACGAGGCGCTGGCGCTCCAGCCGCGGCCGCAGGTGATCTGGATGCAACTTGGCGTCCGCAACGCCGAGGCCGCCGCCAAAGCCGAGGCCGCCGGCCTCAAGGTGGTGATGGACCGCTGCCCCAAGATCGAATACGGCCGCCTGTCGTCGGAAATCTCCTGGATGGGCGTCAATTCCCGCACCATCACGGCGAAAAAGGCGCAACTCGGCCGCGGCATCCAGCGCATGGCGCTCAACCGCACGACCATGGCGGGCGGCGCCACCCAGGCGGCCCAGCGCGCCGTCAAGCCGGACGAGGGCGGTTGACAATATTGCCAACCGCGGCTTGACGCCCGGCCGCGGCTCGGGAAATTTTGCGCACTCTCAGGATTCACCCGCCTTTGCCGCCGCAAAATGACAGAAAGCCGCTGTCCCGCGGGAACAAACCCAATGCCGAGCGACGGCGGGCAGTCGCATTTTCTGCGCCAAACCGGTATCGGAATGCTGCAAGGTGTTTCACAGGACCGCGCCGCCGGTCCGTTCAGCGAGGGCCGGCCATGATCGAGCGTACCCCCGGGTTTTCAACGCTGGCCATCCATGCCGGCGCCCAGCCCGATCCCACCACCGGCGCGCGCGCCACTCCGATCTATCAGACCACCTCGTTCGTGTTCGAGGACGTCGACCACGCCGCCTCGCTGTTCGGCCTGCAGACCTTCGGCAACATCTATACGCGCATCGGCAACCCGACCAACGCCGTGCTCGAGGAGCGCGTGGCGGCGCTGGAGGGCGGCACCGCGGGGCTGGCCACCGCCTCCGGCCACGCCGCCCAGGTGCTGGTGTTCCACTGCCTGATGCAGCCCGGCGACGAGTTCGTCGCCGCCAGAAAGCTCTATGGCGGGTCGATCAACCAGTTCAATCACGCCTTCAAGAGCTTTGGCTGGAACGTCGTGTGGGCCGACCCGGAGGACGTGCCGAGCTTCGAGCGCGCCGTGACGCCGCGCACCAAGGCGATCTTCATCGAGTCGATCGCCAACCCGGGCGGCGTGATCTGCGACATCGAGGCGATTTCCAAGATCGCCAAGCGCGCCGGCGTGCCGCTCATCGTCGACAACACCCTGGCCACGCCCTACCTGTGCAAGCCGATCGACTACGGCGCCGATGTCGTCGTGCACTCATTGACCAAATTTCTCGGCGGCCACGGCAACTCGATCGGCGGCATGATCGTCGATGCCGGCACCTTCAACTGGTCGCGCGAGGGCCGCTACCCGATGCTGTCGGAGCCGCGGCCGGAATATCACGGCATCGTGCTGCACGAGACCTTCGGCAATTTCGCCTTCGCCATCGCGTGTCGGGTGCTGAGCCTGCGCGACATGGGCCCGGCGCTCTCGCCGTTCAACGCCTTCCTGATCCTCACCGGTATCGAGACCCTGCCGCTGCGCATGCAGCGCCACTGCGACAACGCGCAGGCCGTGGCCGAGTGGCTCTCCGAGCACGGCAAGGTGGCGTGGGTCAGCTATCCCGGCCTGGCCGGCGACCGCTACTACTCGCTGGCGCAAAAATACTGCCCCCAGGGCGCCGGCTCGGTTTTCACCTTCGGCCTCAAGGGCGGCTACGAGGCGGGCGTGAAGCTCGTCTCCAACGTCAAGCTGTTCTCGCATCTCGCCAACATCGGCGACACGCGCTCGCTGATCATCCACCCCGCCTCCACCACGCACCGCCAACTCTCCGACGTGCAGAAGGTGGCGGCCGGTGCCGGCCCGGACGTGGTACGGCTCTCCATCGGGCTGGAGGACGTCGAGGACATCATCGGCGACCTGGAGGATGGGCTGGCGGGGGCGTGACAGCGAAGCGCAGCGCGCGCCGTCCCGGCAAAGGCCTCACGAATAGGCCAGGCTCCACCCCGGCGCGCGCAGCCAGCAGCCCTCCTCCGGCACATCATTGTTCCGGTACAGCCGGGTCACCTGCTCCCACCCGCCCTTCTCGAACGCTGCCTCCAGCGCTGCCGCCGACGCCTCGTCGCGTGCGCCCTCGCACGGGATGATCGCCACCGGACTGATCCACCGGGCCAGAAAGTCGGGCGTCCGCCGCTCGATCCGGAACACAGCTCCACGTCGTGGCACGTTGGCGGGATCGTTGGCCAGGAAGCCCTGGTCCGTCGTCAGCGGCAGAATGAGGCGGCCGCCTTCCGCCAGCCGGTCGAGCCATATGTCGGCCGGCCGGGTCACACCGGCATTGACGTAGATGACGTCGGCCTCACCGAACGAAGCGGCCGTGCCGTCGCCTTGGATGACGCGCACATTGGCAAAAGAGGCGAGATTTTTTTCGGCGCGAGCCGACAGGACCGGATCAAGCTCGATGCCCGTCACCTGGCCGGAAGAACCGACCAGCTGCGCCATGATGGCGGTATAGTAACCGGTGCCGGTACCGATATGGACCACGTGTTCGCCCGCGCTGATGGCGGCGCTGGCGATCCATTTTGCATGGCCCGACGGCTGTCCATTATTGAGGTTCCGCTCGGCGATGATCTGCACCACGTTGTCGATATAGACGTAGACCGGGTCGGCGCTTGGTGTGGGGACGTAGCCGCCCAGCCAGCGAGGGATCGTCCAGGGCCCCGGCCCGAGGAAATTCTCGCGGGCCACGTGCGCGAAGGCCGCCTCCAGGCGCGGGTCCCTGACCTGGACCGCCGCCAGGATCTGCTTGGCGTAGGCGCGCCGAATGACGTCGAGCTCGGTTGCTCCATCCATCTGATCGCTTCGATCGCCCCGATGCGGACTATGCGCGAACCGAGCCATCGAGAAAACGCTTCATCACGCGCCGGTTTGGCCGGGCACAAGGATGGGTTGTGCGCAGCGAAATCCATCACAATCGGTCAAGCCGAACGATGGGTTTCATTTCGTTCAACCCCATCCTATTTTTTGAGCGTGCGCGCCACGTAGTCGCGCATGCGCGCCAGCGTGTCGGGCGCGCACCACACCTCCTGCACCTCGGCATCGACGCGGGCGCCGTCACGCTGCAGCCGCTCGTGCGCGGCGTGCCGCATCTGCTGCTTGGTCAGCCCGAAAGCTTTTGGCGACAGCGCCGCCAGTTGCTCCGCCGCCGCCACGGCGCGGTCGATCAGGCCGGTGTCGACGATCTCGTCCACCAGGCCAAGCACCTGCGCATCGTCCGGCGCATAGGTGGCGGCGCCGAACATGACCTCGGCGAACCGGTGGGGCGCCGTGGCCGCCTGCATGATCTCGAACGCCACGGAGGGAAATGGCACGCCGACCAGGAGCTCGGTCACGCCGATGCGGCCGGCATGTGCCATCAGCCGGCGATCCGCCGCGCTGGCGAGCACGCAGCCGCCGGCGATCGCGTGGCCGTTGATCGCCGCCACCACCGGCGCCGGATGGAAGAAGACGGCGGCAAAGGCCTGGCTCAGCAGCGGCAGAAACTCGCGCAGGTAATCGGTGCCGCCCTCGGCCGCCTGGATGAGATCGACGCCGGCGGAAAAGATGTGTCCCGGCCCGGTCAGGACCACGGCTGAGGCGGAGGCTTCGGCGAAGCGGCGGACGATGTCGCGGCACAGCGTGATGTCCAGGGCGTTCGCCTTGCCGTGGCGCATGGTCATGACGGCGACGCGGCCGCGCTGCGTGAGTTCGATCATGGGCACTGCCTTCGGATTTGCCGCAACGGCTCAGACAATATATGGCGAGTGGCGAACAGCGAATGGGAACATAGGCTGACCGTTCGTCGCTGCTCGCCACTCGCTACTCGCTATTCGTTCGTTCCATGACCATCCGCACTCGCAAGCTGATCGGTACCGCGCTGCTGTTCGTCCTGGCCATCGTGTGGTCGCTGCTCGCCATGGCGCTGGCGCAGTCGGCGCTCACCGAAGTGAGCTACTGGACCGCCCTGCTCTATTACGTGGTCGCCGGGCTGGGCTGGGTGCTGCCCGCCATGCCGCTGGTGAAGTGGATGGTGAAGCCGGACAAGCAGACGAGTGACGAGCGTGGCGACTAGTTCATTGTGCGCTAGCGCGACGAGGTTGCTGCTGCTTAAAACCCTGACGCGCCTATTCGCTATTCGCCCGGACGTGGCACCGGCTGCGCCGGCTCGAGCGGCAGGTCAGCCTCCTGCCAGCCATCGGTGCCGTCCGGATACCAGATGACGTTGGTGTAGCCCAAAACCAGCGCCCGCTTGGCGGCATTCCACGACATCCAGCAGTCGCGCTGACAATAGATGACGATCGGCCTCGCCCGATCGCCGCCACTGAGTGTCGCCAGACCAGTGGCGAGATACGCCTCGGTGGCGGGCGCAAGCGCGCCGTAGCCGGTGTCGGGCAGCCAGGTGCTGCCCGGGATGTTGAACCGCGGCTTGTCGCGCCAGATCGTCCCCGGCGGCAGGTTCTTGGGCTTCGGCACATGCGGCATCACGTCGACGAACACGGCGGCTTTGCCTCGCCACAGTTTTTCGGCTTCGGCGGTGGTGACCGTGCGGGCGCCTTGAAGACCTGCCGGGGTCGGCGCGCGGTAATTGTCCTGCCGATATCCATCGGGCTCCGGCGGGGCGTCCTGGCCCGAGGCGGCCAGCGGCAGCAACGCCAGCAGCGCCGCCACGGCCAGCGCCATGGGCCGCGCGCCGTATGCCACGAGTTGCGATCCTCTTGACCGGTCCATCCGTGTAGCATGCCCGGATGCCCGGCCGTCCGTACAGACACCTTGCGAGTGCGATCATGCTGGCATGCGCCACGGCCCTGAGCCAGGCGCAACCGGCGCCCGATCCGCTGCCGGTGACCGAGATCGCGCCCGGCGTGTTCATCCACCAGGGCGCCGCCGCCGTGATGACGCCCGCCAATGCCGGCGCCATCGCCAATGTCGGCTTCATCGTCGGCGACGCGGCGGTCGCCGTGATCGACACCGGCGGCAGCGTGGCCGAGGGTCGCCAACTCGCCGACGCCATCCGCCGCGTGACCGCGAAGCCGGTGCGCTACGTCATCAACACGCACGCCCATCCCGACCACGTGTTCGGCAATGCCGCCTTCGCGGGCGACGCCATCTTCGTCGGCCACAAGAACCTGCCACGCGGCCTGGCGGCGCGCGGCCCGTTCTACCTGAGCAATTTCCGCCGCATCCTCGGCGACGACCTGATGACCGAGGTAAAAATCATCGCGCCCACCTGGCTGGTCGACGGCGAGGATGTTCTCGACCTCGGCGGGCGCAGGCTGGTTCTCCATGCGTGGCCGGCCGCCCATACCGACGCCGACCTCACGGTGTTCGACGAGCAGACGCAAACCTTGCTGGCGGGCGACCTCGTGTTCCTCGACCACGTTCCGGTCCTTGACGGCAGCCTGCGCGGCTGGCTGAGCGTGCTCGATGCGCTGGCGCGCCTGCCGGCGCAACGCGTGGTCCCCGGCCATGGCCCGATTGCTGCGTGGCCGGATGCGCTCGCGCCCGAGCGGCGCTATCTTCAGCGCCTGGCCGAGGACGTGCGGGGCCTGATCGCCCGCGGCGCCCCCATCCGCGCGGCGGAAGGCGCCGCCGCCGCGGAAAAGCCGCACTGGAGCCTGTTCGAGGAGTATAATACGCGCAACGCCACCGCCGCGTTCTCCGAGCTGGAATGGGAATGACCGCATGAAAACAACAGCCGTTCGAATGCTGTGCATGGCCGGCGCACTGGCGGCCGGGGCGGCCCTTGCAGCCGCGCCCGAGCCGCCCGATCCGTGGCCCGACCTGGTGCGCGACGTGTTCGACGGCCGGCCGCTGGCCGAGGGCACCGGCGTCATCGCCATCGACATGCCGGCGCGCGCCGAGGATGCCGCCATCGTGCCGGTGACCCTGCGGCTCAACCTCGCGCCGGGTGACCCGCGGTCCGTGAAGGCCGTGACGCTGGTGATCGACCGCAACCCGGCGCCGGTGGCGGCGACCTTTGCGCTCGGCCCCGACGCCGGCGTCACCGCCATCGAGACGCGGGTGCGGGTCGACTCGTACACCGACGTGCACGCCGTCGCCGAGCTCGACGACGGCACGCTTCACATGACGAAAATCTACGTCAAGGCATCGGGCGGCTGTTCGGCGCCGGCCGCCAAGATCGCCGACGAGGCGAAGAAGAATCTCGGGCAGATGAAGCTGCGGCAGTTTGCCGGACCGGACGGCGCGTCGCGCGAGGCGCAGCTCATGATCCGCCACCCCAACAATTCCGGCCTGCAGATGGATCAGCTCACGCGCCTCTACACGCCGGCCTTCTTCGTGCGCGACGTGAACATCTGGCAGGGCGAGAAACTGCTGGTGAAGATGGACGCCGGCATCTCGCTGTCGGAAGACCCGAACATCCGCTTCACCTACCGGCCGACCGGCGCCGCCACGCTGCGCGCCGAGGCGGTGGACACTGACCAGAATGTGTTCCGCGGCGAGTGGCCGGTGGGGTTGGGTGAGTAGGGAATCTACGCGCCTGCCCGCCACTCGCTTGGGCTGGCCCCCATAACGCGGCGAAAGCGACGGTTGAACGTCGACAGGTCGTTGAAGCCGGCATCGAACGCGATGGCCGACACCGGCTCCTGCGAGCCGCGCAGGCGCACGGCGGCGCGATGCAGGCGCGTGCGCAGCACGTACTGGTGCGGCGTCATGCCGACGACCTGACGGAAGACGCGGAGGAAATGGTAGCGGCTCATCGCCGCCTCGCGCGCCAGCCCGGCCAGCGCATGCGGTGCGTCGGCGTGCGCCTCGATGCGGCGCAGCGCCTCGCTGATGCGGCGCTCGTCACGGCGGTGCGGCGGGCGCGCCGCCGCGCTGCCGCCGGCGAGCGCAGCGGCGACCGATCCGGCCAGCCGCAGCGCCAGCTCTTCCAGCTGCTCGGCGTCGCCCTCGTCGCGCGCCGCTTCGGCCGCGGCGGTCAGGCGCATGAGGCGGGGCAAGGGCGGGAGCCGCGGCGTCGCAAACGTGCCCCGCCCGCCCGGGATCTCGGCCACGATTCCTTCCCACAGGTCGGGCGCGAACTGGAACGCGAGGCAGCGGTCGCCGGTCCCGTGCTCATGCCCGCATTCGAAGCAGGCGCCGTGGTTGCCGAGCAGCATGGCGCCCGGCGCCAGCACGGCCGCCCCGTGCGGCGCGCGGTACTGGAACGTGCCCTCGGTGACCACGGCGACGCACACCCAGTCGTGCCGCTCCTCGAACGGCTTTTCGTGCGGGCCGGCGGTGCACACGACGTCCCCTGCCCGCCAATCCGGGCCCGCGGCCAGCAGTTTCGACGCCATCGACATGGACCGAGAATAGCAACTTTTCCCAAGCGGCGGCACGCCGTCACGACATAGAACGGTCGCACGCAAACGAAAGGACCGACCATGTCACAGGCTGCATCTTCATCCTTCGTGCACGCCCTGCAGGCCGCAGGCCCGGCCTCCGATCGCGCCAACAAGCTGTCGCTCTATGGCTGGCTGATCGGGCGTTGGGACATGGATGGCATCGTCTACAAGGACGATGGGACAACGCATACCGGCCGCGGCGAGATCCATTTCGACTGGGTGCTCGAAGGCCGCGCCATCCAGGACGTGTGGATCTTTCCCGGTGTGTTCTATGGCAGCACGCTGCGGGTCTACGATCCCGGCCTGGACGCCTGGCACATCCTGTGGAGCGACCCGCTGCGGCAGGTCTTTCGGCGCCAGCTTGGCCGCGCGCGCGGCAACGATATCGTGCAGGACGGCCAGGACGACACGGGTGCCCCGGTCCGCTGGAGCTTTACCGAGATCACGCCGGATTCGTTCCACTGGCTGGGCGAGCGTTCATCGGACGGCGGCGCGACCTGGCGGCTGCAAGGGGAGTTTTTCGCCCGGCGGGCGAAGGCCGAATAACGGGCCTCCCGGCACAGATTTCGGGTGGCGCTCGGCGCGCGGACGTCTATGTGATAGCCGTGTTGGCAACTTGCCGATCGGACGTCGAATCATGGATGCGCAGGTTCGTACTCAAGAGTCCTATTGTGTGTTCGACACCGCCATGGGCCGATGCGGCGTGGCATGGAGCGAGCGCGGCCTGACCCGGCTACAGCTCCCGGACAGCGACCGCGGCGCGACCGAAAAGAAGGTGCGAACGGGCCGCACGCCGGCAGAACCGCCGCCGCACATTCGCAACGTGATCACGCAAATCCAGGACTATCTCGCCGGCCGCGAGGTCGATTTCTCGTCGGTCCCCGTCGACGTGAAGGATACCGATCCATTCCGGCGCAAAATCTATGAGTTGGCCCGTGCGGTCGGTTGGGGGCAGACGATCACTTATGGCGATCTGGCGCGGCTGGCGGGATCAAACGAACCCGAAGCGGCACGCGAGGTTGGCCAGGCCATGGCACGCAACAGAATCCCGCTGGTGATCCCCTGCCATCGCGTCCTGGCTACCGGCAATCGCATCGGCGGGTTTTCCGCCCCCGGCGGCACGCTCACCAAACGCTACCTGCTGGCGCTGGAAGGCCACGGCATGCGCGACCTGTTCACGCCACGCGGCGCACCACTGTAGGGCGCGATGGCGCACAGCGTGGCGGATTAGGCTTCGCTCATCCCGCCCTACGCCACGTTGACGCGGCGCAGGCCGTTGTGCAGCGCCGTGGCGCTCCCCGACAGCAGCACGCGCAGATAGCGCTGGCGCTGGAACTCGCCATTGACCGTGATGCGCGGCAGCGCCGTGAGGTGATCGCGGTGCTGGCGGAACAGCACGCCCGGCCGCGTCGTCACGGCGGTGGCGAAGCCGGCCTCCTGCGCCAGGCGAAACTCGCGCGGGCCGGCCGAGCTCGCGTCCCCCACCGGATAGGCGAGATGGCGCGGCCGTTTGCCCAGCGCCGCCGCAATCACGGCGGCGCTCATGGTCATCTCGCGGCGGGCCGCCTCGTCGGGCACTTTCTTGAGCATGACGTGGTCGACCGTGTGCGCCCCGATGGTGACGAGAGGATCGGCGGCGAGCGCGGCCAGCTCGTCCCAGCTCAGGCACAGGTCGCCGCAGAACGCCGTCATGTCGACGCCAAAGCGGCGGCACAGATCGCGCATGACGTGGCGCAGCGCCTGCTCGGTCGGCAGACCGCGCAGCCACCAGTAGATGGCGTCGAACACCTGGTATTTCTCGCGCACGGTGCGGCAGTCGAAGTGCCGGTCCTCGTCATCGACCACGAGGCTGATGCGGTCGTGCTGCGCGATCACGGCCTCCAACGCCAGCCACCACAGCTCGCCCAGCCGGTCGGGAAAGCTGGTCGCCACGTAGAGCGCGAACGGCACGCCATGGTGCTTGAGGATCGGATAGGCATAGTGCCGGTTGTCGCGGTAGCCGTCGTCGAACGTGAGGCAGACGAACTTGCGCCAGAAAATTCGTTCGCTCAGGCGGCGATGCATTTCGTCGAGCGAGACCAGGTCGACGCCGGCGCGGCGCAGGCGCAGCACCAGCCCCTCGAGGAAGTCGGGCGTCACTTCGAGCAGGCGGTTGGGCTGGAATGCCGCCGCCCTGGCCGGGCGCACGTGATGCAGCGTGAGGATGGCGCCGATGCCGCCGAACAGCGGCCGCAACGCCAGATGCGACCCGGTGAAGTAGAGCGCCTCGAGACCGGCTCGGATCAGGGTCCTGTTCGCGGGCTCCACGTGCAAGCTCCTCACCGCGACCATGGGCCGGCGGCAGCGGCAGCCGACAGTGGCGGATATTACTCCCTTGTGCCCAACCTTCGTTGAGAACCGATTAGCGGCCGACCGACAGCCTTAACGCAGCATTAACCAAGAATTTCTACCTATGTCGTGATCCTGGGGGAGTTTGATGGACGGTTGGGTCGGGTCTGTTCTCGCCGTGGCGGCGTTGGCCACCGGTGGGGCCGTGTACTGGGCGCTGCGCCTGCGCAGCCACAACAGCCGGCTCGTCACCGCGCTCGACAACATGTCCCAGGGCCTGTGCATGTTCGATGCATCGGCCCGCCTGGTGGTCGCCAATCAGCGCTATCGCGAGATCTACGGCCTCACAGCCGACAACAGCCCGCTCGGATGCACGCTGCGTGAGCTGCTTCAACGGCGCATGGCGGCCGGAAACTTTTCGGGCGATCCGGACAAATACATCTCCGAGACGCTGGCTGAGATTGCCCTGGGCAAGCCGTTCAACCGGATCCGCAACATGCCGAACGGCCGCGTGATGGCGCTGGCAACAAGACCCATGCCGAACGGCGGCTGGGTGGTCACCCACGACGACATCACCGACCAGCGTGCGGCCGAGGAGAAACATGCCTCGCTGGCGGGCCAGGAGCAGCGCCGCCTGCAGGTGGAAGCGGCAATCCGCACGTTCCGCGAACGGGTGGAAGCGGTGCTCGCCACGGTCGCGACGAGCGCCGGCACCATGCGCACGACCGCCACCTCCCTGTCCGGCGCCTCCGACCAGGCGTCGCAGCGGGCCGAAGGGGCGGTCAGGACCTCCAACGAGGCCTCCGACAACGTCGATGCCGCGGCGACCGCGGCGGAGGAGCTGCTCCGGTCGATCACCGAGATCGGCCGCCAGCTCGATCAGACCACCGAGCTGGTGCGCGTGGCCGTAGACGAAGCACAGGCCACCAACAACGAGATCGCCGGACTGGCGCATGCGGCACAGAAGATCGGCGACGTGGTCAAGCTGATCCAGGACATCGCCGGGCAGACCAACCTGCTGGCGCTCAACGCCACCATCGAGGCGGCGCGGGCGGGCGAATCCGGCAAGGGCTTTGCCGTGGTGGCGTCGGAAGTGAAGTCGCTGGCAGTGCAGACCGCCAAGGCGACGGAAGAGATCGCGGCACAGATCTCGGCGGTGCAGTCATCGACGTCGGGCGCCGTGGAAGCGATCCGGCGCATTGCCGGCCGCATGCAGGAGATCGACCGGTTCGCCTCGGCAGTGGCGTCGGCGGTGCAGGAACAGAGCACCGCCACGAGCCAGATCTCACACAATGTCAGCGCCGCGGCGCGCGGCACCAAGGTGATCGTCACGGTCTTAAGCGAGGTGGCGGGGGCGGCGACGGAGACGCGCCGCTCGGCCCAGACCGTGCTGTCAGCCTCGACGTCGGTGGGCGACGCCGCCGCCAAGCTGCGCCAGCAGGTCGAGACCTTCCTCGGCACCGTGGCGGCATAGAGCGGCCCTTGCCGAAAGCCGGTATCCGGCCCGGATCGAGCCCGGGCCAGGCCTTTTGGGGATCCTGTTCGAGGGCCTGTCAGCGGACTTACGAGACTAAGGCGTCTGCGCGTATGAGGCCGTCACCCTCTTTGCCTCATGTCGCCGCCTGAGGGCTGCGTCAATTCGAAATCTGATCCCTCATCAAAACGATTTATTCAATCTCCTGTGTAAAACTACGGACCAAGGGTCGGGTATCTCGGAAGATTTCGTGCCGGCACATACCTCGCTGATCGCCGAGCTGGAAGACGCTGTCCACGGCGGGTCCAGCCACAAGCGCGCCGCGGTGCTGGCGCGCATCACCGATCTCTTCGTCGAAGGAACCCGGCGGTTCGATGACGAGCAGATCAGCGCCTTCGACGACGTCCTCGGTTTCCTGATCGACAAGATCGAGACCAAGGCGCTGGCCGAGCTGTCCCAGCGGCTGGCCAAGCTCGACCGTGCCCCGCCGCGGGTGATCCGGCGGCTCGCCGCGCATGAGGAAATCGCCGTCGCCGGCCCGGTGCTGCGGCATGCCAGGCAGCTCGACGACGACAGCCTCATGGACGTGGCAAAGGCGTCGAGCCAGGATCATCTGCTGGCGATTTCCGTGCGATCGCGCCTCAACGAGCCGGTCACCGACGTGCTGGTCGATCGCGGCAACAGCGCCGTGGTCCATTCCATCGCCCAGAATACTGGCGCAAGATTCTCGGAAAACGGCATGACGGCGCTGGTCCGCCATGCCGAGACCGACGAGCACCTGGCCAGCAAGATCATGGAGCGGCGCGACGTGCCGCCGCAGCTGTTCTGCCGGCTGCTGCTGCAGGCCACCGAGGTGGTGAAGGAGCGGCTGCTGGCACGGGCGCGGCCGGAAACCCGGCAGCTGATCCACCAGGTCCTCGCCAAGATTTCCGGCGACATCGCCGCCGGCATGCCGGCGCCGCCGGATTACGGCACGGCGCTGCGCAACCTGCTGATGCGACATCCCGGCGGCAAGTTCGGCGAGCCGGAGGTGCGCGAACTGGCGCTCGCCAGGCGGGAGGAGGAGATGGTGGCGGCGCTGTCGCTGCTGGCCTCCATACCGGTCGACGTGATCGAGCGCGTGCTGCACAGCGGCGACATCGGTCCGCTCGTCATCCTGTGCAAGGCCTGCGACTTCGGCTGGGTGACGTTGCGCGCCATCCTGCAGGTGCGCACCGCCGACGACGTGACGCCGCAGAAGCTCTACGCCGCGCACCGGGATTTCGACCGCCTGTCGTGCGCGTCAGCGCAGCAGGTGCTGCAGGCGTGGCAGGCACGCGAAGCCAACACCGCCAGGTCCGGCAGCGCCTGACCACCCCGACGTGGCGCCGGGGCAATTCACGCCGGGCGATGGATTGCCGGGTCAGCCTGCCCCGGAGGTGATCCGGAGCCCGGCCGTGACGCTCAGCCCTCGCCCGGGCCTTCGACCTCGCCGATGCGCTCGACCGAGACCACGCGCTCGTCCTCGGCGGTGTCGAACACGATCACACCCTGGGTCGAGCGGCCGGCGATGCGGATGCCGTCGACGCCGCAGCGGATGAGCTGGCCGCGGTTGGTGACCAGCATGATCTGGTCGCTCTCCTCGACCGGGAACGACGCCACCAGGCGGCCGTTGCGCTCGGTGACCGCCATGGCGACGATGCCTTTGCCGCCGCGCCCGGTGGTGCGGTACTGGTACGACGACGAGCGCTTGCCGAAGCCGCGTGCCGAGATCGTCAGCACGAACTGCTCGGCCGCCGACATCTCGACATAGCGCTGCTCGCCAAGCTCGATCGTGTCGGCCGCCTCGTCGGCTTCCGGCACCTCCTCGACTTCGCCGTTGAGGCCGCGCCGCACCGCCGCCGCGCGCCTGAGATAGGCGGCACGCTCGTCGGCCGTCGCCTCGACGTGGCGCAGGATCGCCAGCGAGATCACGCGGTCGTCCGTGTCGAGATTGATGCCGCGCACGCCCATGGAGGTGCGGCCCTGGAACACGCGCACGTCGTTGACCGGGAAGCGGATGCACTGGCCGGCGGCGCTGGTCAGCAGCACGTCGTCGGCTTCGGTGCAGATCTGCACGTCAACGATGGCCTCGCCCTCGGCGAGCTTCATGGCAATGATGCCGGAGCGGCGTACGTCGACGAAGTCCGACAGCTTGTTGCGGCGGACCGTGCCGCGCGTGGTGGCGAACATGACGTCGAGCGCGCCCCACGAGCTCTCGTCCTCGGGCAGCGGCATGATGGTCGTGATGTTCTCGCCCTGCTCGAGCGGCAGGATGTTGATGAGCGCCTTGCCGCGCGCCTGCGGCGCCGCCAGCGGCAGCCGCCACACCTTTTCCTTGTAGACCCGGCCGCGTGAGGAGAAGAACAGCACCGGCGTATGGGTGGAGGCGACGAACAGGCGGGTGACGAAATCCTCCTCGCGCGTCTGCATGCCAGAGCGGCCCTTGCCGCCGCGCTTCTGCGCCCGGTAGGTCGACAGCGGCACGCGCTTGACGTAACCGAGATGCGACACGGTGACGACCATGTCCTCGCGCTGGATCAGGTCCTCGTCCTCGACCTCGCCTTCCTGGTCGACGATGACGGTGCGGCGCGGCGTGGCGAACTCGGTCTTGACCGCCGTGAGCTCGTCCTTGACGATCGACAGGATGCGCGCGCGCGAGCGCAGGATTTCGAGGTAGTCGCTGATTTCGGCGGCGAGCTTGTCGAGCTCCTCCCTGATCTCGTCACGCCCGAGCGCGGTCAGGCGCTGCAGCCGCAGATCGAGGATCGCCCTCGCCTGCTCGGGCGACAGCCGTGCGGTGCCTTGCGGCGTGATGCGGTGGCGCGGATCGTCGATCAGCGCGATCAGCGGCGCCACGTCGGCGGCCGGCCAGTCGCGCGCCATCAGGGCCTCGCGCGCCGCGTTGGGGTCGGGCGCGCTGCGGATCAGCCGGATCACCTCGTCGATATTGGCCACCGCGATGGCGAGGCCGACCAGGATATGGGCGCGGTCACGCGCCTTGCCGAGCAGGTGCTTGGTGCGCCGCGAGATCACCTCTTCGCGGAACGAGATGAAGGAGGCCAGCAGGTCCTTCAGGTTCATCACCTGCGGACGGCCGCCGTCGAGCGCCACCATGTTGGCGCCGAAGGTCGATTGCAGCGGGGTGTAACGGTAGAGCTGGTTGAGCACCACGTCCGCCATGGCGTCGCGCTTGAGTTCGACCACCACGCGGTAGCCCTGGCGGTCGGATTCGTCGCGCAGCGCCGAGATGCCCTCGATCTTCTTATCCCGCCACAGCTCGCCGATCTTCTCGACCATGGCGGCCTTGTTCACCTGGTAGGGAATCTCGCTGACCACGATGGCTTCGCGGTCGCCGCGCAGCGTCTCGATCTCGACCTTGCCGCGCATGATGATGGAGCCGCGGCCGAGGTGATAGGCGGCACGGATGCCCTGGTGGCCCAAGATGATGCCGCCGGTGGGAAAGTCGGGGCCCGGGATGATCTGGATGAGATCGTCGATGCTCAGGGCCGGATTGTCGATGAGTGCCAGGCAGGCGTCGACCACCTCGCCGAGATTGTGCGGCGGGATGTTGGTCGCCATGCCGACCGCGATGCCGCCCGCCCCGTTGACCAGCAGGTTGGGGAAGCGGGCGGGCAGGACCACCGGCTCTTTTTCGCTGCCGTCGTAGTTGGGCTGGAAGTCG
>Ga0209466_1000097_pt1 | contig 19059 bp, 14 predicted proteins | sample PanSoiPlo30MoBio_FD_188323 | JGI IMG/M metagenome (GOLD analysis project Ga0209466, IMG submission 188323) | Tropical forest soil microbial communities from Panama analyzed to predict greenhouse gas emissions - Panama Soil Plot 30 MoBio (SPAdes)... | ecosystem: Environmental > Terrestrial > Soil...
CACCGCCGTTCTCGCCCACGGATCGCTGACGCTTGCGGGCGCGCGCGCTGCCTGTGCGTCCTGTCACGGCCCCGATGGACTGGGGCGGCCAGACGCCGGAGTCGTTCCCTCCAACATCACCTGGGCCAATCTCACCAAGCCATACGGACTGACGCACGACAATGGGCGATCGCACCCGCCCTACACGGCCGACGCCATCATTGCTGCGATCACCGCCGGCGTCGATCCCGCCGGCAATACGCTCGATCCGGCCATGCCGCGCTACACGCTCGACGAGCGGGCGGCAGGCGACCTTGTCGCGTATCTCCAGCGGCTGGGAAGCGATCGCGATCAGGGCGTCGGCGAGAAAGAGATCGTGGTGGCGACGGTCGCGCCCACCGGCGGACGGCTGGCAGGCAACGGCGACTTGGTGGGACGCCTGCTCTCGGCTTATTTCGATCGCGTCAACCGGGACGGCGGCATCTACAACCGGCACATCGTGCTGAAGACGGCCGCATTCGACTCGTCGGGCTCCGCGGTAGATGCACTGCGGCGGCTGATGAGCGAGACGGACGTCTTCGCCGTCGTTGCGCCCGTCGTCCTCGGGCAGGACGAGGCACTCGTAGAGTTCGCGGAAAACTCGGCCCTTCCCGTCGTGGGCCCGCTCGCGCAGTACCGGCGCAGTGCGGCCGAGCGGCAGCGCTTCACGTTCCACTTGACGGCGGGTCTCGAGGACCAGGCACGCGCGCTGGCGAAGTATGCACAGAGCGAGCTCGCGCCCGTCGATCCGAAGGTCGCAATCCTTTGGTCGGAAAATGGCGCCGGTTCGGGCATCGGCGACGCGATTCGCCAACAGGGCCCGAATGCCGAGTGGGCGCCGATGCTGAGCCTGCCTTTGACCGCCACCACCGCGATCGCCGACGTCGCTTCGCAGCTCCGTGTCGCGGGAGTGAACATCATCTTCTATGACGGCGGCCCGGATCGCCTGGTCGAGCTTGCCCAGGAAACGGCGCGGGCGGAATGGCGACCGTCGATCCTGGTGGTTGGCCAACCTCTCACACGAGAGTCCTTCGTGCGCCTGCGCGAGCTGGATGCCCGTGTCTTCGTCGCCTATCCGCTGCTGGGCAGCGACCAGTCGCCCGACGCCCTCGCGGGCCTTCGTTCCTTGCAGGCCGCGAACGCGGTCCCGGCGCAGCATCTGCCGATGCAGGTTGCCGCGCTGGCCGCAGGACGGGTCCTAATCGAGGGGCTCAAGCGCAGCGGGCACGACCTCACCCGCGCCAAATTCGTCGCAACGCTCGCAGCGCTGCAGAACTTCGAAACAGGATTGATGCCGCCGATCTCCTTCGGCCCCAATCGACGCACCGCCGTGCGCGGGGCTCATATCGTCCCCCTGGGGCACGGGCCGAACGAGCCTGAGGGCGTCTGGGTTTCGTTGGAATGATGACCTGGTGCGCGGTGACTGCTCCGACGCGGTGCTTGAATGCGGCGCTGGTTCCTCAGCTACAATTCGCAGGATTCGGGACTCATGCAGAGCCTCGAAGAGGCGCTCCGGCGCACGGATCCGACCGCGGGCATCCGGACATCCCGGTCACATCACGCTCTGGGGTGTGCGTCTCGCCATTTGCCAGCCCTTCGATCAATACGCCAATGTCCGTCCGACGCGCATTCTGCCAGGGATCACATCGCCGCTGCGCAACGTGAATGGCGGGCGGGCTCGACTGGGTGATCGTGCGCGAGAATTCCGAGGGGGAATATGCCGGCGTCGGCGGCCGGGCGCACCAACGCTCGCCCCTGGAGGTCGCCACGGTGGGGCCGCTCCCGGATTTCGCTTCATCCGGCTACGACTGCAATCATCACAGCAGCTTGAGTTCGCGGAGGCTGGCGTGGCCGACCGGCCGACGATGACGTGCAGGAGGAATGGCGGGGCCCAGCTCTGCAGCGCCGCCGTCGAAGACCCGCAATCGGGCCACCCAGAAGAGATATACCCAAACGGGTTTCTTCTCAGTGCTCGAGTCAATCCGGTATTCTGATGTGTCGTTTGGCATGTGTGATCGGATGCAATTCGATCAACCGGAACGGTGCAAATCCATGCCCCTGGTGCGGTCGTGCTTGCGCCGACGTGGTGCTTTGAATGCGGCGCTGGTTCCTCAGTTACAACTCGCAGGATTCGGGACTCATGCAGAGCCTCGAACAGGCGCTCCGGCGCAAGGATCCCGCCGCACGGATTTTCTTTGCGCCGACATCCCTACGGCCCGGAGGCTTGTGGCTGCCCGAGCTTGCCGTGAAAATCGCCGACGCGACCGCCTTCGTCCTGCTCGTTGGCGAAAGTGGCATCGGCCCGTGGCAGGCGATGGAATACTACGAGGCGCTCGACCGCCGCGTGAAGCAGCACGACTTCCCTCTCGTGCTCGTGCTGCTTGAGGGTCAGGCCGCGCCGGGGCTGCCATTCCTGCGACAATTGCACTGGGTGATCACGGCAGATCCGGCATCCGCGAAGAGCCTGGCGCAGATCATGGACGCAGCGGCCGGCAATGGTGCGCCGCCGGGGGAAATCTGGCGACACACCGCGCCCTATCGCGGTCTTTACGCCATGACCGAGTCCGATGCGGACTTCTTCTTCGGCAGGGGTCGCGAAACCGCCGAGGTGATCAATGTGCTGGCGGCCGCGCCTCACAAGCTGCCGGTCCTTCTCGGCAATTCCGGAGTCGGCAAGTCGTCGCTGGCGCAGGCGGGCGTGATCGCCGCCTTGATGCGGCAGGCGTGGCCGGAAACGGCTGAAGCTGCGGGCGCGTGGCCGCAGATGTTCAATGCGAGCCGCCACTGGTGTTTCCTCAAGCTCGAACCAGACTCCGAGCCCGTGCGGGCGCTGGTCGAACCGTTTCTTTGGACCTGGCAGTTCGACTCGGTCGATCCACGGCGCGCGGCACTTCTGTCGAGGTGGGTGAGGAGGCTCCTCGCCGGAGCGGTGACCTTGCGCGACCTTCTGGACGCGACCGCGGCGCGCTACCGCAATGAGCTGCGTCAACCCGAGCCGCCGGCATTCCTCATCTACATCGACCAGGGCGAGGAGCTTTACACGCGCGCGGAAGAGCGCGCGCGCCGGTGTTTCTCGGAAGTGCTGGCCGAAGGTCTCGGCGACCCGCGGCTGCGCGCAATAATGAGCTTGCGGGCCGACTTCTTCGGCGATTTGCAGAAGGACGAGGCGCTCTACTCCGCGCACCGGCAGATCAACGTGCCGCCGCTGCGCGAGGCGCAGTTGCAGGAGGTGGTGAGCCGGCCGGCCGCGCTGCTCTCGGCCCGTTTCGAGACGCCCTACCTTGCCGACTCCATCGCCCATCTGACGGCGGCGGAATCAGCGAGGGATGCCGGCGCGCTTCCACTGCTGTCGTATCTGCTCGAGGACATGTGGAGCGCGATGGTCGCGCGCGGCGACGGCGTGCTGCGCTTGCCGGCGCATGCGATCGAGCTTGGCACTGTGCTGGTTGACCGTGCCAATTCCTTCGTCGCCACCCATCCGAATTCCGAGGACCAGCTGCGCCGGATCCTCACCCTGAAGCTTGCCACCGTGCGCGACGACGAGGAGCCGACGCGGCGGCGCGCGGGGCGTCTCGAGTTCTCGGACGAGGAATGGCGGCTGGTCAGCGAGCTCGCCGATCATCCCAACCGCTTGCTGGTCATCGCCGCGTCCGAGGCCGGCGAGACCTACGCCGAGGTGGCGCACGAGGCGATCTTCCGTCGTTGGCAGAAGCTGCGCGACTGGATCGCTGCGGAGCGCGAGTTCCTGGCCTGGAGAAGCCGGCTCGAAGCCGCTCGTCGCGCCTGGCAAGCAACGCCTGACAGTTCGAAGAACGACGCGTTGCTGATGGGCGCGGCCCTGACGCAGGCCGAAACCTGGCTTGCCCGGCGCCGGGAAGACTTGCCGGTCGTCGACCGGAATTTCATTGATCAGAGCGCAGTCCGCCGGACCAAGGCGAGGCGCCGGGCGCGTCGCGTCCAGGCATTCGTCTACGTCCTGTTGGCCGGTATGATCATAGGGCTCGTTGGCTGGAGCAACCAGTCGTATCTCAAGGAGCAGATGAACTGGTTCCTCGTTGTGCGGCCCTACATGCTGGAGCAGGTTCGGCCCTACGTGCTGAGCGCAGAGGCCGAACGGGCGCTAGAGCCGGGAGCTACTTTCCGGGAATGCGCTAAGGACTGTCCCGAGATGGTGGTCGTCCCGGCCGGCGAGTTCATGATGGGATCACCCCCTGATGAAACCAGGCGGGATAGCAATGAAGGCCCCCAGCATGAAGTCGTGCTCGCCAAGCGCTTCGCCGTGTCCAAGTTCGAGGTGACGTTCGACGAGTGGCAGGCCTGCGTCACCTATGGCGATTGCGACCCGCATGTCAGCGACAGCGGCTGGGGGCGCGGTCGGCAGCCGGTGATCGACGTCCCCTGGGACCAGGCCCGGCGCTATGCCGCATGGCTCGCCAGGATGACCGGCAAGCCCTACCGGCTGCTCACCGAGGCCGAGTGGGAATATGCAGCACGCGCTGGAACCAAAACGGCGTTTTTCTGGGGCAACGAGATCGGCAAGGGCAACGCCAACTGCGACGGCTGCGGCAGCCGGTGGGACAACCGACAGACGGCGCCTGTCGGTTCATTCCCGGCCAATGCGTTCGGCCTGGACGACATGAGCGGCAATGTTGCGGAGTGGGTCGAGGATTGCTGGCACGACAACTACGACGGAGCGCCGACGGACGGCTCGGCATGGACGGCAGGCGGCGACTGCAGTCGCCGCGTCGTGCGCGGCGGTGCCTGGCACTACCAACCGTGGGAGCTCCGCTCGGCCAACCGCGAATGGTACCCCCGCGACGCTAGGCACGACCATATCGGCTTCCGCATCGCGAGGACGCTGCAAATATAAGGGAGCAAAAGCACATATAAGGCTGAATCGACGGTCTTGCCGGACGGCAGAAGATAGATGCTCGAAAGAATCGCGCGAACTTCGCGGGGAGCGTATCGAGATGTGCTCGGAAGAGGATGACCTGTGCTTTTGCTCCCAGCCTGCCGACCCTTGCTCGACCGGCCCTCGTTTGCCGCGCCGAAGAGCATGCAAGGGCGGTGTCACTCTGGAAGCCCTTTGATCTGGCCGCCCTCCAGCGCAGGCCGCGCCGGGTGATCGGCCTCCAACGTCACCCGCGGCAGATAGCCGGCGCGGGCCGCCGCGAGCACGGCTTCGGTCCGGTTCCTGACGCCGAGCTTGCGCAGGATGCGCTTGACGTGGAGCTTGACCGTGCCTTCGAACACGTTGAGCTGGCGCGCAATTTCCTTGTTCGATTTCCCGGCCGCGAGCATGACGGCGATCTCGCGCTGCCGCGGCGTGAGGGTATCGCCGGCAAGCGGCACGATGGGCGGCGACGGCTCGTCGATCGGCAGCAGAGCATGACTGTTGTCGGCGCGCAGCGCACTCGCCGGGATATAGAATTCGCCCGACATGATGAGCGGCAAAGCGTGCCGCAGCACGCACGGCCGTGACGAAAGCGGGACGTATCCCCTCGCGCCGTTGCGCAGCGCCGCAAAGATCTCGGCGCGGCTCTCGCTGGAGGACGTAATGATCACTGGCACATCGGGCCGCTTCTCAACCGTGCGCCGCAATCCGGCGAAGTGTTCCATTCCGGGCATGGCGGCATCGAGGACGACGAGATCGAGATCGGGCAGGTCCTGGATGCGCGCCAGCACCTCGTCGATGCTGTTGGCGCCCGTCACGCGCACGCCGTCATAAAGCTGCGTCAGCGTCTGCAACAGGCCGCAGCACAGGATGTATTCGTCTGCCGCCAGGACGTTCATGGCGACGTTCTCCGTCAAGACGACGTGGCGAGCCCGATAGATTGCTGGTCAGGAGAGGTTGCCACAACGGGCGCCTGCTTGCCGGTGAGTGCCCCCAACCACTTGTCGATCTTGCCGACAACTCCCCATCCGCCGAGCGCGTAGATCAGCGGCATGATAGTATCAATCGTCGCGCCAAGTGCAGGGTTGTAGGTCTTCAGCGCCAGTGCTGCAGCATACGCCAACATGGCGAGAACGGTCTTTCGTCCCGCCAGGGCCGAGCCGATCGTTTCGCCGAGCGCCATATCGGTTGGCGCCGCGGCAAAGGCCGGCTGGGCCACCGCCTCGATCGACGCAGCGCGCGAGACGTGCGGCTGCGCGGTCGGATCGAGCACGCTCGCATCCGGGGCTTGCGCCGACGCGGTTCGGGTTTGCAACTGCACCTGCGTCACAAGCTGGGGAATGATGCGTCCAATGATCGACCCCAGGATCTGTCCGAACACGTCGCTCGATATGGGAGGTGCCTGCGGTTGAGCAGGTAATGTGGCACGGCCAGGCACACCTGGATCACCGGATTGCCCAGCCGCCGGCCGACTTGCGTTCACGGCCGTGAGAATCAGCCTCAAGATTTCCTCGCTTGTCATGGTGGTCTCCATATCTTTGATTGCGGCCGCCTGGTCCGGTTGCCTCTGTGCGATTGATATGAGGTCCGTCGTCGAGCGGGCCGCTTCGCTTATGTCCGCGAGTCGATTGAGCCAGCCTTGGCCAAATGTGGCGAAGGCGGGAAGGCCGCGCAGATACGCTTCGTAGATATCCGCGTAATCGTCCACGAGCCGGCGCTGGTCGGCCGTCCGGGATGCACCGATCGTCTCGGGACCGATGTCTCCATCGAGCGCGACAGACTTGCCTTGCCGGTTCAAAGCCTCCTGCAGGACAAGAACCGCGCGCTGCTTTCCGCTCAGAACGCTCGTGTTGTAGGCCATCTGTGCGGCGGGAAGCGGCAGCTCGTCGCCGCGCAACGGCTTCCAGTAATTTTCCCGAAAAATCTGCCGCGCCTCGTCTCTCGTCAGTTGGCGCACCTCGTCTAGGCTGACCGGCCGTCCGCGCCAGCGTGCGAGGGTTCCCTGGGTGATTCCCATATTGGTCGCGCCGCCTGGATCGCTTGGGTGGTTGCTGAAGCCGCCCTCCCACTTCTCGATGAGGGGTTGCACCGCGTCGAAACTGCCGAGCACCATGCCGGCAGAGGCGGCCGGGCCTCCGGCTGCCGCCCCGGGCCTCGACCCATTGGCTGGCGCAACCGCATCAGCGACAACTTCGCCGGGCGATTTTTTCACGCTGGTCCAATCGATGCCGCCCTCGAGGTCCGCGGGCGTGACGTCGAGCTCGAAGTGCATGGGGTCCTTGACGGTTGTCCAGTTGCCTCCCCATTCGAAGACGCGGCTGCCTGTCCTTGTCTTGATCGCCAACACGTCATCGATCATCTGCGGTGTCATGTCCGTATCGGCTTTTTGCTGCTTGACGTCTATCGCGCGCTCCGCCTGCGTGGGCTTGTCCGAGAACCGCACCTTGCGCTTGTCGGGAGTTTGCCGGTACGGGTTGGTTGTCCAGTTGACGTCCAGAGCTATTCCGAATGAGTGCAGACTCCTCCCGGTCCCGCCGGTGATCTGCCGGCAATTGTAGCTATCGGTGTCCGATGGCCGTATCTGGTAGTCGTGCGATTGGAGGACGGCCTCGAGCGCGCGCCAGGCGTCGACCGTAGGCGGCGCGACGCGGATTCGATCGGGCCCGAACGGGATGGTCAGCATTTTGTCGGTTTCGCATTCGTAGGCCTTCCAGGCGACTCGCTGTTCCGATGTGGATTGAGCCATGTTTTCCTCCCACGACTATCGAGGACGCGTGAGCAAAGTCGGAAAAACGGAATCAGTGCGAACGAAAGCGGTGCCGCGAAGCATCACGCCGGCAATGTCATGACCGCCCCCGGTCGACCCTGTCCCCTGCGGCCCGGGACTGAAAGGACCGGTGCCCCAGAACGCTTCAAGCCCGCCCGCATGCGCGCCGTGGATGGAGAAGCGCTCAGGGCCCAGCGTGCCGACAGCATCGCGGGAGCCCATCAGCCACTGTTGTGCGTCCGATTCCAGCCTCAGCGCTTTGGTCAGCAAGCGGCGGGTGCGGCTGAACAATGCGATGCGCCGGCTGAGCGCCACGGCGAGGAGGTCACTAACCCTGCGATCGATGGCATCGCGGTCGATCGCCCTGACCTCATCGGCACCGCTCGAGAGATACAGCCAGGCTGCGATGACCGGGCCGTCCGCGGCCTCCGGCAGGGCCCACGTCAGATTGTCCGCCAATCCCAGCGGCAGCCTGTCGGGCAGGAACCGCAGCAGGTAATGGGCCGCCAGCAGGACCTCCGCCGGACAAGCCAGTTCGCCGCTCACGCAACGAAGGGCCCTTTCGATATCGGCCAGGCCGCCGACATTGTGCTCCCACACCTGCTCGGCACGTTCGAACGCCGGACAGCCGATCGCGCCCAGAAGGTCGGCCAGGATGGGTTGCATGGGGTTGGCCAGCGCTACCGGCACGGGCCTGCCGGACGGGTTGAGGCTGCGCACGGCAGCGCGGGTCGCAACACCCTCGGCCAGAAACGTCACATCGAGCGGTTCCTGGAATGGCGGAGTCATGACGATCGGTCCAAAGCCGTCGCGATCGACCAGGCCGAGCGCCAGGCACCCGGATTCGATGCGAACCTTCAGGAACGGTGAGCCTTCATCCAAATCGTGATTGGCGAGAATCGAAGCCGAGGCTCGCCTTCCCGGAAGATTCCACACGCGGACGCACATCGACTGCCCGCTCACGCCGAGCCCGAGGAAGTCCTTAGGCCTTCGCGCCGCCGCGATGCTCTTCAGGTCCTGTGCAACAAAGCCACCGGGCACGGAAACGTTTCCGGCGCCATCGAGCCGGGATAAGCGCGTGATCTCGCCGCGCATGACTTCAGGGACCATGAACTCGTTGGGCGGATCCGATAAGTCTTCTGCGAACGCGATCCTGACCGGCTGGCCGGCGACAACGGTTACGGACCGACGCAACCGATCACCGTTGGGGCGGCTGGCGACGACCGCGTACCTTCCGGGCGGAACTTTGACGGTGTGCTCGCGACAGCCCGAGGCGAGGGCAAATTCGATCGGCTCGCCCGTTTCCGGAAAGACGGCAACGCTGAGTGGCCCGAGCGAATCGGAACCATCGCTGCTGATCGTCAAGCGACTCCGTTTCATCATGACAGGATGAACTCCGCGCGCTCGGCCAGGGGGAGGTCGGCAAAGGTCTCGACTTGTCTGGTGAGGCCGTCGAATGTGGCCGTGACCGTGTAATGTTGCCGCGCCGGCAGCAAGCCGACGTGCAGCTGCGCGCGGCGCTGGGGAGGCAACAGCCTGAAAGAAGGTTCATCTGCGCCTTCGCGCTTGATGACGACGGTGGCATTCTTCAGCGCGATGGGCGGCAGCGAAGCGGCCACGAGACACGAACTCGGTTCTTCGGCAACACGGCGAAAGAGCATGCGGCCCGGGGCATCGGATGATATCGGCGTCACGAATTCGTAGAACGCCGGATCCTCAAGATCGGGCTTGCGCAGCGCATAGGTCGCGACCGCGTCCTCGATTCCACGCTGATCGATCCACCAGGTCCCCTGCTGGTGCAGGACGGCACCCGCTCCGTCGAGAGCATCGATCAGCATTTCGCAGAATCGCGATGGGCTGCCGGGAATCCCAAACGCCTGCGTGCCGATCGTGGATGACGCCAGGCCGAATTGCGAAACCGGGCCGAGCTCCTGTTGCGCGGTCGCCAGTCCCTTGGCCGTGAGCCGGATCAACGGATCGCCAACCACTCCCAAGCTGGTGAGGACCGGTTCGGGGATGTCGCTGCACGCGTCGAAAAACAGCCATTGGGTGCGGGGCGGTCGCTGCCGCAGCCCCAGTGCGAAGCTGTCCAGGGCGATGACGCTGGTCCAGGGGTTGTTCACGTTGGTACCGAAATCGGCGAGCACGAAGCAGCGTTCCTCCTTCCAGAAGCCGTGACCGCAGCACAGGAAGAGCAGGTGATCGTTCGCGTCAGCTTGCAGCCACGCCACCAGCGCAGCATTGACATTCGTCAAAGTCGGGGCATCGATCTGCGTGTCATCCGGCGCCTCCCCGGGAACGCCGAGCGCGCTCCAGGTGGTGCCGCCGGGATGCGCCGGGTCTGAGATCAGAAGATCGACGGTGTCGAGCGGGGCGCAGAGATCGTTCCGCCAATCGCGGATGAGCTTTCCGACAAACGCGTAGACGCTGGCCGCTGCGCTGGAAAGATCGTTGAGCGCGGGGACATCGGGGTGGGCGCCGTTGGCATGCGGATAGTGGCCCGCGCCGATCACCAGCGCCCGCATGCGCGGTTCTGGGCGAGCGTCGCCATCGGGATGTTGAAAAACGCGCGTCACGGGTTTTTCCCCAGCGAGTTCAATCTGGCGCGCAGGCGTTGATAAAAACTCGGCCGCCGGAAGTAGGAGGTGTGCGCGCTGAACAGACCGATGACGTTGTCGAACTCGAAATCCTCGACGCCGTCGAAGATCTTCTCGCAACTGAATGACAGGACGTCCGTGTAGTCATAGACGTTGAACCAGGCACGGACCGGGTCGGGGCGCGGCAGCTTGGCGTCGGCGGCGGCGCCGGGCACCGTTCCGTAAAGGCCCATGTCGGCAAATAGCCCGGGCTGTGAACCCACCGTGATCCAGGCATCGATGACGAGATCCGATCCGCTGTCAGCCTTGATCTTCGCGACAGCCTGCCGATCCGTCAGGAGTTCGTAGAGAATGACGCCGCCGAGGCTGTGGGCGACCAGGATCAGAGGGTCGGCGGGTGATCGCAGCACCGCCGCTTTCGTCAGGTCGGCGATGATCGGCGCGAAGATCCGATTGTCGGCGACGCTGCCGGTCCCCCGTCGCCGCAGATAGACGAAAACGTCGCCGAGAATGAACGCGACCTGCTCGGTCAGCGGGCGGCGGACAATGCGCAGCAACCCGTCCGAGACGGTAGCGCGAAGAGGGCTGACGAGCTCTCGCAATCCTTGCCCGAGCCATTGCAGTGCATCGCTGGCCGGTCCCATCTGCTCGGCGGCCGGCGCACGATCGGGCGCATGAGCCTTGAGCTCCAGGGCAAGGGCTGAAATGAACTCCGTGTCGGAACCAAATGGATCGAATGCGGTCTTGTCGGCACCGGCCTCGAGATATCTGACAGCGGCCTCGAACGCCGCGAGTTCCTTCGCGCTCAGTGCCTCGGCGGGGTCACCCCGGCGCGCTGCGCTTTCGACGCGCGCCGCCAGGCCCGCCTCGAAGGCGAGGTCGACGGCACGGTCGGGCTGGCGTCGCGCCAGCCCGCCTATGCCGACCTGGACGGTCCCCACCTGTCCGCCTTGCGCCGCGGCGAAGGGCTGCGCCCCGCCCGGTTCGGGCATCCACGGCAGCGTCGGATCGAACTTGACCCCCTCGCTGCCCCAATCGGGATCAAACACCGCTGCACTTCGGGGCAGGATGAGCTGCTTGAATAACGCGTCGCGCTGATGAACAAGCGCCTGATGCTGGCGACTCTGTCGCACGGCGACGCCATGCACGAAGACGAGCGGCATCAGGACCCCTCCGACTGCCCTGCCCCTCCGCCTTGCCCCAGGGTGGTGCCGGCAGACGGTTTCAACGTCCCCGTGCAATCTCCTCCGGACGCTATTCGCCGGTGGCATGCCAATACAAATGAATAAAATGTCATGGGCGGGAGTGCGATCGCGCTCTCATTCGAGTCGACGTGGTCGCTGGCGCAAGCGGATGGAGGCGGTGGAAACAGGGTTGAAGGAGGGGTGATTGCAATCCGGGGATCGGCGCTATCGCAGCGGAGCCTCATTGCGCGCCGGCCGGCGGCTGCCCATCGCCACAATCGGCTTGGGCCCGATCCGGAATGATGCCGCGCTCGTCGGTCGCCAGCGCGCCCCGCTGCCCGTCCTGCCATCGCGATATTGACGCGGAACTGATACAAACCCACGACTCCCCAGTAGGCCGAAGAGCGCCGGAAGGCCGGCGCCTTCGCCCTCGTCCGCTGGAACTGCTGGATCGCTCAGGTCGCAGATTTTGCCCTTGCGCGCGTCGCCGGTCGCGACGCTTGGCGCTCGGTTGAGGCGTTGCCTGTTGCGTGCGGTGCTCGTCACATCGGGGTAATCACCCGCGACCTCCGAATCCGTGCAGCCATTGTTCCCAACTCTCGGATCCCGCAGCCACTGCCGGCTGCGATCTTAGCTTAAGATATTAGACACAAATATTCACGCTAAACTCCCTTGCAGTCGTTGAATGAGCATCACATTTATGTGAATGTACGGTTGTATAGCGCACAGATTGAGCAGGCGGCAAAAAACGCGGTCAGAGGGAACATCGGAAATGGTCGTATCAGCGTTGGCACTACAAATAAAATGTTTTATTCCAGATGCTTATGGATTATACATTTGCACTACCCGCACACTTGATGCAAAATCCTTCATCGCGAGGGACGCGCCCTCGGTCGCCAGAGAAAGGGGGGCGCGGTGCGGTTTTGCAGCGGAGCGCCCGGGTCCGCTTTTGGGCGTCATAAAATATTCGAAACGAATATTTTATGTGACAATCGCTCAAATAAGAGCGCGGCGATGCCGGCCATTAGCAACGGCGTATGGAGCCGGGCCGAGGTCGGACCGAGGCCCCACTCATACTTTTATACTGTGTCTATACTGTATCAGGATACTTTACTGCGTCCGGGCGAGGCCCGAGAATATTATTCCGGAGGTGGTGTCTGTTTGATCAGCACAACCATTCGGGGGAAACATGAATGTCTGATCAGGAGTTGGATGCCGAGCTCAAAGCAATTGCGACGCTGCTGGCTGCGCTCGAGCCATTGAGCCATGACGCGCGCCTCAACGTTCTCGCCTATGTCTTCAGGCGCCTCGGCATCGATTTCCCGGTCCCGGACGCGCGAGCTTCCGCCCTGTCCCGGGCGGACGTCGGGGCTCACCGCCCGGACTTCGATGCCGAAGCGGCCGGGGTGATCGACATCCGCTCGTTCAAGGAGGAAAAGCAGCCCAAGACCGCAAGCGAGATGGTTGCGGTTGCGGCCTACTATCTCGCCCATCTCGCGCCCCCCGATGAGAGGCGCGACTACATCGTCGCCGACGACATCAGGAAGTACTTCCTTCAGGCGGTGTTTCCCCTCCCCAGTGCCCCGCCCCACATGACGCTGGTGAACGCCAAGAACGCGGGTTATCTCGATGCCCGCGAGCGCGGCCAGTATCGGCTCAATCCAGTCGGCTACAATCTCATCACCAACAAGCTTCCACCGGCACAGAGCCGGATGGAACGGCGGCCCGCCGGCCCGCGCAAGAAAACCGCAGCGGCCAAAACCAAGCCGCGTGGATGAATCATATTCAACTTCTGGTAATTATTCCCGCCGGCAAGCGTCCGCCATGGCGCAGTCACGCCCTTGCCGGCCGCTGCTTCCCATAGACCACGTCGGCGCGCCGCTCGAAGGCTTGCTCGAACCGGCGGAATGCGAGGTCGAACATGGCGCCCATCAGCAGGGCCAGCACGCGGCTCTTGAACTCGTAGGAGATGAAGAACTCGACGTCGCAGCTGTCGTCGGTGACCGGGCGAAAGCTCCAGCGGTTGTCGAGAATGCTGAACGGCCCGCTGAGATATTCGACCTTGATGGTCAGCTCCGGCCGGTTGAGCGTCACCCGGCTGGTAAAGGTCTCCGAGATCATCTTGTAGGCGACCGTCATGGCGGCGATGCAGACTTCCACGCCCTCGCCCACCTGCGTGCGGTTGCGCACCCGCATGCGCTGGCACAGCGGCACGAATTCCGGATATTTTTCCATGTCGGCCACGAGGTCGAACATGTCGGACGCCGCGTGGCGAACGCGACGCGTCGTGCGGAACGAGGGCATCTAGCGTGCTTCGCGGGCGGCGCGCAGGCGCCGGAAATCGTCGCCGGCGTGGTGCGAGGAGCGGGTGAGCGGGCTCGCCGACACCATCGAAAAGCCCTTGGCGTAGGCGATGGTCGCAAAAGCCTTAAACTCGTCGGGCGTCACGAACCGCGCCACCGGGTGATGCTTGCGCGACGGCTGCAGGTACTGGCCAATGGTGAGGAAGTCGACGTCGGCCGTGCGCAGATCGTCCATCAGCTGCAGCACCTCGTTGCGCTCCTCGCCCAGGCCGACCATGACGCCGGACTTGGTGAACATTTTTGGGTCGAGCTCCTTCACCCGCTGCAGCAGCCGCAGCGAGGCGAAGTAGCGCGCGCCCGGTCGCACCGTGAGATAGAGCGACGGCACGGTTTCGAGGTTGTGGTTGAACACGTCGGGCCGCGCCTCCACCACGGTCTCGACGGCGCCGTCCTTGCGCAGGAAGTCCGGCGTCAGCACCTCGATCGTGGTCGCCGGCATGCGGGCGCGGATCGCCCGGATCACCTCGGCGAAATGTTTTGCGCCGCCGTCGTCGAGATCGTCGCGGTCAACCGAGGTGACCACCACGTGCGCCAGGCCGAGCTTCGCCACCGCGTCCGCCACCCGCCCCGGCTCCTCGCGGTCGAGCGCATCGGGCAAGCCGGTCTTCACGTTGCAGAAGGCGCAGGCGCGGGTGCACGTGTCGCCCATGATCATGAAGGTAGCGTGCTTCTGCTCCCAGCACTCGCCGATGTTCGGGCAGCTCGCCTCGACGCAGACGGTATGGAGCTGATGCTCGCGCACGATGCGGCTGGTCTCGGCATAGCCGGCCGAGGTCGGCGCCTTGACCCGGATCCAGTCCGGCTTGCGCAACAGCGGGCTGTCCGGCCGGTTCGCTTTCTCGGGATGGCGCGGACGAACGGTGTCGAGGACGACGACCATGGCGGCTCCGAAACGGGCCAGCAGGCCCGCTGCTTACTTACGAACGAAAACCACTCATAGCAAGCCACCGGCGCCGCGCGTGGGCACGGCGCGTTTCAAACGCATCGTCTGCTAAAGCGCCCCGTTACGCGCCTTTGCCCATCCTACGTTACCTGGCCGGCCGGCTTGATTGCGGCGATCATGCACCAACGATGGAAGAAGAGGATTTTTCCGTCGGCCAGCGACAGCCCCATCCCGGCCGACTCGCCGACACGCGCCAGCGCACGCACCACAATGCGCAGTGGCGCGACGCGCTCCGGATCGTTGACGATGCCCATCCACTCCTCGAACTCGCGCGTCTTGTCCCACGTGCTCTCCTGCCCGATGTGGAAGCCGGCGCCCTCGATCAACGCAACCAGCTCGGACCGTGGGAGCATCCGCACGTGCGACGGATCGCGCAGGACCTCGATGGCATTCTGCAGGGCCGCGGCGTCCGCATCCTCGGCGCTGACCACGTCGGCGACGACGAGCGTCCCGCCGGGACGCAGCACGCGGAACATTTCTGCGAACGCGCGCCCCGGGTCGCCAAGATGATGGATGGCCAGCCGGGTCACGACGCCGTCGAAGGACTCGGGCGCGAAGGGAAGATCGGTCGCGCTCCCCTCCTGGAATGTCACGTTGGTCAGGCCGGCCTGCGCGCAGCGATCGCGCGCCTTCGCCAGCATCTCGGGCGTCAGATCGAACGCCACCACCGCGTGCGCCGCTTTGGCCAGCGCCGCACTGACGATGCCGGGGCCGCAGGCGACGTCGAGAATTTTTCCCGTGCCGTTGCGGCCGATGGCTTCGCTGAAGCGGCGGGTCAACTCCTCGTCGGTGATCGCAGCCGCAGCCGCAAACGTATCGGCCTGGCGGGCGAACTCGTGCTTCACGCGCTGCAGATGGTCCACAGCATGCTCCCGGGCGCTACCCCGCCGCCCCCTGGATGGCGCGCAGCGCCGGCGGAAAGCTCGGCGCCTCGCCCTTGGGGAACGCATAGTCCATGAGCCCGTTCACCGAGGTCCAGGTCGGGTGGTAGCGCTTGTAGATGTCCGGGTCGGCGACGTCGCCCCAGCTGCCGTCCGGGTTCTGCACCGACAGCAGGTAGTCGACTCCCTTCCGGACCAACGGATGCGCGGTGGTCAGCCCGAATGACATCAGCGTGTCCAAGAACTCGCCCATAGTCTCGGCGTCGTTGGTGGCGATGTTCTGCTCCAGGTGTGCGAGCAAGAATTCGTACTCATCCGGCAGCCATTCCGGCTTCAGCTTGGAAAACGTGTAGTCGTTGAGCGCGTAGACGATGTGCGTGACCGCATAGGCGACCGCCTCGTATTGCTCGCGCGTGGCCTGCTCGAACTTGGGATAAGGCCGCATGGACGGCACCCACTTGAGCACGTCGGCGAGGCGCGCGCCGAGCAGCACACCGTAGCGTTCGCCCGAATAGGCCGCGATCACCGCGTCGGTAAGCACGTCGTAAGGATCCATGCGCGGCCCGGACTCGGACATGCATTTGCGGCACCGCACGCTGCTCCCGGTATTGTTGTTGCGGCACCAGTTGCACGCCTCTGGCACTTCGGTCGGGATCGGCTCGGTCGCGGGGTCGAATTTCAAGAACTCGCGCGGCGTGAATTGGCGCGCCGCCTGCGCGAGGTCGCGCTTGAGCCGCTCGTCGCGCGGCCCCATGGCGTCGGCGGCAAGCGCCCCGAACACCAGATCGGCGATGTCCTCAGCGTCGGCGTCGTTGGGCACGCGCGGATGGATACGCCGCCACGCGCGCGCCCGCTCGCGCGCCATTTTTCCCGCGTATGCCTTGAGGTGCGGATCAGAGGTCGTCGCCGCGATCGTGTAGAAGCACCACAGGTAGTCGCTGCCATATTCGGCGTAGTTTTTTTCATCCTTGGCGGTACGGTAGATGAAGTCGAGCCCGCGCCGGATGGCACGCGCCTTGTCGGCGTGGGTGTAGCGCGCGCCCTCCCACAACGGCGCCGATGGCGCCGGCTTTGCCCAGGCCGGCAGCGGCGCCAGCATGGCCGGCGCAAGCAGAAATGTTCGGCGCGACAGCCGCATGACTCGTCTCCCCTGATGGCCAGCACTGTAGCGCGGACGCGCGGCGGCGCAATCCCGGGGCCGCGGCGCCGGGCGCCGCCATCAGCTCAGGAACGGGATCTCGACCAAGAGCAGGTAGCCGTTGACCATGAGCAGCGCCCCGATGATCCCGACCACACCGCCGAGATAGGCGAGCCACACCTGCTCGGCGACGATCGCGACCGAGATCAGCACGATCGCGATCTGCAGCAGGGCCTCGGCGTAGTCGAAATAGGGATCCTGCTTGAGCGCGCGGTCGCGCTTCTGCACCTGCTCGCGGGCCTTCGCCATCAGCTCCTTCTTGCCCTCCCCGGTCTCGGGCTCGGATTCGTAGCGGTCGACGGTCCTGCGGTAGTCCTCGAGCTTGCGCCGCAGGGCCGCCTTCGCCTCGCCGGAGAGCTGCGGATTGTTGCCCCAGGCAAACTCGAACTCGTCGGCGGCGAGCATGAACGCCGTCTGCCGCATGTTCTTGGCCTGGAAGAAGTTGAAGTAGTTCGAGGCCTCGATGTTGCTGTTCAGCGCTTCCTTGGTGGCATTCTGGCCGCCCAGGCTGGTGATGGCCAGCAGCATGGCGAAGACCGCAATGGCCACCGCGGCGCGTCGCTTGAACGGGTTTTCCGTCTTCTCGGCGTCCATCATGTCGGCGGCATCATTGGCTTCCATGGCGTTCTCCCTCTGCGGCGGTCGTGGCCGGCGTGCCGGCGACGCGCACGGACCGGGCCGGACGCGATGTGAATGAGACGGAGCGCTACGCCGCGCAAGCGGCCCGTGTGTTCGTCAATCGGCATCTTCCATGGTGAAGCCGACCTTGACCATCACCTGGTAGAAATGCACCTTGCCGCCCTCGATCTGGCCGCGCGTCTGCGCCACCTCGAACCAGCGCAGGTTGCGCACGGTCTCGGCGGCGCGGCCGATCGCGTTGCCGATCGCATCCTCGATGCTGACCTCGGACGAACCGACGAGCTCGATGACCTTGTAGACGTGGTCGTGCATGACGGCCTCCCGTTTTGACCGGCCGATTGTCGCCGCATAGAGTCGCCAATGCCAGTCGTTCCCGCGTGGATTTCCATGCTGTCCCGTCGTACCACGCTAGCCGGCAATGGGTGCCATGGCACGAACCGCAGAGCGCCGCGCATGGCCGCCAACCTTTCGCTCGCCATGGCAGTGCTGGTTGCCGCGCTGGCCCCGGCAAGCGGCTCGGAGCAGCAAACATTGGCAGTTCCGGCAGAGGTCGAGACTGTTGTGACCGGCGGACAATGGAAGTCAGACAAGCAGAGCGGCACCTACCGCGTCATCGTTTCCACCGGCGGCTTCGAGCACATCGTGTCGCAGGTCCAAGTCGACTGGATCACCGAAACGGTCGATCGGGATGATCCGCCGCGCGTCGTGAGTTCCAAGACCGCGGAAACCGGAGCCTGGCGCCTTTTTCAGCCACGCATCGTCAAGAGCGGCGGAAAATGGCGCGTCCTGCTCGAGGGCATTGAAACCCATTTCACCCGACCGCCACGCGGCACTTGGACGATAGACCTCGGCGAGCCCGGCATATTGGCCACGAGGCTGCGCTGCACGCAGGCCTGTAAGCCCTAGATATTGAGCACGCGCCCATACGCGTCCAGCACGGCTTCCTTCATCATCTCCGACAGGGTCGGATGCGGGAAGATCGTGTGCATCAGCTCCTCTTCGGTGGTCTCGAGATTCATGGCGACGACATAGCCCTGGATCAGCTCAGTGACTTCCGCGCCGACCATGTGGGCGCCGAGGAGCTGGCCAGTCTTCTTGTCGAATACGACCTTGACCAGGCCCTGGTCCTCGCCGAGCGCGATCGCCTTGCCATTGCCGAGGAAGGGAAAGCGGCCGACCCGGAGCTCGTGCTTCTCTTTTGCCGCGGCCTCGGTGAGACCCACGGAGGCGACCTGCGGCGCACAATAGGTGCAGCCCGGGATCAGGTTCTTGTCCATGGGATGGACCTTGAGCCCCTTGATCGCCTCGACGCAGATGACGCCTTCGTGCTCGGCCTTGTGCGCCAGCATCGGCGGGCCGGCCACGTCGCCGATGGCGTAGATGCCGGGCACGTTGGTGCGGCAGTAACCGTCGATGACGATGGTGCCGCGGTCGGTCTTCACGCCGAGCTTCTCCAGGCCGAGATTCTCGATGTTGCCGACCACGCCCACGGCCGAGATCACGCGCTCGAACTCGGCCGTCTGCTTGTTGCCCTTGGCATCCTCGTAGGTGGCGGCGACCGCGTTCGCCTTCTTC
>Ga0209466_1000098_pt1 | contig 19055 bp, 17 predicted proteins | sample PanSoiPlo30MoBio_FD_188323 | JGI IMG/M metagenome (GOLD analysis project Ga0209466, IMG submission 188323) | Tropical forest soil microbial communities from Panama analyzed to predict greenhouse gas emissions - Panama Soil Plot 30 MoBio (SPAdes)... | ecosystem: Environmental > Terrestrial > Soil...
AGTTCGCCTGCGGCATCCCGCATCTCATGAAGGGTGAGTTCAGCGAAAGCGCCGGCCCGGGCATCGATCTCTACTCCATGCGCCAGCCGCTCGGCGTTGTCGCCGGCATCACGCCGTTCAACTTCCCGGCCATGATCCCGATGTGGAAATTCGCGCCGGCGCTGGCCTGCGGCAATGCCTTCATCCTGAAACCGTCGGAGCGCGACCCGTCGGTGCCGATGCGCCTCGCGGAGCTCCTCATGGAGGCGGGCCTGCCGGCCGGCGTGCTCAACGTCGTCAACGGCGACAAGGAGGCGGTCGACACCATCCTCACCGACGCCCGCATCAAGGCGGTGGGCTTCGTCGGCTCCACGGCGGTGGCGGAATACATCTTTGCCACCGGCACGGCGAACGGCAAGCGCGTGCAGTGCTTCGGCGGCGCCAAGAACCACATGATCGTCATGCCTGACGCCGACATGGACCAGGCAGTCGACGCCCTGGTCGGAGCCGGCTACGGCTCCGCGGGCGAGCGCTGCATGGCGGTGTCGGTGGCGGTGCCGGTTGGCAAGAAGACCGGCGACATGCTGATCGAAAAGCTGGTGCCGCGGGTCGAGAGCCTGAAGATCGGGCCGTCGAGCGATCCCCAGGCCGACTATGGTCCGCTGGTCACCCGCGCGCATCTCGACAAGGTGAAAAGCTATGTCGACCTTGGCGTGAAGGAAGGCGCCAAGCTCCTGGTCGATGGGCGCGGCTTCAAGCTGCAGGGTTACGAAAACGGCCACTTCATGGGCGGCTGCCTGTTCGACCAGGTGACGCCGTCCATGCGCATCTACCGCGAGGAGATTTTTGGGCCGGTGCTGTCCGTGGTGCGCGCCAAGGACTACGAGGAAGCGCTGCGGCTGCCCTCGGAGCACGACTACGGCAACGGCGTCGCCATCTTCACGCGCGACGGCGACACCGCGCGCGACTTCACCAGCCGGGTCGAGGTCGGCATGGTCGGCGTCAATTTCGCAATTCCGGTGCCGCTCGCCTATCATACGTTCGGCGGGTGGAAACGCTCCGGCTTCGGCGATCTCAACCAGCACGGGCCGGATGCGATCCGCTTCTATACCCGAACAAAGACGGTGACGTCGCGCTGGCCTTCGGGCACAAAGGAAGGCGCCGAGTTCGTCATTCCGACCATGAAATGACATGACCGTGCACGCGTCGCGATTCACAAGGCTCATCGGCATGCTGCTGGCCTGCGCCCTCGCCGGCTGCGCCGAGCGCATCGGCGGCCTCGGCGGCGATGGCGCCAGCGCCAGCGGCACCGGGCCACTCGCCGCCGCGCCGACCGGACCGGTAACCAGCGCGCCGCTGCCCACCCAAGGCGGACCGCGCACGCCGCCTCCGGTCAACATGGCCGGACGCTGGACCTTGACGTCGCCCGGATCCGGCGGCTGCGCCATGAACTTCGGCGCCGGCGCCGGTGCGGCCGAAGGCACCATTGCGCCCGAAGGCGGCTGCCCGGGCAACTTCTTCACCAGCCGCAAGTGGGCGTACGAGGAGAACGGGCTGGTCATTCGCGACCACACCGGCCAGCCGCTGGCGCGGCTGGCGCTGGGCAGCACCGGACGCTTCGACGGCCAGGCCACCGGCGGCCAGGCCGTGAGCCTGGGACGCTGAAGCCCGTGGCCGAGTATCAGTTGCACTGCTTCGCGCAGTCGGGAAATTCCTACCGGGCGGCGCTGATGCTCAACCTCATCGGCGCCGACTGGGCGCCGGTCTTCGTCGACTTCTTCCGCAAGGGCGAGCAGCGCACGCCCGAGTTCCGCGCCAACATCAACGAAATGGGCGAACTGCCAGTGCTGGTGCACGGAGCCAGGACGCTCTCGCAGTCAGGCGTCATCCTGACCTACCTGGCGGACCGTTCCAGACAATATCGGCCCGACGGCGACGACGAACGGCTCGAGGCACTGCGCTGGATCATCTTCGACAACCAGAAGGTCAACGGCTTTCTCGGGCCGTATCGCTTCCTGCGCATGTTCGCCAAGCCACCCGGCGACCCAAAGGTGCTGGCCTTCCTCAAGGGCCGCATCGACAACAACCTCGCCATCGTCGACAAGCGGCTGGCGACGCGGCCGTTCGTGCTGGGCGCACGGCCGACCATCGCCGACATCTCGCTCGTGGCCTATCTGTACTACCCGGCGGAAGAATTCGGTTTCGACATCGCCGCCGAGCACGCCAACATCGCGGCATGGTTGGCGCGTATGAAGGCCCTGCCCGGCTGGGCGCACCCTTATGACCTGATGCCGGGACACCCGTTGCCTGTGACTTCGTAATTGGCGCTTTGCCTCCGTCTCGTTCCCGCGCGAGCGGGAACCCATGAACACTGCCGTCGCAACACATCATCGAACAGTGGTTATGGGTCCCCGCCTTCGCGGGGACGACGGAGCACGATCACCGCGAACTGTGAGCCCGCCGTTGATGGCGATTCGCCGCCGGTCACGAACACTCGTCGGACAACAGGTAGACGATGAGCCGCCACCTCGGCCCGCGTGCCGAGCCGGCCGAGCGGAACGTTGCGCGTCATGCGTGCCCTGGCGCCGTCCGGATGGCTCGTTGCGGCGGCGATGCCATCGATCATCGCGCCTTCGAGGAAAGCCGGATGCACCGAGTCGCAACGCACCTGCGGGCTGAGCCGCGCCCCGTACAGCGCCACCGACTTGGTGAGCAGGCGGACGCCGGCGTGGGTTCAAACGCCGTGGCAGCGTTGCCCTCGGGCGAACAAGCACTCGTGTACCTCCTGATCTGTCTTCGGCAGATGGCCTTGGCCCCCTCGAAAATATCAAGCGGCCTGCCCAGCACGGTCGCGTTCAAGATTCCCTCAAAGGATATGCACGCCAATCTGATGCAATTCGCAATTGGGTGTGGCTTTTTTGCACTAGCGCAAGGCGGCCCGCTCTGTGATGGTTTCCGTGGTCTTCTATCCCAGCAACGGGGGGATCCGATGAAGAAGGTAGTCGTCCTAATGGTCGCAGTGTTCGCCGCGCTGAACGTTGCGGGCTGTGCGGGTAAAGGCAAGACACCGGTCGCACCCCCACCCCCGCCGCCGATCACCAAGTAGCGCGAGAGCCGCTGAAGCGGTTGCCGCGTTCGGGGGCCTGAATGCAAGGCTGGTTGGCGACAACAAGCCCTACCTTCTCGGCCGTCGACCGCGGCAACGCTATTGGTCGATGGCCGATTCGAGGTCGGCGAAGGGTGTGGCAAGGACGACACGCGGCGTAAAATTTCAAACCGCGCGCTCCCGTCGGGTACCGTAGCGGGGGAAATGCAGTACGGTTTGTCAGCGCGTGCGGTGAACCGCGGGGCTGGAGGCACGCTGGCGTCCAACGAGAAGGCTCTGGGAGCCAAACGATGCGGGAACACCGGAACAGAAGCGGCGTCACCGTCCTGGTAGTCTCGTGGGCGTTAGCGGCGACATTGCATGTTCCGGCCGCTGGCGCGCAGGGCTCAAGCCAAACGGCCAGCGCGCAGCCGCAAAGCGCGAGCGCAAACGCGAGCAGGACTCGGTCAGCCGCTGCGGCGACAAGGCGGTATTTCGTCGACTTCCGATCGCGAAACGCGCTGAGCTATGGTCATACCTTCTTGCTGTACGGAAAGCTCGACGCGCAGGGCAGAATCATCAAGAGCACCGTCGCCGGCTTGCATCCTTTCACCGAAAGCAGCATTCCTTGGACCATCGGCCATCTCATCCCCGTTCCCTCGGAGACTGGGGCGAGCGACGGTGACACCGAAGATGAATACATCACGGCGAGCTACCGCATCCTGCTGAACGAGGCCGAGTACAACAAGCTTGTCGCCTACATTAAACAGCATCAGGAGGATTCGCGGCTCTGGCATGCTCTCTTAAAAAATTGCAATTCATGGGTCGGGGACGTTGCGCAATTTTTGGGGCTGAAAACTCCGTACTCTTCGGTTCTGCTGTACCCGGCGGAATATATCACCAGCTTGAGAGAGATTAATGGTGGACGGCGCTATCTCGATCCATCTCTCGCCGGTGGGTCTGATCCGGCCGCCTATGCCGCAAGTGCGACGGAGTCGAATGCTTCAGCGGTGAAGCCGGCCACGACGCGCACGTCAGGCGCGCGCGGATCAACCGCGCGGCACACGGCCGCCCAAGGGTCGGTCTCCGGCGGGTCGGCGTCGAGCGCATCGGATGTAACGTCTCGCACTGGATACACCTCGCCGCCTCAAAGCCTTTATTGAAAGACAAGCAGCAACGGCTCCTCGGATTCCATTTTCCGACGATATCGCGGCGAGTCTAGAGCGTCTCCCGTTCTTTTGTCGGGACGATCGGATCGATTCGATCCGACCCACCTCACTTCGGCACTAAACACCTAACTAGCGGGCGCCGGCGTGGATGGCCCGAGCGAGCGCCCGGCCGATGCAGTCGTAGCCGTCGGCCGAGTTGTGCAGCCCGTCCCACCATACCAGGGCGCCTGGGGGCAGGCCGGCATCGATGGCGCGCCGCATCAAGGCGAAGCGCGGAAATAGACCGACTTGCTCCTGGCGCGCCGCATCGGCGATGAGCGCCTGCATGGTCGCGTGCCGCGACGAGGCGAGCACCATTGGCGCATATTGCAGGTCCATTAGCACCACGTCGACGCCGTCCGCTTTGAGGGCGCGCACGCCCTGGATCACCTGGTCTTTCAGTTGGTCGGCACCACCGGCCCAGGTCGCGTCATTGGTTCCCAGTTGCCAGATCACCAGGTCGGGCCGGTGGGCACGGACGTCGCGCTCGAAGCGGCCCGTGCTGCCTGGAATTGTATCGAACAGACGGCCGCTGTTGATGACCTCGATCTTGGTATCCCGCCGCAGCGCGGCGAGTTCGCGCCGCATCACCTCCGGATAGGTCGCGGCCGAACTGAACACCCCGAAGCCGACGGTGGACGAAGAGCCGATCGCGACCACGCGCAACGGCCCACCGGCATTGAGCCGCGCCCGCGTGCGCGGCAGGCGGGCCCCAAGGGACAGGTCCCGATTCGCCGCAAGGCAGATCTCGGCCGCGGACGGAGCGGTCCGCGCTTGGCCCAGCGCGGGGTCGCTGGCTGCGGAAACGAGCGCGGCGGCGATGGGCACGACAAGATGGGCGCCAATCGTGCGACGACGCATGGGTCGTGCCCCCTTCTTGCGCGCGTCAGATGGGCCAACGGGTCCCCGCCGAGGTTGAACGCGGCCGGCCGCGCGCGTCCCTTACAGAGGCGATTTTCCGGGTGTCGTCAATCGCGCTATATAGCATTTTCCGCCAAGGCTTGGCCGGACTTGATCCGGGCTAGGCACACCCGGTTCGGCGTAAGAAAATGCGAGCGTTTGCACCGTTGCCGGAAGTGCTCTGGGCATGTTCCGATGAGAAGCGACGTAAAGCGATTGGTCTTTCACCTTGGCGGCTACGATCCGGTGACGCCGGAGGCTGCGTATCGGCGCTTCGTTCGCGAATTGCGGCGGTTTGCTGGCACCTGGTCAGCCAGCGCGGCGGCGTCCGAGCAGGAGCTCCGGACCGACGAAGCAGAATGGCGCGTCGTTGCATCCGGCCCGAATTGGCGGGTCGCGACCGAGTATCGTCTGGTCCGTTGGGACGACGTTATTGCAGCGGCAGGCCGGCGGCCGATCTGGCTGCGCCTGCCGCTCGGACTGGTCGCCTTTTGTGACTTTGTCGCGGCCGGCGCCTTCTGGGCCTATCTGCGCACCAACTGGCGCTATGCTGGTTTTTTTCTGTACCCATGGTTTCTGTTCGCCGTCCTGGCCGGCGTCGCGATCGTCATTGCGCTTCTGATCGCCGAGGCCTTCGCTTCGCCGCTCGTCGGCATATTGGCCGGTGCGCTTGCCCTGTCGGCACTGGCGCGATGGCCGGGGCGGCGGCTTTACCTTTCGCTATTGTTCGACGACTGGATCTTCTCGAGTGCCTATCTCCGGCACGGCGATCCGGTACTCGATGCTCGGCTCGAGCGCATCGCCGAGGAGATCAGCGAGGCGGCGCGCGCTGGCGGAACGGACGAAATCGTGATTGTCGGTCACAGCCTCGGTGCCGTGCTTGCCGTCGATCTGTTGGATCGAGTGCTCAAGCGCGATCCAACACTCGGTCAGAGCGGTGCCCTCCTGGCCTTCCTGTCGATCGGTTCGTCCATTCTCAAGATCGGATTACATCGACGTGCAACGCGCTTGCGCGCCGCGCTTACGCGAGTCGCCTCGGCACCGGGAATATTCTGGGCCGAGTACCAAGCACTCACCGACATCATGAACTTCTACAAGTGCGATCCGATGGCGGCTCTGGGCCTGTCTGTAGCCGGCCGTCCGGTCGTTAGGATTGTGCGCATCCGCGAGATGCTCGCTCCGGCCGCTTATGGGCGCATTCGCCGCAACTTCTTTCGGCTCCACAATCAATTCGTCAGCGCCAACGACCGACGCAACGCCTACGATTATTTCATGCTGCTGTGCGGGCCACTTTCGGTTGAATGCCAAGTCCGCGCGCCTGATGGGGCCGTCTCGGCGATCGGCCCGGATGGAACATTGCTGAACGTCCCGCATGAGCCTGCGTGCGACCGGCCGGCGCAGGAGGGCCGGCGATGACGCCTGCGCTGGCTAAGGCGGTGTTCGTCATCCTCGCACTCGGATGGTACGCTATCCGCCTGCCGCATATGCGGCGCTCGCGCCGCACGCGGGTTCTCTACAGCGCTTACACGCTGCGCGAGATCATGCTTTTGCTGGTGTCGCTAACGGGCCTCGGCATCGTGCCTTTGATTTACGTGGCGACCGATTTTCCGCGTTTCGCCGCTTATCCGTTCCGGCCCATCCAGGCGTGGCTCGGTGTCGTCTTGGCCGGCGCGGCATTAGGGCTGTTCCATCTCACGCATCGAGCGCTGGGGCGCAACTGGTCGATCAGCCTCGAAGTCCGCGAGGGCCACCAGCTCGTCACCGAGGGCGTCTATCGCCACGTGCGGCACCCGATGTATGCCGCCTTCTGGCTCTGGGCGGCTGCGCAGGCATTGTTGCTGCCGAACTGGGTCGCCGGGTTGGCAGGCATCGTCGGCTTCGGCACGCTCTATTGCTTTCGCGTGAGCAACGAGGAACGGCTCATGCTCGACACCTTCGGCGATCCCTATCGTGCCTATATGGCGCGTACAGCGCGTCTCATTCCCGGATTTAATAGACTCAAGCGTGGACGTCGGCCCGCCTCCCGCTGTGGCCCCCAGTAAGATGCGCGATCTTGTGCGCGTGCTCGACAGCTTGGCGCGCCGCATCGCTGTGAGTGAACAATTCGAGCCTCTCGGTCTCGTCGTCGCACACCGGATTCAGCGCCTGATCCTTGTATAGATGGCGCTTCGGATCCTTTTGGATTTGCCGGCTGGTGCGGTAGATCCACAGCAGCAGTCGCAGCGCGCGGACAGATTTTGCAGCGAAGTCCCACGCGAATTTCGGGTAGAACGACCAGGCCGGCTCGACAGGAAATCCGGGACGGCGGTCCCACCGGTACTTACGGCGCAGCAAACCGCCCTGCAGGGGGTGCACGTTCTCGATCGGAACCGAATAGCAGAACAGGAACATGAAGCTGACGAGTCGCGACATGCTGCAATTGGTGGCGGCCGCACGCCGCAGAATCGTCTCCATGTGTTCGCGCGTAAAGTACGACGTCCACGCCCTCTGGTAGACCCGCTCCCACGCGTCCTTGCTCATCTTGGAATGATGCGCGACCGCGTGCTCGCCGTCGTACAGATTCATGTCCGCATGCATCCATTCGCCTTTCTGCCACAGGACCTTGTGGTCCTCCGATCCCGGAAGCGGGGTGAGGCAGAAGAATTCGAGGATGTCGAGGGGAAGCTCCTTTTTGATGATCTCGATGTCCTCGGCGATCGATTCGGGATTGTCGAATGGAAAACCAAGGATGTATCCGGCGGTGGTGATGGCGCCGGCATTCTTCCATGCGAGCAGCATCTTGCGGTATTCGGTGATCTTGTTCTGTCGCTTTTTGGCCGCGAGCAGGTTCGCCGCATTGATGCTTTCGAGGCCGATCAGCACCCGGTTGACGCCGGCGCGGGTGGCCTTTTCGATGAAATTTGGAATCCTGTGGCACAACGCGTCGACCTGGATGACCAGCCTGATATTCATCTTGTCGCGTTCGCGCAGCGCGATGAGGCGGTCAAAGATCGCTTCCCAATCCTTGTTGCGGGCGAGGTTGTCGTCCGTGATCAAGAAGTCGCGGATGCCTTCCGCCCAATGCTCCCGGACGGTCCGTTCGACATCCTTCGCCGATCGGCCCCGCGATTTCCTGCCCTGAACGTTGATTATGGTGCAGAACGAGCACTGAAATGGACAACCACGGCCGGCATCAAAGCTGCCGATGTGTTGAATGGTTCTGCGCAAGTGTTTTGCGGGCAGGATCGGGGTCGGCTCGGCTTCGAGCGTTGGCAGGTCGTTGAGATAGTTGTAGATCGGCTGCAGGGTTCGGTTGGCGGCGTCCTGCAGTATCCTGTCCATGCGGCCTTCGACTTCCCCGGCGAACAAGGTAATACCCAAGTCGAGCGCGGCCTTAAGGTCGGCCTGCAATTCGGACAGCATGGCGAGGCAGCCCGACACATGAAATCCGCCGATCATCACCGGCACGCCGGCGGCGCGGAAGGGGCGGGCGATATCGAGCGCGCGGGGAAACTGGTTCGACTGCACGCCGACGAGGGCGAGCAGGCCAAATCCGCCGTGGCGCCGGAACAACGAGAGAAGCCGCTTGGTTTTGACCCGCGCGTTGATCTCGTCGATCACGGTGATATCGATGGCAGTGTCGGTCCCGAGCACGCTCCGGCACGCCGAATCTCTGGCTAGGCTGTAGAGAACGCCGAGAGTATTCGAAGGAATGAACGCGCGGACCCATTGGATGACGTATCCATCGTCATCGTAATGGGACGGTTTGATCAAGACGAGCTGGAAACGCCGCTGAGGACTAGCCGCCGCGCCAGTCATGCAATCCCCTCCACGCCCCGGCAGTTCGCGGGAATTGCACCTCTAACACAGCCTCAGGACGCGACAAAGTCGATTTCGCCCAGCGCCCGCGCAAGGGCAACGTCGTCGCCCGGCGGGCATCACGTATTTGATTAAGTTGGGCTTTTACTCTTCTTTGACACGGCCGCGGCAGTTGCAGAAGCACCAAACCATTCCGGCGACACCCGTAACAAACATGAATATTGCGTGGTGAGACAGCAAGGAACGGGCCACCGGTTGGCGAAGACTGCTCGGCGCAGCTGGGCGGGGAAGGAAAAGGTGATCTGTCGCTATCGTTTCGGCCAAAGCAGCGTTCGATATGCACGATGTGACGAGCCGCGCAATGGTCGCCGTGCCGGATTTTCGAACAATCCGCGCGCTGGAAGTAAGTCGCGACTGGCGTATGCTGCTCTGCTAATATGATTTCACTGCAATGAACAATCGGGAGCCGAGCCCTGAGCGCCGGAGGTGTCGCGCACCTCGAGCAAACAATTTCGTCCCAAGTGGGCGGCGTCACGGCCGCGATGCACGAGTCATCCGATCTCGTTCGCGCAACGATCGCGTCGTGACCAGCCCTCGCCACCACGAGGAAACAATGAAAAGACTTCTCTTTGCGGTCGTTGCAACGATCATTGTCGGCCCCACTTGGGCTGAGCAGGCGAAGCCCGAAAATGAGGGCCCGACGACCTTTCGGCCTGGCTGTGAATGGGCCTTGTGCGCCCAGAAGGTCAATGGTTGCAAACCATTTCGCGGGAATTCCGGAACAAGCCAGCATTACGAGGCAATCGCCAAGAAAGTCGACGCCTGCAATCGAGGTCGAGAATCCTGCCAGTGCTAAAGCATGATCCCGAAAAGTGGACACCGGTTTTCGGAAAAGATCATGCTCCACCAAAAGGCTAGAGCGGGATGACGATTCAGAGAAAAGGCGTCACGCTCTAGGAAGGGCGACGCAACGTGGATGGGTCTCGACAGATTTGCGTCGTCACGCTCGAAATCCGACGAGCCGACGATATCGAGCCTGCCGTAGAACCGCTCAAGCGCCGGGCGGCTGCGCTTTACGTCACCGCCGATCCGCTCACGAGCCCAACCGGGTTCGCATCAGTACCTTAGGGGCTGGCGGCAGGCATAGCGCGCTTGCCTCTCGGGGTCGTTCCCGCGCAAGCGGGAACTCATGAACACTGCCGTCGCGACACATCATCGAACGGTGGTCATGGGTCCCCGCCCCCCGCTTGCGCGGGGGCATGCTTCGCGGGGACGACGGAGCACGATCACCGCGCTGTCAGCCCGCCGTCGATGGCGAATTCGCCACCGGTCACAAACAGCGCCTCGTCGGACAACAGGTAGACGACGAGATCCGCCACCTCGGCCGGCGTGCCGAGCCGGCCGAGCGGAACGTCGCGCGTCATGCGCGCCTTGGCGGCGTCCGGATGACCGGTTGCGGCCGCGATGGCGTCGATCATCGGACCTTCGAGGAAGGCCGGATGCACCGAGTTGCAACGCACCTGCGGGCTGAGCCGCGCCCCGTACAGCGCCACCGACTTGGTGAGCAGGCGGACGCCGCCCTTGGACGCATTGTAGGCCGCGAGATTGTGCCCGCCGACCAGACCGGACACCGACGAGAGGTTGACGATCGCGCCCCCCCGGCGCTTGAGCAGCGGCATCGCGTGCTTGCAGCCCAAAAACGTGCCGTCGAGATTGACCGCCATGATGCGCCGCCAGGTCGCGTAGTCGGTCTCCTCCACGGTGCCGAGCGCGGCGATGCCGGCGGCATTGACCAGGCCGTGAATGGCGCCGAAGGCACGGTCGACGTCGGCGGCGCAGCGGCGCCAGTCGTCTTCGCTGGTGACGTCGAGGACGTGATCGATGCCGCTGCGGCCGTCGAGGTCGGTCGCCAGCGCGATGCCGCCGGCGCGCACGACCGCCTCGCCGACCGCCGAGCCGACTGCGCCGGCCGCGCCGGTGATCAGCACGACCTTTTCCTTGAGACGCCCCATGCGCCTCTTGGTAGCCGCCATGCGCACGTCGGCGCAAGGCGTCCCGGCCACGCCGATTTCAGTTCAGCCGGGACGGACGCTTGTCGGCCGGCTCGCCCGGAGCATGCACCGACGGAGAGCCCGGCACGTCGCTGTCGGCGGGCGAAGCCGGCGCCGCGGCCGCGGCCGGACGCGACGGCAAGACGGCCGTCGCGGTACTCTGCTCGTACCTGCGGTAGCTCAGCCAGCCGAATGGCAGGGCCGCGAGGTAGCACACGGTGCCGATGGTGAGCACCTGCCACGGATAGCTGATGAGAACCGCGACGAACAGGACCACCACCACGAAGATCGGCAGCACTAATTCGGGCGCGACGCGGGTACCGATCTTCTTGCCCGAGAACACGGGCAGGCGCGAGACCATCAACACCGCGATGAGCAGCGTGTAGCCGAGCGCGGGCGGCGCCAAGAGGCGGAACGGAACGCCGAGGAAATTGACATAGATCGGCAGCAGCACAGTGATGGCGCCGGCGGGCGCCGGCACGCCGGTGAAGAAGTTGGCGGTCCAGGCCGGACGGTTGGGATCGTCGATCGCCACGTTGAACCGGGCGAGCCGCAATCCGGCGCAGATGGCAAACACCATGGCGGCGATCCATCCGACATTGCCGAACTCGACCAGCCCCCAGAAATACAGGATCACGGCCGGCGCCACGCCGAAATTGACGAAGTCGGCGAGGCTGTCGAGCTCGGCGCCGAAACGCGACTGACCCTTGATGAGCCGGGCGATGCGGCCGTCGATGCCGTCCAGCGCCGCCGCGAAGACGATGGCGGCGAGCGCCCATTCGAGCCTGTTCTCGACCGAGAAGCGGATCGCCGTGAGGCCGGCGCACAGCGCCAGCAGGGTAATCACATTGGGCACCAGCGTGCGCACCGGAATCGCCCGGAAGCGCCGGCGCTTGTGCTCGGTGCGCATGGGATCGAAGGGCGGAAACATGCCGTCCTATATAGCGAAGAAACGGCCTGCTTGCCACCGCGGCCGGCGGCCCGATCGCGACTGCGGTTAACTGACCGGGGACGCTTTTTGCCCGGCTTGCTGGCTTCCCGCGGTCTCGCGGACCTTGAGGAAGCGAAGCACCCGTTGCGCCGTCGGCAGCGGAATCTCCCGATACTGCTCGATGAGCTTGGCGGCAGGGCCGTCGGACCCGCGCCGCCGCCGGCGACGCATCTTCACGATAGCGCCGTAGCCGTCGATGGTCAGGCCGGCGCCGCGGCACAAAAGCGCCACCGGTTGGTCGGCCGGTGCGCACAGCGCGCGCGTCACCGTATCGGCGCGCAGATCGACACGGCCGGCCATCAGCTTGGCCACGTCGGGCGTGGCGTCGATGTCGGCGAGCTCGGCCACCGCGGCGTCGATCTTGAGAACCCCGCGCTCGACCTCGTCGAGGATGATGTCGAGCGACCGGCCCACCACCCTGGCGGAACGCAGGCGACTGGTGAGAACCGCCTGCGACTGCTCGGCAAGCCCCTTGAGCGTGGACATGGCGGGAACGGCGCCGGCCGCCTTGAGCTTGGCGGCGAGCGCGCCGCTGATCAGCGGCCCGAGCCGCTGGGCGATCTCCGCCGGCATGTCCATGCGCGTGCCGAGCCGGTCGAGCAGCATCTCGTCGGCGGTGGCGCGCTCAGCCAGCGTGGCGAAGCCGTGTTGCGAGAACCGGGCGCCGTGATTGGCCACCACGGTGCCGACCACCTGCTGGTCGCCGCGCGAGACCAGCACGTCGGTCACGCGCTCCGACAAGGTCGCCCGCGTCGCGATCGCGGTGAGGTGCCCCTGCGACTGGTCGAGCGCGATGCCCTCAAGGTCGCCGTCGTTGAGGACCAGCGAACGGGTGAGCACCGGCTTGGCTACGATGATCTCATCGCGCGCCAGCAGCAGCACGACGCGGTGCGGCGCCTGCACGAGATCGGCCATGCGCTCGGCCAGCTCGGCGCGCGCGATGGGCTCGACCTCGTCGAGCACGCGAGTGACGACCTCGCTGTAGAGCGCGATCTCGCTCGGACTGTGCTCGGCCGAAGCGAAGAAGCAGTCGCTGATCGCCCGCAGCAGCGCGCGCCGCTTGTCGCTCGAGCGTTCGCGCGCCAGGCTCTCGAGGTGCTGCAGAGTTGCCGTCATGCTGTTGCCGACCGAAATGGAACAGAGAACGCCGACTGCATTCGATCGCGACAACTAAGGGCGGAAAATCGATTAAACCCGGTTAATATTTGCATTTGCATTTGAAGCGAGGGCGCGACCCTCGTAGCAGTACGTATGCGGCGCGCCGTGATCCGGCCGAATCCTGACGGCCGTGGAACGCGCGCGCAAATTGACGCACGACGCGCGCTGATTGGTGCGCAAGGCGCGGCGATCAGCTCACGCGGTAGGCGCGGACAGCGTCGCCGGTGCCAAGATCGCAACGACAGTCTCGCCGGCGATCGCGGTCTGGCCCTCGACGACCAGCGGCCTCACTCCCGCGGGGAGATAGACGTCGACACGCGAGCCGAAACGGATGAGGCCGATGCGCTCGCCGCCGCTGATGACGCCGCCCTCGCGCACGAACGGCACGATGCGGCGGGCGATGAGCCCGGCGATCTGCACCACACCGATGCGCCCGCCGCCGCACGCGATGATCAGCGAGTTGCGCTCGTTGTCTTCGCTGGCCTTGTCGAGGTCGGCGTTGATGAACTTTCCCGGCGTGTAGACCATGCGCTCGATGCGTCCGCTCACCGGGCTGCGATTCACGTGGCAGTCGAACACGCTCATGAAGATCGACACGCGCGGCAGCGGCCGCTCGCCCAGGCTCGACGCCAGCTCCTTGGGCGGCATCGCATTGGTGATGAGGCTCACCTTTCCGTCGGCCGGCGCCACAACGAGCCGATCGCCGACCGGCGTCACGCGCGGCGGGTCGCGAAAGAAGAACGCGCACCACGCGGTCGCCATGGTGCCCAGCCAACCGAGCGGCGACCAGACGACGAACAGGATCAGGCTTACCAGCGCAAAGATGCCGATGAACATGTAGCCGTCGCGATGGATGGGCACGAACTGCGAGCGGATCGAGGCGAGGACGGACATTTAAGTCACTCCGCGGCATCGGGGACGTCGGCGGCCGCCAGCTCGTCCATGACCGAGGGCGGATTGCGGTTGGGCGCACCCTCCTCGTCGGCCACGCGCGCCAGCTTCTCGCGCGCTTCCTCGGCCTCGCGCTGGCGATTCCACATGCTGGCGTAGAGGCCGCCGGCGGCGAGCAGCTGCCGGTGCGTGCCGCGCTCGGCGATCAGGCCCTTGTCCAGCACGATGATCTCGTCGGCGCCGACGATGGTGGACAGGCGGTGGGCGATGACCAGCGTCGTGCGATTGCGCGACACGCGCTCGAGCGCGTCCTGGATTTCCTTCTCGGTATGGCTGTCGAGCGCCGAGGTCGCCTCGTCGAGCACGAGAATGGGCGGGCCTTTCAGGATCGTGCGCGCGATGGCGACGCGCTGCTTTTCGCCGCCCGACAATTTCAGGCCGCGCTCGCCGACCTCGGTCTCGTAGCCGTGCGGCGACAGCCGGATGAAGCCGTCGATCTGCGCCAGCCGCGCCGCCTCCTCGACCTCCTGGTCGCTCGCCTCCCAGCGCCCGTAGCGGATGTTGTAGCGGATCGTGTCGTTGAACAGGACGGTGTCCTGCGGCACCATGCCGATCGCCGAACGCAGCGACGACTGGGTGACGTCGCGGACGTCCTGGCCGTCGATCAGGATGCGACCGCCGGTCACGTCGTAGAAGCGGAACAGCAGCCGCGAGATCGTCGACTTGCCGGCGCCCGACGGGCCGACGATCGCCACCGTAGTGCCGGCCGGGACCCCGAAGCTCAGCCCCTTGAGGATCGGCCGCTGCGGCTCGTAGGCGAAGCGGACATCATCGAACCGGATGGCGCCGCGCGTCACCCGCAGCGGCTCGGCGTCCGGTCGGTCCTGGATCTCCGGCTCGCGCGCCAGGATGGAAAACATCGTCTCGATGTCGATCACCGCCTGCTTGATCTCGCGATACAGCATGCCCATGAAGTTGAGCGGCTGATAGAGCTGGATCATCATGGCGTTGATCATCACGAAGTCGCCGATCGTGTTGGTCCCGGCCCTGATACCGGAGGCGCACATTACCATGGCGGCGCCGAGGCCGGCGGTGAAGATCACGGCCTGCCCGGTGTTGAGCACCGCGAGCGACGTGTAGGCCTTCACGCTCGCGCCCTCGTAGCGTTCCATCGCCCGATCGTAGCGGCGCGCTTCGCGCTCCTCGGCGCTGAAATATTTCACCGTCTCGTAGTTGAGCAGCGAATCGATCGCCTTGACGTTGGCGTCGGTGTCGCTGTCGTTCATCTTGCGGCGGATGCCGATGCGCCACTCGGTCGCCTGATAGGTATAGATCATGTACAGCGTCACTGTGACGAGGATCACGGCGACGTAGCGCCAATCGAACTGGTACAGCAGCACCGCAACGATCAGGGTCAGCTCGATGACGGTGGGGGCAAGCTGGAGGATGACCATGCGCACGATGGTCTCGATGCCGTTGCGGCCGCGCTCCAGCACGCGGGTGAGACCGCCGGTCTTGCGCTCGAGATGGAAGCGCAGCGACAGGCGATGCATGTGCTCGAACGTGCGATAGGCCAGACGCCGCACCGCGTGCATCGCCACCTTGGCGAACAGGCCGTCGCGCATCTGCGTGAGCGCCCCCATCACGATGCGCATGCCGGCATAGGCGATGGTCATGAGGATGGGGGCCGCGATCGCCCAGGCGATCCAGTCGTCCGGCGCGAACGGCGCGCTGCCCTCGCCCACCAGGGCATCGGTTGCCCACTTGAACGTGAACGGCACGGCAATTGTGGCGAGCTTCGCCGCCAGGAGCAGGACCATCGCCGCCATCACGCGCGCCTTGAGGTCGCGCCGGTCCGCCGGCCAGATGTAGGGCCACAGGTGGACGAGCGTGGTGACGAGCGCCGTGCGATCGGGAGAGATTACGGCCTTGCCGTGGCGGGCCGACGTGGGAGGAGCGGTCATGAAGTCCGGCGATGAATGATCGGGCATCAGATTGGAACACCTCTCATATAGAGGTTTGCCGGCCGCCATGCACCCGCCAAACCGCGCCAGGCGGCGGGCGCGCCGATGCCCCGCCGGCTCGAACTCTGCCGGCCCCGGATCGTTATCCCGGACGGGCCCACCGGGGCGTGCCTTGACGGGACGGCAAGGCCACTGCCACATGCCGAGAATGACTGTGATTCGCACGATCTGCGTCTATTGCGGCTCGGGTCCGGGCACCGATCCGGCCTTCGTGAAAGCCGCGCGCGATTTCGGCCAGCTTCTCGCCAACAATCGGGTGCGGCTGGTCTATGGCGGCGGCTCGCTCGGGCTGATGGGCGCGCTCGCCACGGCGGTGCTCGACCACGGCGGCGAGGTCACCGGCATCATCCCGGAATTCCTGACCGACCGGGAGAAGAAGCTGACGCGCGCCCAGGAGATCATCGTCACGCGCGACATGCACGAGCGCAAGCGCGCCATGTTCGAGCGCGCCGACGCATTCGTGGCGCTGCCCGGCGGCATCGGCACGCTGGAAGAGACCATCGAGCAGATGACGTGGGCCCAGCTCGGCCGCCACAAGAAGCCGATCCTCCTCGCCAACATCAAAGGTTTCTGGGATCCGCTGTGTGCGCTGCTCGATCACATGACGGAGCTCGCCTTCATCCGTCCAGGCCTCGCCGTCAACACGCTGGTGGCGGACCGCGTCGAGGACATTCTGCCGATGCTGCGCGCTGCCGTCGCGTCGCTCTCGGAAACCGAGACGCGCGAGGCGGCGCCGAGCATCGAGCGGATGTAGCCCTGGCTCCGGTGAATTCGTAGGGTGGGCCAAGGCGCCTTACGCCGAGCTGTCAAAATGTAATGACTCGCAAAGGTGCCGTGCCCACCATTACGTGAGCATGTTCGGCAACGCGTGGGCACGGCGCGATCGAGGGGCATGACACGTTGATGGCGTGGTGTGCGCGCGCCTTTGCCCACCCTACGGAGCTTCGAGAAAGGTCACGGCTTCGATGCGATTGCCGTCGCGGTCACGGACGAAAGCCGCGTAGTAGCCGGCAGAATAGTGTGGCCGCGGACCGGGTGGACCGTCGCAGGTAGCGCCGGCGCGCAGCGCGGCGGCATGGAACGCATCCACCGCCTCGCGCGAGCGCGCCCGCAGGCAGACGTGAAGGCCATCGTCGGCATCCGCCATCGCGGGCCGGTGATTGAGCCAGAACTCCGGATAGGCCTTGCCGAACCCGATCGTGTCGGGACGCACGACCAGCTTGGCATGGCCGAGCGCGGCGAGCATCTGCTGGTACATGGCAGCGCTCGCCGCAAGATCGCGCACCGCAATGGAGACGTGGTCGATCATGCGGCTTGCCCTCATGCCGGTGCGGCGGACTTGACCAGCTTGTACATGATCGAATCCATCAGGGCCTGGAACGAGGCGTCGATGATGTTGGGCGACACACCCACCGTGGTCCAGTGCTCGCCGGCTTCGTCCTCGCTCTCGATCAGCACGCGCGTCACCGCCTCGGTGCCGGCGTTGAGGATGCGGACGCGATAGTCCGTGAGCTTCAGGCCTTCGATGTATTTCTGGTACTTGCCGAGATCTTTGCGTAGCGCGAGATCGAGGGCGTTGACCGGGCCGTTGCCTTCGGCGGCGGAGATCAGGCTCTCGTCGCCGACCCTGACCTTGACCACCGCCATGGTGACGGTGACGCGCTCGCCCCTGGCATTGATGCGCTGCTCGACATTGACGTCGAACTGCGTCACCTCGAAGAATGCCGGCACTTTTCCGAGCATGCGCCGTGCCAGCAGCTCGAACGAGGCATCCGCCGCCTCGTAGGCGTAGCCGGCGGCCTCGCGGTCCTTGACCACGTCGAGGAGACGCGCCACGCGCGGGTCGTTGCGATCGACCGCGATGCCGATGCGGTCGAGCTCGGCCAGCACGTTCGACCGCCCGCCCTGGTCGGAGACCAGAAGCTTGCGCCGGTTGCCGATGGTTTCCGGCGCCACGTGCTCGTAGGTCGCCGGCTCCTTGAGGATGGCGGAGGCGTGAATGCCGGCCTTGGTGGCGAAGGCGCTTTCGCCGACATAGGGGGCGTGCCGGTTGGACGCGCGATTGAGAATCTCGTCGAGGCTGCGCGACACGTGGACGAGGCTCCTGAGCTTCTCGTCCGACACCGCGATCTCGAATTTTTCCGAAAATTCCGGCTTCATCTTCAGCGTGGGAATGAGCGACACCAGGTTGGCGTTGCCGCAGCGCTCGCCCAGCCCGTTGAGCGTGCCCTGGATCTGGCGCGCGCCGGCGCGCACGGCGGCGAGCGAGTTGGCGACCGCCTGTTCGGTGTCGTTGTGGGCATGGATGCCGACGCGATCGCCAGGAATTCTTTTCACCACCTTGCCGACGATGGCCTCGACCTCGTGCGGCAGCGTGCCGCCGTTGGTGTCGCACAGGACGACCCAGCGCGCGCCCTCCTGGTAGGCCGCCTCGGCGCAGGCCAGCGCGTAGGCCGGGTTGGCCTTGAAGCCGTCGAAGAAGTGCTCGCAGTCGAGCAGTACTTCGCGGCCCTTGGCCTTGGCCGCGCGCACGCTGTCGCGGATCGACGCGAGGTTTTCCTCCGGCGTGGTCTCCAGCGCCACGCGCACGTGATAGTCCCAGGACTTGGCGACGAAGCAGATGGCGTCGGCGCGCGCTTCGAGCACCGCCGCCAGGCCCGGGTCGTTGGAGGTGGAGCGGCCGGGCCGGCGCGTCATGCCGAAGGCCGTGAACGTGGTGGCAAGCTTGCGGTCTTCGGCGAACAGCTCGCTGTCGATGGGGTTGGCGCCGGGATAGCCGCCCTCGACGTAGTCGATGCCAAGGTCATCGAGCATGGCGGCGATGACCAGCTTGTCGTGCAGGGTGAAATCGACGCCGTTGGTCTGCGCCCCGTCGCGCAGCGTCGTGTCGAAGAGATAGAGGCGTTCGCGGGCCATGGTCAGAGGAATCCAAAATAGTACAGGGCGAGGAGAACAGCGAGCGCGATGACC
>Ga0209466_1000099_pt1 | contig 18978 bp, 18 predicted proteins | sample PanSoiPlo30MoBio_FD_188323 | JGI IMG/M metagenome (GOLD analysis project Ga0209466, IMG submission 188323) | Tropical forest soil microbial communities from Panama analyzed to predict greenhouse gas emissions - Panama Soil Plot 30 MoBio (SPAdes)... | ecosystem: Environmental > Terrestrial > Soil...
GAAGTCTGGCTGGCGGCGCACCCGCGGCGCGCCTTCCCTGTCCGAGGTCTTCGGCTCGATCGCCACGCGGCCGCAGGGGTCGATGTGGAGGAAGCTCACGGCCTTCCTCGGGCCGGGCTATCTCGTCGCCGTCGGCTACATGGATCCCGGCAACTGGGCGACCTCGCTCGCGGGCGGCTCCAAGTTCGGCTATGCGCTGCTCACCGTCGCGCTGTTGTCGAACATCATGGCGATCCTGCTGCAGGCGCTGTGTGCGCGGCTCGGCATCGCCTCCGGCCGGGACCTCGCGCAGGCCTGCCGCGACGCTTTTCCCCGCGCGCTGTCGTGGCCGCTGTGGGTGCTGGCGGAGATCGCGATCTGCTCCACCGACCTCGCCGAGGTGATCGGCACGGCGATCGGGCTCAACCTCCTGTTCGGCGTGCCGCTCGAAATCGGCGTGCTGATCACCGCGCTCGACGTCTTTCTGATCCTGTGGATGCAGAATCTCGGCTTCCGCTGGATCGAAGCCTTCATCGTGACGCTGCTCGGCGTCATCGCGGTCTGCTTCGCGATCCAGATCGCCATGGCCGACCCCGACTGGCGCGCGGTGATCGTCGGCTTTGCGCCGACCACCGAGATCGTCACCAACCCCGACATGCTCTATCTCGCGCTCGGCATCATCGGCGCGACCGTCATGCCGCACAATCTCTACCTGCATTCAGGCGTGGTGCAGACGCGGCGCTTCGGCGACACCGTCCCGGAGAAGCGCGAGGCGATCACGCTCGCCACCATCGATTCGACGATCGCGCTGATGTTCGCGCTGCTCATCAACGCGTCGATCCTTATCCTCGCGGCGGCGACCTTCAACAAGACCGGCAAGACCGACGTCACCGAGCTCGAGCAGGTGCATTCGTTCCTGGCGCCGCTGCTCGGCTCGGCCATCGCGCCGACGCTATTCGGCATCGCGCTCCTGTGCTGCGGCCTCAACTCGACCGTGACGGCCACCCTGGCCGGCCAGATCGTGATGGAGGGCTTCATCGACATCCGCCTGCCGGCCTGGCTGCGCCGGCTGACCACGCGCGCGGTCGCGATCGTGCCGGCGGCGATCGTCACCATCTGGTACGGCGAAAAAGGTACCGCGCAGCTCCTGATCCTGAGCCAGGTGATCCTGAGCTTTCAGCTGCCGTTCGCGGTGGTGCCGCTGGTGATGTTCACCGCCGACCGCCGCAAGATGGGCGAGCTCATCGCACCGCGCTGGGTGACGGTGCTGGCGGTGATTGTCGCCGCCATCATCATCGTGCTGAACGTGAAGCTGCTGGTCGATTTCGCCACCGGCTAGCGCATATCCGGCACTAGCCCTCGACCAGCTTCCAGCCGTCGGGCGTGAGCCGCTGCTGCGGCAGGAAGCGGCCCTTGTAATCCATCTTGCGCGAGCCCTGCACCCAATAGCCGAGATAGACGTAGGGCAGCCCCATGCGCCGGGCACGTGCGATGTGGTCGAGGATCATGAAGGTGCCGAGCGAGCGCGGCGCCTCATCCGAATCGAAGAACGAGTAGACCATGGAGAGCCCGTCGGTCAGCACGTCGGTGAGCGCGACCGCGAGCAGCTCGCCGGCGCCGCGGCCGTTGACGCTGCTGTCCGGCCCGCGCCGGCGGTATTCGACCATGCGGGTATCGACATGGCTGTCCTCGATCATCATGGCGAAGTCGAGCACCGTCATGTCCGCCATGCCGCCGTCGCGGTGACGCGCGTCGAGATAGGAGCGGAATACCGAATATTGCTCGGAGGTCGGCACCGCGACCCGCATCTCGCCGACGAGATCGCTGTTGCGCTCCTGGATGCGCCGCATGCTCCGCGTCGGCCGGAAATCCTCCGCCACGACCCGGACCGATATGCAGGCCCGGCAGGCTTCGCAGGCCGGCCGGTAGGCGATCGACTGGCTGCGCCGGAAGCCGCCGTGGGTGAGCAGGTCGTTGAGCTCGGAGGCGCGCTCGCCGACGAGGTGCGTGAACACCTTGCGTTCCTCCTGGCCTGGCAGATAGGGGCAGGGCGAGGGGGCGGTCAGGTAGAATTGCGGGGTGTTGCGCGAATGCTGGGTCACGACGGTCTCGCCCCGGCAGGTTTCCGCATGCCGGCACCCCCAGGATCGCGCGCGCCGCGCATCTCGTCAAATCCCTTGTTTTCCAACGCTTCAGCCGGGAGGGCGTCCCCACCCGCCGCGCAGCGCCTGGGCGCGGGCCGGGTTGTTGATGACGATGGTGCCGGCCAGCATATCGTGCAGCAGCCGCCGGCGATGGTTGAAGAACGCCACCAGGAGGACGAACGGGGTCAGGAACGAGACCGTAAGCCAGTACAGGACGGCATGCACCGCGCCGAGCACGAAGTAGGCCGGCGCCCCGTACCAGGTGCGCATCTCCAGGTCCATCACTCGCATGCCGATGGTCGCCGAGGCCGGGCTGCCGAAGGTCAGGCCGTAGTAGCAAATGGCCCAGATCACGGTTGCCGGATAAACCAGAAAATACAACGCCCAGCCGAGCCCGAGGGTGACGATGCCCAGGATGAAAATGAACACGGCGGCGAATATCACCGGGATGGCGATGATGATGATGTCGATCACGAACGCCATGCAGCGGCGCGCCAGCACGCCTTCGAACAGCTCTGGATTGGCCGCCGGGTCGTACGCATGCGGCTTGAGCTCGATCGACACGCCGATCCGTCTCGGTCCACTGTCGGTCATGGCCGGATACCTCGTTCGGTTCCCTTGCTATCCTCCGAATCCGTCGGCAGATGGAGGTTAGACGGTCTTCAAGCAAGTGGCACGGGCATTTGTGAGGTAGGGTGCGGCCGGTTCCAGCAGCGGAGAGACGTGAGATGAGCGTCACCATCGCCGATATCGAGGCAGCGCGGCGTACGATTGCCGGCGAGGTCCTGCGCACGCCCATGTTGCCGGCGCCCAAGCTGTCGGCGCTCACCGGCGCCGAAGTCTATGTCAAATACGAGAACCTCCAGGTCACCAATTCGTTCAAGGATCGCGGCGCCCGTAACAAGCTCGCCTCGCTCGACGCGGCGGCGCGCGGCCGCGGCGTCATCGCCATGTCCGCCGGCAACCATGCGCAGGCGGTGGCCTATCATGCCGCGCGTCTCGGGATCCCGGCGACCATCGTGATGCCGGTGACCACGCCGTTCGTGAAGGTCGAGGCGACGGAGGCCTGCGGCGCCGAGGTGCTGCTGCACGGCGAGGGCGTGGCCGAGGCGCAGGTGCGCGCGGAGGCGATCGCGCGCGAGCGCGGCCTCATGCTGGTCCACCCCTACGACGACCCGCTTGTCATCGCGGGCCAGGGCACCATCGCGCTCGAGATGCTGGAGGACGTGCCGGACCTCGAGATGCTCGCGATCCCGATCGGAGGCGGCGGGCTGATCGCGGGCAACGCGATCGCGGCGCGCGCGCGCAGACCGCCGATCAAGATCATCGGGGTGGAGGCGGCGCTCTATCCGTCGGTGCGCAACGCGCTCACCGGCGAAAATCGCCCGCTGGGTGGGGCGACCATCGCGGAAGGCATCGCGGTCAAGAATGTCGGGCAGTTGACGCTGCCGATCGTGCGCGAGCTGGTCGCCGAGATCGTGCTGGTCGACGAGGCGCATCTCGAGCGTGCGGTCAACGCCTATCTCACGCTGCAGAAGACCATGGCCGAGGGCGCCGGCGCGGCCGGTCTTGCCGCCATGCTGGCCAGGCCGGAGCTGTTCCGCGGACGCAAGGTCGGGCTGATCCTGTGCGGCGGCAATATCGACCCGCGCATCCTCGCGTCGATCATGGTGCGCGAGCTCGAGCGCGACAACCGCATCATGTCGTTCCGCCTGACCATCCCGGATCGCCCCGGCGTGCTCGGCCAGATCGCCACGCGCCTGGGCGAGCTCGGCGCCAATATTCTCGAAGTCGACCACCGGCGGCTGTTTCTCGACGTGCCGGCCAAGGGTGCGCGCCTCGACGTCACGGTGGAGACGCGCGACCGCGCCCATGCCGACGCGATCCTGGCGGCGTTCGAGGAGGCGGGCTACCAGCCGCTGCGCATCGAGACCGGCGCCACGATGGATTGACCTCATTTGCTCGCTGCGCGGGCCCGACCCCGCGCATCCATCAAAAGATTGAGTGCAGCTGGTGATGGATTGCCATGTCAAGCCCGGCAATGATGAAGGTAGCTATATCGCGTCAGCCGAGCCGCGGGATCTGGTCCGGCCCGTCTACCGTGACGTTGAGGTCGGTCACCAGACCGTTGGACAGCGAATAGACCCAGCCGTGCACGCAGAGATCCTGGCCGCGGGCCCAGGCTTCCTGCAAGAACACGTCGTAGGCGACGTTCCTCACCTGGCGGATGACGTTGAGCTCGCACAGGCGGTCGAGGCGGGCGCGCTCCTCCGGAATGGCTTCGAGCTCGTGGCGATGGTCGTGCCAGACTTCGCGGATCGGATGCAGCCAATGGTCCACGAGGCCGCGCCGCCGCCCGTCGACCGCGGCGGCGACACCGCCGCAGCCATAGTGGCCAACCACCATGATGTGCTTCACCCTGAGCACGTCGACGGCGAACTGCAGCACCGAGAGGTAGTTGGCGTCCTGCGGCGGCGCCAGGTTGGCGACGTTGCGGTGCACGAACAGCTCGCCGGGATCAAGCCCGACGATTTCGTTGGCCGGAACCCGGCTGTCGGCGCAGCCGATCCACAGGTATTCCGGCGTCTGCTGGCGCTCGAGCCGGGTGAAGAAGCCGGGGTCGGCGGCGACGATCCGCTCGGCCCAGGCGCGGTTGTTGGCCTTCAGGTGATCCAGCATGGCCGCCCATTACCGTCCAAGACGATGAGTCACAAGACAAAATGCCGTTTCGGGCGGCTCGGCCGGCGGCACGGAGCCTGAGGTCCGACGTCGGCGCTCCGCGTTAACAGAAGCACAGGCTTCATTAACTATTATCGTTCCCGCAAGGACGGAACGCCCGGGTCATGCGGGAAAAAGAGCTTCGCATCGCGCTGGTCTGCTTTGGCGGCGTCTCGCTTGCCGTGTACATGCACGGCATCAGCAAGGAGATTCTCAAGCTGGTGCGCGCCTCGAGCGCGCTGCACGGAATCGCCGATCGGGGCAAGCGCGCCAAGGCGGCGTTCCTCGACGAGGCCGACCCGGAAAACCGCGAATACGACACCGAGTCGGTCTACTTCGAGCTGCTGCGCGAGATCGGGCGCCGCGTCGAACTGCGCGTGGTGGTCGACATCATCGCCGGAGCGTCGGCAGGGGGCATCAATGGCACCATGCTGGCGCGCGCCTTGAGCCACGACCTGCCGCTCGGCCCGCTGCGCAACCTGTGGCTCGACAATGCCGACGTCACGGTGCTGCTGTCGCCCGAGGCCAAGGCCCGGGCGTGGAGCAAGTGGTTTCTGAAACCCTTCATCTGGGGGGCGGCGCACGGCATGTTGAAAATCCGCGACGCCGAAGTGCGCCGCAACATGTCGCTGTTCCTGCGCTCGCGCTGGTTCAAGCCGCCGCTCGACGGCGGCGTCATGGCGCGGCTGATGTACGACGCCATCACGGCCATGGGAGCGCCCAAACGGCCCACCGCCTCGCTGCTGCCCTCCGGCCATTCGCTCGACCTGTTCGTCACGCTCACCGACTACCACGGCTATCACCAGCTGGTGCAGATCCACGATCCTCCGCTCATCCACGAGCTCGAGCATCATCACGTGCTGCACTTCGGCTATCGGCGCAAGGCGAACGGCGACGTGGAGAGCGACTTCGGTCTCGACAATGCGCCGGCGCTCGCCTTCGCGGCGCGCGCCACCTCGTCGTTCCCCGGCGCCTTTCCGCCGGCGCGCATCGCCGAGATCGACGAGGTCGCGGCCGAGCGAGGGGATGCGTGGCCGCGGCGGCCCGACTTCCTGGCGCGCAATTTCTCCCGTCACCAGCGCGCCGATCTCAATCCCGCCGCCTGTTCCTTCATCGACGGATCGGTGCTCAACAACCGGCCGTTCCACGAGGCCATTACGGCCATTCACGGCCGGCCGGCCTACCGCCAGGTTGACCGGCGCCTGGTCTATATCGAGCCCGATCCGGCGCCGGAGGTGTCGCCGCCGCAGCGCCGGACGCCGGGCTTCTTCGCTACCTTGCGCGGCGCCATATCGGACATTCCGCGCGCCCAGCCGGTCACCGACGAGCTGAGCCGGGTCAATGCTTTCAACGAAGAGGTCCGGCGCGTGCGCGACATTATCGACGGCGCACGTCCGCAGATCAGCGTCCTGGTGGACAAGCTGATCACGGTGCCACTCGAGCAGCGGACGCCCGCCGACCAGATCCGGCTGTGGCGCGAGCAGGTCAATGCACACGTGCTCCGCGACGCCGGCTTCGCCTATGCCGGCTACGTGCGCCTCAAGCTGGCTTCGGTCCGCAGCTTCCTGGCGCAGCTGATCGTGACGCTGCGCGGCGCGCCGGCGCAATCGCCGCTTGCCCGCGTCGTCGCGGAAGTCATCGACGTGTGGGCGATGCGCAAAGGCTTCGACTACGACGAGACGGGAGCGGAAGAGACCACGGGCACGGAACTCGCTCCCTGGGCCAAATTCCTGCTCGCCTTCGACGTTGGCTATCGCGAGCGGCGCCTGCATTTCCTCGTCGAAGGACAGAACCGGCTCTACCAGCTGCTCGACGATGCGCGTTTCGAGGGGCTCGATCCGCTGGTCGTGGACCGCCTCAAGCGCGAGTTCTATGCCCGGCTCGACGCGCTGCGCCGGCGCCAGACCGCCTCCTACTACAGCGCCAAGTCCTTCGGGGTCGTGGCCCGCCTGTTCCCCGACATGCCGACGGCCGCCGACATCAAGCACGTCGAGCAGTTCGCCAAGAAATTCGTCGACCGGCACCAGGCGGATCTCGACAGCCTCATGGATGCGCTCTCGACCGAGCTCGCGCTCGATGCGTCGACCCGCGATCTCGACGACCTCATGGCAAAGCTGAGCCCAGCCACCTGGCACCCCGATGCCCGGCGCGAGGTCCTGGTCAATTATCTCGGCTTTCCGTTCTGGGACGTGCTCAGTTTCCCAGTGACCAGCGCGCGCGAGCCAGGCGAGCTCAACGAGATCCTGATCGACCGCATCAGCCCGCAGGATGCCCGGTCGCTCCAGGGCTTCGACGGGGCGGCAAGCCTCAAGGGCGTTGGCTTCGGCCACTTCGCCGGCTTCCTGTCCCGCAGCTATCGCGAGAACGACTACCTGCTCGGTCGCCTGCATGCTCTCGACCGCCTGATCGACATTGTTTGCGATTCGGCGGGCATCGATCCGCGGCACGATTCCATCGACGTGACCGGCCTCAAGCAGCGCGCTTTCACGCTCATCCTCGACGTGGAAGCGCCGCATCTGCCGCACAGCACCGACCTGATCGCGGCGCTGCGCGCATGCATCGGCCGGATGGCCGGGCGCACCGAAGCAGCGGGATCAGGGCAGCAGGGTCGCCATGGCTGAACAGGTTTTCGGGTTCGTTCTCCGGGCCGTCGGCCGCCTGGCTTTCGAGGGGGTCCTCTATCTGACCGCCAGGATCGCACTGCCGCTGTTCACGTTCGGCTGGTGGCGGGTGAAGCCGCTGACGGATCGCCGGTCGAATCTCAGCTGGTTCGACATGAAGCGGCAGCCGGACGGGACCATGCTGATCGGCCTCGATCTGGCGATCCTGTTCGGCATGCTGACCTGGTTTCTGATCGGCCTCGTGCTTCTCGCGCTGCTGGTGCTTGTCCGCTGACCCCATCCCGGGGAGTCGCGCTCATCGTGGCGCCAGTGCTACGGAGCCCACGCCTTCCACGCTGTCAGGGCGAAGGCGACGAGCGCGGCAGCCGGCATGATCATCCAATCCGGCGATTGCATGGTCCACAGCGTGGCGCCGCTGATCGCGCACCAGAGCAGCGGAACGACCATCAGCTCCCAATGCGGCCGCTGCGCCGCGACCAGCACGCCCAGGGTGCCGACGACGGTCGGGTCGGGCGTCATGCCGAACATCTCGATCTGTGCCCACGGCCGCCCGATGATGAGCGGCCCGATCAGCGGCTGCGCGATGAGGGCGAAGGCGAACAACAACCCCCCGACGGACTGGAACATGCCGGCGCGTAGTGCAAAGCGGCCGGGCAGAAGCGCCGTCGCGATCAGCATCACCGCCTCGACCGCGAAGGCAGCGGCAAAATATTTTGCCGCCCAGTTGATCGTGTCGTAGCGGGTCAGCAGATAGGCCCAGGCCACCCACGCCCACGCCACGGCAAGAATCGCCGGAATCACTCGCGCCCGAACGCCGCTGAGCGCCGCCAGGCTGATGAAGCCGAGCGTGAGCGCCAGCGCGTGCGCCGGCCACACATCGGCGTTGTACAATTCGAGCAGCCGGTAGTAGGTGCGCGGCGAGAACAGCAAAAAGTCCGAGAGCGAATAGGTCCACCACTCGGACATTCCTGTCCGCCTAGAGCTTCTCGACGTGGGCGGCGATGCGCGCGCGCAGGGCGGCGTCCGGCAACGGGTCGGAGGCCGCGCGGAGATTCTCCTTGACGTGGTCGATGCGCGTGGTCGCCGGAATCGCGCAGGTCACGGCCGGGTGCGCGATGATGAATTTCAGCAGCACCTGCGCCCAGCTGGCGCAATCGATGTCCTTGGCCCAGCCGGGCAGGGAATGGCGCTGCAGCTTCTTCGTCAGCTCGCCTTCGCGGAACGGCCGGTTGATGATCACCGCCATGCCGCGGTCGCGCGCCAGCGGCAGGATGCGCTCCTCAACCTCGCGGTCGAGCACGTTGTAGGTGACCTGGATGAAGTCGAGCGGCTGGCTCCGCATCACCTGCTCGAACTCGCGATGCCGCCGGCCTTCCGACGTGGTGATGCCGATGTAGCGCAGTTGGCCCGCCTGCTTCATGGCGATCAGCGTCGGCAGATGCTCCTGCCAGGCGAGCAGGTTGTGCACCTGCAGGAGGTCGAAGCGCGGCACGCCCCAGAAACGGCGCGACGCCTCGATCTGGGCGCGGCCGCGCGCGCCCGAGCCGATCCACACTTTGTCGGTCGCGAACAGGGCTTCCGGCATGCCGAGCTTTTTCAGCCCGTAGCCGATCACCTCCTGGGACGAGCCGTACATGGGCGAGGAGTCGATCATGCGTCCGCCGGCGGCGAAGAAGGCGCGCATCACCTCGGCGCAGGAGTCGCGCGCGACAGGGTCGTTGCCGACGTTGAACGTGATCCAGCTGCCGAGCCCCACCAGCGGCAAGGCCTCGCCCGAGGACGGAATGGGCCGGGTGAGGACGCGCGCCTGCGCCGCCGCGGCAAGCGGGTGGAGCAGGGCAGCCCCACTCGCGGCTGCAAAGGCGGACAGAAGTTGACGCCGGCTTAGTTCTTGGCGCATTGCACTTTCTCGCTCCTCAAGGTGAGGACGGCTGCGAAAACGCGAGCCACGGTTTGAGCCGTCGATAGCATTGCGCTAGGCTCAAGTGAACGGCGACACGGGAGCGCAACATGAGCCGGGCAAAAAAGTTCCGCGAGCTGCTGCGGCGCGACGATTTGATCATCGCGCCCGGCGCCTATGACTGCATCACGGCCAGAACCATCGCCCAGGCGGGCTTCGATGCCGTCTACATGACGGGCGCCGGCACGGCCGCGACGCTGGGCTACCCGGACTACGGGCTCCTCACCATGTCCGAGATGGCCGACAATGCCGGCCGCATCGCTGCCTCGGTCGAGGTCCCGGTGATCGCCGATGCCGACACCGGCTACGGCAACGAGCTCAACGCCACGCGCACGGTGCGCGAATACGAGCGGCGCGGCGTCGCCGGCCTGCACATCGAGGACCAGGGCTTTCCGAAAAAATGCGGCCATCTCGATGACAAGGCGGTGGTGCCGCGCGATGAATTTCTGGCCAAGATCCGCGCCGCCGCCGCCGCCCGCAACGATCCCGATTTCCTCATCATTGCGCGCACCGACGCGCGCGCCGTGCTCGGGTTCGACGAGGCGGTCGCCCGCGCCAATGCGGCGCTCACCGCCGGCGCCGACATGGCCTTCGTCGAGGCGCCGCAGACGCTGGAGGAAGTTGCGGCGGTGCCGCGCCTGGTCAAGGGGCCGTGCCTCCTCAACGTGGTGTGGCGCGGCAAGACGCCGGAGGTCGGCTTCGACGACGCGCGGCAGATGGGCTATCGGCTTGCGATCGTGCCCGGCATGCTGTTCAAGGCGGTCATCGGCGTCTGCGACGCCACCCTGGCCGAGCTCCGCCGCACCGGGCGCCACCCGGTCCTGCAAAACAGCATGACGGTGCGCGAGGCCTTTGCCCGCGTCGGCGCCGACGAATGGGATGCCGTGAGCGAAAGCTGCAAGCCGCGGCCGGCCGAGGCCGCGGAGTAGGCGATACGATTTTTGTTCGACGCTAAAAACCCGGTGATACGAACCATGCGTCAATGTGCTGTTGCCATGCTCTTTTTCGCATTCCTGGCGCCACCCGTCGCGGCGCAGGAACGGCCCGCCTTTGTGCTGAAAGGACAGGAGGGACCTGTGCTGCAGCTGAGAGCAGGAAGAACCTGCGCTCCCGTCAGGGGCGCGTGCGACAAACCGTGCGCGATGTGGGCAAAATGGCAGCCTGATTTCAAGTTCTCTTACGCGGCATGCACCGCCAATTGTCGCAAGGTGGACGGCTGCCGGTTGGAGGTCGCCAACTGACGCGGCCGCTTCGGGTTATGATGCAATAGGAAGCGCTCGTGACGCCGGCCACGATGCTGGAGAAAATCTGGGCGTCGCACGCCATCCTGGCGCGGCCGGACGGCGCCACGCTGCTGCATGTGGATCGCCACTTCGTCCACGACGGCTCGGCGAATGCCTTTCGCAAGCTCAAGGAAAAAGGCTTGAGCGTGCGGCGGCCAGAAAACACCTTCGCCACGCCCGACCATTACGTGCCGACCACGAGCCGCGATGCCGCAACCCAGGAGCCGCATCGCCGCCAGATGGTTGTGGATCTCGACGCCAACGCCAGGGAAAGCGGCGTCGCGCAGTTCGGCTTGAGCGATCGCCGCCAGGGCATCGTGCACGTGATCGGGCCCGAGCAGGCCCTGACCCAACCCGGCATGCTGATCGTGTGCGGCGACAGCCACACCGCGACCCACGGGGCGCTCGGCGCGCTCGCCTTCGGCATCGGGGCGTCGGAGGTCGCGCACGTGCTCGCTACCCAGGCGCTGTGGCAGACCAAACCGAAGACGCTACGCATCACGGTCGACGGCACGCTGGCGCCCGGCGTCCATGCCAAGGACGTGATCCTGGCGATCATCGCAACCATCGGGGCCGCCGGCGCCACCGGCCACGCCATCGAATATGCCGGCTCGACCCTGCGGCAGATGAGCACCGAAGGGCGCCTCACCGTCTGCAACATGTCGATCGAGGCCGGCGCGCGCGCCGGCATGGTGGCGCCCGACGACGCGACCTTCGCCTATCTGCACGGCAAACCCTACGCGCCGAAGGGGCCCGACTGGGACAAGGCCCTGGCCTATTGGCGCTCGCTCGTCACCGACGCAGAAGCGCGGTTCGACCGCGAGGTTGCGCTCGACGCGGCAGGCATCGCCCCCATGGTGACGTGGGGCACCAGTCCCGAAAGCGCGGCGGCGATCACCGGCCGCGTGCCCGATCCGGCGCAGGCGCCAGACGCGGCGCGGCGCGAGGCCATCGAGCGCGCGCTCGCCTACATGGATCTGAAACCCGGCACGGCGCTCACGGACATTGCGATCGACCGGGTGTTCCTCGGCTCCTGCACCAACAGCCGCATCGAGGACCTGCGCGTCGCGGCAAAAATCGTCGACGGCCGCAAGGCGGTCGTGCCGGCCATGGTCGTGCCGGGCTCCGGTCTGGTGAAGGCGCAGGCGGAAGCCGAGGGGCTGGACGCGGTGTTCAAGGCCGCCGGCTTCGAGTGGCGCGAGGCCGGCTGCTCCATGTGCGTCGGCATGAACGGCGACCTGGTCGGGCCGGGCGAACGCTGTGCCTCCACCTCCAACCGTAACTTCGTCGGCCGCCAGGGCAAGGGCGCGCGCACCCACCTGGTGAGCCCCGCCATGGCGGCGGCTGCCGCCGTCACCGGCAAGCTGACCGACGTGCGCACGCTGATGCGACCATGATGGAACCGTTTCGCACCCTCGAGGCCGTTGCGGCACCGATCGCCACGGCGAACGTCGACACCGACCAGATCATTCCGGCGCGCTTCCTGTGGCGCAAGCGCAGCGACGGCTGGGGTGATCTCCTGTTCCACGATTTGCGCTTTAGTGACGACGGCTCGCCCAAGCCCGACTTCGTGCTCAATCAGCCGGCCTTCCGCGACGCGCGCATTCTCGTCGCCGAGCGCAATTTCGGCTGCGGGTCGTCGCGCGAGGCCGCCGTGTGGGCGCTCTACGACTACGGCATCCGCGCCGTGATCGCGCCGAGCTTCGGCGACATTTTCTTCAACAGCAGTTTTCAGAACGGGCTGTTGCCCGTCGTGCTGCCGGCGGAGCGGGTCGCAGCGCTGCGCACTATGCTCAAGCAGACGCCCGGCACCCGCCTCAGCGTCGACCTTGCGGCACAGACCGTGTCCGGGCCGCACGGCCGAGACTCCTTCACCATCGCTCCATTCCGCAAGGAATGCCTGCTGGCGGGCACCGACGACATCACCTACACGTTGGCCCACCGCGACGCGATCGTGGCGTTCGAGCAAGCCTATGCGGCCACGCTTCCGTGGCTTTAGGCGGCATGGCCCGGCCCCCGGATTGGGCTACGATCCGCGGGTGATTCGCACCGCTACAACTTCCGACCGTTGGAGAGCCGGACCATGACGAGGACCACACGCCGCCGATTCCTCCACCTGGCCGGGGCCGCACTGGCAACGCCGGCGTTGCCCTACCTTGCCCGGGCGCAAAACTGGCCGGCGCGGCCGATCCGCGCCATGGTGCCGTTCTCCGCCGGCAGCAGCCTCGACATCGTGGCGCGCATCGTGCTCGACCCGGTGTCGAGTCAGCTCGGCCAGCCGATCGTGATCGAGAACCGCGGCGGCGGCGGCGGCACGATCGGCACCGCCATCGTGTCCAAGGCCGAGTCCGACGGCTACACGCTGCTGATCCAGGCCTCGGCGCATTCCGCCGCGCCGGCAGCCTATCCGAACATCGCCTACGACCCGGTGCGCGATTTCTCCGCCGTCATTCCATTCGGCACCGTGCCCAACGTGACGGTGGTATCGGCCGACAAGGGTATCAAGAGCCTGAAGGAATTGGTTGCCGCCGCCAAGGGCGGCTCGCTGACCTATGGCTCCGCCGGCACCGGCAGTGCCACCCATTGGGCGGCCGAGCGCCTGCGCGTCGCCGCCGGCTTCGACGCGGTGCATGTCCCGTTTCGCGGCGGCCCGGAAGCGCTCACCGAGGTGGTGGCCGGCCGCGTCGATTTCTCCTGCATGGGCATTTCGTCGGCGCTAGCCTTCATCCGCGACGGCAAGCTCACCCCGCTCGCCGTCAGCACGCTGAAGCGGTCGTCGGCGCTGCCCGACGTGCCGACCACGCTGGAGGCGGGCTATCCCGATTCCGACTACAATTTCTGGATGGGCATGCTGGTGCCGTCCGGCACGCCGCGCCCGATCATGGACCGCCTGTACGAGGAGACGCAGAAGGCGCTGCAGCTGCCCGCCGTAAAGGACAAGTTCGCGCCGCAGGGGATCGAGCCACTGCCGCTGAAGTCGGCGGAATTCGATGCGTTGATCAAGAAGGAGATCGACATCAACCTCGCGCTGGTGAAGGCGGCCGGGATCAAGTTCAACTAGATTTTACAGTTCAGCCGTCGATGTCGAGGCCGAGTGCCATCCGGCCCGCGTAGCGAAGCTGCGCCGTTTCCCGGAGTGGATGAAACCGCGCTGCCTGCACGTCGCGGAAACGGCGTTCGAGCCCGAGATCCCGATAGAAGGCTGCGCCTCCTGTCGCTTCCATCGCCTTCTCGACCGAGCGAATGGCCGAACGGGCGAGGATAGTGCGCCCGATCATGACGCGATTTGTCGTTTGCGCGCCCGGTTCTGCGGTCGCGGCGGCTTCGATCATATCGCGATGGGCAAGGCGTGCCGTTGCGAGTTCATTCTCCACCTCGCCGATGACGCGAGCTGCGGCGTCGCTGTTGCGGCGACTCCGCGCCCGCTCAACGGCGATGTCATGCGCGGCTTCGGCAATGCCCAGATACACCGAGTAGATGAGCGGAATGGCCACAAGGGAGATGGTGTGGAACAGCAAATGCCATTTCCCTTGAGGACGACGCGTGAATATTGCGCTGTCCGGAACGAAAGCGCCATCGAGGGCAATGTCGTGAGAGCCGGTACCACGCATGCCCAGCACACGCCACGTGTCGAGCACGGTTACTCCTGCGGCGCGAAGCGAAAGCGGAAAATGCAGCACCGTGGGGCCGCTTTGCGGTTCGTCCCACACGGCGCTGGTGACAAGCACGTCGCCAACGGGAGCGCCGCTGGCAAAAATTTTGCGCGCCGTGATGCGCCAACCGCCGGTAACGCGTTCCGCCTTGCCGGAGCCCGCAATCCAGTCCGAGCCGCCGCTGCTGACGAGCACCAAATCCTGCGCGGCGACGCTGCGCAGGAGGGCATCGACCGGCGCGGGATCGCGGCGCCAACGCCAGACCATCGTCGCCACCTGATGTGTGTGCATCGCCAGCGCGAGGGCGGTCGAGCTGCAGTAGCGGGCGAGAATCCGCAGCATCTCGGCGAGCTGGCGGTGCTCGGCCCCACCACCGCCAAGTTCGACCGGGATCCCAGCGCGCAGAATGCCATGCGCTTTCAGGGTGTCGTAGTTTTCGGTTACGAAAAGATCGTCATCATCATGACGGGCCGCACGCACGGCAAATTGGGAACCCAGCTCATGCGCGAGATCCGCAAGATCACGAGCCATGACCACCTCTCACTCGCCGCCTGGGGATGCGGTTCACCCGCTGGCCCGCCGAGTGCGTCCGGCCGCCATGTATATCCGCCGAAGCCGACGGCTCACTTCGCGGCCGGCGGCATGGCGGAGGAATGGTGGTCGACGATCAGCCACTGGTCGCCGTCTTCACATAGGTAAAGCTGTAACGCGCGGGTAGGCTCTTCGTTTCGCCGTCCTTGACGTAGGAAAAGGTAAAGTAGCCGGTATTGACTGCCGTGTCGCCGTGCACGCGAATCAATTGATCGCCAAAGGCGACCTTGAGGCCGGGAAGAACCTTGAACGCGGTGACGAAATACTCGCGCAGCGCCGATCGGTCGGCGCGCACGGTCGGCGACAGCGTTCTCCACAGCACGGCGTCCTGGGCCTAAAGCGGCAACACCTTGTCCGGATCGTCTTCGCCAAGAGCCCGCGCCCACGTCGATGCGGCGGCCGCGACTTCATCCTTCGGTCCGGCCAAAACCGAAGAGGCCAACGACGCTGACCGTCAGATCTCGGGGGAGAGCGCCATGACACGGCGTGCGATCGTCGCACTCCTGGCCAGCACGGCGTGCGCGTGGCCGCGACGTGGGCGCGCGCACAAGGTTTGGACCAACGTGCATGAGCTTCGAGTGCCGCGGTTTGCGCGCCTAGTCGGCGGCCGAGCGACCTGTCTCCCGTGCGGCCTGCGCGAGTTGCGATTGCGGCAACGGATTCAAGTGGGCCACAGGCGCGTCGCAGACGACATCGAATTCGAGAAAGCCGAAGCAGAGCCGGGTATTGCTATCATCGGCCGACCGAGAAGCGTAGCGGGCGATGGTCGCTGTGGATACAAATGCGGTACTCGCTGCCGGCGTCGCTGCAACTGCGGGTGCTTGCTCCGGTCGTGTGCCGTCTTGCGCAAAGGCGAGGTTTGGCGCCGGACCCAGCAGGAATGCGGGCACCGGACCCAGCAGGAGTGCGGGCAACAGGAGGGGTATGGACAGGCGCATGATCGCCTCCCGGGTGAGGTTGAGGATTGAGACGGAGTTCTAAACACTGGCGGAACAGGCCGCCTTGTGCGCTACGGCGGCGCGCGGGATACGTATCTCATGGCACGAACCAGCCGGGGTCGGGAGTGTGTACGACGACAAGACAGATCGTCGTTTCCCTTCCTGAGCGCCATGATTCCTTCCTCCGCAGCCATGGATGCCACGAGCCTGGCAAACGCGCTTTCACGGCGCTGGTGAAGACGGCGGGGATCAGGTTCAACCGAGCCTCGCCGCAGCCTGCATCGCAGAAGCTCGCCGACCTACTTCGGCGGAGGCGGCATTGCCGAGGAGTGATGGTCGACGATCAGCCACTGGTCGCCATTCTTGACGTAGGTGAAGCTGTAGCGCGCGGGCAGACTCTTGGCTTCTCCGTCCTTCGTGTAGGAAAAGGTGTAGTAGCCGGTATTGACTGCCGTGTTGCCGTACACGCGGATCAATTGATCGCCGAAGGCGACCTTGAGGCCGGGAAGAACCTTGAACGCGGTGACGAAATAGTCCCGTAGCGCCGCTCGGTCGGCGCGCACCGTCGGCGACAGCGTCCCCCACAGCACGGCGTCGTGGGTGTAGAGCGGCAACACCTTGTCGGGATCGTCTTCGCCCAGCGCCCGCGCCCAGGCGGATACAGCGGCCGCTACGTCATCCTTCGGTCCGGCCAAAGCTGATGGGGTGAACGAAAGCAAGATGACGTTCAGTGCGAGTGCGGCGCCTGCGGCCGGCAAATCGAAACGCATGACATCCTCCCTTGCGGCTGCTGCTTCAGTCTGTCAGCGCAAGGGCACACTTCAAGTACGTAAAACGTACTTGTGCGCGTCCCGGGGGAGGGGGATGATGCATCCATGCTTACCTACGGCCAATTCTGTCCTGTCGCCAAGACCGCAGAAGTCTTCGGTGACCGTTGGACCCCGATCATCATGCGCGAGCTGTGTTTCGGCGCTCGCGCGTTCGGTGAACTCCTGGATGCCGCGCCGCTCATTTCGCGGACGGTTTTGGCGCAGCGCCTGAAACAACTCGCGCTCGCCGGCGTGGTGCACATCGAGACCAAACCCAGGGGCAAAGGGCATCTCTACCGGCTGACGCCGGCCGGAGAGGATTTCCGGCCCATCGTCGAGTTGATGAGCGTGTGGGGCCAGCGCTGGGGCCAGGGACTGATCGGTCCTGATGATCTCGACCCGGGGATGCTCGTGTGGGGCATGCGCCGGCAGATCGATCCCGCGGAGATACCGGCGCAAGGCTTCGTCATCCGCTTCGACTTCCGCGGCATCCCCAAATCCAGTCGCAGCCCGCGCTACTGGTGGCTGGTGTTTCGGCCCGACGACATCGAGGTTTGCCTCAAAGCTCCGAGCCGCGAGGTCGACGTCGTCATAGCCGCCAATCTCATGACCTTCACCAAGGTATGGCTGGGCTATGCCGGACTGGCGGCCGCGCTCGAGCGCAAAGACATCTCGCTGCACGGCTCGGCACGCGCCATCTCGACCGCGCGGCGCCTGCTCGCGCTGCCCGACGAACCAATGCTCAAGAGCTTCCGGTTTTCCGCCTTCCCGAGGACTGTTATCGCAGGTGCGGCGTGATACGCTGATCGGCAGACCTGGTGGGGAGGGCGCCATGTGGCGTGCAACCACGCGCCGCCGATTCCTGCAGCTTGCCTGGGCCACCCTGGCAACGCCGGCGTTGCCGCAGGTCGCCCGGGCGCAGGTTTGGCCGGCGCGGGCGATCCGCGCCATGGTGCCGTTTTCCGCCGGCTCAAGCCTCGACATCGTCGGCCGCATCGTGCTCGACCCGTTGTCGAGCCAGCTCGGGCAGCCGATCGTCATCGAGAACCGCGGCGGTGCCGGCGGCACGATCGGGACCGCCATGGTGTCCAAGGCCGAGCCCGACGGCTACACACTCCTCATCCAGGCCTCGGCGCATTCCGCGGCGCCTGCCGCCTATCCCAACATCTCCTACGATCCGGTGCGCGATTTCTCCGCCGTGATCCCGTTCGGCACCATCCCCAACGTGACCGTGGTCTCGCCTGCGAAAGGCATGAAGACGCTGCAGGACTTGGTTGCCGCGGCGAAGACGGGCGCGCTCAGCTACAGCTCGGCGGGCATCGGCAGCGCGACCCACTGGGCGGCCGAGCGGCTGCGCCTGAGCGCCGGATTTCAGGCCGTCCACGTGCCGTTCCGCGGCGGGCCGGACGTTGCCCTCGAAGTCATGGCCGGCCGCGTGGATTTTTCCTGCATTGGCATGTCGGTGGCGCTGCCCTTCATTCGCGACGGCAAGCTCGTGCCGCTCGCCGTCAGCACGCCGAAGCGCTCGTCGGCGGTACCCGACGTGCCGACCACGCTGGAGGCCGGCTTCCCTGACTCCGATTACAATTACTGGATGGGCATGCTGGTGCCGTCCGGCACGCCGCGGCCGATCATCGATCGGCTCTATCAGGAGACCGAGAAGGCGCTGCAGCTTCCCGCCGTGAAGGACAAGTTCGCGCCGCAAGGGATCGAGCCGCTGCCGCTGAAGCCGGCCCAGTTCGATGCCTTGATCAAGAAGGAGATCGACATCAACCTGGCGCTGGTCAAGTCGGCCGGCATCAGGTTCAATTGAACACTGCTTCCGTAGGGCGGGCAAAGGCGCGATGCTCCGCGCGCGCAGCATAGGCTACGGTTCGGGCGCGCCGCGCCCACGCGTGACGCGTCGCAGCAATGGTGGGCACGGCGCGATCGCACTGCATGGTATGTTGATGGCACATTATTTGCGCGCGTTTGCCCACCCTATGGATCATCGAGGGGAGGGCGCCATGACTCGGCGTGCGATCGTCGCGCTCCTGGCCGGCGCGGCGTGCGCATGGCCGCTGGCGGCGCAGCGCGCCGCCGCGCAGGATTACCCCAATCGGCCAATCACGCTGGTCGTGCCGTTCCCGCCCGGCGGCGGCACTGACGCGATGGCGCGCACCGCCGCCGAGCGCATGAGCAAGACGCTCGGCCAGCAGGTCGTGGTCGACAATCGCGGCGGCGCTGGCGGCACCGTCGCCACTCGGGCGGTGGCGAAAGCGGCGCCCGACGGCTACACGATC
>Ga0209466_1000100_pt1 | contig 18812 bp, 19 predicted proteins | sample PanSoiPlo30MoBio_FD_188323 | JGI IMG/M metagenome (GOLD analysis project Ga0209466, IMG submission 188323) | Tropical forest soil microbial communities from Panama analyzed to predict greenhouse gas emissions - Panama Soil Plot 30 MoBio (SPAdes)... | ecosystem: Environmental > Terrestrial > Soil...
CAGATGGCTCGCCGGCGTGTCGTGCTGCATATTGTGCTGCGCGTAGATCGTCACCTTCGCGCGACCATCCGGCGTCTTGAACCGGCGGCCCACGCCCCTGTGGGCGTGCCCATCGGACACTGAGAGCACGGCAGCTGGAAGAGCCAGGCTGGTGCCGAGTTTCGGCTCGTGGAAGACGGTCCATTCGGCATCACGGGGAAGCGTCTCCGGCTGCTGTGCCTCGGCCGGCGGCTGGGCCTGCTGCGTCGGTGGCTGCTGTGCCTCGAGCGCCGATCCGGGCGCAAGGTCGCCCATCATGACGGTCGCACTTGCCTCGGCGCCGGCAACCGAAATTGTTACCGGTGCAATCTCGTCCTCCTGCTGCACCCCGACAGCACCGACAGTAAGCTGCCGCCATACCCATCCGTCGGGCGGCGGCAGGCTTGCCTTCGGCGGCGGCGGATAGATTGCCGGCGCTGCATTCACGACGGTTGCGTTGGGCGCCATTCCAGTGGTCATTGATCGCTCCGGCGCTACCGGTCGCCTGGCGTGACTGGGCAGGGACGCGTTCCACCGGTCGCCGAACGAGTCGGACGGGTCCGGCGACACCGGCTGCTCGGCGTGATTGGACGGGTGCGGCAGCTGAAGACGCAGGGCCGATGGCGAGGACTGCCACTGATATCCGATGAAGCCCGCCGCCGCCACCACGCCGACGCCGGCAATGCGGCATGCCCACACGAAGTTCGAGCCGGCCACAGCGGGCGGGTCCGGCAGACGGTCGGGAGCAAGCGCGCGCCTGGTGCGCAGCTCGGCAATTGCAACATCGCCGACGAATGCCGTCCCGTGCTGGTGCGACCGCTTCCACGACGTCCCCGCCGATTCAAGCGCCGCGCTCCACGATGCGCTATCGCCTTTCCGCCTCGCGCCGGCCGGTCTTTGATCCCGATAGAGATTTCGAGCCTTCTTCGGTGCGTACTTCGATGGCTCGTCTTTCGATGATCCCGGATCGAGTTTTCGAACCGGCGCACTCATGCGGAGGACTGCGCATTGACGACCATCGAGCACATCGCCGGCATAGTTGCGGCTGCACCAATCAGATGGAGTTTCATTTGAAGCTCCCCTTGTGGAAAACACAGCTTGGCAGACGGACGCACTCGATGATTTTCTCTATCCTTTATGAGGAATGATGAATTCAATTCGTGTGCGGCATCTCCAATGGTCCTTATGAATATTATCTCGTGAATATTGATACATGCGCAGTCTACGTAGCCGGTCAAAAAAATAGTCACTTTTTCAACTCGCGGCTCCGACGAGATCCTGGCATTACGCCAGGGCCCGCGCCGCCCAACTCGGTAACGGTCAAGCGCGACGATGGCGGTCTGCTACGACGGTCAAGCGCTGGCGTTCAGCTCCGCCACGGGGCGGAGGCCCTCGTCGTCGCCCTCGAAGCACCCGCGCCGCCAGGCTGTGCACCGACGGCGAACTCCCCAGCGTCATTGTCGCGGTCCTCAGCGCGCCGGCTGACTTGCGGCGCGGAGAGGGCGTCGACAGCACGCGCGAGAAGATGCTCGCGGGGGACCAGCGGAGGTGCCTCCAGATCATCGAGCAGCCGGACCGCGGATGCCACATCAGCGCGGACCGCTGGATCGTCCGCCAGCTTAGCCACGACGGCTTGCCACTCGTCCTGCGACAGCGAGCAGTCAAGATACGCCGCGATATGGGCGAGTGCGACAGGCACGGCTTCCCTTCTCTCATGCTCGCGGGCAGCCTGCGCCAGCCCTTCGGAAATGTTCCGTGCCAGGCATGCACGGAGCAGGCTCCGGGCCTCGACGCGGTCGCGGCCGTCCTCGCCATCGGCGAGCAGGGATTGCAGCTCGTGCCTGAGACCTTCGATCATCGGCAAATTCGCCACCTCTCTTCAGACGGAGATATCGGAGGTCGTTTGCAATCGCACGACCATGTCCTTGAGCCAGCGCTGGGTCCGCTGCTTCAGACGGTACACCTGCTCCAACGGGCATCCCATCAGCCTTGCGATTCGCCGTGCCGGCAGCGGCTCGTTCGCCGAGAACACGATCTGTAGATACAGTCGCTCATCACTGGGCAAATCGGCCGCGGCCGCCTTGACCGCGGCCACAAGCGCCGCCCGACTTCGTTCCTCTTCGGCCAGCAGAACCCAATCCTCAGGTGTCGGCGCCGGGTCGGCCAGCGAAAGACCCCCGCCGTGCTCCACCAATACGTCGAGCGAGACGGCGTCCGTCCCGTTCGAGGCCGGCGCCGGCCGAAGCCGCACCATGCGTGTCACGCGGGCCAACGATTCGCTAACCTCAACAGCGTCGGGATTCCATTCCAGGCGGCCGCGCAGCGCAGCAACAAGGCGGCCGACGTCCCGTGGACAGCCGTCCCACACGACCGCGGCGTAGACCGCCCGATCGAGCACCGTCGAGCGTGCAACGGTAGCGGGCAGCCGTCGGCGCGGTATCTCGCGCCGTATGAGATCGATCAGGATGCGATCGACGACGGTGAGGACATACCCTGTAAAGCTACCTCGTCCGTTATAGGCGCGAATGCGACGAAAGTCGTCCTCAATCAGCTTGAGACATATCTCCTGATACGCGTCTTCGCGCTCGGCATTGCCGCAGTTGCGCGGCAGCTGCCGCGCGACCCGGCCGCGAATGTCACTCTCGAAAAAGCGCGCGAACCTCGGCCAGGCCTCGTGCGGCGCTTCGCTGAATTGCCTCGCCAAGCGGTCACCCGCGATGTCGCGAACGACGAGCGAAAGATACGTCGAGAGCCGTGCGCGACCGTCGAAACCCTTCAGCCTGGAACCACCATCGGCTTCAAGCGAGGTGACGACGTGCAGGAATGCTGCCTCTCCGTCAGAGCCGTCGCCTTCAAGCTTCGCAACGATCGACCACAGCGTCGTCGACGTATGGTCGAGGAAACGCTTCGCGGCGCCTGCCTCACCGGAAAGCAACGCGTTAACGAGCGACCTCTCGAACTCGCGTCTAGAAGACGCCTTCGGTCGGCCCGCCGGCGATGTAGCCACGGACTCGTTCCGGTTAGCAGCTCCATTGTCCGGCAGCTGAACGCGCGACCACATGATCCCAGGCCTGACAGACAGTCGGAACCCGGAGGTACGTTTGAGTGCCCGGAATGGACGCGCGGCCCTCCCGTCTTTTTTCAGGCATTCGCGCAAAGGGGCACCGCAAAGCTCCATCCCTCATGTCAGCGAGATCTACAATGGCGCCGTGTAGGTTGAGAAATTCATTCAGCGCCTCAAGGAATGGCGGCGCATCACAGCGCTACCGACAAGACCTGATGAAAGCTTTCGCCGCATTTACCCATGCAGCGCGTTCCGGCTATTGAGATTGGCCGATGGTGCGCGAAAGGTGCGATTGATCAATACAAGTTGAACCGGCGCTGCAGCTTGTTGTTGGATGAACGAGCTGGATGGTACGGCCGGGGCGTGTAACTCGCTGCCGCAGTACGGCTAAAACGAATTGCTTGTCCGTCCGAAATTGAGAGGGTGACGTCGCCGCGGCAGCAGCAGCCCTCGGCGTTATGGTTACGCAATAGCAGGGAGCACGTCGATGAGGATGGCAGGTACGAGGGAAGCGAGCCAGGCAGCTTTCGGCTGGCCGCCATCCGGCCCGGACGACGCCACCGACGCGCAGCGAGCGGAGATCGCGCAGCGCAAAGGCCGGCCCCCCGCGAGCGCCGCGCAGCGCAAAGGCCAGCCCCCCGCGAGCGCCGCGCAGCCGACGGAAGCTGAGAAGCAGGGTAAAGCCTTCATCGCGACGATGGAAAAGCTGCCCAAATTCGTCCGCACGAGCGACGGCTGCATTATCGCCCGCAACAAGATCGTTCTCGAGCTTGCGCAATACAACAAATACATTCTTGGCCAGCCTCCGGATCTGAAACCTGCCAACCCTGATCTCAGAGGAAAACTTCTTGCTGATATCCGCGCCCAAGGCGGTCGCATTTCGCTTGCGACCCTCGACCGGCTCGCCAAAGTGAAGGATATGGCTGGCATTCGCGATGAGTTGAAAAGGGTCCGCAAAGAGGTCGATGGCCTGGTAAAAGGGAAGCGCGCCCCCTCAAGACTCGCCGAGTATTGCCTAAACTTGCAGATCAACATCCTGATCGCGCGCTCTAAGCAGTTCAAAGGGCCGTTCGAGCGGACCACTGTCGATGAGGTGTTGAAGCTACTGCAAGACTTGAAGGGCGGAATTGGCGACAAGTTGCATCAGCGGGCAAGGCACCCATACGATCGCAGCGGAGCCATCTAGTTGAACGGATTCGGACGGCAGTGCAGGTGCTTCGGCCGCAAGAGCGGAAGCGTTTAGCCAATCACGTCGCGCTGACCTACCGCCGCTGCGGAACGTCGATCAAGCGTGCCGGCGCCGGCGATCAAGGATGGGTACCCCTCCAACTATTGCAGGCATGTGCTCGATGCCGTCCGCACTGACGCGCGGGCTGGAAGCCATCGCGGAGCAGATCAAGCGGATCGTCTGCGGCTTTGCAGCGGAACGACCGACGATGACGCGCGCTTGTGTTCAAGAGCGATTGGGGCGTCCAGCGACGGCTGCACCTTTATCTGCGAATATCTGCAGAACGCGCTGTGAGGTGCGACCCCAGGAGATCAGTGCCGAGCGCCTTAGCGCGGGCCTTGAGGTCCTTGATGCTGCGGATGGCGCCGGCGCGGGCGAGCAGCGCTTGCACTTCGCTCGCGTGAATCTCGCCCGCGATCGTACTGCGCGCGTCCACGGTTCGGCCCACCAGGCCGAGCACGAGAATGAGATTGCGGCGATGCCGGGCTTCGGCTTTCGGGGAGCCGCCGATTTCCTGGACCAGGGCGATCGCGCGCTCGCCGCGGCCGTCGAGCGCAGTGGCGAGCGCGAGGTTGGTGCGGATGTCGAGGTCGTCGGGCGCGAGAGCGGCCGCCCGTTCGAGCGACATGAGGGCTTCCGGCATGCGGCCGCCAAATAGCTGCGCCAGTCCGAGGCGATTGTAGGCGATGGCAGTTTGGACCATAGGCGCCGCGCGGCCGAGCGCGGCGAGCCCGCCATCGATGTCGTTGGTCCTGATCAGCATGGTTCCGAGGCCGAGCAGTGCTTCGCCGGAGTTGGGGTCTCGGGCGAGCGCCGCCCGATACGCCTCGATCGCGTCCTTGTGGTTGTCGGTGCGTGCGTAGGCGTCGCCAAGTCGTATGTTGGCAGGGATCGCACCACCCGGCGCGGCGGCGGCCTGCCGATAGAAGGCGATTGCCCCCGTCGTGTCGCCGCGCGCCTCGGCCTCGACGGCGAACTGCAACAGCCGCTCGCCGCGCTGGCCGCTGTCGGTGGCAACGGCATGCCGGAACGCGCCGAGGTCCGAAACCTTCGCGCATCCGGCTAGCATGGCGACGCTTATGGTGATCTGGACGATCGCAGGCGTGCGCATTGACGACGTTCTTGCACTATGGCGTTTTCCGGCCAAGTGGACTTCCGCTGCGCTGGAGAAAACGCGGCAAACGGACAGACCCCTGGCGCGGTGGATTTGCCAGCCAGGCTTCGTGCGTCGCGGGGCTGTGCCGCGCGAGGTCCACGTTAAACCCGCGTCGCCGCCGTTGAACGCGACCACTGGATGGTGCGTCTCGCCATCGGGCCGACCGTTTTACGGACCTCGAAAGCCCTGCCGATGACGATCATCTTGTGCCGCACGTGGTTGCGCATGATCGCGCTCAGCCGGGCGCCGTCCCGCGCGCGCAGGGCTTTCAGGATTTCCTCGTGATCGTCGAGCGCTTCGTCCCATTGCGGCGCCAGCTTCCGGGGCACCGGCAGCAGGCACAGTTGCATTTCGACCAGGTGGTGCACCTGGCTCAGCATGTGGTTGCCCGCGGCGGCGACGATCGCCGCATGCAGGGCGCGATTGGTCTTCAGGTACGCCGGCTCGTCACCGCTCCGGTGGTTATCCAGCAACTGCTTGTGCATCTCAGCGATGCGGCTCAATCCCGTCTCGTCGATCCTGGCGCAGGCCAACTCGCTGGCGTGGGCCTCGATGGTCCCGAGCAGCGGGACGAGCTCTTCAACGTCCTTCTGGGTGATGTGCACAACGCTGGCGCCTTTGTTTGGCAAGAGGCGCACGAGCCCCTTCACTGACAGCATCTTGAGCGCCTCGCGCAGCGGCGTTCGCGATACGCCGAACCGGGCGCACAGCGCTTGCTCGGGGATGCGACTTCCAGGCTCAAGCTCGCCGTCGATGATCATGTCGCGCAGCAGCGGAACGAGATCGTCGTGGAGCGTCTTGCGGACAATCGTTGAGTTCATTGGCATGGTGAGAGCATCATCACGAATAAGGCATTCACGGTCATTCGCAATCATAGGACGGACAAGCTCGAGCGTTTTGTCGACCTTCGGCCATCAATTCATTCATGTCTCCAATATCCCATTTAAGAAGGGGCTTCCGCCGTTCGCGGAGTGGCTCCGCTGCTCGCGGGCAAGGGGAACGGGAGACGTTGAATGCGAGCCCGCGCCAACGGCGGAGCGCGCCGCCAGGACGCCGGATCGCTCGGCCAAACCGCTCCACGATGATCCTTGCCGGCTGACGCCGGTGGTCGAGGACGATCACAATTCGCCGATACGTGAAACTCACGCCCCGTTTCGATTGCGTCATGCGCGGCGCGACGGGCGATCCGTCGCATTTCCGAACAGCGCGATCAAAGAAGCGAATTTGTCCGTCTACTCCAGTGTGTCATCCTATCCGCCGAAGCTGACACATTTCGCGCCGAGTTGCCGCCGGCATTTCGGCGCAGCCCGATTGAACGATCAATTCATGCAATCCGGTCAGCGCGCGACCACACAAGCGCATGACAGCGTTACGGTGAACCGGCGAACCGCCCACAGAACATTGCATGATGAATGCAGCACCATTGCATGCAACTTGGATGGCTGTCTCGCCACAATTGCTCTGCAACATTGCAAAAAGAGAGCGCGAGGAGCAGGAAATGTCCAACATCATAGACGCCATCAGCCGCACGATAGAACCGAGGGTGCAGCAAGCAGCGCAGCGGACCGCGACGGACAATCGCGCGCAGATCGCAAGAGAGATCGAAGCCGCCAAGGATCCGGAGAAGCTGAAGGAACTGGTGAACCGATATATCCTCGACGCCCCGCGCAATCAGAAGACCCCCGGTGATCGGCTGCAATCTCCCGCGAATAGCGAAAACGTAGTGCCTCAAGGTCCAGGCGGATTTGGCGCGCGGCCGAACAATCCGTATTCGAGGTTGGAACTACTCGCGGAGAAAGGGCATTTGAAGCCAGGAGAGACCTATCCCCTGTCGTTTTCTACGGGCCAGGAAAAAACTTCCACACAAGAACCGAGCGCTCGCAATGCTATCAAGCTTTCGACCGTGCTGGTGGAGGATAATTCCAGCGCGCTATGGCGTGCTGAGACAGGAAGGACGGTCACGCAAGGAGACGGATCGAGTCCAAGCAAACCAATTGCCATTACTTCTGCTCAGATTCTCGAATCCGTCAGCGTTAATGGCATCCTCGACGGCGTGGGCGCGGATGCCTTCGTAATCGCTGTCAGAGGAAAGATCGGTGTTCAGAACATTCCCGGTTGGAATAAAATCCCCGGCCTTAAAGAACTGGGAAAAGACGCCGAGGTCGGCTATCTCGTCGCGACCTTGACGCCCTTCGATGTCACCAGTCGTTCTGTACGTCCGTTACAAACCACATTGTTTCTTTCAGTGACCGTGCCAGGCCAGAAGCCCCTGATCATAACGACCAAGCTTTCGGACCTGAATGTCGAAATGGGAAGGCCCATTAAGAATGAAGTTCTTTTGGGCGGCAAAATCATCCTGTTCAGCAATTGGCGCTCGGGCGTCACTGGCAACGGCGGCCCTGACGGAGTGGCGTCCGCGAATGGTGGAATCCTGTTTCGCGTCAACGGCCTGAAGCGCACGGTGAGCCAAGTACAGAGACTTGTAAAAAGAGTGGCACGGGCCGCGGAGGCTGCGGAAGCCGCGGCCGCCGCGGCGACGGCGCCGGAAACGGCTGCCACCTCACTGGCGGCTGGGGCCGCCACCATGGCTGCGACGGAACTTGCGCGCGGCACTGTGTCCAATTCCTTGGACCTGGCGGACTGGTATCTCGGTTTGGCTTGGCGTGGGTCGATTAATGCCGGCATTCACGAGGGGAGCGTGACGCTGAAGGCGCAAAAGGGCGCATTGGCAGGCAAGTGGGTCATCTTTAGGCTTGCCGATATCCCTGGCGCGATTTTCGATAGCAAAACACCGGATTTCGAGGCTCCCAATAGAGAGTACTTGAACACTGACCCTCTGCTGAAAAACCTGAAACCGGAAATCAAGGATGCCCTGGCCAGAGGGCTTGTCAAGCATGAAGCCAAGCCATTGCTGGAGCAGCTAATATCTTATCTTAACATTGATAGCGATGAACTAGTTGATTGGCTTAATAGATGCGACACTGATTGGGTGGAACGTTTTGCTACTTATAGAATGGATCAATTGGAACCAGGGCCAGATGGTCGGTATTCGCTGACGCGATCTCCAACCAATTTTATAACTCCACATATGGAAATTCAGTCCATTCCTGACTTGGTCAGCGCCACGTACTTGTCAACACAACCTCAAATACCAAATCATAATCCCAGAATCTAAGGGCCGATCCAAGACCATGGCGAGGCGTATGAAAGCGGCGACGGTTCTCCCATTGGCGCCCGAAGGCGTGCATGAGGCGGCGGTTCTGGCAGGCGGCATTGCGGAACGACGGATCGCGCACACATGGAAAAAAGCTGACGCGCGAGCGCGGCGCTGGTCGAGCCCAACCGGCGCCGCACATCGCAACAGCGCGTTGCAGGCGGCATCACACGCTGCTGAACCGCAGCAAGTCCGATGAAAAAACCTCTCCGGCGAAAGAGACCACATGGAGGGGGAAACGTCCAACACCATAGACGCCACCAGCCACGCGGTCGAACCGAGCGTGGAGCATGCCACGCGACCGACCGCGACGGACAATCGCGCACACATCGCAAGAGCGATCACCTCGGCCAAGGACCCGGAGACGCTGAAAGACCTGGTGTTTCTGTATATTCTCGAGGTGACGCGCAATGTCGCGATCCCCGGTGATCGGTGGCGATCCATCGAGAACGCGGTCACCGCGCTGCGCCGGGCAGACCCTGGATTTGCCCGGCTCGTCAGAGAACAGCGCGAGTGTCTGACCCGGCTCTGGCAGGCGCAGGGACGGTCACATGAGGTGTGGGACAAGCTTGCGCCGCTCATCCGCAAAGGCGATTGGACGGGCGTGAAAGCCGAAGTGGCCAAAGGGCTCGCGATGCTTGCTAAAACGTCGACGACGATCGAAGAGGTTCAGACCTACAAGGACAATACGCTTCTCGCCTGCGGTCTGAAGGAGCCCAATTTCAGGAAAGCCGTTGAGGATGCGGTCAGCGAATTTCTCACCACCGGCCCGGCCAACGCGGCAAGCGAGATTGCCCGTCTGCGCGAGAGCAAAGGCCCTGAGGCGGCAGCCAGGAAGCTCCGCGAATTGACGGATCCGCAAAGCACGACGCCGCTCCAGGCAGCGCTGATCCTCAATCAGGCGAAGCCGACGATCGATATCCTATGCCAGGCGTTAGGCCCGATGATTTTTCAGAAAGGATTTCCCCAACAGGAGCGGATCTTCCGCGATCTCGCCGCCGCGGTCGACAGCGCCAGTCGCAGCCGAGAAGCCGCGCAGACGATCGAGCAGGTCGGCCGTGCCTTGGCCGGCGAGCCGACCGTCGCCTTGGTCACCATCGAGGACGCGGTCAAGGACGGCAACCTGGTCCTGCCGCTCGAGATGATCAAGCAACTCAGAGGCCCGAACGCCGGCCGCTTCGCCGGCCAGGTGTCCGGTGCGGTCAAGGACGGGCTGGCCGGCCTTCGTGCGAGAGTCGAGCAGTCCGTGCTCCAATTCGCCAAGACCATGCAGCCGCTGCAAAATCCCGCAGCGAACTGGGATGCCCTGCTGCCAAGCGCGGACGGGCAGCCTTTCAAGACCCCGAAGCAGACTGCGGAGCAATGGGTCGCGGCACATCGCGACTTCATTCCCGCGGCGGAGGCCGGCCTGAAGGCTCTCAACCCGGTCGCCTATCAGATGACCAGGGCGATCGCCGCTCTCGATCAGTATTTGCCGCAGCTGCCTCAGATGAAGAACGTGGACGAAATACGCAAGCTTGCCGAGGTTCCGGCGAACTCCGCAGTCGCGTTCGCGCAGAACTTCAGCCCGGACAGCGTGATCGAAGCCGCCCGTCTGTTCAACATCCAGGGACTTCACGGCATTGCGCTCGAGGATCCGAACAAGATCGTGCCGGATCCAAGCTGGCCGTTGCGGTCCACCCGCAACCTTGGGCAGAAGATCGGGCTGTGGCGGACTGGGGCGGAGCCGTTCGGTCTCGGGCTCAGCCTCTTAGGCACCTTGACCTACATTGGCGGTGTCAAAAATCAGGCGACGGAGGTGTACCGGAATTATGGGGATCCCGGCTGGATGTTGCGGCGCGGCTGGCGGGTCTTGGGCTTCATGGGCATGTACACGGCCGGCACCCTCATCGAGGGCGCCAAGGTCGCCGGTCACATCGCCAGCAATTGGAAGGACCTCCAAGCGTCCCAGAGCGCCCTGGGACAGTTCACCGCCGGGGCCGTCGGCAATGTCCAAGGCAGCACGTGGAAGAAGTTCTTTTCCAATCACGTCAAGGCATTCGGCTGGTTCAATGCCGGCGGGACCGTGTGGTACTTCATTCAGGGAGATATTGAGCGCGGCACAGCGCTCGGTTTCGCGGCTGGAGGTACACTGCTGTCGTCATACGCTTCTCGAATCGGCCTTCGCATACTTGGGAACGGGATCACCACTGCCGCTTCACTCGTGCTGGTCGGCCTCAACCTGCGTGACCAAGAACGTCGCAGGACACTGACCGAGCCTTTCAACAAAGACTATCTGATCACGGCCGGCCTCAGGCCCGAGATCGCGGAGCAGCTCGCCAAGAACGATAGCGACGGACTCAGTGCGGGCCCGAAGCTGGAGCAGCTCGCGAAGCACCTTCGCGTCACTCCGCAGGAGCTGCTGCAATACCTCAATGCGCAGGATCCCCGCTGGGTCGGCGAGTTCCTCTCGCACGGGGTGCACGCCGTCGCACCGAACGAGCAGGGTCAATATCCGGCGTCCAGGCCGGGACAGAATCTCCGCATGCAACAGGGGATCACGGGGTGGACGTCGCCAGCCCTCGGGACGAATGTCAGCGACTGGCGTAAGCCTGAATTGATGCTTGCGACGACGCTCGAAGGCATTGTCGAGTGGGCAGCTCTGAGCGGACACAACCTTCCGCGCAGATGAAGCCGGTCGGCTTTCGTGCCATGGGCCGATGATTTCACGGCCGGCCATCGCCAAAAACAATGGGGAGTTGAGTGGCGCAGATTCCGTTGAAGCTTCCGCGGTTCGTTTACGCGGGCTGGCTAGTTCTAGCTTAAAAGCTGCCGGGCTTCATCCAGACGAAGCTGATATCGGCCCCTGAACTGTTCGGTGGGACGACCAGCACCGGAAACGGCGTCAAGCTCCTCTTCTCGCAGGGTCTCAATGCCGAGCCTGTCCGATCCGGCGATCGCGATTGTCAGGCGGTCGCGTGGTAAGAGTTTCGACGTGCTCATGGGGCCTCTCCCGATTGATTGTCGCTTTTGGGCGCCGCCCCGATACTCGATCCGCCTCGCGCCAGAGTAAGTGATGTAGGTCACAGAGTGACGCAGGTCTCGCTAAAGCTTCGTCGGCCCGACGATCCGGACCGCAACAATCCGGGCAGGGGGTCGTCGTCATGCGCATTGTCGCCATAAGTTCGCGCTGCTGTGCGCGGGTTGCGTCACAACAGAGCGTGTCCGGTTCCAGCCGAAAGGCACAGCAAGAGACACTTACTCGCGACGGACAATCGGCGCTCGTTTCGCGCAAGAAGAACTCCATCGTGATGATCAGGCCGGCGGGCCGCGAGTTTTCCTCAGGCTCGCGACCTGTCTTCGTGGTGGGGATGACCAATCTGACGCGAGCACCCCTTGAATTTAGGGTTCCGACGTCGAAGCGGCTCAAAGTGTGAACGGTCAGCTAGCTGGTTTAAAGGTGATCACGTACGAAGAGTTGGTATCGGAAGAACGCACCCGGCAGGTGGCGGCTGCGGTTCTGGACGGTTTAGCTGCTGGCGCAAATGCAGCCGCCGCGTCGCGAGCAGGCTATTACAGTCATAACACGACCGTCTACACGCCGCGCGGCACGTATACAGCTACAACGACGGGCTATAGCCCGGCGGCTGCCGCCATCGCTCAATCCAACGCCACCGCGCAGAACGAAGCGATGATCGGCGCCACTATTGAACGCGGGCAGCAAAATCTTGCCATGCTCGAGCAAGCGGTAATGAAGACAATACGCTGCTCCCTGGAGAGTGGTACGGCGGCCAATTGCATCTGCAACCGCTCGCCAGCACAAGCGACGGCAGAAAGCTCTATCGCATTGCCATGATGGTCGGCCCCGATCGGCACGAAATCGAAATCGTGCAGGAACCGGCGCGACAAGCACCAACGACCTAGTCCGAGGCCCGAGCAGGGCGACCGCGCCGGACGCCGCGCCTGCTGTCCCAAATTGGGACACGCGCTCCGAGCATGAATCTTTGCGCTTGGAAGCCCGATCGGTGACAATCGTGTTTGGGAGCTGGGTGGGCTGCATAACAGGGAAAGCTCAAATGATGTACCGATCACTGGCTCTCGCGATTGCGGCTTTGTCTTCGACGCAAATTGCCACAGCCGAAGCACAGTCGGTCTATGTGGCGCCCGGAGGAATCTACGTGCAGTCCGCACGCCTCTTCGTCAACCCGGCTCCTTATGGGTCACCTGCTCCTTTGGTGCCTGGGCCGGCCTATGGACCGCCCGCTGTCTTCGTACCGGGTCCTGCTTACGGAGCGCCGGCTTACGGAGCGCCGGCTTACGGAGCGCCGGCTTACGTCCAGCCGGCTCCGGCCTATGGTGCACCGGCCTATGGTGAGCCTCCGGATTATGTCGAACCAGAACTGGCCTACGTGGCGCGCGAACGGATGTACTTGGCGCCGACGGCCTATGCAAAAGAGATCGCTCCACGGCCACCCGCTTCCGTGCCCAATGCGCGGCGTCATCGTTCATCGTCGCGATAAATTAGCCGACGGCCGGCGGGCGTACGGCGACTGAATACTTGTCGGTGCGGCGGCGCGGAACCGCGCCGCCTTCACCCCCGTCGATGGCACTAGGCCTCGCGTGCTGGGGCGCGTCACGTTCGCACGAGCTATTGCCCGGCCTCAATCAGCCACGAGCGGTGGACGCAGACGGCGCCCTTGTGAACTGGTGCCGTGGCGAAGACCAACTTGATCCCATTTGGTGTTCATCGTTGTCATCGCGCACCTGCCTTGCCACGCCTGCTGTGGTGCAGCGGGCTTGGTCGGGAAAAGGCGCCTCAAACCTTCGTCCGCAGCTCAGCTAGCATGGTGAGACATTGCACCACGTCCGCGGTATTGCGCGCATGCGGCGGTGGAATCAGCAGTAATTCCAAGGCCTCCTCGACTTTGAACCGGGACTGCAAGCGATCGCGAAAGTGGACGACGAGATCGTAGGCGCAGTCCATCAGCCCATACAGCTCGAAGTTCATAGCCGCTTTAATGATCTCATCGAGCGATGGCTGTCCTGGAACCGTCGAGAGCGGATACTGCTCGGGCTTGGTGTGCTCGGCGACGAAATCCCGACAAAATACCACGTCCAGGATGCGTGGTCCGCCTACCACCAGGTGAGGGACGTCTCGACGGGGGTCACGTTTTGGCAGCGGGTGCTGGAGACGGGCCTCCGCATAAACCGGCCGAGGCGATCGAACGACATTGAGATCGAATACGAAGAGCCCATATTCGACGAGAATTTCGTTGACAGCATGAAAGTGCCCGCGCGGATAGTGGGGAGAGACGTTGAAACCGGTTTCCGTAACGACGCATATTGTGCGTGAAGCGCTCAGGTATCGGCGAGCTCCCCGCAGGATCTCGGGCTCGAAGCCCTCGCAATCCAGTTTGATGAAGTCGGCGCGCGGCAACACTCCATCCGTCAGCAAGGTATCGAGGCGCCGAACCGCGACGTTGCGGACATCAGCATCGAAGGGGTCAGGTCTTTTCGGCCGGTAGATAATCGAAGATGGATTCAGGTGAAAAAACGAGCTGCCGTGTGCGCGTGGCTTGACGAAGAATTGCCGTTCTCCATCTTCGTCACCGAGCGCATACGGATGATAAGTCCGTCTTCCCGAAGTAACTTTCTCTTGTGCAAGACTGGCGATGGCCTCGCTGATCGGATCAAAACCATAAAAATCCAAGTAATCACCGAAAAATTCCCACCGAGGATGCATTCCACCTTGACAACCCGCGTCGATGACGACGACAGCTCCCTCCAGTAACTGATTGTCTACGATCCAGCGCGTGAAGCACGGATTGGAATTGTAATACAGGTCAACCATCACCTCGCCCCTGTATATCTGCCCGGTGCGGCCGGTCGCGACCAACAACCGCTGGTCCGCGGATTCGATCCGGCCGGCGACCAGCTTGCACCTATGACCCTGCCATTAACAGCCACTTTGGCTTTCCCGTGGCCGCCAGGATCGAACAGCCGCAGTCTATTGGGTTAGAAAAGTGATCCCGGTGGCGTTGCCGCCCGGCCGGGCAAAGCGGGCGACAAGACCAAACTTGGCGTCTTTTGGCAGTGTTTCGTCGATGCACAAACCGTGAAGCGCCCGCAAAAACTTCGCTGATTTTTGCGCATAATCCGCGACGCTGCTGAGTGCTAGGGGTAGCACCGCACGCAATGCAGCCCGCTTCCGAGCCTGGCGTTGGCGTTCTAGATTGTTCGCGTTCTCGATCTGCCGGTTGGTGTTTTTCCACGGATGAACGCTGCCAACAAGGCGATCATTGCCGCAATGATCGTTTGCCATTGCTTTGGCGTTTCGATGGGTCCCTTCGCTGCAGCGTCGTCAATTATCGGGCCGAAGATTCCGATCCACACGCCCAACATCAGGACCAGCAGCAGAATTGCTGGGAACAGCGGATCGCGCATTGGCTTATTGGACATTCATTGGACGCGATCTGCCATGTTTGCAGTAAGTTATTGATTTAATTGGCGCGCCCTACGGGAATCGAACCCGTGTTTCCGCCGTGAAAGGGCGGCGTCCTGGACCGCTAGACGAAGGGCGCGAAAGGGTGCCGGAGCGGCGCGACATATAAAGACAATTGGCGAAACCGGCAAGCAAGCAGGGCGCGGCCCGCCGGGCCGCCGGCTCACCACTTGCCGCTGTTCGGCATCGACACCCATGGCTCCTTGGGCGGCAGGGCATTGCCCTTCTGCAGGAGTTCGACGGAGTGGCGGTCGGGGGAACGGACGAACGCCATGGTGCCGTCGCGCGGCGGCCGGTTGATGGTGACGCCGGCCTTCATCAGCCGCTCGCACAGCGCATAGATGTCGTCGACCTCGTAGGCGAGGTGGCCGAAGTAGCGCGCCTCGCCGTAATCCTCGGTGTCCCAGTTGTAGGTGAGTTCGACCAGCGGCGCGTCGCGCCCGCCGCGCTTGCTTTCGGCGACCAGCGGCTCGTCGGCCGGGGCGGCGAGGAAGACCAGGGTGTAGCGGTTCTTCTCGTCCACGCGCCGGCGCACCTCGGTCAGGCCGAGCTTGTTGCAGTAGAAATCGAGCGCATCGTCGAGATTGCGGACGCGCAGCATGGTGTGCAGATATCTCATGGGACAACCTCGGAGTTTTTTGCCGTTCGGTCGGACCGCGGAAGCCCGGACGCACCGAACGCGCCAACCTTACCCGTCGCATGTTCTTCGGCAAGCCGGTACAAACGGGCAGATGCCTGCCGCCAAGGCTCGGGACACGCCCATGATCGCCCCTGATCTTGAGACCGCCATCGATCGTTTGCGCGATCTCGTCGCGACCTCCAACGTGATCGTGCCGTTCACCGGTGCCGGCATCTCCACCGAATGCGGAATACCCGACTTTCGCTCGCCTGGCGGCATCTGGACCCGCATGGCGCCGATCCCGTTCGACGAATTTCTCGCCACCCAGGCGGCGCGCGACGAATCCTGGCGTCGGCGCTTTGCCATGCAGGAGCATTTTGGCGCCGCCAAGCCGGGGCGGGGGCATCGCGCGCTGGCGAGCCTGTTCCGCCGCGGCAAATCGCCCGGCGTCGTCACCCAGAACATCGACAATCTGCACCAGGCGTCCGGCATCCCCCAGCAATGTGTAGTCGAGCTGCATGGCAATACTACGTATGCGATGTGCCTCGACTGCGCCAAACGCTACGAGCTCGACTGGGTGCGCGGGGAATTCGACAAGTCCGGGCGGGCGCCCGACTGTCCAGACTGTCTCGGCTACATCAAGACCGCGACCGTCTCGTTCGGGCAGTCGATGCCGCCGCACGAGATGCAGCGGGCGGAAGAAATGACTCTCGCCTGCGACCTTTTCCTTGCCATCGGGTCGTCGCTGGTGGTGTGGCCGGCGGCCGGATTTCCCCTGATGGCCAAGCGGAACGGCGCGCGGCTCGCCATCATCAACCGGGATCCGACCGAATTCGACGACATCGCCGACCTGGTGGTGCGACACGACATTGGAACCGTGCTCGAACCGTTCATTGAGGGGTAAAAAGTCTGCACCTGACCGTCAGGGACGAGGCAGAAAGGCACACGACGGGGCGGTGAATCTATGCAACACCGCTGTGAATAAAGTCGGAGTCAGGCGATCGCACGCATTTTGTTGTTGGACATCCCGCGCGCAATGTTATGTTCGCGGGTGAGAGATTCGCGCAAGCGTCCTTAAGAGGCGCTCAGAGAGGCGGCGGCGTACGGCGTCATGGCGTCGGACGAATTGGGGCCAAAGAGTCCAGCAGGCTTCCCGTTGGGGCACGAGGCCGTCGGTGAGATCACCGACGAGACCGCGGCGAGTGTCATTGAGCTCTCCGGGGTCATCAAATGGTTTGATGTCTCCAAGGGCTACGGGTTCATTGTTCCCGACAACGGGTTGCCGGACATCCTCTTGCATGTCACGTGTCTGCGCCGTGATGGCTTCCAGACAGCTTATGAAGGCGCACGCGTGGTCTGCGAGGTGCTGCAGCGGCCGCGCGGCCTGCAAGCTTTTCGCATCCTGTCGATGGACGAGTCTACGGCGGTCCATCCCACGCAGATGCCGCCGGCGCGCACCCATGTCACGGTGGCGCCCACCAGCGGGCTGGAGCGGGCGCAGGTCAAATGGTTCAACCGCCTGCGCGGATTCGGCTTTCTCACGCGCGGGGAGGGGACGCCGGACATCTTCGTCCATATGGAGACGTTGCGCCGCTACGGGCTGACCGAGCTGCGCCCCGGCCAGACCGTGCTGGTGCGCTACGGCCCGGGCCCCAAGGGACTGATGGCTGCCGAGGTGCGGCCGGAAGGCATGGGCGGACCGGCCGCGTCACATTAATAAATACTTATCCACAGGCCGCCCCGACGCGATCCGCGCCCCCGCAAGCCAGCTGCGCTCGGGGCGCACGACCATCGATCGAGCACGCCTGAACTTGCCTTGGCCGGCTGCGCACGAAGCATGGCTTCCCCCTCTGTCCTGCCGCCTGCGTCCTCCGCTATGATGGCGCGAGCCTTGGAAACCAGCATGCAGCCCCATCCCGTCTTGCGCGCCGCGCGCGCCGTCGTTGTCCTCATCCTGTTGGCGTTTCGGCCGGCCCTGGCGGCCGAGCAACAGACGCTCGAGATCGTGACGCGGTCCGGCGTCTACACCTTCTCGGTCGAGCTGGCGGTGACCGACGAGGAGCGCTCGAAGGGCCTAATGTTCCGCCGCGAGCTAGCGGAAGGGCGCGGCATGCTGTTCGACTTCAAGCAGGACGTCAACGCCACCATGTGGATGAAGAACACCTACATCCCGCTCGACATGATCTTCATCCGCGCCGACGGCCGCATCCAGCGCATCGCCGAGAACACCGAGCCGCAGTCGGAGCGCATCATCGCGGCGGGTGCGCCGGTGCGCGCCGTGCTGGAAGTAGCCGGCGGCACCGCCAAGAAGCTCGGCATCAAGGCCGGCGACCGGGTCGCGCATCCGCTGTTTCGCGGCCGTTGACTCACTCGGTTGTCCCGCGAAGGCGGGAGCCATGGCCACGGCGGGCGCGCTTGTCCTCGGCTTCGTTTTCATGGGTTCCCGCCGTCGCGGGGAACGAAAGCGCGGCGTGAAAGGCGAAAGCCTTGTGCGGCCGTGCCACCAGCGCTAAATGACGGCGTCTGACGGGGCATAGCGCAGCCTGGTAGCGCGGGAGTTTTGGGTACTCCAGGTCGCCGGTTCAAATCCGGCTGCCCCGACCAGCGAATGCAACGCAGGGGGCGCCATGCTGGCCCGCATCTACAAGCCGGCGAAGACCGCCATGCAATCCGGCACCGCGCGCACCAAGGAGTGGGTGCTCGACTACGAGCCGGAGGAGCCGCGCGTGGTCGAGCCGCTCATGGGCTGGACCAGCTCAGGCGACATGAAGCAGCAGCTGCGGCTGTTCTTCGACACCAAGGAGGAGGCGGTGGCCTATTGCGAGCGCCACGGCATTCCGTACCAGGTGTTCGAGGCCAAGGAGCCGGCGCGCCGCACCATCGCCTATGCGGACAATTTCGCGTTCACCCGCCGCGGGTTGTGGACGCACTAGATCGAGATGACTTTTCTTCGAATCGTCATCTCGATCTAACCTATGCTTGGAGCATGATCTTTTCCGAAAACCGGTACCCACTTTTCGGGATCATGCTCT
>Ga0209466_1000101_pt1 | contig 18721 bp, 16 predicted proteins | sample PanSoiPlo30MoBio_FD_188323 | JGI IMG/M metagenome (GOLD analysis project Ga0209466, IMG submission 188323) | Tropical forest soil microbial communities from Panama analyzed to predict greenhouse gas emissions - Panama Soil Plot 30 MoBio (SPAdes)... | ecosystem: Environmental > Terrestrial > Soil...
TCACCGGCGAGCGCCCGGAGCCGGCGTTCCTGATCGCCAAGCCGTTCCAGCCGGCGACCGTTTCGGCGATCATCAGCCAAGCCCTGTTCTTCGAGCGCAAGGCCAAGCGGCGCGCCGCCTGACGCGGGGCGAATAGCGAAACAGACGCGGACCGACTAGCGAAACAGCAAGTGGCGAATGGAAGAGGCATGGCCGCTTCTTCGCCATTCGCTATTCACCACCCGCCGTTCGGCGTTAGTCGCTGATCCGCCGGTTGAGTGTGCCGATCAGAAACCCGATGCCGGCCGCGACCGCGATCACCAGCAACGGCCGGTGGACCATCTCGTCCTCGAGCCGGTGCCAGGCGCCCGTGCCCACCCGCGCCGCTTCGTTACCGACGTTGCGGGCATTGTGCCGCAGCGTCGTGCCGACGCGCTGCGAAAGCTCGGCCAACCGTTCCGTCAGTCCGTCGGGAACGACCGCGCTCAAACGTTCGGGCACGGCAGTGCCGGCCTCGCGCGCATTGGCGGCGACGAAGGTGGCCAGCTGCGCCAGGCCCTGCTGCAGCTCATGGACAAGTTGCCCGACGTCGCCCATGTCGAGCGACGTAGCGCGTGCCGTCCTGCGTAGACCCATGATGCTTCTCCGCATCCGCAAAGAGCAGACTAGGCATTCTCGAAGCAGATCGCCGTCACTGCACTGATTTCAGCCAGTTGTCGATTTCGCGTTCAGCCTCGTCCCTCGCGTATCCGTAGCGCTGCTGCAGACGGCCGGCGAGTTCGGTGCGCTTGCCTTTGACGATGTCCAGATCGTCGTTGGTCAGCTTGCCCCATTTCTGCTGCGCCTTGCCTTGGAATTGCTTCCAGTTGCCTTCGATGCGATCCCAGTTCATGCGATATTTCTCCCATCAGGTTGGACTTTGCGTCTTCGACGCCGCAACGTCGCGTGTTTGTGCAACGCCGCAGTACCAATCGGGTTCCCGCCCGGCCATGAAGCAAAAAAATATGGGCGTAGCCGACCGCGTCGCCGACTACGCCCAGAAACCGGCCTTGCACGAGGGGAGGGGGATGGTGGCCGGTCGCAAAGTAAACGTGCGGATCGGCGATCTGGTTCCCTCGTCGCGTCCGCGAAGCCTCCTGTGTAAACTCGTCGCACCCATCGGCATGGCGTGGCGGCCACGTTTGTCGCCGCTGGCTGGCATGCGCACCGCGACGGCAACCAGGCACCATCGGTCACTTGCCGACAACATGCTGGCGGATGAGCGGAAACGTAAAGCGCCATTCCGCGTTCTCAAGAAGGGGCAAAGAGCTTTTCAAAAAGCAGGGGGGACGTGAATGCCAAAGGAGCCTGCATCCCGATCGCGCAGGACGGCAGCCGTGAAGCGGATTTGCTCGAAACATCCGCCGCGCGGCGTACACGCATCGTTTGAGAGCCACGATGGCCGAGCACAGGCGCCGGTCCGCTGCCGGTCTTCCGCGGACAAGGGTCGCCAGACATGAGACCGAGAAAGGGCGGGGCCATGTTGCGCCCCGCGCCGGCGAGGCACGTCCCGACTTGACGCTGATCGAAAGCCAGTTCGAGAGCGCGTTGCGGGCGTCCCGCGTCTACGTGTTTTCGCAGGACAAGAAGCTGCAACGCACCCAGGTGTACAGTCCGCGCGACGCCCAGGCGCTGCCTGCCCCCGACAGCGAGGAGATCCTCGCCGCCAAGCGCCGCGTCCTCGCGACCGGGCAGCCTGAGGACATGGAAGCCTTCTATGCGATGCCGGAAGGCCCGGTTCTGTTCTCAGTGCACATCGATCCGACCTTCGGCCCTGACAACCAGATCGACGGCATCATGTGCGCGGCGATCGACGTCACCCGCATCCGCGCGCTGGAAAGCGAGCAGCAGCGCTTGACGGCGGAGCTGGGCGCCGCGCTGCAGCGCTATGAAACCGCGCTGCGCGGATCCAACGTCACGGTGTTCACGCAGGACCGCGCCCTGCGCTACACCTCGATCAGCAACGCGATGTTCGGGCGCGACGTCAAGGGCATCGTCGGCCGCACCGACGACGAAATCCTGCCCGCCGACAACCGGCTGGCCATCACGGCATTGAAGCTGGCGGCGCTGGAAACCGGCCTGCCCAAGGACGGCGAGGTTCGCATCAACGATGGCGCGAGCATCCGCTGGTACGACCTCCACATCGAGCCGCTGCGCGACATCTCCGGGGATATCGTCGGGCTGACCTGCGCGGCCGTCGACATCACCGGACGCAAGGAAGGAGAAGCGCATCTGCGGCTGCTGATGCGCGAGCTCACGCATCGCTCGAAAAACCTGCTCGCCGTGATCCAGGCCATGGCGCGGCAGACCGCGCGGCACGTCGGTTCGATCGACAGCTTTCTCGATCAGTTCAGCGCCCGGCTGCAGGCGCTGGCCCGCTCGCATGACCTGCTGGTGCAGGAGGAATGGCATGGCGTCTCGCTGGCGGAGCTGGTTCGCTCCCAGCTCGCCCCCTATCTGGACCGCAGCGGCTCCCAGATCGCGGTGGACGGGCCAGCCGTCACGCTGCGGCCGGAGGCGGCGCAGAGCCTGGGCCTGGCGCTGCACGAGCTGGCCGTCAACGCCGTGCGATACGGCGCCTTGTCTACCCCGTCGGGGAGGATCTCCATCGCCTGGACCTGGGAGCCGCAGCGCGATCCGCCGGCGGTCGAGATCCTGTGGACGGAGATCGGCGGGCCCCAGGTCGTCACCCCGGTGCAACGCGGCTTCGGCAGCCTGGTGGTCGAGCGCAACCTGGCGCGGGCGCTGGAGGCCGGCGTCGAATTGACGTTCGACGCCGAGGGCGTGCGCTGCCGGATCGCCATTCCGTTGGGTCAGCTGTCGCGACCCCTGCAAGACGAGGCGTGACGGGAACTTTCGCCCGTAGCCGGCGTTGGCCTTCCCAGAAATCGTCTCCCGTGGCCAGAGCGTCGAGCCAGCACGAAGCCGAATCCTGATCAGAGATTGTGCAAGTGGTCCGCGGCCTGCCGCGACGCTTGAGGCATCGGCATTCGGGGACGAAGCGATGGAGATCGATCATGTACCCCCTCGCTGCGATTTCCAGCGGGCTCCTGGCGACGGTCGGCGTGGTAAGCCTCGCCGTTTCCGGCCCTGCATCATTGGGCGCGGTGTCCTCCAGACTGACGTCGACGGCCGCCGATACGGCCGGGCAGGTTGATCGTTCGCACAAGGGTGACCGGCTGGCCATCAACACGTCTGCGGACGGGCAGGACCAGCCGAAGGTCACGACCGTGGAAGTGGTCGGCGTTCGCGACACCGCCATCGTCTACCGCGACCGCGACGGCCGCGTCCTGTTCCGCACCGACCCGGTGGCCAACGTGACCATCGTGTCGAAGGGCGTGGTCTTGCCCGAGGTCACGGTACGCGAGCACAGCGACGCGGTCCCGACCAAGGTGCCGGTGAAGACGCTGCAGGAAGGCGACAAGAGCCGGAAGCTCGACGGATGCGACCCGCTGGTCAGCCCGCTCGCCGGATCGTCGCTCTCCCAGGTCTCGGGGCGCTGCATTGCTGGCATCCCGGCCGGGGCCAAGCTGGCGGCAGCCATGCCGCCGGCTCCGTCCATGCCGAACCCGGCCGCGCGGTAATATGTGACAGCCGGGCCGCGGAGTTCGACCTGGACTTTACTGCCCGCCTCTGCCCAGCAGGGGCGGGTCAATTTTGCCCTCAGGGCGGGCAGCGAATGGCGGGGCAGTGAAATCAGCCCCGCTGGAGCAGCGGCCGCAATGCCCGAACATCGCTTGCGCTTTCGATCGCGAATACGGCCTCGATGAGGCGTTCCGAGGTCTCGCGGCCGAGAACCGGCGCCATGAGATCGCGCGCCTTGTCGACCACCTCGGCGCGCGACATCGGATTGCGCGGCGTTCCGCGCACCGCCGCGATGCGCTCCGCCTCGCGGCTGCCGTCGGCGAGCTCGATCTCGACGATGGCAACGCGGACCGGCAGGAGCTTGGCAAGATCGTTGTCGGGCAAGAGATTTACTTTGGCGCGCTGGCGCAGGACGGCCGGGTCCTGCATGCGCGGCTTGTCATGCGCGGCGTGAAACGACACCGTCTTGTCGAGCAGCATCACGGCCAGCATGTGCTGCAGGCAGACGTCGGGCATGTCGCGGTTGTCCACCACGGCGGCCACGGTCGGAGCGAGCCGCACAGTGATGCGCCGGACCTCGTCGGCCGCGAATGCCCGCCTGCCGCGGATCGCCTCGACGGCATCGAGCGGCCCCTGAATCGGCGAGCCGACCGTCCATTTCTTGATGTCGGTCTCGGTGATTGCATAGCGCTCGCCGAGCTTCTCGATGAGCCGCCCCGGTTCGGCTTTCGGCGCGTAGGCCTGGAAGAAGTTGTCCGCGCCCGTGAAGATGTCGTCGATCCCGTTCCACCCCGATCGCACCAGCAGGGCGGAGGCGACGCCGTTGCGCGCCGGCATGCCGGCGAACACGAACGCCTTCTCGATGTGATCGGTGTCGCGCCGCCAGGCGACGATGCCGGAAGATTGCTGCGCCGTGTAGTCGAGCGCCCAGCGCATCTGGCGGTCGTCGAGGCCGGCCGCGCAACAGGCGGCGGCCGCGGCGCAAAACGTGCCGGCGATGCTGTGTGTCGCCAGGCTGCTTTCGGAGCCGAAGGCGAAGCCGCCCATGGCCATGATCACGCGCGTGCCGACGTCGTAGCCGAGCGTCACGGCGCGCAGAAAATGCCCGCCGCCGATGCCGAACTCCTCGGCCGCCGCCAGTGCCGCCGGCACGGTTGCGCAACCCGGATGCGAGCGCGAGGCGTTGTGCGAGTCGTCGGTCTCGTCGGCATGCGCCATCATGCCGTTGGCGAGCGCAGCGTCGCCCGGCGCGGCGGTGAGCACCGCGCCGGCGATCGTCGCCGCACCTTTCCCCGCGTGCCGGCCGATGTAATTCAGCGCCGCCTTGCCCGCCGGCAGCTCGGACCCGGAAACCATCGACGCCAACGTGTCGACGAGATGGCGCTTGGCATGCTCCGCGACGTCGGCTGGAAGCGGGCGAGTTGCGGCGGCGGCCATGTAGGCGCTGAGCGCCGTCATTTCCGGTCCGGGACCGGACGGCTGGGCGTGGGCGCGCGTCCGCGACAGGGCAAGTCCGGCGGCGCCGGCGGCAGCCGACCCGAGAACGCTGCGTCGATTCATGTGTCGTCTCCGATTTGGTGCGGTAAGCTAGTCACGATTCACCGCCCACCCGTCCCATGAAAATCCTCACGGTCCAGCACGCTACCATCTATCGCTACAGCGAACCCGTGCAGTTCGGCCAGCATCGCATGATGTTCCGGCCGCGCGACAGTCACGACCTGCGGGTCTTGCGCAGCGAGCTGACGCTGTCGCCGCCCGCCACCGTGCGCTGGCTGCATGACGTATTCGGGAATTCGGTGGCGCTCGCCGACTTCGCCGAGGCGGCGCCGGAGCTGAAAATCGTCAGCACCTTGACGCTCGAGCGCTACGCGCTCAGTCGCCCGGTTTTTCCCGTCGAGGCCGAAGCCGCGACCTATCCGTTCGTCTATTCCACCAACGACCGCACCGATCTGGGCCGGCTGCTGGAGCAGCACTATCCCGATCCGAAAGGCGTAGTCGCCGCCTGGGCGCAGCAATTCGTGATCGAGAAGGGGGTCGACACGCTTGCGCTGCTGGCCATGATTAATGCCGCCATCAAGCGCGACTTCACCTATGCGGCGCGCGACGCCGAGGGCGTGCAGTCGCCGCTGGAGACGCTGGAGCGCGGGGCCGGCTCGTGCCGCGATTTCGCGCTTCTGCTGATCGAGGCGGTGCGCTGCCTCGGCTTCGGGGCGCGGTTCGTCAGCGGCTATCTGTACGATCCGGTCCTCGACGGCCCGGGCGAGGAGTCGATGCAGGGCGCCGGCGCCAGCCACGCCTGGGCGGAGATCTATCTGCCGGGCGCTGGCTGGGTCGAATACGATCCGACCAACGGCCTCGTCGCCGGCGAGAACCTGATCCGCATCGCCGTCACCCGCGATCCGTCGCAGGCCATCCCGGTGGAGGGCACGTTCATCGGCGATCCGGCCAGCTTCCTCGCCATGGATGTGCAGGTGACGGTCACCTCGGGCAGCAAGCCGCCGCCAGTGTGATGCCGGAAGTCGAGACGTGCCGCCGCGGCGCACATTGCGCGCGTCCCCGGCTGTGCGATGATGCGCAGGGTTGTCGCCCATGTGGGAAGCCGCATTCCTCATCGTATGCGTCGCGGGCGGCCTGGCACTGGCCATGCGTCAGGTGCCGCTGTGGGGCTGGGCGCTCGCCGCTCTGGCGGTCACGCTGGCGTGGGAGGCCGGCGTGGCGGCAGGTCATGTCGCGGCGCCGGCGTTCGATCCGCTGAGCCTGGCGGGCCTGCTGCCGGCGCTCGCGCTGGCTGCCCTGTCCATCCCGCCGCTGCGCCGCAACGTCCTGGTCGCCCCGGTCTTCCGTCTCATGCGACGCGTGCTGCCCCGGCTCACCGATGCGGCGCGCCAATCGGCCGGCGCCGGTACCGTCGGCTTCGAGGCCGAGCTGTTCGGCGGCCGGCCGGACTGGGAAAAGCTGCGTGCGGTTCCTCCCGTCTCGCTCACCGACGAGGAGCGCGCGTTCCTCGACGGGCCGGTCGAGCAACTCTGCCGCCTGATCGACGACTGGCGTATTCGGCACGACCAGGAGATTCCCCAGGAGGTGTGGCGTTTCCTCAAGGAGCAGCGATTCTTCGGGCTGCGCATCGCCCGGCAGCACGGCGGCCTGGGCTTGTCGGCGCAGGCGCTCTCGCTCGTGCTCGGCAAGGTCGCGTCGCGCTCTCCCGACGTCTTCGTCATCATCATGATTCCGAATTCGCTCGGCCTCGGCCAGCTGATCGAGACCTATGGGACCGATGAACAGAAGCGCCATCATCTGCCGCGGCTCGCCAGGGGCGAGGACATCCCGTGCTTCGCGCTCACCGGCCCGGAATCGGGATCGGACGCCGGCGCCATGCGCGACATCGGCATGGTCGCGCGCGACCGCCACAACGGTGTCGAGACGCTCGGCATCCGCGTCTCGTGGGACAAGCGCTACATCACGCTCGCTCCCGAAGCGACGTTGCTCGGGCTCGCGTTCCACCTGTTCGATCCCGACAACCTGCTCGGCAGGGGCGAGGACATCGGCGTCACGGTGGCGCTGTTGCCGGCCAAGCATCCGGGCGTCGCTATCGGGGCGCGCCATCTGTCCACCGGCACGGCATTCCCCATCGGTCCCACCGCCGGCAAGGACGTTTTCATTCCGCTCGCCTGGGTGCTCGGCGGCGAAGCCATGGTCGGCCAGGCGTGGCGCATGCTGATGGGGTGCGTAGCCGGCAGCCGCGCCATCGCGCTGCCGTCGTGCGCCGCGGCGGGCGCCAAAACGATGCTACGCGTCTCGACGGCCTATGGACGCATCCGCCGCCAGTTCCGTGTCCCGATTGCCAAGATGGAGGCCCTCGAAGAGCCGCTCGCGCGCATGGTGGAGGCGGCTTATGTGAGCGAAGCCGGCCGCGCCGTGACGGCCGCCATGGTGAGCCGCGGCGAGCAGCCGGCGGCGATCTCGGCGCTGATGAAATACCAGACGACCGAGCGTCTGCGCAGTGCCGTCAATGACGCCATGGACCTGCATGGCGGCCGCGCTGTTTGCGACGGTCCGGCCAACTACCTGCAATCCGCCTACCAGATCGTGCCGGCCGCGATCACGGTCGAGGGCGCCAATATCATCACCCGCTCGCTCGTCACCTTCACCCAGGGGGTGCTCATGGCGCATCCCTTCCTGCGGCGTGAGATGGACGCCTGCCAGGACGCGGACGCGCCGCGTGGGCTTGCCGCGTTCGAGCCGGCCTTGCTCGGCCACGTCGCGTTCGCGCTGTCGAACCTTGCCGGCGCCTTCGTTCACAACCTGACGGCCGGATGGCTGGCCAGGGTGCCGGCCCGGACGCCCGGGACGGCCTGCTGGCACCGCCAGCTCTGGCGTGCGAGCCGCAATTTCGCGTTTGTCGCCGATATGGCGATCGTGCTGCTCGGAGCCGGCGGGCTGCGACGGCGGCAGAAGCTCACCGGCCGCCTGGCTGACGCGCTGTCGGAACTCTATCTCGTGGCCTGCGTGCTCAAGCGCCATGAGGACGACGGCAGGCCGCAAGCAGATGTTCCCATCGTGGCGTTTGCGGCGCAGAACAGCTTCTACCGCTTTCAGCAGGCCCTGCGCGGGACCATCGACAACTTTCCCGTCGCGTGGGCGCGCCACCTGATGCGGGGCGTCGTCTTCCCGCTGGGCGCACGCTACCGGCCCGCGGCAGATCGGCTCGGCCACCGGATCGTCAGCCTCGTGCTGGAGCCGGGCGAAACGCGCGACCGCCTGACCCGCGACATCTACCTGTCGACGGACCCGAACGAGCCGACCGGCCTGCTCGAAGTGGCGCTCGGCAAGGCGGTCGCGTCCGAGGACGCCGCCAAAAAACTCGACGAGGCCGTGCGGCGTGGCCTGGTGCGGCGCTATCACGGGATCGACTGGATCGGCGATGCCGTCCGGCAGGGCGTGATCAGCGCCGATGAAGCCGACCTCCTGCGCGAGGTCGAGGCGCTCACGGCCCGCGTCGTCGCGGTCGATCAGTTCGACCCCGACGAGGTCAGCCCAAACTACATGACGCCAGGGCACAACGCCCGCGCGGCGCAAGGCGCCGCCAGGTGAAGTCTCCTCAGCTTGGCTTGGGCCGCTGAACCGGCGGCACCAGCCGATCGATCAATGCAATCAGGTCGGCCTGGCGGGAGACTCCGGTCTTGGAGAAGATGTGGTGCAGGTGCGTCTTCGCCGTCATCCACGAGATATCGAGCGCCTTGGCGACCTCGGGAAGCGTCGCGCCGCCCGCCAGACGTTCGACCACCCGCGTTTCCGCGGGCGTGAGGCCGAAGCTGGCAGCCAGCGCCGCGATGTCGGCGGGCGGCCCGCTCTCGGCGCGGGTGATGAAGACGGCGGCGGTGGCCTGTGGCACCAGCCGGGTGCGCAGATCGCCGTGCGCCAGCGGCAGTACGTGGGCGAGGGTCGGCTCCTCGCCCGGCAGCGCAATGCCGATTCCGCCCGATCCGATCTTGCCTTCGTCGGCGCGGGCCAGCGCGATCGCGTCCGCGAGGTCGTGGCCGGCCTTGGCATCGCGGATCGACAGCATGCCGTTGACGGCGGCGATGGGCTCGCGCGCCGCCAGCATCCGCCGCGCCGCCGCATTGGCGTGGAAAATGCGCCCACGGTCGCCGACGATCACGACGGCCGCCGTGAACGTGTCGAGGGTGGCGGACAGCGTCTGCGCCTCGATCTTGCGCACGTCGAGGATGTCGACGATCTTCACGGCGCGCTGGATGTGCGGCACGAGCAATCGCATGGTTGCGAGTTCGCCGGCCGTCAGGGCTCCTACGCTTTCGTGGCGGTTGGCGCCGATCACGGCGAGCCGCCGCATCTCGCGCAGGACGACGGTCTGCATCATGTCGAGAATGCCGAGCGGCTTGGTCAGGTCGCCGTAGACCTCCTGGCCGCGCGGGCCGACGGCGTCGATGTAGTGCGACAGGATCAGCGGCTCGCCGTCCGGGCAGAGCTGGCGACGAAACAGGTAGCGGTAGAAGCCGGTCAGCTCGGGGGAGTAGGCGAGATAGCGCTGCACCCACTGCGGGCTCACGCCCCAGCTGTAGGCGAACTTGTGCCGTGAGTGCTCCAGATCGATCAGCAGGATGATGCCGGACGCGCATTCGATGGCGCGACAAATCTCGGCCAAGGTATCGGGCCAGCGATCGGGCTCGATCGCGCAGTCGTAGATCCTGCCGATCAGATCCGACAATCGTTCCGGTGCAAGCATGTGTATCGCGGGCGCATGACACCGTCTTTCCCCGAGAAATCATAGCAGCGCCCGGTACGGCCGCCAGCCCTTTCATTCCCAACACTGGGCGCCACGCCGGCATGCCAGTGAGGCGAAGGCCGGACAGATCCCGCCTCTCACGCCCGACGCATGGCCGAGGCCCATGCCGGCGTCTCACGTCATCGCACGCACCGGCTTGCCGTCGAGGAAGCCGCGGATGTCCTCCACCACGCCGGCGAAATAGGCACGATAGTTCTGCACCGACACGTAGCCGAGGTGCGGGGTGAGCACGACGTTGTCGAGGCGGCGCAGCGGGTGGTCCACCGGCAGCGGCTCGGTGTCGAACACGTCGAGCCCGGCGCCCGCAATGCGGCGCTCTTTCAGCGCCGCCAGCAGCGCCGCCTCGTCGATGATCGGCCCGCGCGACGTGTTGATCAGGTAGCCGGTCGGCTTCATCAGCGACAGCTCCTTGGCGCCGAGCAGGCCGCGCGTGCGCGGGCTGAGCACCACGTGGATGCTGATGAAGTCGGCCTGCCGCAGCAGGTCCTCCTTGCCGGCGTATTGCACCCCGGCCTCCTGGCACTTCTCCGGCGTGAGGTTCTGGCTCCAGGCGATCACCTTCATGCCGAACGCCTTGGCGATCTGCGCCACCCGCGTGCCGAGCTTGCCCAGGCCGATCACGCCGAGCGTATGGCCGTCGAGGTCGAGGCCGATCGTGGTCTGCCACAGCTCGCCCGCCTTCATGCGCGCGTTCTCGTAGCCGATGCGGCGGGTGAGCTCGAGCATCAGGCCGATGGCGATGCCGGCCGTGGGATTGCCGACGCCGGGCGTGCCGCACACCGTGACCTTGCGCTCCTTGGCGGCCTCCAGGTCGAACGACGCGTTGCGCGCCCCCGTGGTGATCAGCAGCTTGAGCTTGGGCAGGGCTTCGATCACGGCGCGCGGAAACGGCGTGCGCTCGCGCATGCCGCACACGATCTCGAAATCGGCCAGCGCCTTGATCACCTTGTCCTGGCCGCCGAGCGGCTGGTTGAACACCGTGATGTCCACGTCCTTGGCCACCGGCGACCAGTCGGCCAGCTTCAAGGCGACGTTCTGATAGTCGTCGAGAATCGCGCAGCGATAAGCCATGTCTCAAATCGCCCCGTACGGGCTCCCTGTTGCGATTAAAACCGGCGTGGATTGTTGACCGGCTCGGCCGTCTCACCATAGCCTAACCAAAACGACCCGTCTCACCCTCTGCGGGTGCACCCGCAATGCGGCGAGACGGTATCCCGGGCGGCGGGACCAGAGGGAGGTCGGCCTGAACGAGAGCCTACGCGCCGTTGCGCCGGCAACGGGCGTCGCCCGCGACGTCATCGCGGTGCGGCGGCTGGCCAAGACCTATGGCGGCGGCGCCGATGCGGTCGATGCGCTGCGCGACATCGATTTCACCGTCGCCGAGGGCGAATTCATGTCGATCGTCGGGCCGTCGGGCTGCGGCAAGTCGACCCTGCTGAAAATCCTCGCCGGCCTCATGCCGGCCTCCGGCGGCGAGGCCCTCCTCAACGACGTGCCGATCACCGGCCCGCGCCGCGACATCGGCGTCGTGTTCCAGTCGCCGGTGCTGTTTCCCTGGCGAAGCGTGCTCGGCAACGTGCTGCTGCCGGTCGACGTGCAGCGGCTTGGCCGCGAGCGCATGACAGGGCGCGCCCTGGAGCTCATCAATCTCGTCGGCCTGTCCGGGTTCGAGCGCCGCTATCCGTGGGAGCTGTCGGGCGGCATGCAGCAACGGGTGGCGCTGGTGCGCGCCCTGATCCATGATCCGGCCCTGCTCTTGATGGACGAGCCGTTCGGCGCGCTCGACGCGCTCACCCGCGAGGCCATGAACGTCGAGCTGCAGCGCATCTGGCTGGAGCGGCGCAAGACCGTGCTGTTCGTCACCCATTCGACGACGGAAGCGGTGTTCCTGGCCGATCGCGTCCTGGTCATGACGCCGCGGCCCGGCCGCATCGGCGACATGCTCACGGTCGATTTTCCGCGCCCGCGCAGCCTCGACGTGATGACGGGCGAGACGTTCGGCGCCCACGTGCGGCGCATCCGCACCGCGCTCAATGCCGGCGGAGGGATCGAATGAAAGGCAATCCGACGACTTTCCTGCTGCGCCTCGGCCTGATCGCTCTCACGCTCCTGGTGTGGGAGGGGCTGGTCCGCCTGTTCGCGATCCCGGCGTTCATTCTGCCGGCGCCCACCGCCATCTTCATGGCGCTCTATCGCGGCTTTGCGTCGTCGCTCTATCTCGACCACATGTGGATCACGCTGACCGAAACTCTCATGGGCTTCGTGCTCGGCTCGGTGCTCGCCTTCGCGCTCGGCATCGCCGTGGCGCTCAGCCGGCGCGTCGAGTACTTCCTCTATCCCTTCATCATCATGTTCCAGGCCATGCCGAAGGTGGCGCTGGCGCCGCTCATTATCATCTGGTTCGGCATCGGCCTGTTGTCGAAGGTGGTCAGCGCCGCGCTGGTGGCCTTCTTCCCGCTGATGGTCAATACCATCGTCGGCCTGCGCTCGGCCGAGGAGGACCGCGTCAACCTGATGCGCTCGCTCGCCGCCACGCGTGGCCAGATCTTCTGGATGCTGCAGCTTCCCAACGCGCTGCCCTATATCTTCGCCGGGCTCGAGATCGCGATGATCTTCGCGCTCATTGGCGCCATCGTCGCCGAGTTCGTCGGCGCCCAGTCCGGTCTCGGCATGCTCATGCAGAGCATGAACTTCACCATGGACGTGGCCGGCCAGTTCTCAATCCTGCTCATCCTGTCCGCTGTCGGCCTGTTGCTCAACAGCATCGTCAATGAGGTGCGCCGTCGCGTACTGTTCTGGGACCCGTCGCAGAAGCTCGACGTCGCCAGCCCAGCCAAGAAGGGAGGAACGCCATGAGAGGAAAAATCGCGTCCGCTGCGCTCTGTGCCGTCGTTCTGGCCGCAGCCGCCCTTCCGGCCGACGCGCAGACCACGGTTCGCGTCGGCTGGTGCGCCCGCACGGTCACCTCGGCGGCGGCGCCCTACGCCGTCGCCACCAAGCTGGGCTGGTTCAGCCAGGCGGGCCTCCAGGTCCAGCTGGTGCCGCTCCCGGGCTCGACCGACTGCGTCAAGAGCGTGGCCACGCGCGACATAAGCTATTCGGTGCCGTCGATCGAGCCGCTTGCCATCATCCGGCCGCAGGGCGTCAAGGCGAAGAATTTCTACACGGCCTACCAGGGCAACATCTATGGCATCGCGGTGCCGGAAGACAGTCCGGTGAAGACCTTTGCCGACCTCAAGGGCAAGCGCATCGGCGTGATCTCGATGTCGTCGGCCGGCGTGATCATCGCGCGCGCGCTTGCCGCCATGAACGGCCTGAACCCTGATCGCGACGTTTCCATCGTGGTGGCCGGCGAGGCGGCGCAGACCGCGGCGCTGCTGCGCTCCAAGGAGGTCGACGCGCTGTCGCAGTTCGACACCCAGTACGCCCTGACGGAGAACGCGGGCGCCAAGCTGCGCATGCTCGACACCAGCGCCATCGCGCGGTTTCCCTCCAACGGATTCGTGGCGCTGGAGGAGACGCTGCAGGCGAAGCGCGCCGAGGCGGTGGCGCTCGGCCAGGCCTATGCCAAGGGCACGGTGTTCGCGATGAGCAATCCCGAGGCGGCCATCCGCATCCTGTGGGAGGTGTTTCCGCAGACCAAGGCGACCGGCAAGGACGAGGCGACGGCGCTGCGCGACGACATCAAGACGCTCGAGGCGCGCGCGCGCAGCTGGCGGCTGGAATCAGGCGGCGTCACCAAGTGGGGCGAGAACTCGGAAGCCAACTACGCCGCTTACGTCGACTTCCTGATGCAGAACGGCGTGCTGAAGGAAAAGGTCGCGGTGTCCGATCTCATCACCAACGACCTGATCGCCGACATCAACAAGTTCGATTCCAACGAGGTCGCGACACTGGCAAAGAACTACAAGTAAGCCTCGGTTGTCATTTAATCCCCGGCTGTCATCCGCGTCGGCGGTGCAGCTCCCTCGGCTGTCATCCCGGCCGAGCGCCTTTTGGCGCGAGAGCCCCATGTACCCCGGTGCTGATGGCGAAACGCCGAATCAAATCGGCAACACAGGGGTACTTGGGTCCCGGATCGGCTCGCGTGCGCTCGCCGTCCGGGATGACAGCGGAGGTCGCTGCGCTCGGCCGGGATGACAGCCGCGTGGGTGTCACACAAAACGGGCCCGCACGGCCGGCCATCCATGCGCGGCGATCAGCCCTAGTCCGGAGGCCAGCAACAACAGCAGGATGAGCTTGCGGAATGCCGCATCGTCAAGCTTGCCATAGAGCCTGAAGCCGAGCCACAGGCCGGCCAGCAGCGCCGGCAGGCCGAGCACGTACAGTTTGACCGTTTCTGCCGTGACCGCACCGGTCAACGTCAGGGAAATTGCCGTCACGACAATGGCCGCCAGCATGACCGGCTGAAAGACGGCGCGCTGCACGTCCTTGCTCCAACCGCGCAGCTGGCACCAGATCGTGATGATGAATCCCGAGAACCCGGTGATCCCGCATAGAAGCCCGTTCAGGAATCCGACGCCGCCGTCAGCTGCAGGTCCGCCCGGCACCGGCTTCAATGCCGGCTGGGCCAGGCCGTAGAGGCCGTAGATGACCAGGAGCAGGCCGACGCCGCTGCGCAGATAGGCCGGATCGATATAGGTGAGCAGCAGCGTCCCGATGGGGATGCCGATCGTGCCGCCGATGATGAACGGCGCCACATTCTTCCAGCTCAACGAGTGCCGCAACTTCCACACGCCATAGCCCTGCGTGCACAGGCCGTAGAAGATGACCAGCGTCGTCGTCTGGACCGGCGTGATCACGTGCAGCCAGATGCCGGACACGACGAAGCCCATGGCAAAGCCGGCGACGCCGGATGCGAAACCGCCGATGAACGCCGCCAGCAGAAAGACTCCAAGAACGATACCATCCATGACTCGTTCCTCGCGATCGAGGCGAGCAGCGCTTGGATGGCGATGTCCATCTGGAGGGGAGGCCGCAATGTCCCCTGTTCGGCAATATCGGAGCGTTCAAAAAATCAGGGCCCAGCAGACATGTCTCCCTCCCGCGAAGGAGACGGTGCTTGGGCCCACGAAACCACAACGAGCCTGGACGAACGGGGCGACCGTCGGAGGCCCCGCGTCAGTCAAGTAACTCAATTGGCCCCGGCGTGCAAACGTAGCCCGCATGAGCGCAGCGACATGCGGGGGGCCGCTCCCGGATGTCGCTTCGCTCATCCGGGCTACAGGCCTCAGGCTTTGCGGATGCGGAACACGAACAGCGCGCTCTCGCTAGCGCTGTGCTCCAGCACGTCGCCGGTCTCGCGCACCAGGTTGGGGATGTCGATCATGGCGAGCGGATCGGTGCATTCGAGCACGAGCGCATCGCCCGCCGCCAGCCGCGACAGCGCCTTGCGCGCCTTGAGGGCGGGCAGGGGGCACTTCAGCCCGCGCAGATCGAGGACGGTCTCGGCCATGTGTCCGACACCTGACGGTCCCGGCGGCCTGCGTCAAGGGTTTGCGGCCGCGTCGGCTTGACCGCGGCCCGGCTGGTTCGGCACACAGGGCCGATGCCGCCCGAGACAATCCAGCGACTGTTGCGCCTCGCGCCGCTTGCGGAAATTCAGGCGCGCATCGCCGCTGTCGCCCCGCCGGTGCCGGCGCGCGAGATCGACCTTGCTGACGCCTGCGGCCGCGTGCTCGCGGCCGACGTGGCGGTGGCCGCGCCGCTGCCGCCCCAGGCCCTCGCCTTGCGCGACGGTTTTGCCGTCGCGTCGCACAGCGTGACCGATGCCGGGCCCTACGCGCCGGTCCCGGTGGCTCCGGTCTGGGTCGAAACCGGCGCGCCGCTGCCGCCCGCCGCCGATGCGGTGCTCGCGCCCGACGCCGTGACGGTGACGGACGGCCGCGCCGAAGCCGTTGCAGCTGCCGGCGCTGGCGACGGCGTGCTTCCCGCCGGGGCCGATGCCGACGCGACGCCGCTGCGCCGCGCCGGCGACGCGCTGCGCGCCAGCGATGTCGCGGCATTGCGCGCCGCCGGGCTGCGCCGCGCCGCGGTGCGCGAGCCGCGCCTGCGCGTCGCCTGGACCCATGCCGACATCGCTCCGGAGCACGATGCCGTCGCGGCGCTGATCGCCCGCGACATTTCCTGCCAGGGCGGGCAGGCGACAGTGGACTGGACGCCGGGCGAGGCGAAACTGTCCGACCTGCTGGCGCGCGACGACGACGATGCCGTGATCGCCATCGGCGGCACTGGCGCCGGCGGGCGCGATCGATCGGTGCACGTCCTGTCCCGCGTCGGCCGTCTCGACCTGCATGGCATGGGCATCCGCCCCGGCGAAACGGCCGCCCTGGGCACGGTGCGGTCACGGCCGGTTCTGGTGCTGCCGGGCCGCCTCGACGCCGCGCTGGCGGCGTGGCTGATCGTCGGCCGTCATCTGCTGGCGCGGCTCACCGGCCGTGCCGGGAGCGACCCGGCACCGAAGGTGGCGCTGACCCGCAAGGTCGTGTCGGTGATCGGCCTGGCCGAGGTTTTTCCGGTCGGCTGGCGCGACGACGGTGTCGAGCCGCTGGCCGCCGGGTACTTTCCGCTGCAGGCGCTTACCCGCGCGGCCGGATGGATTTTCGTTCCGCCCGAGAGCGAAGGTTTTGCGGCGGGCACGACAGTCGAGCTGCGGCCATTGCCATGAACGACACGCCAACCCAGCAACGCAGCGACGATCTGCTCGACGCCGTGCGGCGGGCCGCGCGGCAGGAGCAGTTTTTGGAAGTCGTCAGCGCCGAGGAGGCGCTGGCGCGCTTCACCCGCCATCTCGACCTCGCGCCGCTCGCCGGCGAAACCGTGCCGCTCGACGCCGCGCTCGGCCGCGTGCTGGCGGCCGACGTGGTTGCGCCCACCGATGTGCCGCCGTTCGATCGCGCCGGGGTCGATGGCTTTGCCGTCGCGGCCGATGATACGGCCGGCGCGACCGATGCGGTGCCGCGGCGCCTGCGCCTCAATGCCGAGGTGCTGGTATGCGGCCGCGCGCCGGCCGAGACTGTCGCGCACGGCACAGCGACGACGATCGCCACCGGCGGCGTCGTGCCGCGCGGTGCCGACGCGGTCGTGATGATCGAGCACACCGAGCTGGTCGAGACCGCGCAGGGGCCCGCCATCGATGTCCGCCGCGCCGTGACGCCGGGGCAGTTCGTATCCTACGCCGGATCCGACATCGCCCGCGGCGAAACTCTTCTGCGCCGAGGCACCGCCATCGGCTCGCGCGAGATCGGCATGCTGGCGGCCTGCGGTCTCGCCAGTGTCGAAGTCGTGCGGCGGCCGCAGGTCGCCATCCTGTCCACCGGCGACGAGCTGGTGCAGCCCGGGGAAAGTCTCCCGCCGGGCGGCGTCTATGACAGCAACGGCGCGATCCTGGCGGCCGCGGTGAGCGAAGCCGGCGGCGTGCCGGTGCGGCTTGGTGCGGTCGGCGACGATGACGCCGCCCTCGAGGCAGCGATCCGCCGCGCCCTTGCCGCCTGCGACATGGTGATCCTGAGCGGCGGCACCTCCAAGGGCGCCGGCGATCTCTCGCACCGGATCGTGTCGCGGCTGGGCGCTCCCGGCATCGTGGTGCATGGCGTGGCGCTGAAGCCCGGCAAGCCGCTGTGCCTCGCGGCGATCGGCGACAAGCCGATCGCGGTGCTGCCTGGCTTCCCCACCTCCGCGATCTTCACCTTCCACGCCTTCGTCGCGCCGGTGATCCGCGCCCGCGCCGGCGTCAAACACGAAGGCGCCAAGACGGTTGCGGCGACGCTGCCGGTGCGGCTGGCCTCCGAGCTCGGGCGCAAGGAATTCGTCCTCGTGGCCCTGGTCGAAGGCGACGACGGGCTGGTGGCGTTTCCGTCCGCCAAGGGCTCGGGCGCCGTGACGAGCTTTTCGCAGTCCGACGGCTTCATCGAGGTCGACGCGCTGACGACCTCGGTCGACGGCGGAACGCCGGCGACCGTGACGCTGATCGGCCAGGCGGCGCGCGTGCCCGACCTGGTGGTCACCGGCAGCCATGACATCGCGCTCGATATCGTGCTCGGAGCGCTGGCGGAAAAATGGTCGGCGCGCACCATCGCCATCGGCAGCCTCGGCGGTGTGGCGGCCGCCCGGCGCGGCGAGTGCGACATCGCGCCCGTTCACCTGCTCGATCCCGACAGCGACACCTACAACACCCACCTGGTCGCGCCCGGCCTCGCCCTCGTGCGCGGCTGGCAGCGCATGCAGGGGTTCGTGTTCCGGCTGGGCGACCCGCGCTTCGACGGGCGCAGCGCGCCCGACGCGATGGCCGCCGCGCTCGCCGATCCCGCCTGCATCATGGTGAACCGCAACAGCGGCGCGGGAACCCGCATCCTCATCGACAAGCTGCTCGGCGGCGCGCGGCCGCCCGGCTACGGGAACCAGCCGCGCTCGCACAACGCCGTCGCCGCCGCGGTGGCGCAAGGCCGCGCCGACTGGGGCGTGGCGATCGAGCCGGTGGCGCGGCTCTACGGGCTGGGCTTCCTGCCGCTCACGCCGGAGTCGTACGATTTCCTTCTCGTCGAGAAACGGCGGGCGCGCGAACCCGTGCAAGCCTTTTTGGCGGCATTGCGCGACGCGGACGTGCGCGCGCGCATCCGCGCGCTCGGCATGCAGCCACACGAGGAGTGATGCGTAGGAACCGAACAGACATGACTGACTGGCGCGGACGTGCAACGTGCTCCACCTCTCCCCGCGTGCGGGGAGAGGTCGACTTGCGAGCGGAGCTCTTGCGTAGCGAAGCAAGTCGGGTGAGGGGGCGCTTCCACAAGCTCAGACTCGCTGAAACGCCCCCCC
>Ga0209466_1000102_pt1 | contig 18646 bp, 19 predicted proteins | sample PanSoiPlo30MoBio_FD_188323 | JGI IMG/M metagenome (GOLD analysis project Ga0209466, IMG submission 188323) | Tropical forest soil microbial communities from Panama analyzed to predict greenhouse gas emissions - Panama Soil Plot 30 MoBio (SPAdes)... | ecosystem: Environmental > Terrestrial > Soil...
GCGATGCGCTTGAGCATGCGGGCGCGCTCGAGCGGCGGCACGTTGCGCCAGTCGTCGAATGCCTTCCTGGCCGCCGTGACAGCGGCCGCAATGTCGTCGGCGCCGCAGTCGGCCACCGGCCCGAGGGACTCGCCTGTGCCGGGATTGATGGTGTCCTGGCGGCGGCCCGATTTCGGTGCGTGCCACGTTCCGCCGTAGTAGGCATCCCGGTGCTCGGGCAGGATCAGGGCTTGCGTCTTGACGGCTTTCAGCGGGACTGCGGGATTCATGGCTTCCCTCCCATGCAGCGACGTCTTGATGGCGTCGTGATGTTATCGCGGTCGTGCCACTTGCTCCACCTCTCCCCAGGGGAGTCGACTTGCGAAGCAAGTCGGGTGAGGGGGCGAGGGCTTTTCGAAAATCACTCGCCCCCTCACCCCAACCCTCTCCCCACCGGGGAGAGGGAGCGCGACGAGTGCGCGGCGACGTCAGTGCCCCGTTGCGGCCTGAATCTGAATGAGCTCGGCCTGCTGCTGCTTGGTCAGCGGCGACGGGATGAACTTCAGCGTCACCGCCTCTTCCATCAGCGAATCCAGGCCTTTGATCTCGTCGGGCCAGACCAGCGCCTTGGGGAAGAAGTCGTCGCGCACCTTCTTGGCCAGCGGCTCGGGCACGCCGACGAACGCCGCATAGTCTTTGATCACCTGCGGATTGCTGCTGTACATGTATTCGACCGTCTCGCGGTAGGCATCCATGAACCGCTTGATGGCGTCCTTCTTCTTGTCCAGGGCCTCGGCATTGGCGACGATCACGCGGATGGTCTGCCCGCGCACCAGGGCGGCGTCGGTGGCCTTGGCGACGATGCGGATCTTGCCTTCATCGATCTCCTTGAGGCCGAACGGCGGCGAGGCCCAGCCGACGTCCACCTGATCGGTCATCACGGCCGTCAAGGTGGTCGACGGGTTGCCGGTCGGGGTCGGCTTGGCCGTGAGCTTGAACTCGTTGATGAAGGCGCGAACGATCGAGTGCGTCGACGAGCCGTTGGTCGAATAGGCCAGCGTCTTGCCGTCGGTGTCCTTCAACGTCTTGATCGGCGAACTCGTCTTCGCATACCAGTAGTCGGCGGCGCCGGTCGCCTGCGCGCCGATGATGCGCACCGGCGCCCCCTTGGCATAGGCCGCCATGGCGCCGAGCGTGCCGACCGCGAGACCGAGATCGACGCTGCCCGAGACCACCGGCTGGAGGGTCTCGCCGCTGCCCGACGTATAGATCATCTCCAGCTCGAGCTTGTGCTTCTTGAAGATGCCGGCCTTGGTGCCGAGCTCGGCGATGGCGGTGTCCCAGTTGCCGCGCTGGCCGATGGTGAGCTTGAGCTGATCGTCGGCCGAGGCTGCGACCGGCGCCAGCAAGGTTGCGGCGGCCAGGAAGCAGCCGAAAAGACCCGCACGTTTCATGTTCTTGTCCTCCATTGCAAAAGATTCACCGCGTCTTGATGGCTTCGAGATTGCCCAGCCGGCTCACCACGGCGTTCGCCCCGATCGCCAGCACGAACACGACGATCAGCAGCGAATACATGCGCGGCATGTTGAAGGTCGAGTAGCTGTTGATGATGAGGAAGCCGACGCCGCGGTTCGACAGCTTGGTTTCCGCCAGCAGCGTGCCGATGATGGCGACGCCCAGGCCCAGCCGTACGCCGTTGATGATCGGCGCCCGCATGGCCGGCAGATAGACCTTGGTCACCATCTGCCAGGTATTGGCGCGAAAGCTTCGTCCCACGCGGATCAGGACCTGGTCGATCTGGCGCATGCCGGCCGCCACGCTGAGCGCGATGGGGAAGAAGCACGAGATCGTGCCCATGGCGACCTTGGAGCCGGATCCCACGCCGAACCACATGATCATTACGGGAAAGAAGATGATCTTGGGCGTCGGGCCGAGATAGTAGAGGAAATGCTCGAAGGCCTGCGACAGGAAGCGGTTGGCGCCGAGCGCGATGCCGACCGCGAGGCCGGCAAGGCCGCCGATCAGGAGTGCCGTGCCGACCTCGCCGGCGGTGACTCCGAGGTGCCAGTAGAAGTCAGGCTCGAACAGGAGATTCCACAGCGCCCGCACGATCACCACGAGCGAGGGGACGACGTCGCGGAACAGCAGGCCGGATGCCGCAGTGGCCTCCCACACGACCAGGATCGTCAGCACGATGGCGATGCGCAGCAGCGTCACCCGGCTCAAGCCGGGCAGGGCGGCGGGGGCCTGCGTCAGTTGACCGGTCTGAGCCATCGTTCGACCCGTTCGGTGAACATGAAGAACAGCACGCTGACCAGGACCACGAAGCAGATCGCTGCGTAGGTGCCGGCCAGGTCGTAGCGTTCGGCCAGCTCGTTGATGAGCTGGCCGAGCCCGCCGAAATTGATGAGGAACTCCACCCCCACGATGTTGATGAGGGCGAAGATCATGCCGAGCTTGATGCCGACGAAGATCGACGGCAGCGCCGCCGGGAAGAGAATCTTCCAATAGAGCTGCCACGGCGTGAGCTTGAAGCTCCTGCCGACGTCGATCAGCACGCGGCGGGTGCCGGCCAGCCCCTCGACGGTCTTGAGGATGACCGGCGCCAGCCCGGCGACGAAACCCATCATGATGATGGTGTTGGCGCTGCGGCCGAAGATCACCAGGAACAGCGGATACATCAGCACGGTCGGCGCCGAGGCGAACGCCGCCACCCAGGTTTCGGTGGCCAGCCGCAGGGTCTTGATCCGGTGCAGCAGCACGCCGATGCCGACGCCGAACACGGTGAGCAGCATCGTGGCCCAGAACGCTTCGCGCAGGGTCAGCCAGAACCGCTCCGGGATGCCCTCCTCGACGATGACGCGCTCGAAACTCAAAGCGATCTGCGAGGGGAGGGGCACGATGAAGCGATTGATCGCGCCCAGGCGGATCAACACCTCGATCAGCGCGATGGCGGCGACCAGCGCCAGAACACCGACCAGGGTCGGGAAGGCGCGCGTCCTGGTGATCGCAGCCGCCGTCATCAGTCCTTGTCCCCGCTGTGCAGCTTGCGCGCCTCGTCGTCGATCAGGCCGCGGCTCGCCTCTTCGCGCAGGTCGTTCCAGATCTGGGCGACGTAGCGTCCGAACGCCTCGCTGGAGACGATCTCCGAGGTGCGCGGCCGCGGCAGGTCGATGTCGACGATGCGCTTGGTCTTGCCCGGCCGGTAGGTCATCACCAGGATGCGGTCGGAGAGCTGCACCGCCTCGGTGATGTTGTGGGTGATGAGGAGCGTGGTCTGCTTCAGCTCCTGCTGGATTTGCAGCACCTTGTCGCCAAGCAGGAGCCGCGTCTGCTCGTCGAGCGCGGCGAACGGCTCGTCCATGAGCAGGATTTTCGGCTCCGACGCCAGTGTGCGGGCCATGGACACGCGCTGGCGCATGCCGCCCGACAGCTCGGCCGGGTAGCGGCGCTCAAAGCCGTCGAGGCCGACGAGGTGCACGAAGTGGCGCGCCTTGTCGTAGCGCTCGGCCTTGGACAGGCCGGCGATCTCGAGCGGGAAGGCGACGTTGTCGATCACGGTGCGCCACGGGAAGGTCGACTCCTCCTGGAACACCATGCCGATCGACGGATGCGGTCCGGCGACCGTTTCTCCCGCCACGGTCACGCGCCCGTCGTAGCCGTCGACCAGGCCGCCGATCACGTTGAACAGCGTCGACTTGCCGCAGCCCGACGGGCCGATCACGCCCAGGAACTCGCCGGGCGCCACCGTCAACGACACATTGTCGAGCGCTGTGAGCACCCCGTCCGGGGTCTCGAACCGCTTGGTGATGTTGGCGACAACCAGGATGGCATCCGCCGGCTGGGCCTGGGCGGAGCCGTCCTTTCCACGCTTCAACTGGGTCGCCGCCGGCATCTCTCTGGAAGGTTTTTGCACGCCTATTCGGTCTTGCGGGTCATCGCCGCCGTCATAGCGGCTGTGTAACCGGGTTTGACCCGCACGTCGACAACCGCGACGTGTCCGGCCTCGACCGCGGTCAATGCTTCCTCGAACGTGGCCTTCAGTTCGCGCATCTCGGTGAGCGGGCCAAAACCCAGCGCCCCCTGCGCCCGCGCCATGCCCGCCATGTCAACGTCGGGGTCGCTGATCCGCTGGCCGATCCAGCGATTTTCCACCGGCCGGCCGCGGATGCGGGCGACCCGCTCCTGGTGCAGTTCGTCGTTGAAGAAGGAGCGGTTGTTGCAGACCACGATGAGGAGCGGAATGCGGTAGTGTGCCGCCGTCCACAGCGCGGTGACACCCATCATGAAGTCGCCGTCGCCGCAGATGCCGATCGGCAGGCGGCCGGAGCCCTTCAGCGCCAGTGCCGCCCCGACCGAGATGCCAGGGCCGCCACCGACACCGCCACCGCCGTCGCCGCCGACCTGATCAAGCGGGTGGCGGAACGCCCACCATCCGGCATCCCACGACAGCGGCAGGTGCGTGAGGGTGACTGTCCGCTCGCCCACGGCCTGGCGCAGCGCGTAGGCAACATGCTCGTTGGTGAGCGCATCATCGGCCAGCTGTTTTGCGGCGACCGGCGTGAAGGCCGGGCTGTAGCGCGGCTTGGCGTCGGCGCCGAGCGCGGCGAGCAGCGCCGGCACCACTGCATCGGGATCGGCAGCGAGGAACAGGTCGACCGGCGGCAGCGCCTGGTAGTCCATGCTCCAGCCGTTGTGGATGGTCTGGTCGAGCGAGACCTGGATGATCTTGCATCCCGTGGCGCCGCCGCGCAGCGCGCCGCCGAGGTCGACCCAGTCGAGGCTGAGCACTACGTCGGCCTCGAACGAGTCCGGGGCGACGCCGCGGGTCGCGCCGGCGTAGAGCGGATGGTCGGTGGGAAACGACGCGCCGATCTTCAGATCGGTCACCACGCGGGCGTTGATCGCCTCGGCCAGCGCGATGCGCGCGTTCCAGCCTTCGACGCTGCGCGACACGCGTCCGGCATAGATCAGCGGGCGCTTGGCGGCTTTGAGCATTTGCGCCGCCTTGGCGATAACGTCGGCGGGAGCGGCGGTGGTGATCGGCGGAATGAAGCGGGCGCTGTCGATCGGTGGCAGCGGCTCGCTCAGCCGCGATTCCTGCATTTCGGCATCGAGATTGATGTAGACGGGTCCCTTGGGCGCCGTGTTGGCGATCCAGTAGGCGCGCAGCAGCGACTCGCGGCTGGCGCCGGGGGAGGCCGGCTGATCGTCCCACTTGGTGTAGTTGCGCACGATGGCGCCCTGGTCGCGCGCCGTATGGATCCAGTCGATCCACGGCCGCCGCTTCATGGCGTCGACCGGGCCGGTGGCGCCGAGCACCACCACCGGCATGCGATCGCACCAGGCATTGAACATCGCCATGGTGGCGTGGAACAGCCCGACATTGGAGTGCACCGCCGCCGCCATGGAGACGCCCGTCACCTTGGCGTAGCCGTGCGCGATGGCGACGGCGGCCTCCTCGTGCAGGCACAGCAGCATCTGCGGCTTCTCGTTGCCGAGGTAGTTGACGATGGAGTCGTGCAGGCCGCGGTAGCTGGCGCCGGGGTTGAGCGCGATATACGGGATGTCGAGCGCGCGCAGCGTCTCCGCCGCGACGTCGCTGCCGAAGCCCGGCGCATTGGCGCCCGACGGAATGGGGCGTTCGAGCGCGCCGGTGGCCAAATCTTCCGAAGTCTTGGCGCGCGCCGCCGTGGCGCGGGCAGGATTGGTCGGTGACATCCGTGCTGTCCTTATATGATATGTACGGAATTGTGCGGCCGTTTCCGGCGGTCGGGTTACCCTGAAAGTGGTCGTGATCCAATCCGATCACAGGCCCTGGCGCAAGCGGGCGAGCACTTTCAGTCCGGCATAGCCGTCGGCCGGCGAAATGCCGGCCTTACGTTGGAAATCGCGCACCGCCACCATCGTGGCGGGACCGACCCGCCCGTCCGTGCCCTTGGTGTCGAACCCCGCGGCGGTCAGCTTCTGCTGGATCTCCTGGATCTCGGCCAGCGTGAGTGCGCGCTCGCCGCCCGGGAATTGCTGCACGAACGGGCCGGCACCCATCACCCGGTCGCCCAGGTGCACGATGGCGAGTGTATAGTTCATCGACGGATTATAGCTGCGCACGGCGTAGAAGTTCGGCCCGAGCAGGAAAGCGGGCCCGCCCGGCACCGGCACCCATGGCCGCGCGGTCGCATCGGGCTGCGGAAACGCCTGGCCGTCGGCGCGGGTCACACCCGCCGCCCGCCACGCCGCATAGGTCTTGGCGCCTCCACGCGCACCCGACGGCAGGCGCACCTCATAGCCCCAATGCTCGCCACGCCGGTATTTGCCGCGATTGACCAGGTAGCGCGCGGTGCTGGCGAGCGCATCGTCGGGACGGCCGAACGGCGAGACCCGGCCGTCGCCGTCATAGTCGAGGCCGACGTTGAGCCAGACCTCGGGCATCCACTGGGTGTGACCCATGGCGCCAGCCCACGAGCCGCGCATCTCGTCCGGATTGCTCCAGCCGCGCTGCACGATCGTGAGCGCGTTGAGCAGTTCCTTTTCCCAATAGGCCCGCCGGCGTGGCTCGCCCCAGGCGAGCGCCACCAGCGACGGGAACACCGGGCGCATGTGGTTCTTCTGCACCACCGGGTCGCCGAACCCGGACTCGACGCCCCACAGCGCCAGCATGATGGCAGGCTGCACCCCGTAGTCCCGCTCGATGCGGGCCAGCAGCGTGGCCTGCTCCTTGGCCTTCTCCTTGCCGGCCGTGATGCGCCAGTCGGACACGCGGCGATTGATGTACTGCCAGACCTCCTCGTTGAACTCGGGTTGGTTGCTGATCTGCTCGAACACCGACATGTCCGGCTTGACCGAGCCCATGACCCGGTCATAGGTGTCGCCCGAGATGCCGCGCGCCAGGGCGCGCGCGCGGAAGGTCGCCACCCATTGGCCGAACGGCGTGCGCGCCTGGGCGTCGCCGGAACCGGGCAACGCCAGGGCTGCCGCGGCGGCCGCCACCGCCGCCAAAATCTCTCGGCGCGAATGGTTTCCGGTCATGACGGATCCGAAATAATTTGCGATCATGACGCATCCGAAATTATTAACCGGCATTTAACATTCCAAGCCAAGCGCTCGTCACGGATCCGAAATCAAACTGACACCGCCGCCCCGGGTTCTCCCGCGGATTGGCCCCTGTAGCCTTCCCATCCAGCCGCGCGCAACCGGCAGGCATCGCATGCGCCGCAGCCGAACCCCCAGTCGTGCGCCTGAGTGCGGTCGCCGGCGTAACAGGAATGGGTTTTGTGGCGGATGATCTCGACCAGCGCGCCGCCGCCGAGTTCCTCGGCGAGCCGCCACGTCGCCGCCTTGTCGAGCCACATCAGCGGCGTATGGAACACGGCGCGCGATTCCATGCCGAGGTTCACGGCCGTCTGCAGCGCCTTGACGGTGTCGTCGCGGCAATCGGGATAGCCGCTGTAATCGGTCTCGCACACGCCGGCGACGATGTGCTTGATGTTGCGCTGATAGGCGACGATGGCCGCGAAGGTGAAAAATACCAGGTTGCGTCCCGGCACGAAGGTCGAGGGCAGGCCCTGGGTCTTGGCCGCCGCCGGAAGATCGGAGGTGAGTGCGCTGCGGCTCACGCGCCCGAGCACGTCCAGCGGCACCACGTGGTCGGGCCCGAGCCGCGGCGCCCAGCGCGGCATGGCATCGCGCAGCGCGGCGCGCACGGGGCCGCGCACCTCCATCTCGACCGCGTGGCGCTGGCCGTAGTGGAAGCCGACCGTTTCCACCCGCGCGTAGCGCTCCAGCGCCCAGGCGAGGCAGGTGGTGGAATCCTGCCCGCCGGAAAACAGCACGAGCGCAGCGGTGGGATCGAGATCGATCATGGCTGAGACGTTTCTCAGTAGCGGTCGCGCGCCGGTACGGAAATATCGGCACAGTTGCGGCGGCCGGACAAGGCGCAGTCCTGTCCCTTGCGCAGATGCATCATCGCGTTGGCCAGCCACAGGCCGCCGCCGATCAGCGCCACCACGAAGGCCACGACGATCAAGTTGGTGATCATCCGGTCACGATCGGATTCCTGCTCGTCGTCGGTCGCCATGCGCCATCCAGTGGCCACAAATCCGCCGCCTGGAGGCTGAAAGCAAACCGCTTGCTGCCGTGTCAAGCACTCGACACGGCAACATCCGCCGTCAGTCGCGGACGGCGGGCGATCTGGGCGGACTCACCGGGCTCGGCTCGACGATTGTCAGCGGCTGGCCACCGGTCCTTGAACGAACACGGCCTTGCAGGGCTGGCTCAGCCTGGAAAAGTTCGCCTTCATGCAGGCGGTGATGCGGTTCACATCGGGGATTTCCGGCCCGCACAATCTAAAAGCATCGCCCATGCAGGCGGCCCGCTGCTCCGGCGTGCCTTGGGCGGAGGCGGCCGAGCAGGAGAGCAACACCAGTGCGGCGATGGCATTTCCCGTCAGGACGTGGCGAAACGTACGCATGTTGTCCTTCCGTTCCAGCGACGACTGTCTGCCTTAGGGTGAACGGAGATACGGCGTGGCCGGTTCCGCGGTTTCATGGGTCGCCTGAACGCAAAGGAACCCGCCGGGCGCACCCGGGCGGGTTCCTGGCGGCCGCGTGGCCGGCGCCGCAACGGAACCGGAACCGACCGTCAGGTCGCCGGCGCGCGGACGACATCAACCCTTGAGGAAAACGGTCTTGCAGGCCGGGTCAGCTTGAGTTTGCCCGCATGCACGAGGTGATGTTCGCGACGTTCGGAATTTCCGAGCCGCAGTAGCGGAACGCATCGCCCATGCCGCAGCTCATACGGCGTTTCGAACGGCGTCATCACGACAGCGCCGCGGTTGCGCCTTGCTAATGGCCGATTTGGGGAAAATTCTCCCTGATGCAACCTTAAATGGGGGGAGGCGGCCACAACAGGGAGCGCCGCATGGGCGAGACCGCCGCGCCCGTCGCCTTGATCGTCGAAGTGGACCCCGAGCTTCGCCAGTTGGCCTCTACGCTGCTCGAGGAAAGCGCGCTCGACGTCATTGCCTGCGAGAGCGCCGAGGCGGCACTCTCGGTCATGCAGCGACGTCATGGCGTCGTTCTGGTATTTGCCGGCGTCGAGCTGCCCGGCCTGATCGACGGCGTCGATCTCGCCCGTCTGGTGGACAAGCACTGGCCCGACACGAAGGTGATCGTGACGGGCGAGCCCGGCGACCGCGTCGACCATCTGCCGCGCGATGCCGCCTACATGCCGAAGCCGTGGCGCGCGCTCGACGTGCTGATCGCGGCCGAACCGGTGCTGCCCGGATCAGGCCTCAGAGGCCAGTGATTGCTGAACGTATTACACCCGATCCCTGCCTGCGCACCGCGACTCCGGGATCCGGGACCACGTCGGTCCTGGATCCCGGCTTTGGGCGGCAAGCCGGTGTGCTGGCCGACCGGCGCCGGCAGCGTCAGTTGAAGGCCACTCCGACGCGATCGCTGAAGCGCCACACCACGCGGCAGGCGCGCGGGTCGTCGCCGCGTCCGGGGATGAGGTCGAAGCGCTCCGGGAGAGCGACGCTCGGGTCGAGCACGAGGCAGGCACCCCCGGCCGAGATGTCGTGGATCGTGCAGGCGAGAACCGAGCGATAGTTGCATAGGATCCGCGCCGGCGTGCCGGTCACCGCGCGCGAATATTGTCTGCGGTCGAGCTCGATCATTCGCCAAAAGGCCTCTGCTTCTTGGCCCGGCATATGGCAGCTAACCCCTTCACCCCGGGTAATCGCAATCGCTGCGCCCGGGTTAATTTCCGTTAGATAATTCGGGTCAATTCACGCGGAAATTCGGGTCAATTCGTCGGGATCCAGGCAAAGGTGCCGTAAGAGGTGGGTCAGAAAAACGCGAAGGTGCGGATTTCGATGCTTTCCCGTGGGCGCGCATTGGCCGGCGAGGTGGGATCGTCGAACGCCGTGTGGGCAGTCCAGCGAGCGCGGCCGTCCGTTAACGAATCGTAGACCTTGAACACGATCGCCTCGTCGCGCCGCTGCCGCGGGAACCAGAACCAGCGGTGGGCCGGGTTGTATGTGATGGCGTAGGTCTGGCCGATGCGGTTGGCGGCGCGCCGCTCCGTCACCACCATGTCCTGCGGCGACAGCGTCTGTGCGTCAGCGATGCCCAAGGGAAACGTCTCGACGGGATAGCGGATCGGCCGCCACACCTGCACGATGGCAAAGCGGCGGCGGAGCAGGGCCTCGGCCTCGTCGGGAAGGATGTCGCGCACGCGCTGGGGCGCCGACCATTCGGTATAGTCGTTGTGCACCCGGCGCACGACCTCGCGGATTTTCTGCGCCGCCCGCTGCTCGTCATCGGCCGTGCGCAGCGTATGGTCGAACACCACCACGCGCGATGCGCCGCTCTCGGCTTTCACCAGGGCTTCCATTTCCGGATAGTAGACGCGGCGCACCTCGTCCTCGTCGAAGAAGCTGGTCATCTTGGTGTCGTGGTGGACGAAGCGGAAGCCGTCGCGATCGAGCGTGAAGCGGTCGGCGAGCGGCCGGCCATTGCGGATGGTGACGCGGCGGGCATCCAGCGTGGAACTGCTGCGCGTATCGACGCCGCCCGGCACTCCCACATAGGTCACCGGCATTTCGCCGGTGTCCACCAGATAGTTGAGCGTGGCCTCGATCGTGTCGGGCATCGTGTCCTGTTCGGCGACCTGCATGGGACCTCCTGCGATGCGGCGCAGCGGCGCCGCAGCGGCGCAATGATAGGGTTTGCGGCCCGTCCAGCACAACTATGGCCCGGGAGACCGATCACAAGCGGAGATAACGCGCCCGTGACCGAGCTGCGCTTCCTGGCGCGCATCGCCAAGGAGCCGACCATGCTGGATTGTCATCATGTCACCGGCGCCCGGAACTTCGTGCTGAAGATGCGGCTGCGCAATATGCGCATGCTGGAACAGTCTCTCAATTCCGTCATCAAGTCGGTCGCCGACGTGCAGCAGACCGAAAGCCTGATCGTGCTGTCACCGCCGAAGGAGACCAGTCAGTTCGCCGTCGAGCCGCCGAGGTGGGGGCGCTGACGCCGAATCGGGCCTGTGGCAAGGGTGGCAAGCTGGTGCCGGCGGTCTTCGCCGCGTGTGTGTCAATTCTGGGGCGCGTGCTGCGAGCTCAAACGGGGATCGGCCATCGATTTCGCAGCCTGCGGCCTTGACTCGCCGGGCTTCCTGCAGGTGCTGGTGTAGGGCAGAACAGTTTTCGACTGCATCGCAATATGGGCGTGATTGCGCGCGAATTGGCCCATTTGCAACGCATTGCCACCCGATTTGGCGACGAGAGTGCGGATCCGACTCGTCGCATGTGACGGGGATGTGCGTCGTTCCACAGTCTCGGAGAGTTGCGTATGCCAAGACACTTGCGAATGATCGCGCCCGCCGCGATCGTGGCCGTGCTGGCGCCGTTCGCCGTCACGACGTTTCCGCTCGGCCCGGCCACCGCCGCCGATTGCATTGCGGCGCCGAATTCCGCGGCGCCCGAGGGCAGTCATTGGTATTACCGCACGGATCGGGAGAAACGGCGCAAGTGCTGGTACATCGCTCGCGAAGATCGCACCGTGCGCCACACGGCACGACGGAGCGTGGCGCAAGCGGAGCCGCCTGTGACAGCGCGCGCGCAGGAAGCGCCGCCGCCCGCAACCTCTCCGGCGACGACCGCGCGCGCGCAGGCAACGCCGGCCGCAAGATCGGCGGCGCCGCGCGTGGCCGACGCCACCGACGGCCCGTTGCCGCTGCAGCAAGTCGAAGCTCCGACATCGGCATGGCCGACAAGCCCGGCGGTCGCCCCGAACTCGCCCGTTCTGGCCTTCCGGTCGATCGATCCGTTGCAACCCGCCGAGACGAACGCGGCCGATGCGACGGCAACGAGCGAGCCCGCCCCGGACATGGCAACGAGCGAGCCCGCCCCGAACACGGCAACGAGCGCGCCCGCCCCGAACGAAGATGCCACGACGGGTGCGAATGCCGACGCACGCGATGACGCGCTGCCGGCGGAAGACCTTGAGGATGCCGCCGCGACCGCGATGACGTTCACGCCCATGCGCAAGCTTGTCCTTCTCCTGTGCGGGCTGGCGGTCATCGGTGCGTTCCTGTACGAGATCCGCCAGTTCCGCGAGCGGCGGCACCAGGCGCGGCTCGCTCGACTCCACCTGCAACGACGCCGCGTCAATCGGCAGGAGGGACCGCGCGAGCCGCGGGAGCGCGTAGCTGCTCCAACCGATGGCCTGCGTCCGCCGCCGCCCTGGGCAAGGCTGCGCCCAGATCCACGCAGCGACGACGAGCCGACGCTGCGCCGGATGATGCGCGGCGAGGAGCGGCCGGCGTTGAGCGACGAGCCGGCGGCATAGCGTCAACGGCGAAGCGCGGTGCATGCGCGGCCGGCAACGGCCGCGCACGCTGCGAACTCGGCCCTCCGGCTGACGCAATTGGCCGCCATGTCTCCTGCCGCCTGTTCCGCACGGGGCCGGCAATGACTCATGGGCTGCGGGCGGTTGGTTGAAGGCGGTGGCGGGCGCATCGCTTCTCATGCTGGCCGCGTGCTCGCCCGCCGACCAATTTTTCTCCCGGTGTGAGACGGAACGCGCGCAAGCGTGACGCCGTGGCGCTATGATGTGCCCATCAATCGCGCGGAGCGCACCAGCTTCGCCAACAGCTGAATGCGATCGCCCCGCCGCTTGCCGTGGCGGCGAAGGCGGGCGAGTGCCGGTGGATTGCGATGCCCGGGCAACGCATAATCTGGGTCGTTCTGGCGATCGTGGCGCTCGCCTGGCCGGCCTGGGCGGCGTGGCGGTGGGAACTGGCGCGTCGCGTTTACGCCGATCCGGAGAGTCCCGCCCCGGCGATCACGCCACAGCATGTGGCGGCTCTGCGCAAGCTGCGCTTTGCGTGGAATCCGGCCGTGGAAAGCGGCGGGCCTGTCGTGGATCCCCTGGCACCATATGGCAGCGACAACCTGGGGAACGACCTCGGCCTGATCATCGGCACGGCCGACCGGGTCGCGGTCGCCAGGTTTCATCGCGAGGTGTCGTCGCTGCTGATCTGGGCGCTCAAGAACGGTGACCTGCCAGCGGGGCTTTATCGGCTCGCCCATTTGGACAACGCCGCGATGGAACGGCGGCTGCGGCGCGAGCTCGCCGGATTGCCGTCCGGGCGGATCGAGTCGATTCTGGCCGATGTGCCGCGCCTCGAACCGGACGGCCATTTCCGCTTCACCGATCAGCATCGCCGGCTGTTGCACGAGTTGCGGCTTGAATGGCCGGATCGACAGATGGTGCCGATCGTCGCGGGCGCCGGCTATCCGGCGCCCATTGTCCATTTCAAGCGTCCATTCGGCGACATGACCGCCTTCGAGATCGACATGGCGGCGATCCTCGGCCTTCCCCGTCCGCCCGATGGCGCGCCGGCACCCATGCTGGATCGTCTTTACTGGGAGATATGGCCGGCGTTGCAGGCGTTCGTGGAGCACGCAAAGCTCGACGCGACGATGCCTCCGACCAACGGCCCGTGAGCGCACTGCTCGCGCGCGACGGCGGGCGCCGACGACGACCGTGGGATGATGCGAGATGGCGCGCCATGAAATCCAGGTAGCCTTTGCATGAGTAGCGGCGCCGGCTCAACGGGCGGGTAAAGCGAATGCAACGACCGCGTCGCCGTGTCTGGTGCCGATTCCGGCATGGCCGCCGGCCGCGATGACCACGAACTGTCTTCCGCTGTCCTCGGATATGTACGTCATCGGAGTAGCCTGGCCGCCGGCAGGCAAACGACCTCGCCACAACTCTTCCCCCGTGTGGACATCGAGCGCGCGCAGATAGTCGTCGAGCGCAGCGCCGATGAAGACGAGACCGCCCTCGGTGATGATCGGGCCGCCGATGCTGGGCACTCCGAGCGGAGCGGGAAGCGCAAGAGCGGACCGATCGCGAGTGGTGCCAAGCGGGCGCTGCCAGATGGTCCGCTTGGTCACGAGATCGACCGCAACGATTCGCCCCCACGGCGGAGCATTGCACGGAATCCCCAGCGGCGACAGAAAGGCATTCGTGACAGCCGTAAACTGCATCGATCGAGAATATCCCGCCTTCGTGGCCGTAGGGTGATGGGGCGCGCCTGCAAGCGCGCTATCGCCCGGCACCAGCCGGGAATAGAACGAAACCGAGTTCGGGGTTGCAATCAGCAACTGGTGCGCCTCGTCGACCGCCACGCCACCCCAATTGAAGACGCCGTAGTTCCCGGGATGAACGATGATTCCTTTTCCTTCGCCGGTCTGCGGCGTAAAGACGCCTTGATAGCGATACTGGCGAAATTGAATGCGGCACCAGAGCTGATCGAATGGCGTCACACCCCACATGTCGTGCTCGGCCAAATCCTCCGGCTGAAACGACAGCTCAGAAAACGGTTGCGTGGGCGACAGCCAGTCGCCGGGAGGAGCGCCCTGCGGCACCGGCTGTTCCGGAGCCGGCACGATTGGCTCACCGGTTCTCCGGTCGAGCACGAATATGTCGCCGCGCTTGGTCGCGGCCAACAGCGCCGGACGAGTTTCGCCGCCAAGCTTGAGATCGACGAGGGTTGGTTGCGCGCCGACATCCCAATCCCAAACGTCGTGGTGCACGGTTTGATAGACCCACCGGACGCGACCGGTTTCCGCTTCGAGCGCAACGATCGCGGAGCTGAATTCTTCGCCTTTCGGATTGCGATTGCCGCCCCAGGCATCCGGCTTCTGAACGCTGGTCGGGAGATAAACGAGGCCGAGCGCCTCGTCGATGCTCGGCGGGGCCCACGAATTGGGCGAGCCGTACATCGACGTCGCGCCACCGGCGGCCGGGCCGGCGTTTCCCGGATGGCCGGGGTTCCACGCCCAGACCAATGCGCCGGTCGTGACATCGTATGCCCGCACCACGCCCGGCGGCTCCTGCGACGAGTGTCCGAAGATCTGGCCGCCGACAATAGCGATGTTCTTGTAGATCGTGGGCGCAGAGGTGACGACATAGCGGCCCAGTTGGATGTCCCCCAGACTCGATCTGAGATCAACCGCTCCTGCCTCGCCGAACTCGGCGCATGGCCGTCCGGTGTCGGCATTGAGGGCGATCAGACGGGCATCGCCGGTTCCCGTCAATATGCGACGGGGACAGCTTCCGCCATGTCCCGATTCGGCTTCATGATAAGAAACGCCGCGACAGGTCAGATAGCCGTTGTTCTCGAGCCGTGCCTGGGGATCATATCGCCAGCGCTCGTGCCCGGTTTCGGCATTCAAGGCGATCACGACGTTGTGGGGCGAGCAAAGATAGAGCGTGTCGCGAATCTTGATCGGCGTTGCTTCGAACGCGGACGTGTCCGCGTCGCGGTTCAGCTCTCCGGTGTGATAGATCCAGGCAACCTCGAGTTTGGAGACATTGAAGCGATCGATCTGGGCCGCCGGAGCATAACGCTGTCCCTTCAGGCTGTTGCCGTAGTGAGGCCACTCGTGGCCGGCTTTTCCAGTGGAATAGGACTTTGCCAGCAACGAATAGGCGGGTTTCGGCAAATCCACAATGGCTGCCAACAACAGCAGCGCGGCGGTCGCCTTGAGCAACCGCGCTGCAGAGAATCCGGTCGGACGCCACACGGTTCCCTCGTCGACACCCAGCAATCGGCGCCGAATCGGGGGAAGGAGAAAAACGGCGCCGACTGCCATCGGCACATCCAGTCGCGGCAACAAGAGCCAGAAGCTGAAGCCGACCTCGTGCACGGACCAGGCGACCGTCACCGCGAGCGCCCCGAGATAGATCCGTGCACCGGCCCGAAGCCCGCGACAGACGAGAGCTCCGGAAGCGGCGACGAGCAGACCGAACACGAGATAGTAGGGCGAGCCCTCCAGGAGGACGAGATAGCCGCCGGCTGCAGCCATTGTGAGACCGAACAGCACGAGCAGCAGCCCGAAGACTTGATGCGCCGAAGGGCGCTTGCGGAGAGTGGCCATTGTCCCGTCCCCGCTTAAAGGCCGCTGAACCAGTTGTAGCCGTAGGTCTCCCAGTAGCCGCCGGTGTAGTCGTTGCCGACCTCGATCTCGCCGATGTGCTTGGGGTTCTTGAAGCCGAGTTTCGTCGGGACCCGCAGCTTCATGGGAAATCCGTGACGCCGCGGCAATTGCTCGTCGTCGAACCAGAAGGCCAGGATTGTCTGCGGGTGGAGCGCGGTGGGCATGTCGATCGAGGTCGTGTATTGGTCGTCGCAGCGAAACGTGACGTATTTGGCCGCGAGATCGGCCCCGACACTCTGAAGGAAATCGGAGAGGCGCACGCCGCTCCATTTCCCGATTGCGCTCCATCCCTCGATGCAGATGTGACGCGTGATCTGGGTGATGCGCGGCAGCGCGTAGAGCCGATCCAGCGTCCAGTCGCGAGCGTCGTCGACCAGTCCGGTCACGTTGAGGCGATATCGTTCCGGGTCGATGATCGGCGCCTTGTCCGGCGAATTCGGCGTGTAGAAGGAATTGAACGGAAACGGCCGGGTAATGGCGCTTGCGGGATACTCCGGGGCCATTCTGCTCGGGTTGAACAGCCAAGCCTGAACGCGATCGTTGAAGTCCGACATGCGGCCCAGCATGCGCTCGGCCGACAATTCGTCCACGACGTCACAGCCGGAGAGCAGCGTCAGCGTGCCGAGGCCGAGGGCGCTGCGCAGGAATAATCGGCGGGTCGGATGGTCGAGGCGGCGCGCCGCCGCGTTGAGAATCGCGGTGGTGTCCGGGCGGCGTGAACGGCGGTCGTGCAACATGGCGGTGTTCCCTTCAGCGGCCGCGGAGCATCGCGCGAAGGCTCGACGGCACGAGCATCGCCATCACCACGTGCACCACGAGGAACAGCACGATGGCCGTCATGGCGGCGAAGTGAACGAGACGGGCATTGTCGAAATCGCCGAGCAGCGTCGTGAGAGGCCGCAACTGAACCGGCTTCCAGATCGCGATCCCGCTCACCACGATCAGGATGCTGGCGCCGATCACGCCGGCGTAGAGGAGCCGTTGCACGGCGTTGTAGGTCGACAGGTCCTGGTGGCCGAGTTTTCCCGCGAGCGCCAGGCGAATGTCGCGCAGCACGGCGGATGGATGGATGGGTAGGAGCTTGCGGCGAAAACGCCCCGTTAGCACGCCGTAAGACAGGTAGACGGCACCGTTGGCCGCCAGCAGCCACATTGCCGCGAAATGCCATTGCAATGCTCCGGCGAGCCCGGAGCCGATCGTGAGGACGTCCGGAAAGCCGAAAGGCAGGGTCGGATAGGCATTGTGGATCTGCCAGCCGCTCATGATCATGACGATCATCGCAACTGCGTTGAGCCAATGCGTGAGGCGCACGATCGGCGGGTGAACGACCGTCGCGCTTGCGCGGGTGGAGGCCTCGAAACGGGCGGCGCTGTATGACTGCGGCATGGCGAAACCTGAAGGAGAAGTCGGACCGCTGGCGAGTTAGCCCGCGGTCCGATGCTGGAGCAGGGATCACTTCGGCAGGAGCACGGTGTCGACCACGTGGATGACGCCGTTGCTCTGGTTGACGTCGGGGATCGTGATCGAGGACTTGCCGCCTTTGGCGTCGACGATCTCGAGCCGACGGCCGGCCTGCGTGACCGTGAGCATCTCGCCCTGCACGGTCGTCAGCGTCGCCTTGCCGCCGCCCGCCTGCACCTTGGCCTTGAGGTCGTCGGCCGACAGCTTGCCGCCAACGACATGGTAGGTGAGGACCGCGGTGAGGGTGGTCTTGTTCTCGGGCTTCAGCAGAGTCTCGACCGTGCCCTTCGGAAGCTTCTCGAAGGCCTTGTTCACCGGCGCGAAAACGGTGAACGGACCGGGGCTCATCAGCGTGTCAACGAGACCGGCGGCCTTCACGGCGGCGACCAGCGTGGTGTGATCCTTCGAGTTGACGGCGTTCTGCACGATGTTCTTGGACGGATACATCGGAGCGCCGCCAACCTCGACGGTCTTCTCGGCGAAGGCGGGAGGAGCAAGCGTCGCGGCGCCGAGCACGACGAAGCTTACGGCGGCGCAAAGCGCCGCAATACGAGTGCGGTTCATTGTCTTCTCCAAAGCGAAGATGGCCGGAGCCAACGGAACCGGGTCGCTCGATCTGCCGATGCGGCCGATCAAGTCCCGATGGCGGCTGATACGGACGTCTTGCCGGGAGGGTTTCGGGCGAGAGTGGATATTTCGTCCGCCCGTCACTCACATGCTTGTGAAGTGGAGGCTTTTTTACACTTTCCACGCAACACCGCGCGACGCGTGGCCGTCCAGCAACTCGTCGCTCGCGCAGCTGCTCGGAAGGACGGGATATGTTGTGCCGTTAGATGTCTCTCCTGTTCCCGATCGAATCGACACGTGTGCCCGCAATCGTGTTCATGGAGGGCATGAACGGAACGGACTATGTGCACGGAGTCCTGGAGAGTTGCGCAGAACGAATGGCGGGAAATCAGCACGCAAACCAGCAGTGGCTTCCGGTTGACCTCGCAGGTCGAAACTCCGGAAAGGATTTTGCTGAAAGACGATTCAAGAAACATGCCACTCGAATTGGATTTGGCAGCAAGGAAAGCACGTCAGCGGTACATCGGCGAGCACGAGCTCATCCTCCGTCACATGATCGCGGTTGGCCGTATCGATGGATGAGAGGAAGAACAGCGAGGCCCTCGACAAACGGGGCTC
>Ga0209466_1000103_pt1 | contig 18525 bp, 17 predicted proteins | sample PanSoiPlo30MoBio_FD_188323 | JGI IMG/M metagenome (GOLD analysis project Ga0209466, IMG submission 188323) | Tropical forest soil microbial communities from Panama analyzed to predict greenhouse gas emissions - Panama Soil Plot 30 MoBio (SPAdes)... | ecosystem: Environmental > Terrestrial > Soil...
ATGGCTCCAGATCGCCCGGTCGGGTGCCAGCGCATAGGGACGGTAGCGCTTGTAACCGTTGAGCGTCGGCGTGGTGAACGCCGCGGCGGCGCGCGCATGCGCGAGCAGCCCGGCAAGAAACGCGCGCCCGAGTGGCGACAGCATGTCGTCCGGCACCGCGAACGCATTCGCGCGTGACTTTAGGTCGGTCAGCGACTGGTGCAGATGCCAGCCGCTCGACAAGGTGTTGGGTACGTGCGGGCGGCACATGAAGCTCGCCAGCAGGCCGTGCCGGCGCGCGATCTGCTTGGTGGCGCTGCGGAACAGCACCATGCAGTCGGCCGGTGCCAGCCCCACCTGCGGGTCGAAGGTGAATTCGCACTGGCTGGGGCCAAGCTCCAACTCGACCGAGCGCAGCGGCAATCCGAGCCGCACGATGTCGCGCCGGATCAGATCAACGACCGGCTCCATGAGGTCGTAGCGCGTCTCGGTGAGCAGCTGATAACCCTGCGAGATCAGGCCGACCCGCGGCGGTTGTGGCGGCCAGGTCGCGTCGGCTGGCGCAAGCTTTGGATCGACCAGCCGGAACAGATGAAACTCGACCTCGAGGCCGGCCTTGTAGTCGAAGCCAGCCTTGGTCAAGCGCGCGAGCTGGTCGCGATAGAGCTGGCGCGTCGAGAACGGAACCGGCGTGCCGTCGGGAAAATAGAGATCACACAACAACCAGCCGGTGCGGCCGCTCTGATCATCGCCGCCGCGCTCGCTCGTCCACGGCAGAACGCGAAACGTCGTCGGGTCGGCCACCATGAGGAAATCGGCCCCGCCCTCCATGGCAGCGATGCCGAAGCCGCCACCGCCGGTGAACACCGGAAAGACGGTGCGGTGCGAGGTGTCCTTGGCCAAAAGCGTCGTCGTGGCCGTGCAGCCGTTGCGCATGACGGAAGGCGCCTGCACCGCCACCATGGTCTTGCCGCGCAGGACTCCATGCTGATCCGCGAAGGAGAACCGGACGACGTCGAACGCGTCGTCGGCGATCGCCTTCTCGACCTGTGCCGCCGCCGCGAACTGCTCGTCGGTCCACAGGCCGTGGCGCTCGACGAAGCTCATGGCCGAACGCGCGCGTGACGACATTTTTTGTCCTCCGCTAACGCATGCCCCGGCCTCGCCGGCGCACTCTTTCGTCATTGCCGGGCTTGACCAGGCTTGACCCGGCAATCCATCCGACAACGTAGACTCAATCCTTTGATGGATGCGCGGGTCAAGCGCGCGCATGACGAGTCACTTGCAGTTGAAATGCGTTAGCTGCCGTTGCTCCAGCTGGCGCCCTGGCGCTTGCTTGCGTCGGTGCGCCGCCAGTAGCCCTCCCAGTCGTCGCTCGGACCGATGCCGTCGATCGCCGCCGGCCCGGTGACGCGGGCGGCGCCGGCGCGGTCGAGCACCATCATGGGCGTGCCGCCGTCCCGCGCCTGGTCGATTGCCTGGCGCAGCAGGCGGCGATAGGCGCTGATTGCCTTGTCGGATTGGCCGAGGTGCTCGCGGGTGCGGTCCTGGATGGCGCCCATGGACTCGCAGGCCCACTGGTCGTGCACGTTGATGTCGGCGCCCATGCCGGTATAGGTCGCGTGCGTCTGCTCATGCGGGTCGAAGCCGTAGTCGTTGCTCTTGTTCTTGCGCGGGATGTAGTCAGGCAGCTCGTAGAGCTCGAGCCGCTGGCGGCGCATCTGGTCCTTGTCCACGGCGGTGCCGAAGCTGGTGAAGATGGCGTACCAGTAGTGGCGCACGTCGTCGACCGGCACGTGCCACTGGGTGATGGTCATCTCGCGGCTCATTGGGATGACGAAGGCATTGGGGAACACAAGATTGGTGACGCGGACGTGGCTCAAGGCTTCGTTGAGCCGGCGCAGCGTCACGATGCGCATGCCGTAGTCGGTCGGCTCGACCTCGATGCGTGGCTGCGGGAATTCGCGCATGATGCGCGTCATCGGCATGTCCGAATCGATCGAGGTATCGCGGAACAGCTTGCCGTAGCCTTGCGCCGGATCCTCGTCGTGGAAGAAGCGATGCAGGAACGAGGTGTGCGCCGGATCGATGCCGACCTCCAGCGACTGCAGCCAATTGCAGTCGATCATGCCCTTGAACGCGAACGTGTGCGTGGACGGCGCCACGAAGCAGTCGAAATGGGGAAATTCCGGCGGCGCGCCCGGCCCCAGATAGGCGAACAGGACCCCGCTCTTTTCCACCACCGGATAGGCCGTCTGGTGGATATTGGCGCACAGGTTGCTGCCAGCAGGCTCCGCCGGCGTCTCCAGGCATTTTCCGTCCACGTCGAACAGCCAGCCGTGGAAGGCGCAGCGCAGGCCGCCGTCTTCCAGGCGGCCATAGGCCAGGTCGGTGCCGCGATGCGGGCAGGCGCGCCCCAGGAGCCCGTAGCGACCCTTGTCGTCGCGGAACAGGACGAGGTCTTCGCCCATGAGGCGCAGCGCCTTCATGGGCCGGTTGCCGGAAAACTCATCGACCAGCGCGGCCGGCTGCCAGTAGCGGCGCAGCAGCGTCCCGGCCGCGCTGCCCGGACCGATGCGGGTGATGAGGTTGTTCTGCTCCTGGCTCAGCATGGGCGTGTCCCTGTGCGCGCGATCCGCTCAGGCGCGGGCGCGGGCCTTTATCCGCGGCGCCGCGGGCTCGCGAAAGAACCGGTCGCGACAGGTGTGCTCGCCGGCACCAACGAGCGCCCTCCGTGCCAGCTCCGCGTGGCGGGCGAACCATATGTCGCGCGACCTGCTGATGGAGCGCAAGGCCGGCGCGAGGATGCAAAGCAAGCTCGAGCCCTGTCAAGTCGTCGCGGCGCGCCGCAGCCACGCCCGCGCGAAGCGCTGCATTGATTATTGCCGGACACCGGATCAAGTCGGGCAGGCTCTGACCCGGCATTTCATCAGGTCGCGTGAACTCACCCTTTTGAAGATGCGCGGGTGACGAGCAGCTTTCACCGCGCCGCTCTAGTGGCCGGCGCCCCCCATGTCCATCATTTGGCCGTTTCCTGGGCCGCCGCCGCGCAGGCCGAACAGGCTCCTGACGCCGCCCTCGCTGTCGCGCGGCGGCTGCGATGCCGTGTCGGGAATAGAGCTTGTCGCGTCGCGCGCGATCATCGCCTGCTCGAGGCGCTGGACGCGCTTGGCGAGCGCGCCGACGTCGCTGCGGCGCATCTGGTCGTAGGCGTCGATGGACGAACGCAACGCGATGATGTCGCCGCGCGCGCCGGTGACGGCGGCATTTAGGTGATCGACCGGCTTGCGCCACGTGTCGCCGCTGGCCGTCTCGGTGCGCAGGCGCAGCTCCTTGACGTCCGTGGCGACGGCGGCCAGCCGGTCGCTGACGGCGATCGCATCGGACTCGGCATGCGTGACGCGCGTGGTCAGGCCGCCGATCTCGTTGTCCATGCGGGTGATCATGCGCTCGATCTGGGCCAGCGCCATGGTCTGCCTGCGCTGTTCGGCCTGGATCTCGCTATCGCGGCCAAAGCCCATCGCCTTGAGGGTCTGCTGCAGCGTGCCCGATCCGGCGGCGCTGAACGACGCGGCGGCCACCACGGCCACGACGAAGATCATTCCGACCATGAGGGCGAGAGCGGTGGAATCGCTCTTTGGTCTGGGACGCCCGACTTGGCCCGACGCAGTCATAACGCAATACTCTCAATCACGCTTTGCCAACCATTAAGCTAAACAACTTGCAAATTCGCTAACGCCAAACGCCGGGCGGGCGACCGCTGGTGCGATCGCCCGCCCGGTCCTCGGCGAAACAGTGGGGTGAAGCCCGTGACCCGTAGTTAGTAGCTATTCACGCCGAACATCGTGCCGGGCGATGGCGGACCCGAGGCCGTCACGGGGCCCGGGGTCCTGACCTGCGGTGGCCGGCGGCGCACCGGCTTCTTGCGCGTCGCCAAGTGGATCGAGCCGGTGAGGTCGCGGGCCATGGCCTGCTCCAGCTTGTCGAGCCGCTTGTTGATCGTGCCGATGTCGCGGCGGTAGGCCTGCTGGTGCTCGTCGAACGAGGAGCGCAGCGCCAGGATCGACGTATCGAGCTGACCAACCGGATTGGCCCAGTCGGTCGTGCGCGCCTGGCGCAGGAATTTGATCTCGGCCACCAGCGCCGCAATGTCCGCATCGACTGCGGAGAAGCGGTCATTGATGGTTCCGTCGATGCCGGCGTTGATACGCTTGTTCAGGGTACCGACGTCAGCCGAAACCCCGTAGATCGTGGACTGCAGGGTCGTCAGGACAGCCGCCTGCCGGCGCTGCTCGGTCTCGACCGCCGACGTGTTGCCGAGCCCGATCAGGCTCACGATTTTCTGCAGTGCACCGGTTCCGGCGGCGCTCAGCGAAGCTCCGCCGACGATCGCCAGCACGATGAACATCGCGCCGAGCAGCGCAAGCGCGGTCGTATCGTGCTTGGACGGTCTTGCAACAGTTGTCTGATTCCTCATGGTGATCCTCAGCCCCCAATGGCTTTACCCCTTGTTAACGTCATCTTCAGCCCCCAATGGCTTTACCCTTTGCTAACCATGAATCACATTTCCAAATGATTAACGCGCTCGGCCGAACAGCATGCGACTTCGGAAGATTTCGCCGCGCTGTGGCGCAAAGGCTGCGATTGACGCAACGTCAGCCGCCGGCGCCCCTGCCCTCGCCGGCGGCGAACAGCGCCCACAAGCCTTCGCGATAGGTCGGATAGGCCAGACGCACGCCGAGCCCGCGCTTCATCTTGTCGTTCCGCACGCGCTTGCTCTCGCGCCAGAACGACAGCGCCATCTCGCTCATGGTGTTGGCGGCCTCGGCGAACGCCACTTCCGGCGGCGGCGCCATGCCGAGCAGGCCGGCCGCGAACGCAATCGGCGCGCCCGGCTCAGTCGGCTCGTCGTCGGTCACGTTGAAGACGCCGTCGGCGCGGCGGGCGAAGGCGGCCGCAATGGCGGTCGCGATGTCGGCCACGTGCACCCGGTTGAACACCTGGCCGGGCTTGACGATGCGCCTGGCCGCGCCGCTGGCGACCTGCCGCAGGGCATTGCGCCCGGGCCCGTAGATTCCCGGCAGCCGGAAGATCGCCACCGTCTTTCCGCCGGCGGCCGCGAGCGCGCCCCAGGCCCGCTCGGCCGCGAGCCGCTCCTTGCTGCGCGCCGAGACGGGAGCCGGCGCCGTGGCCTCGTCGACCCATGCGCCGCCATGATCGCCGTAGACGCCGACCGTCGAGAGATACACGATGCTGGACAGGTGCGGGGCCCGCCCGATCGCGTCGGCGCACTGGCGCAAGACCGGATCGCCCTGCGGGTCGGGCGGCACCGAGACGAGCAGGCAATCCGCGGCGGCCAGCCTTTCCGCAACGGCCGGCGATGCCGTTCCGCCATCCGTTGCAACCGCGCCATCGAACACCAGCATGTCGAGCACGCGGTGAACGCGCGCCAACTCGCGCGCTCTCTCGCCGCTGCGCACGGTGCCGGCGATGCGATCGAACCGTTGTGCGAACGCGGCGAGGACATGCTCGGCCGTATAGCCGAGACCGAAGCAGAACAGGTTCGCCATCTAGGAATTCTGCGGCATCATGGCGGCTCCAGGGCCGCGGCCCATTCCTCCTGCACGGCGGCATCGGCCTCACTGGCGCGCCGGCGCGCCGCCAGCGCGATCAGACGCGCGCGGTCGAGGCGCGCCAGCGCCCACACGGCGGCGGCGCGCACCACTGGCGCCGCATCGCCGAGCAGCCGTTCGGCCTCGCCGGCAAGCGCGCGATCGCCGGAGTTGCCGATGGCGATCAACACATTGCGCACGAAGCGGTCGCGGCCGGTGCGCTTGATTGGCGACTTGGCAAACAGAGCGCGGAACGCCGCGTCGTCGAGCCGGGCGAGATCGGAAAGCGCCGGTGCCTGCAGCGCGTCGCGCGCAAAAAGCTTCTGCTCGCGGCCGGCCTGGGCGAACTTGTTCCACGGGCAAACGGCGAGGCAATCGTCGCAGCCGTAGATGCGGTTGCCTATGCGCGGCCGCAGCTCGCGCGGGATCGGCCCCTTGTGCTCGATGGTCAGGTAGGAGATGCAGCGCCGTGCATCGAGCCGGTATGGCGCCGGAAAGGCGGCGGTCGGACACACGTCGAGGCAGGCGCGGCAGCTGCCGCAATGATCAGCTTCGGCCGCATCGGGCGGCAGCTCGAGCGTGGAAAAGATCGCGCCGAGGAAGAGCCACGAGCCGAGCTCGCGTGACACCAGGTTGGTGTGCTTGCCCTGCCAGCCGAGCCCGGCGGCAGCAGCGAGCGGCTTCTCCATTACGGCGGCCGTATCGACGAAGACCTTGGCGTCGCCGCCTGCGGTCTCGATCAGCCAGCGGGCAACGGCCTTCAGCCGTGATTTGACGACATCGTGATAGTCGTCGCCCTGGGCATAGACCGAGATGGCGCCCCGCGTGGGCGCGCCAAGGATGTGCAGCGGATCGTCATGCGGACCGTAGTTCAATCCGAGCATGATGATGGCGCGCACGTCCGGCCACAGCACGCGCGGGTCGGCGCGCCGCTCGGGGGCGCGCGCAAGCCAGTCCATGTCGCCATGCTGGCCTTCGTCGAGGAAGGCGGTGAACCGTTCCTTGGCCTGGGGGATCGCGTCAGGTCGGACGACACCCACCCGGTCGAAGCCGTGCGCCCGCGCGGTCTCGCCGATCAGGGCCTTCAGCCGATCCGGGTCGCTCAGAAGTCGAGGTCGGCGTAGCTCGGCGACGGCGGCACGCCCGGATGCATGTCGCCGAGAAGCGGACGGAACGACGGCCGCGACTTGATCCGCGCGTACCAGTTCTTGGCGGCTTCGTCCTCGTTCCATGGCACATCGCCCAGATAGTCGGGTATCGACATGTGCGCCGCCGCGGCGACGTCGGCGTAGCTCAGGCGCTCCCCGGCCAGCCAGTCCCGCCGGTCCAACAACCATTCCATATAGGCGAGATGATAGCGAATGTTATGGCGCGCCGCCCTGATCGCGACGGAATCGGGTGGGCCGCCGCCCTGCTCGGCCGTCATGCCGGACTTGAAGACGCGCTCCGTCGCCAGCGGGCCGGAAACCTCGTCGAAGAACTTGTCGTTGAACCAGCCTGCCAGGCGCCGCACCTCCACGCGCGCGTCCACCTGGTCCGGCAGCAGCCGGCGTTCCGCGTTGGCGGCGCCATGGGTCTCGTCGAGATACTCGGCGATGATGGCGGCGCCGGGAACCGGCGGACGGCCGTCGGCCACCAGCACCGGCGTGGTGCCGGCGGGATTGAGCGCCAGAAAAGCCTCGCGGCGTTCCCACGGGCGCTCCTCCACCAGGCGCACGTCCACGCCGTATTCGGCGAGCACGATTCGCACGAAGCGCGAATGCGGACAGAATGGATGATGAAACAGCGTCAGCATGACGTTGCCGAATAGCACTGGTCGAAGCGGAAGGCGGCAGGCTAAGCAGCTTGCTTAGTCGAAAAGGCCACAATGGAGCAACCCCGTGGCATTGCCAGGGCGGCTCGGTTGGGCGAAAAGCATGCAGCCGCGAGTCCCGCCTGCGGCTCGCCGTCCCTTGGAGCGTATTCACCACATGCAGTCCGGCCTCTGCCGAACGCTCCGGATTCGATATTGGCCGCCTTAAGCGGAGCAAATTCATGCTGTTCGACCTGTTCAAGGCCTGCATGCTCGGCATCGTCGAGGGGCTCACCGAATTCCTGCCAGTGTCCTCGACCGGGCATCTGCTGCTGATGGATCATTTCTTCGGGTTCGACGACGACGATTTCGGCAAGGCCTTCGTGGTGCTGATCCAGCTCGGCGCCATCCTGGCGCTGCTCTCGATCTACTTCGTGCGGCTGTGGACCATCGCTATGGCGCTGCCGCGCGATCCCGACGCGCGCCGCTTCACCATCGGGGTGCTGATCGCGTTTCTGCCGGCGGCGATCATCGGGGCGCTGACCTACAGCCTGATCAAGGGTGTGCTGTTCAACGTATGGATCGTCTGCATCATGCTGATCGCCGGCGGCATCCTGCTGTTGTGGATCGATCGGCTCGACCTGAAGCCGCGCTACCACGACGCCACCCGGTTTTCGCTGCCGATGTATCTCGGCATCGGCATCATCCAGTGCATCTCGATGATTCCCGGCGTGTCGCGCTCGGGCGCAACCATCGTGGGAGCGATGCTGCTCGGCGCCGATCGCCGCTCGGCCGCCGAATTTTCGTTCTATCTCGCCATTCCGACCATGCTCGGCGCCTTCGTGTACGAGGTGTACAAGAGTCGCGCCGAGCTCTCGGGCGGCAATGCGCTGATCATCGCGGTCGGCTTCGCGACCTCGTTCATCGCCGGCTGGCTCGTGGTCAAGACCTTCCTCGACTATGTGTCGCGCCACGGTTTTGCGGTGTTCGCCTGGTGGCGGATCGCCGTTGGGGCGCTTGGCCTGCTTGGTATGGTGCTGGTGGGATAGCAATGTGAGTAGTGACTAGTGGCAGAGCAATACGCTCGCCCCACTTACTGTTCACCACTCACATCTTACTCTCTAGGCGGCGCGGCTGCGGAACTGGCCGGTCTTGCGGAAACGCCAGAGATAGGACGGCACGACGGCGGCAATCGAGTGCGGCTCGATGCCGAGGTCTTGCAGGGTGCGATGCTCGCGCCGCGCCAGGTCCGACACGACGTTGTCCGACTTGAGCAGCCGCACCTGATCGGGCGTGAGCAGCGGCTTGGGCATGAACTGCAGGAACCAGGCGTCGAATTCGGCGAGCGCAAACGGAAGCGGCACCAGCAGGCGGCGCCGCTCGGTCGTTTTCAGGATGAATTGCAGGATGTCCTTGAACGTCCACACGTCGGGTCCGCCCAGTTCATAGGTCACGCTCTGCTGGGCACGGCCGTCGACCGCCCTTGCGATCGCCTCGGCGACATCCCCGACGAACACCGGTTGAAAACGGGTATGGCCGCCGCCGATCAGCGGCAGGACCGGGGAGAAGCGCGCCATAGCGGCGAAGCGGTTGAAGAACTCGTCCTCCGGCCCGAATACGATCGAGGGACGAAAGACGGTGGCCGAAGGCAGCCCCGCCCAAACGGCCTGCTCGCCCGCGGCCTTGCTGCGGGCGTAAAGCGCCGGCGAGTCGGGATCGGCGCCGAGCGCCGAGACATGGATCAGACGGGCACCGGCCTCACGCGCCGCGTCCGCCACGAGCCCGGGGCCTTCGGCCTGGATCGCCGGGAACCGCTGCTTGCCGCGCTCGAACAGGATGCCGACCAGATTGATCACCACGTCGGCGCCGCGCACGGCCGCCTGGACCGAGGCGGGGAAGCGCAGGTTGGCCTGCACCGCGTGGATCTGGCCGACCCGCCCGAGCGGCTGGAGATGGAAGGCGAGATCGGGACGGCGTACCGCCACGCGGATGCGATAGCCGCGCCGGCACAACGCCCGCACCACGTGGCGCCCGATGAACCCGGAACCGCCGAAAATCGTCACCAGGCGGTCGACGTTGGATTGGGTGATGTCAGGCATCCCGGCCTCGGATTGGCGCCTGGCGGGCGAGCCCCCGCGAAATATCGAATCGTCGCGGGCCTGTACAGGGGTCGCAGCGTGCCGCCGCGTTGACAAGACGAGATCCGGTTCCTTATCTCTTGCCCGCCAAGAGCCCCGGCAGCCCAGGTGGCGGAATTGGTAGACGCGCTGGTTTCAGGTACCAGTGGTTAATAGCCGTGGAGGTTCGAGTCCTCTCCTGGGCACCAGTCTTGACGGCGATCAAGCTGCTCCATGACACTCAACGGATCTGAGGTGAGGGGTCGCCTCGCCGGAAAGCGTGCATGACCATCCGTCTCCACCGCGGTGACCTTCCCGACCTGTCGCACTATCGGGGCTCGGCAGCGGCGGTCGACACCGAGACCATGGGACTCGACCACAACCGCGACCGCCTGTGCGTGGTGCAGCTCTCGCCCGGCGACGGATCGGCGGACGTGGTGCAGATCCCGGCCGGCGCCACCGATGCGCCCAACCTGAAGCGGCTGCTGACCGATCCGGCCGTGCTGAAAATCTTTCATTTCGCGCGCTTCGATCTCGCCGCCCTGTGCAAGGCTTTCGGCGTGATGCCGGCGCCGGTCTATTGCACGAAGATCGCCTCGCGCCTCTCCCGCACCTATACGGACAAGCACGGACTGAAGGACCTGGCGCGCGACGTCCTCGGAATCGAACTCTCCAAGCAGCAGCAGCTGACCGACTGGGGGGCCGAGAAGCTGACCGAAGCCCAGATGGCCTACGCCGCGTCGGACGTGGTCCACCTGCACGCCTTGAAAGAGAAGCTCGACGTGCTCATCGCACGCGAGGGCCGCGGCCGGCTGGCGGACGCCTGCTTCCGCTTCCTGCCCGACCGCGCGCGGCTCGACCTTGCCGGCTGGGCGTCCGAGGATATCTTCGCGCACTCCTGACATTTCCCGCCTGCTGCCCCGTGGCGGCCATATTCCCGGGCGATTTTTTGCGGCGCCGCAAGAACAAAAAGCGGATACAATAAGGCGCGCTCGGGGACGAGCGCCACCGATGCCGCCAAGGGGTTTGAGCCTGACCGTCGCCACACATATCGCCGATTCGGGAACGCATGGCTGGACCGCCAGCGGCCCGCGCAACCTCGGGCTGCTGCTGCGCCGTGCCCGCCGCCACAGCGCGCGCGTGCGGCTGCTGCGCCGGGTGGTTCCCACCGTGGCCCTGGCCGGCCTGGGCGGCGTGATGCTGTTGACCTGGTTCAACCCGTTGCGCGCGCTGCCGCAGCTTCCCGCGGTCAGCGCCGGCAGCCTGGTCGTCTCCGGCACGAAAATCACCATGGAGGCGCCGAAACTCACCGGCTTCACGCGCGACAACCGCGCCTACAATCTCACCGCCGCGGCGGCGGCCCAGGACTTCAGCAACCCGACCCTGCTGGAGCTGAGCGGCATCCGCGCCCAGATCGACATGCAGAACAGCAGCAAGGTCAACCTGACCGCGGTCGCCGGCCTCTACGACACGAAAACCGAGAACCTGACGCTCACGCAGGACATCATCGTTATTTCCTCCAACGGTTATGAAGGGCATCTGATCGAGGCCAAGGCTGACATGCGCAAGGGCCATATTGTGTCGGACAAGCCGGTCGAGGTGTTTCTGCCCAACGGCAAATTGAACGCCAACCGTTTGGAAATCATCGACAACGGCGAGCTGCTGCGCTTCGACGGCGGCATCGTGCTCAATCTGAAGTCTTTCGACGCAGCTCCGGCCGCGCGAGCTGCTGCGGCCGCTCCGGCCGCCAAAGCGGCTCCGGCACAAAAAGCCGCCGCAGCGGAAAAGACGGCTCCCGCCGACAAGAAGGGAACGCGGCGATGATGACCCGCACCGCCGCCCACCTCATTGCCCTCGTTGCCGGCGCGGCGATCTCCGCCAACGCAGCGGCGCAACCCATGTCGGCTCCGCCCAACGCGCTGCAGGGATTCTCGGTCAATCGCGACAAGCCGGTGCAGATCACCTCGAGCACGCTTGAAGTGCGCGACAAGGAGAAGCGCGCCACCTTCATCGGCAACGTCCTGGTGGTGCAGGGCGACACCACGCTGAAGAGCAAGACGCTCGACGTGTTCTACGACCAGGAAGGCATGGCCGACGTCAAACCGCCGCCTGGCGCCATGCCGGAACAACAGCAGATCCGCCGACTCGAAGCCAAGGGCGGCGTGGTGGTGACCCAGAAGGACCAGACGGCAACCGGCGACACGGGCATTTTCGACACGCCGACAAATACCGTGACGCTGATCGGAAACGTGGTGATTACCCAGGGCCCGCAGGTCATCCTCGGCGAAAAGCTCACGGTCGACCTCACAACCAACGTCTCGTGGGTTGACGGCGGGCAAAAGGGAGTGCGGGCCCTGTTCAACCCGAATCAGAACCGCCCCAAGGCCGGCGACAAGACGTCGGACAACAAGGCGGCCGAGGGCACGGACGCCGATCGCGATTCGCGACCGGAACAGAAGAACGGCAAGGATGCCGCCAAACCCAAGGCGGCGCCCGGACAGCCGATGAGGCTGAACAACTGACCAGCGCACGGGGTGTGATCGCCTTGTTCCGACGGCACCGTGTGCGATCTGGCAAAGCGTTCGGACGCTTCGCTCTCTCGCTGTTCGGATGGACGCGTGCGCCGGTACCGGCGCACGTTGGTCTGGCGCCGCAGATGATGCAGCGACCCCGCTGGGAGGAAGCCGGGGAATATGAGGAGCCGGAGCCGGTAGCAGCGCCGCGCCAACGCGCGCTCCAACCGGACTGGGACGACGACGGCAGGTACGCCGAGCAAACGGAAAGGCTCGACGAGGCCGAGCCGCAATGGGCGCAGCGCTACCTCGCCGTGCACGAGGTGGAAAAAAGCTTCGCCGGCCGCAAGGTAGTCAAGGGCGTCAGTCTATATCTGCGGCCGGGTGAGGCGGTGGGGCTGCTCGGCCCCAACGGCGCCGGCAAGACCACCGTGTTCTACATGATCACCGGGCTGGTCAAAGCCGACCACGGCCGCATCGTGCTCGACGGACACGACATTACCGGCCTGCCGATGTATCAGCATGGCCGCCTCGGCATCGGCTACCTGCCGCAGGAGGCCTCGATCTTCCGCGGCCTCAATGTCGAGCAGAACATTCGCGCCATCCTCGAGCAGGTCGAGCCGGATCGCCGCAAGCGCGAAGCCGAGCTCGACGCGCTGCTCGACGAGTTTAACATCACGCACCTGCGCAAGACCCCGACCATCGCGCTGTCGGGCGGCGAGCGGCGGCGCGTCGAGATCGCGCGGGCCCTGGCGAGCCGGCCGGCCTATATGCTGCTCGACGAGCCGTTCGCCGGCATCGACCCGATCGCGGTCGGCGACATCCAGGCCCTGGTGCGGCACCTGACGCAGCGTGGTATCGGCGTGCTGATCACCGATCACAACGTGCGCGAAACCCTGGGGCTGACCGACCGGGCCTATATCATCTATTCGGGCCAGGTCCTCATGGAAGGCAATACCTCCGACATCGTCAACGATCCGGAGGTGCGACGCCTCTATCTCGGCCAGGAATTCCGGCTGTAAGACCCCGTCGCGCCGGTGGAGAACTGCCCAAACCCGTCGAACGGCGCGTTTTTCCGGCAAAATCAGCCGTATCCGTAGAACCATTAACGACAGCCGGCACGACCTGGTATACACCGGCCTCAGAACCGGATAAGCAAAAACCGGACCAGTTCAGGCGACCCGATGGCCCTCTCTCAAAAACTTGAAATGCGGCAGAGCCAGGCGCTCGTCATGACGCCGCAGCTGATGCAGGCCATCAAGCTGTTACAGCTCTCCAGCCTGGATCTGGCGGCTTACGTGGAGACGGAGCTGGAGCGCAACCCGCTCCTCGAACGTCCGGCCGAGGACGGCGACGCGCCCGAGCTGGGGCCCGAGCAGGCCGAGCCCGCCGCCGCCGAGGCGGCCACGGACTGGTTCAAGCAGGACCTCGAAACGAGCCGCGCGGCCATCGAGCAGCGCCTCGATACCGACCTGGAAAACGTCTTTCCCGACGACGGCGCGGCGCCGGCACGGCACAGCCTCGCCGAGCCGGCCAGCTATTCCGAATGGAGCAGCGTGGGCGCTGGCGGCCGCGACGGCGACTACAACCTCGAAGCTTTCGTGTCGGCCGAAACTACGCTGGCCGGCCACCTGTCCGAGCAGCTCCTGCTCACGGTGGGGGACCCGGTCCGCCGCATGATCGGGCAGCACCTCATCGATCTGGTCGACGATGCCGGCTATCTCACGGGCGACTGCGCCGCCGTCGCCGAGAAGCTCGGCGCCCCCCTGGCCGAGGTCGAAGCGGTTCTCGCCGTCGTGCAGGCGTTCGATCCGCCCGGCGTGTGCGCGCGCAATCTCACCGAATGCCTGGCGATCCAGCTCAAGGAGCGCAACCGCTTCGATCCCGCCATGCAGGCGCTCGTCGCGCACCTGGAACTGGTTGCCAAGCGGGACTTTTCCAGCCTGAAGAAGGTTTGCGGCGTCGACGACGAGGATCTCGTCGACATGATCGCGGAAATCCGCCAGCTCAACCCCAAGCCCGGCCACGCCTTCGGCTCCACCACGGTGCAGCCGATTGTGCCCGACGTGTTCGTGCGCCCGTCTCCCGACGGTGGCTGGCTGGTCGAGCTCAACCCCGACACGTTGCCGAAAGTGCTGATCAACCAGAGCTACTATGCGGAAGTCGCCCGCACGGCCAAGAAGGATGCCGAAAAGACCTATCTGGCCCAATGCCTGCAAACCGCGACCTGGCTGGTGCGCGCGCTCGATCAGCGCGCCCGCACCATCCTGAAGGTCGCAACCGAGATCGTGCGCCAGCAGGACGGCTTCTTCGCGCACGGGGTCCAGCACCTGCGGCCGCTCAACCTGCGCACCGTCGCCGATGCCATCTCGATGCACGAGTCGACGGTCTCCCGCGTCACTGCCAACAAGTACATGGCCACCAGCCGCGGCATTTTCGAACTGAAATATTTCTTCACGTCGGCGATCGCGTCGGCCGACGGCGGGGAAGCACATTCCGCCGAATCAGTGCGGCACCGGATCAAACAACTCATCGATGCGGAAAACCCGGCCGACGTGCTGTCCGACGACACAATCGTCGAGAAGTTGCGCGCCGCCGGCATCGACATCGCGCGCCGTACCGTGGCGAAATACCGCGAGGCAATGCGTATCCCCTCCTCGGTGCAGCGGCGACGGGAAAAGCAGGCCTCCCTTGACGTCGCGGGCGGAGCGGCGCAGCATTTTTGAGCTCGATCTCTTGAACAGCGCTGCCGAGAGCGGAGGACGGGCCATGCCTTTTCGTATCTCGGGGAAGAACATCGACGTCGGCGAAGCGTTGCGCGCGCGCGTCAATGCGCGGATCGCCGATGCGATGGGCAAGTATTTCGACGGCGGCTATTCCGGGCACGTGACGGTCGGCAAAGAAGGTTTCGGGTTTCGCACCGAATGCACCGTCCATCTCGATTCGGGAATCACGCTGCAGGCCGAAGGCATGGCGGCCGACGCCTATGCCAGCGCCGACCAGGCGGCGATCCGCATCGAGAAGCGACTGCGGCGCTACCATCGCCGGCTCAAGAATCGCCCGGTCACGCGCGCCGACGGCGCGCCGTCCGAACTGGCGGCGGACATCGAAGCGCCGAGCTACGTCATCGCGGCGCCGGAACACGAGGACAGCGACGAGACCGATGCGTTCGACCCGGTCATCATCGCTGAGTCGACAACCGCACTGAAGCAACTGTCCGTGCGCGAGGCCGTGATGGAACTCGATATGACGGGAGCTAGAGTCGTGGTGTTTCGCCATGCCGGCCACGGCCGCGTGAACCTGGTCTACCGCCGCACCGACGGCCATATCGGCTGGATCGATCCGCCGGCCATGAGCGGCGCCTAAGGTGCCATTGACGACATGGCACGGTCTCCCTATGGTCCGCCGCCTTTCGCGCCGGCCATGGCGTGCCCACCGACATTCGGACTCCTGACCCCATGCTGCTAAGCGATCTCGTTGCGCCGAATGCGGTGATTCCGGCGCTGAAGGTCAACAGCAAGAAGCAGGCGCTCCAGGAGCTTGCGGCGCGCGCCGCGCAGCTGACCGGGCAGGGCGAGCGCACCATCTTCGAGATTCTGCTGCAACGCGAAAAACTCGGGTCGACCGGCGTCGGCAATGGCATAGCCATACCGCACGGCAAGCTGCCCAGGCTCGAGCACCTGTTCGGCCTGTTCGCGCGGCTGGATCGCCCGGTCGAATTCGAGGCCCTGGATGGCCAGCCGGTCGATCTCATCTTTCTGCTGCTGGCGCCGGAAGCGGCCGGCGCCGACCATTTGAAAGCGCTTGCGCGGGTCGCTCGACTGTTGCGCGATCCCGATGTCGCGCGCAAGCTACGCGAGTCGCGCGACGCCGAAGCGATCTACGCCGTCCTCATGCTCGAGCACGCCACAGGCGGGTGAGACGTTCCGGCGCAATGCCGTTCTGCCGCGGCAAAATGCCCACCTCTCGCACATTTGTCCGGTTCCGCCACCGCCGGGCGGCCACCGTCCGTTTGACAATTGCAAGCTGGTTGGCAAGGTTTGGCCTGGGCGGAAATCTATTTGCGTTCAGCAAAGCAGGGGGAACGTCATGGTGCCCCGCAGATTATTCCTGACACTGGTCACATCGCTGTGTGTGCTCGGGCTGTCGGCAGCGGCCCAGGCCCAGGAATGGCCGCAGCGGCCGTTGCGGATCCTCGTTCCGTATGCGGCGGGTGGAAACTCGGACCTTATGGCGCGCATCGTTGCGCAACGCCTCAGCGAATCCTTGAAGCAGCAGGTCGTCGTCGAGAACCGGCTCGGCGCCAATGGCGCGCTGGCCACCGAGGCCGTCGCCCGGGCGCCGGCCGACGGGTACACGCTGCTGTGGGCGGTTCTGCCGCCCCTCGTCCTGCAGCCGGCAATCGCAAAAACACCGTACGACCCGGTGAAGGACTTTGTGCCGATCACGGCGGTCGGAACCAATCCCTTCGTACTGGTCGTCAACAAGAGCCTTCCGGCGCACAATGTCGCCGATTTCGTCAGCTACGTCCGCGCACGACCCAACCAGCTCGCCTATGCGGTGGGAACGGTCGGCAGCGTGACGCATCTGGCGATGGCGCTGTTCCTCAAGCGCGCCGGACTCGAGATGACCAACGTGGCCTATCGCGGAAATGCACCGGCGCTCGCCGACGTCGTCTCCGGTCAGGTGCCGACCATGTTTTCCAATCTGTCGGACGCGCTGGCGCACGTCGACGGCCCCGCCATTCGTCTGCTGGCCGTCTCCGGCAAGCAGCGCGCCGCACAAATCCCGGACGTCCCCACCATCAGCGAGTCGGGATATCCGGGATACGACATGATCACATGGAACGGGCTGATGGCACCTGCCGGCACGCCCAGGACGATCATCGACCGTCTTGCCAAGGAGGTCGCTAGCGCCGTCAAGGACGCAAAATTCGCCGAACGCCTCGTCACGTTCGGCGTCGACCCGCTCGGCAACCGGCCTGACGAGTTCGCCGCCATGATCGCGTCCGACATCCCGCAATGGTCGGAAGCCGCACGCATCGCCGGCATCAAGCCTCAGTAGCGCCGAATCGCAGCACCCTCCTCATGACGCCATCCTCCCAGCGGCCGATCCTGATTGCCGGCGGCGGTCCCGTCGGCATCATCGCTGCGCTCGCCTTGGCGCGGCAGGGGATCGCGGTTCAACTATTCGAAGCGGAAGACCGCGTGAGCGACGCGCCCCGCGCAGCCACAACGCACCCGGCAACGCTGGAAATGCTCAGCGATCTCGGGCTCGTGGACGAGGTGATCCGCCGCGGCCTGATTGCGCGCAGGTTCCAGTTCTGGGACCGCGCGTCGCGCGAGCTGATCGCCGAGTTCGATCACGCGGTGCTCGAGCGCGATACGCCGTTTCCGTTCATCGTCCAGTGCGAGCAGCACAAGCTCGCCAATCTCGCGCTCGAACGGCTACGCGCATTTCCGCACGCCGAGGTGCAGTTCTCGGCGCGCGTCACATCGGTCGTGCCGCTGGACGACCGCGTCGACATCATCGTCAAGACCGCCGCCGGATCGCGGACCGTCACCGGGAGCTACCTGATCGGCGCCGACGGGGGACGTTCGACCGTGCGCAAGGCGCTGGGCATCGAGTTTGCGGGCTATACGTTCCCGGAACGCTTCCTGGTCCTCACCACGCCGTTTGACTTCGGCGCCGTGGGCACCTGGTGCAAGCGCAACTATTTCTCCGATCCGGATGAATGGTCGTCGCTGTTCAAGGTGGCGGGCGACGACGGCAACGGCCTATGGCGCGTCGTGTTCCCCACGCGGCCGCACGAGACCAACCAGCAGGCACTCAACGAGGACGCGGTTCAGCAGCGCCTGCACAAGTTCTTTCCCCGCAACGGCCCGTATCCGGTCGTCCACCGCAATCTCTACCGGGTCCACCAGCGAGTCGCGGTGACGTTCCGCAAGGGCCGCGCCTTCCTGGCGGGCGACGCGGCGCACATCAACAATCCGATCGGCGGGCTGGGACTCAATTTCGGCATCCACGACGCGGTCGAACTGGCCGAGCTCATCGGGCGCGTCGTCCGCCACGAGGCGCCGGCCGACGTGCTCGACCACTACGACCAGCGACGACGCCCGTTGAACATCGAGTACGTGCAGCAGGAGACCATCGCCAACAAGCGACGCATGGAGGAGAAGGATCCGGCCGTGCGGGCGGCGAACTTCCAGGCCCTGCGCAATATCGTGGCCGACACCGCCAGCCACCGCGCCTACCTGCTGCGCAGTTCGTTGCTGGAAAGCGTGCGCATGGACGCCGCCGCTTCAGCCGAGCGGCCGCATTTCGTGCGGCCGACCGGCATGCATGCCGGATCGAGCCCGGGGCAGGCCAGTGCCGGCAATGGAGCGTGATCTTTTCCGAAAGCCCTATCCACCTAGTGGACGCTGACGGTCTCGAGCTCCTGGCTCCAGGCATTGGCGATCGCCGCCTCGCGGCTGTCGGTCAGCATGATGGGCGTGCCGTCGGCCGCGTGC
>Ga0209466_1000104_pt1 | contig 18335 bp, 23 predicted proteins | sample PanSoiPlo30MoBio_FD_188323 | JGI IMG/M metagenome (GOLD analysis project Ga0209466, IMG submission 188323) | Tropical forest soil microbial communities from Panama analyzed to predict greenhouse gas emissions - Panama Soil Plot 30 MoBio (SPAdes)... | ecosystem: Environmental > Terrestrial > Soil...
GCCGCGCCATCGCGCTCGACAACCGCGGCCATGGGCAATCCACCAAGCTGTACGATCCGGCCGACTACCACACGACGAAAATGGCCGACGACGTGCAGGCGCTGATGGATCATCTCGGGCTCGATCACGCCGACGTCATGGGTTACTCGATGGGCGCGCGCATCTGCGCCTTCCTGGCCGTGCAGAGTCCTGCGCGCGTGCGCTCGGCGGTGCTCGGCGGCCTGGGCATTCACCTCATCGGCAAGGTCGGCCTGCCCGAGAGCATCGCCGACGCGCTGGAAGCGCCGTCGCTCGACGATGTCGCGGATCCCCAGGGCCGGATGTTCCGTGCTTTCGCCGACCAGACCAAGAGCGACCGTCGCGCGCTTGCCGCCTGCATCCGCGGCTCGCGCCAGACGCTGACGCGCGACCAGGTCGCCGGCATCCGCGCGCCGGTGCTGGTCGCGGTCGGCGCCAAGGATCCGGTCGCCGGCTCGGCGCACGAGTTGGCAAAACTCATTCCCGGGGCGCGCGCGCTGGACATTCCCGGGCGCGACCACATGCTGGCGGTCGGCGACAAGGTGTTCAAAGCCGCCGTGCTCGAGTTCCTGAAGCAGGACAAGTTTGCGGGGCAGCGGGCATGAGGCGCTACAGCAAGCCCGTGACCGCATCCTTCACCGGCGCGACCGGCAACCGCCTGGTCGCCGACGTGTATGGCGAGGAGGGGCCGCCGGTGCTGCTGCTGCATGGCGGGGGTCAGACCCGCCACTCCTGGCGTGCGACGGCGCAGCGGCTGGTGGAGGCCGGATCGGTGGCCTATGCGCTCGACCAGCGCGGCCACGGAGACTCCGAGTGGATCGCGGATGGCAGCTACGCGTTCCGCGATTTCGCCGCCGACGCCACCGCCGTGGCCGATGCCCTGGCGCTGCGGGCCGGTCGGGCGCCGGTGGTGGTGGGCGCCTCGCTCGGCGGTATCGCCTCGCTGCTGGCCGAGGGCGCCGCTGCGCAGGCCGGCCGCACGCCGGTGTTCTCCGCGCTCGTTCTCGTCGACATCACGCCGCGCGTCGACGCCGACGGCGTGGCCAAGATCCAGGGATTCATGCGCGCCCAGGCGCAGGAAGGATTCGCCTCGATCACGGAGGCGGCCGATGCGGTCGCGGCCTACCTGCCGCATCGCCCGCGGCCGCGCTCGCACGAGGGTCTGCGCAAGAATCTGCGGCTCGACCCGGACGGACGCTGGCGCTGGCACTGGGATCCGCGCTTTCTCGACGGACCGCGCCCGGTCCGCGCCGCGCGCCAAGAGATCGAAGCCGCCCTGGTCGACGCGGCGCGGCGCATCCGCATCCCGGCCATGCTGGTGCGCGGCACCTCGTCCGAACTGGTCACCGAGGACCACGTCCGCGAGTTCCTGGAACTGGTGCCGCACGCGGAATATATGGACGTGGCGGGCGCCAGGCACATGGTGGCGGGCGACCGCAACGACCGCTTCTCGGCCGCCATCCTGGGTTTTCTGGGCAAGCTCCCCTGAGCCCTCGGGTCTCCCCGGCTGCGGGGCCGTGCTATAATTGGACGCGAGAGGTCACGTTGGAGACCGTCATGGCACAGCATCGGACCAAGCCCGCGCTCGGCACGGTCGATCCGACCTGGTGGCGCATCCGCAACGAGGCGGAAGAGGCGGTGCGGCGCGAGCCTGAGATCGCCAGCTTCATCTATGCGTCAATCCTGCACCACGACACGCTCGAGGCGGCGATCGTGCATCGCCTGGCGCAGCGGCTCGATCACGTGGAGGTCTCCGGCGAACTGATCCGCCAAGCCTACGCGGATGCGCTGAAAGACGAGCCGAGCATCGGCGAGGTGTTTCGCGCCGATATCGTCGCCACGGTCGAGCGCGATCCGGCCACCGACCGCTACCTTCAGCCAGTGCTCTACTACAAGGGTTTTCACGCCATCCAGACCCATCGTCTGGCCCACTGGCTGTGGCGCAAGGGCCGCAAGGATTTCGCCTATTACCTGCAGAGCCGCTCGTCGTCGGTGTTCCAGTGCGACATCAACCCGGCCGCCCCCATCGGCCGCGGCATCTTCCTTGATCACGCCACCGGGCTGGTGGTCGGCGAGACTGCCGTCATCGAGGACGACGTCTCGATCCTGCAGGACGTGACGCTCGGTGGCACCGGCAAGGAAAGCGGCGACCGCCATCCAAAAATCCGCCGCGGCGTGCTGATCGGGGCGGGGGCAAAAATCCTCGGCAATATCGAGATCGGCCACTGCGCCCGCATCGCCGCCGGATCGGTCGTGCTCAAGCCGGTCCCGCCCAACACGACGGTCGCCGGCGTGCCGGCCAAGGTGATCGGCGAGGCGGGCTGCCCCGAGCCGGCGCGCTCGATGGACCAGTTGTTCTACGATTCCGGGCCATAATCCGACTGCTTTGCATCGGGCGGCGAGCCGTGCCATGAAGCGGGACGGCCCGAGGGGGAGAACAGCGTGGACGCCCGCGAAATCAGCAAGCTCGAGATCTACCTCAAGCGCCTGTTCGGCAATGCGCGCATCCGTGTGGTGCCGCGGCCGAAGAAGGAGGATTCCGCCGAAGTCTATATCGGCGACGAGTTCGTCGGCGTGCTGTTCGTCGACGACGAGGACGAGGATCGCTCCTACAATTTCCAGATGGCGATCCTGGGCACGGATCTGGAGTGACGCTCCTTAGTTGCCGTAGGGTGCGCTGAGGCGCTGCTCTGAGAATCCTTCTTGGCCCTGACGCGCCGAAGCCCACGCGGATGGCCTCGCAACAAAAGTCCGCGTGGGCTTCGCTCCGCTCAGCCCACCCTACGGCGCAGGGTTACTGCTGCGGCGGACGCAAGGTGGCGATGAGATAATCGAGCTTGGCGGCGACCTCGCGCCACTCGGTCAGCCAGTCGCGCGGAAACCGCAACACGACGTCGGCAGCGCCGATGCGCCGCTCCGTCAGGCAGATGCCGGGCGTGGTGCCGGCGCGACTGCAGCGGGCGACGAAGCGCTCGGGGGCGGTGGGATCAAACACCAGATCCTCGCCCTTGTACGGCGTGCCGTCGCCGAACTGGCGGACCATCAGGCCGTCCTGCTCGGGCCGCAGCTCGCCGGTCGTGTAGCGCGGATAGATCGTCTTCATGCGCTCGGCTGGCGGCAGCGTGCCCTCGCTTCCGGCGATGGTCACGAACAGGCGGTCGAGCGACTGCGGCTGCGGCTCGTCGGCCGGGGTATGCGGCTGCCGCCCCGGCTGCGGCGGTTCCAGCGACGGCCAGAGAAACACCAGGTCGATGCGGTCCTGGGCGCCGGAGCGCCGCTGCACCTGCTGGCGGATGGCGGCCGGCGGCACGTTGAACACGACGCCGGCGATGGTGACCGGCACCGACGGCGTGTCGGGTGGAACCTCGCTCAACTGGCGCGGCCACAGCACGAAGCCCACATAGCCGATGCCGCCGAGGAGCAGCATTCCGCCCAGCACGACGGCGGCGACGAGGCCGGCGCCGCCGCGTCGTCGCGGCCGGGATCGTGCCTTGGCGGGCAGGCGCAGGTCGCTTCCGAGTTGGCGAATCACGCGGCGGACTATCGCATGAGTTGGTATGCGCCAGCCGCCGCGTGTTAACCTTTTCTTAAGGACGCGGTGGCGGCGCCGCGCCGGCTGGGCGAAACATGCGGGGCATTCGAGGCCAAAAAAATGTCACCCGACCAGCTGCAATCCCTGCTCGCGCTCGCGCTCGGCTTCGCGGTCGCGGGCGTGCTCGCCACCGGCTATCAATGCGTCACGGAGCGGCCGGCGAGCTTCCGCCTGATCAGCCGCGGCCCGCGCCATCGGGCGCTGGCGGCGCTGCCGCTCGTCATCTTCGCGGCCCCCTTCATCATCATGCGTAACACGATCCGCGCGCGCCGGCTCGTCGCCCGCCGATTCGAGTTCGTCATGCTGGCCACCATCCTGGCCGGCTTCTGGAGCATGATGTCGGGCACCGTGATGCTGATGCTGGTCGAGGCGGTCGAGCAGTTCTTCGCCTAGCGCGCAGCCTGTGGCATGGTCCGCAGGCATGGCGGCGCCTGTCGTGGCGACTCGTCGCCTCCACGTGTCGCCGCCACAGGAGAACCGCATGGCGATCTACGAGCTTGACGGTCAGGCCCCCGAGCTCCCGGCGGACGGCCGCTGCTGGATCGCCGAGAATGCATCGGTGATCGGGCGCGTGCGGCTCAAGCCCTTCGCCAGCGTGTGGTTCGGCTCGGTCCTGCGCGGCGATAACGAGTGGATCGAGATCGGCGAGCGCAGCCAGGTGCAGGACAATGCCACGCTGCACACGGATCCGGGCTTCCCGATGGTGATCGGCGCCAATTGCGTGATCGGTCACAACGTCATCCTGCATGGATGCATGATCGGCGATAACAGCCTCATCGGCATGGGCGCGATCCTGCTCAACGGTGCCAGGATCGGGAAGAACAGCCTGGTCGGCGCCGGCGCGCTGATCACCGAAGGCAAGCAGTTCCCGGACAATTCGCTGATCGTCGGCGCGCCGGCGCGCGCCACCCGCACGGTCGACGAGGCGACGCAGCGCATGATCGCGGCCGGCGCCGACATCTACGTCCGCCGCTGGCAGCAATACGCCAAAGGGCTGCGGCGGATCGGATGAGCGCGGTCGTGATTGCAGGTCGCCAAGCCGTTGCGCCGGTGGCGCATCCACTGCGCCGCCCGCACGGTTTCGGCCATCGGGCCCGTCAGGCCGTCGCGTCCTTGACCGCGCTTTCGAAGCTTTTGGCGTCGAAAGCGGGCATGGTTTGGATCCGCCCGAGCCCCTGACTGGCGTACCAGACCGAAAACGCGAGCATGGCTTCCGGATTCGGCGCATCGACAATGTCGACGAAGTCGTAGTGTCCCTGCGTATAGTGGACCGATTCCAGCTTGATCTTCAGTTTGTCGAGCCTCGCCTTGGCCTTGGCGGTCCGCTCCGACTGCTTGCCGGCCCATTCCTGGCTCAGCGTGCCAAGCAGCACATATTTCATGGCCACCTCCACGTCGTGTTGATCATTCCCGCGAAGGAGCAGAGATTATAGCCCTTCTGGCGAGCCGCACATATCCCAAGTCCGACCTGAAAAACGGCCAGCCATTTGGGTAGGGAACTCGAATAGCTCCGGCGCTGGCAGCTACGCCACAGGCGTGCCCCGGATCGCTTAGCGCGATCAGGCTGTCGCGGCCGTGACGGCGTGTCGTTACGCTGCCCGTACCGTATCGGTCATCGCGCTCCAGGCGAACCAGTGCGATCAGCGAATAATCAGCGACCGCGCCGCAAACACTCTGTCGGACCAATGGGGATCGATCGCCTTCCTCTCAAGCTGCGGGGCGGCTACAGCGTTTTGAGATACTCGACGAGGTCGGCCTTCTGCCCCTTGTTGAGGCCGAGCATCAACACGCGGTCGTAATGATCGACGACGGCGGGCAAAGTCGGTGCGCTGCCGTCGTGGAAATACGGCGGATGCTGCCACAGCGCGCGGAGCGGCGTCGTGCGGTATCCGATCTTCGTTGCGCTACGCGATGCGTAGACCGGTTCCTGCCCAACCTCGCCGGGAGAGTGCAGGAGCGGCAGATTGGGGTCGGGTCCATTATTCACGTCAGTGAACAGCGGCGGGATGTGACACGTCGCACAGCGAGCGGCGCCGTTGAACAGGCCCTCACCGCGTCGCGCCGCGGCCTCGTTGAAGCTTCCGGCGGGGGGAGGCGGCGTCTGCAGGCTGAGCTGATATTGCAACAGGGCCGGAAGCTTGGGGGTGACCCGATCCGGCCTTTGCCTCAAGCTGATTCCGACCCGCGCGTCACTGAAGCTCCCGTGTCCGCCCATCTGGGTCACACCGACGTAATTGTTCCAGTACGAGATCGGGCCGTCGCCGGTGAACGTCTCGAATCGGACTCCCTGCAGGCCGAACGCCGGCGCAATGACGACCGGCAAAGTGGGGCTGTTGAGGGGGACGATGTTCGTCCCGTTGAAGAACTGGAGGCGCGGGTCGAATTTGCCAGGCCCCCAACTTTGGAACGGCGCTTTGTTGGCGATCGCGGGAGAGAGCGCGATGATCGCCCCCACATTCAGGCTGCGATTGGGCCAACCGTCAAGACGTTTGCCGATGCCCGCCGCGACCGAATTATCCACCTGCGTATGGCATAACGCACAGGTGATACTCACCGTCTTAAGCTTGTCGTGGTCGATCACTCTGCCAATCACACCGATCACGGCGTTGAGCTTCAGCAACTGGATCGTCACGGCCGGGTCGTCGAGGTTCACCTGTCCGGCCTTGATGGCGTTGATCACTTCCGGCGGGAGCGCGTCTGAGTCGACTTTCAGACCAACCGACAACGCCGTTCGTGGGGTGACATTTCCGAGCGCGCGCTCCATTTGCAGCGTATCGGTCCATAGCTGCTCGTCGCCAAAGGTGTCGAAGCGAAAGATCGACTGTCCTTCGGAGGTGCTCTGCGGCTGGTTTTGCGCAATAGCGGGCGTCAGTACTGCGACGGCAATGATCGCCGCCGAGAAGATAGATCGGGACATGGCGGGCTCCCTCCTGGTGCCATCTCCCCTTCCCCTGATCGATCGCACAGAGTCCGGCGTCTTGACGCACAACGACGCTTGACAGTCGCGAGTCTGTTGCGACTGGAGGACAACCTGTGGATTGAACATCACGAGCCGAAGAAAAATTCCCTTTTGTCGGCTGACCGAGTTCGTTGGCGGTTTGTCGCAAACGGCGATCTCGACACGCGCTCCGACACGCCGCGCCCCGTGTGGTACCGGCATGCGCAGTCTTCACCACATCCTCTGCTCGCGACGGCAAGCTGGAGGTGTTCCCGTATGGACACCTCCTGCGCACTACGCGATTTGGCGCATTAGATGCGGCACCGCTGGAAATGTTTCCGATGCAGAAGCTTTTTGCAGGAACTTTTGCGCCACGACGGATTCAAATGTCTTGCGGCGAACAGACGATGTCCTTCGGGACGAGCTTGCGATCATGGGCTATCGCGGTGGCAGATCGAACGGAGGAGGCCAGCGACAGCGAACTGCTCGAACGGGCGCGGCAGGGTGACGCCGATGCGTTCAGTGCGCTGGTCCGACGCCACGACCGCTATCTCTACCGGATTACCCGCAGCATCCTGCGCGACGACCACGAGGCGGAAGACCTCGTGCAGCAGACCTATCTGAAGGCGTTCACGAAGATCGTCGGCTTTCGCGGAGAGGCAAGCCTGCGGACATGGCTGACGCGAATCGCGCGCAACGAGGCGCTGCGGCGCAAGCGCCGGCAACGTTCGCTCGTGGACCTGGGAGCGATCGACACGGCGCGAGAGCGCGTCCGCAGCCAGATCTATCTGTCTCCGCTGACGCAAGCGACGCCCGAGGGCGAGGTTGCGCGCATCCAGATTCGTCGGATGCTGGAGCGGGCGATCGACGACCTGCCGACCGCCTATCGCACGGTCTTCATCATGCGTGACGTGGAAGAGGCAACCGTCGAAGAAACCGCAAATGTCCTTGGTATCAAAACCGAGACGGTGAGAACCAGACTGCACCGCGCCCGAAACATGCTGCGCGAGCGGTTGGGCGAACAGTTGGCGGCCGTGCTCAAGGACGTGTTCCCGTTCGGGCGCCCGCGCTGTAATGCCCTCGTTGAGAGGCTTGCGGCTAAAGTTGGGCTGCTGCAGGCCCGCGATCGGGCCCAAACTTGATCGTGTGACGTGAGGCCCGTGACCTTCGCGGCCAGGTCCATCCTGTTCATTTTCGCGTCGTCGAGTTCGCCGGGGTCATTCGAACTGACCAAACGGTCTCTGGGCCGGCACGGGGCAATTCGTCTCGCATGATCGCCGCCGCCGACATCTACGTCCGCCGCTGGCAGCAATACGCCAAAGGCCTGCGGCGGATCGGGTAGGGTGATCAGGCTGTCGCGGCCGTGACCGCGTCCCGGCGCGCTGCCCGCACCGTAGCGGCCATCGGGCTCCAGGCGAACCAGTGTGGGAAGGCGCGAAGGTCCGCCGGCGTTCCGTCCAGCTGGACCTGCTTGCGCCGCACCGCGTCGGCGAACGTCGCCCGGCCGAGCCAGACCCGATAGAACACCAGGATGTCCGCCGTCACCATGACGTCGATGTCGTAGCCCGGATCCTTGAGGCAAACCGACACGTCGCCAGGCTCGATGAGCAGCCAATAGCTCTGCTTCGGCCCGCCGCGGAAATCGAACTGGATCACCACACGGCGGCGCGCGATGCGGTCGCGACAGACGCGCCGCCGCATCCACCACAGGAGCACGATGGGATCGAGCTCGTTCGGCCGCGGATCGCCGAAGGCCCAGCGCGCTCCCCACTCGCCGAACACGTCGATGACCCTCTGCAGCTCGCGTCCGGCCGGAGTGAGCCGATATTGCGTCCGCTTGCCGCGCGCGGCGCCACGCCGCTCGAGCACGCCGGTGCGCTCGAGCCGCCGCAGCCGTTCGGCGAGCAGCGTGCGCGACATGCGAGGAAGTCCGCGCTCGAGCTCGTTGAAGTGATTGATGTCGGCCAGAAGCTCGCGGACGATGAGCACAGTCCAGCGATCCGCGAGAATTTCTGCCGCGCGCGCCACCGGACAATATTGGCCGTAGAGGTGCATGACCGAAGATAGGCCGATCGCGCCGGGCAAAGTAGTCCAATCTTTATACTAGTGCCACAGCCGCGGCGGACTTAACGGTGCGGCCGGCGATCACGTCAACGGGCCGCACAGGAGGCTTCCATGACCAGCGATGACCCGGTCCGGCGGAATGTTCTGCAAGCTCTCGCCGCCTTGCCGTTGATGGCGCTGGCGGCGCGACCGCAAGCCGCCGCGGCGCAGCCGGCGAGCCCGGTCAAGGTCGACACCAAGGGCCTGGTGGCGAAGATCAAGTTCGAGGCGCCGCTCGCCGGGTTTCTCAGCGAGATCAACGGCAAGTACAAGCTGCGCGTCACCGAGCTCACGCTGGCGCCGGGCGGCCATGTCGGCGAGCACAACCACGTCGGCCCCGGCATCCGCCAGGTGACGTCCGGCTATATGACCTACGTGCTGCCGGACAAGACCGTCGTCTATGGCCCGGGCGATTTCTTCTTCGAGTCCGGCGATATCAACCACACGGTCTTCAACAAGACCGCCGAGCCGATGGTGCACGTGCTGTTCGAGGTTCTTCCGGCCGATCTCACCGGGCCGTCGCTCATTCCGGTCAAGCACCACTAGGTTGCCCAACGCCGCGTGCGGTGCTGCGCCATCGTCCCGCAAAAAAGTGCGGCCGGCTCTTGGGGGAGAGCCGGCCGCGGCGAACCCGGTCCGGGGACGGGGAGGGTGGGGACGTGACCGGGCCGCAAAACTCCTGTCGTTGCTTTCAGTGTCCGCGCGACGCGGCGGTGGTGACCGCCGGGCGCGGGTCGCCGACGGAGACCCACTGGTTCGGATCCGACTGCGACTGACGCTTGACGAAGCGATAGTTCGTCTCCGACCACGGCAGAATTTCCTGGACCTGATTGTCGAGCACGAACTCGCCCTGATCGGTCTTCACCGTCAGCACGGCGTGGCCGTCGCCCTTGCGGTCGCGTACCACCGTGATGAGCAGCGCTTCGCGCGGCCAGCCCGCTTCCATCAGCGTGCGGCGCTTGAGCAGGACGTAGTCCTCGCAGTCGCCATAGCCGTCGTCCGGGTAGGACCACTTCTCGACCACGCCGTGGTGCTCGAGGTCGGTCATCGGCCGGATGCGTTCGTTGACGTAGCGGTTGATGCGGACCAGGTCCTTCCACGCCTTGGCGGTGAGGACCACGTCGCGCGGCGCGGTGGGCGCCACCTTGCACTCATGCGGGCGCTCGGCGCAGAACTCCACCCAGCCGATCGGCGCCTTGGTGGTCTCGCCCACCGAGATGAATAGCGCCTCGCCGGCGGCGGCCGGCGCGGACGTCAACCAGCCGATGGCAAGTATTCCTCCCACGCATTTCTTCATCAGTGACCCCTTCCCCCGTGTTGTTGGGGTCACTTTTCCCACAAACGACTTGAAGTGCCGCTAAGTCCGAGGTCCTGTTTTTCGGCTAATACGATGCAAAGTTTCAATCTATACAGTTCAATATTTCTGACAGTTCGACTAAAATGCAATCTATTCGGAATTGACTCAAATTTTATGCATTAACTTTCCCGATCGAGCGAAATGCGCCCGCGCCCAACCCGCGCGGCGTTGCGCGTTTACGTTGAGCGGACGGCGCGGCGGCGCAGCGCGCGCGCAGCGCGGTCTACACGGCAAGGCTCGGGAGATCGGGAAAGCACGGAGGCCGCCGCCAGGCGGCGTTCACCCGCCGGTAACGTTCTCTTCGAGAAAATCGGGGTGCTGGAGGCGCGTGAACTCGACCGCGAAACCCTGGTCGAGATGGCGCACCACGCGGCCCTGCGTCTTACCCAGGGTCACCATGGTTCCCATCGCCGGCCGCTCCTCGGTCGCCACGGCGGCGCCCGACAGTGACATGTCGATGAGCCGGCAGGTGAGGCTGGCGCCGCTCGGCAGCACCAGCTTGGTGATGGGGTTGCTGGGCACGATACGGCCGTGGCGGCGATCCTCGGGCAGGCCGAGCACCTGGCGGTTGGCCAGCCAGGTCAGTTGGGCGGCGAGCTTGTCGCGCTTGCGCGCTGTCGCCGCGATCGTCATGGCAAAGCCGTTGGTGAACTGGCGGATGATGGTGCCTTCCAGCCGGCCGACGTGATCCACATAGGCGACCACGCGCTCGCCCGCCTTGCCGTTGACCGGCGCGATCACCGCCATGCCGCCGGGCGACATGTCGACGATCTGGCAAGGAAATTCGCGCCGATCCGCCAGCATGTAGCGGCCGAGCAAATTCACGCGTACGCGCTGAAAGCGCCGACGCTCGTCACTGAGCGGCAATGCACGCCGCTTTTCCTGCACGGTTGCCGACATGAAACGGCAGGCCTTCCCCAATTACGCAAGGAATCTACGCAGGAGCCTATGCCGCCCGTAGTTAAAGGCAGGTTAGCTGGCGGCCGTTTGTGGGTTGTTTTGCCGCTGCCGCTGGTCGGCAGCGGATCGGCCGATTGGAGGAGGGGCGGCGCGGACGCCGGTCAGGTGCGCCCGCCGTCATAGACCAGGAGGCCGTGACGCACGCGCACGTTCTCCGCTGCGGCCGCCATGAACGGCGTGGTTGCAACCGTATCGAGCGCCGGACCGACATGGCGATGCGATTTCAGCGTGAGCGTCGTCACCGGCGTGGCGCCGAGCCAGAACGGCAGCGACAGCGGCGCCAGCACGCCGATCTGCCGCGCGTGGCTCATGCCGCGGTGCCGCAGCGGCAGCAGCAGCAATTCGAGATCGACGCTCTGGCCGTCGGCCGTCATTCCACTGACGCCGGCGACGATGCCGGCAATCTCGTTGGCCACGATGGCAAGCAGATCGCCGATGGGGTTGCCGTCACGGGCGTCCCATAGCGGCGCGAACGCCTCGGCCTTGAGCTCGCGGCCGAACAGGCTGCATACCCGCGTTCCGGCGAGCCGGAACGTGGGGACCGGATCCCAGCCGAGGACGAAACTGTCGCCCAGCGCGCCGCGGATGGCTCCGGGCTCGATCTCGCTTCGTTCGGGCGCCGGGCGCGCGCCCCGTCGCTCGTTCCAATAAGAATAAAGCGACTGGCTCGACGAATGCTTCACGGCAAGACGCCCCTTTGCCTTTTCGGTCCTTGGCCTGTCTCTGTTCGGGACATGGCCGCCGACAGGCATGGCGGCCGCGCTCGACGGAGCAGGGGGCGTGCCGCGTCGGCGCGCGCGGCAGCGGGTCGGGGCGCAACGATCGGTTAACCTTGACCAAGGGTTGACGTTGGCTTGCGGCGGCCGCCCGACTAGGGTCGTTGGGCCTGATGTCGTGTTGGTCTGAGTATCGCGTAACGACGGGGAGGTCGGGGGAGTGACAGGCGCACGATGGCGCCGCACAAGAGAACGACCTCGAATGGCTTGCAGGGAGGGCCGGTTGCCCTCCCTTTTTTTTCTTGCGATACGCATCCGGTCGCATGTTCTGCGCGAACCCGTGACCTAGCCGGATCAGGTCCGCGCCGGGCTCTTTGTCGCAAAATGCTCGCGCTTGCCGCCGTGCGCCGGGCGCCTTATGTCCCGGCAACGGGCGCGGCGGACGTTTTGGCGTGAGAACACCTTCCGAACCGATGCTGAACGTGCCGCCGGTCGTGACCGCGCTGCTCGTGGCATTCGGCGTCATCCACGCGGTTCGCGCCTTTGTCCTGTCGCCGCAGGCCGACTTCGAGTTCCTGTTGCTGTTCTCATTCATTCCCGCCCGCTACGACGCGGTCTGGCTGGGGCAGGACGTGCCGGGCGGGGTTGGCGGCCTGGTCTGGACCTTCGTGACCTATGCATTGATCCACGCCAACGTCCTCCATCTCGGCGTCAATGCGGTGTGGTTTCTCGCCTTCGGCAGCGCGGTGGCGCGACGGTTCGGCGCCGCGCGCTTTCTGCTGTTCTTCGCCGTCACGGCGGCCGCCGGCGCCGCCGCGCACCTTGTCACGCATGTCGGCGAGGCGGTGAGCGTGGTGGGCGCTTCCGCCGCGATCTCCGGCTGCATGGCGGCGGCCATGCGCTTTGCGTTCCAGCGCGGCGGGCCGCTCGGACCGTGGCGAACGCACGAGGCGCACGCCTACCATGTACCGGCCGCGTCGCTCCGCGTCGCGCTGACCGACGGCCGCGTGGTCGCCTTTCTGCTGGTCTGGTTCGGATTGAACCTCCTGCTCGGCGTCGGCGTGCTGCCGCTGGCGGGCGAAGACCAGGAGGTCGCCTGGCAGGCGCATATCGGCGGGTTTCTGGCCGGCCTGATCCTGTTCCGCTGGTTCGACCCGGTGGAGCGGGAACCCGAGCTCTGACCCTCTTTTCGCACTTGCGAAAGCGCGCGGGGCGCGATGTCGCAACAGCAACAAAGCGTCTTGCGCACGCCGCTTTTGCGTCCGATGATTCCACTCAAGGTAGCGCCCGGACGACCGCCGGGGGCGACGCGACCGGACAGATCGGCAAGCACAGTCAGCCGACGGAGGAGGCGCCATGACCGTCAAAACAATTCTCGCTCGCAAAGGCAACGACGTCGTCAGCATCGAGCCCGGCGCCACGCTGGCGCAGGCCGCCAAGCTCCTGGCCGAGCGCCGCATCGGCGCCGTGCTCGTGCTCGGGCTTGAGGGGCGCGTCGCCGGCATCCTGTCGGAGCGCGACATCGTCCGCGTCCTGGCCGAACGCGGTGCAGCCGTGCTGAGCGAGCGGGTGGAGCAGGTGATGACGCGCAAAGTCTTCACCTGCAGCGAGGGCGACACGGTCGCCAAAATCATGGAGCAGATGACGGGCGGCAAGTTCCGTCACGTGCCGGTCGTCGATCAGGGGCGGCCGATCGGCATCATCTCGATCGGCGATGTCGTGAACCACCGGCTGCACGAGATCGAGAACGAGTCGAACGCGCTGCGCGAATACATTCTGACGGCGTGACGTCAGGGCAAGACGTCATCGCAGCGCGGCGATGACCTCGCCGATCGCGTCGAGGGTGCGTTCGGCCGCTTCGGTGCCGATCTCGATCGCCTCGCTGGCGCGGTGGAAATCGATCAGGCCGATATTGCCGAGCCGCGGGCTGATGACCACGTCGGGCGGATCGCCCGCCAGCCGCGCGCGCGTGATGCGGTCCTGCATGATGTTGAAGGCTTCCATCATCACGGTGGAGAAACCGGGACGGCCTTCGGCGCCGAGGAACTGGCGCTTGAGCGTGCGCTCGGGCGCAAACATGCTGCGCAGGCCGCCCTGCTGCTGGACGATTTCGGCGATCTCGTCATTCTCGTCGGAGCCATGCCCCGCGATGGTGGAGCCGCGGCCGATCAGATCGGCATTGAGGTTGACGGCGACCACCACGCGGGCGCCGAGCGCGCGCGCGGCGGACACCGGCACCGGATTGACCAGCGCCCCGTCCATCAGCCAGCGACCGCCCACCCGCACCGGCGCGAACACGCCGGGCAGCGAGTAGGAGGCGCGCAATGCATCGATCAGTCGCCCGCGCGTGAGCCAGATCTCGTGGCCAGTGCCGATCTCGGTGGCGATGGCGGCAAAGCGCAGCGGCAGTTCGTCGATCGTGGTCTTGCCGAACGTGGTCTGCAGCCGCTCGGCCAGGCGCGCGCCGCCGATCAGGCCGGAACCGGCCAGGCTGAAGTCGAGATAGCCGAACACGCGCCGGCGGGTGAGGCTGCGCGCCCACTCCTCGAAGGTATCGAGATGGCCGGCGGCGTAGCTGCCGCCCGCCATGGCGCCGATCGAGGTGCCGGCGATGACGTCGAACTTGAAGCCGCGTCGCATCAGCACGCGCAGCACGCCGATATGAGCAAAGCCGCGCGCCGCGCCGCCGCCCAGCACCAGTCCGATCGTGGGCCCTGACGGCTGGATGGTCGGCGCCTCGCCGATGGGCGCTTCCTTGATCGGCACGTTGCTGGCCGGGGGGTCGACGAAAGCCGAGCCCTCGCTCAAAGGCTCATCGCCATAAGGGCCGGCGTCAACGCCATGGGCGCGTCCGCGGCCAGTAAAGAAGTCAAACACGCAACGTCCTTTTCCTTATCTGCATGATCAGGAAAATCGCGCAACTTGACAATAAGTTGCGGCCTCTATGGTGAATATGTTGAAAAATCAAAGTGCAGAGACTGTGACGGCGCGTGGTGGGCGCGAAGGCCCAGACAGGACGGTGATACCGGACGTGGTGCCGCCGGAGCGGATCAGTCGACCGATGCCCCATAACCGACGCGCGACAGCGAGCGGTAGGTCCGGTACGGCCCGGCGTCGATGGTCGGGAGCGCGGCCGGATTCGGCCGGCAGGCGCCGGACATAAGGCCGACCGCCGCAAGGCACTCGTCGAACGTCCGGTAGCCGCAGCTGCGGGTGCCGAACGCATCGTATGGCCCGCACCACGGCCGGCCGCCCGATGCCTCGACCGCCACCATGCTCCGACCAGTATCGCTGGTGGGCGCCGCGCCGAACAAGGACGTCAGCACCAGCGCGAGCAGGGCTATCGCGACGCTGAGCGCGATCTTTGCCCAAAGCTCTCGGCTGATGATCCCCGGCATGGCAACCCCGTCCGCATCGTCGGCACCGGGCACCTTACGGGCCGACGCTGGCGGCAGATGTGAAAGACGTCACACCGGCGGCCGAAATTGTCTCGCGCCGGTTGCAGCGCATGGCCAGGTTCCCGAATCAGGAGATGGCCAGCAAGCTTATGATTTCGGGGTGGTTTTGGCGCAACCCGAGCCGCTGTGGCGCCGGCTGCGGCGATTTCCTCCTAGCCGGCGAAGCGCGTTACCACCTGGTCGAGCGGCGGCCGCGGCCGGTCAATCGGGGCCTGGGCGGCGCGACCGATATGGACGAAACCGGCGATGCGCTCGTCGCCCGCAAGCCCGAACGCGTCGAGGACCCGACGGTCGTAGGCGTACCATTCGGTCATCCAGTTGGCCGCGTAACCCAGCGCATGCGCGGCATGCACTACGTTCATGGCGGCTGCGCCGGCAGACAGAACCTGCTCCCACGTGGGAATCTTCACATGCTCGCGGGCGCGGCTCACCACGCCGATGACCAGCGGCGCGCGCGCCAGGCGATTGCGCTCGGTCTCGACATGCTCGGGCTTGGCGTCCGGATGATCGGCGCGGAACACGGCCGCGATCCTGTCCCCGGCCTTGAGCCGCCCGTCGCCTTCGAACACGATGAAGCGCCACGGCACGAGCTTGCCGTGGTCCGGCACGCGGGCCGCAACGGTGAGAATCGTATCGATTTCGGCGGCCGACGGGGCAGGGCCGATCAGCTCGACCGGTTTCACCGAGCGGCGCGTGGTGAGAAGGTCGAGGGCGTCGGCCATGGCAAGCGCATCCGCAGGACTGCGTACGATCAGGTGCGACGAGTGTCTCGATCCCGAGGCTCGCAATCGGATTCGCGGCAAACTTATGCGAACTTCGGGTTCGGGGCACTAGCACGCGAGCGCACGGGCGACAAACCGCGGCCGCGGTGTCGTAGGTGTGGACGCGGCTATCAGTGACCGTTTTGCCACGCCATCGGGAGGAGTCCGGATGCCGCTTGTGGCTTGAAATCGCCGCGATTTCATTCGACAAAACTGCCACGATGGCCGTGGGATCGGGGATTTCGGGGCGTGGCGTTTGCCGCTTGGCGGCAATTGCCGGCATTTTCATGCTTGCCTGGTCGGGGTGCGCCTCGGCCCAATCGGCCGGCGGTTTGTTTCCGGGCGAGACGGCGCCGATACCGCCCGGCCTCATTCCCAATGTGCCGCCGCCGGGGGATCCCACACCCATCACCCCGCCGGGTGCGAACCTCGCTGCTCCGGGTGGCGTCGTTGGCCCGCCGCCGCCTGCGCCCCCGCCGCCCTCCGCCGCCCCGGCCGCCCCGATGGTGCCGGCCGGGCAAGTCGCCTTGGCGGTGAGCGCGCGCTTCGGCCGCGACCCGCCCGCCATCACGGCCGGCCTGGTGTGGCGCGTGTACAGCGAGAAGCCGGATCAGAACGGCGCGTTCCGCCTGCTGCGCGAGGACCGCACCGCCTCGCCCGTGTTCCTGTTGGGGCCCGGGGGCTACATCATTCACGTGTCGTTCGGGCTCGCCAACGCGGTCAAGCGCGTGCAGCTGCGGTCCGACACGGTGCGCGAGCTGTTCGAGATCGCGGCGGGCGGCGCCCGGTTCGAAGGCAAGGTGGGCGACGCCCGCATTCCGGCCGGGCAAATCCATTTCGATCTCTACAAGGGCAGCCAGTTCGAGCTCGGCGAGAAGCGCCCGATCGCCGAAAACATCGCCGCGACCGACGTCGTGGTGCTGCCGGAAGGCCTCTATCACGTCGTATCGAACTACGGCGACGGCAATGCCGTGATGCGCTCGGACCTGCGCATCCAGCCGGGAAAGCTCGTCGATACGACCATCGTCCACCGCGCCGCCAAGATCACGCTCAAGCTCGCCGGCGAGAAAGGCGGCGAAGCGCTCGCCAACACGGCATGGTCGGTGCTCACGCCGGGTGGCGACGTGATCAAGGAATCGATCGGGGCGTTCCCCATCGTGATTCTCGCCGAAGGCGACTATGTCGCCATCGCCCGCAACGAGGGCAAGGTCTACAATCGCGAGTTCAAGGTCGAATCCGGCGTCGACCGCGAGATCGAAGTCGTGGCGCGCTGAACGGTTCCTCGCCGTTCGAACAAGGACTCACCGATGCGTCTGCGCATTGCGATCCTGGCAGTCTACGCGTTGGCGGCCGGCGCCACGCCCGGCACGACGGCCGATGCCGACAACGGCCAGCAATTGGCGCAGCGCTGGTGCGCCTCATGTCACGTGGTGGCGCCCGACCAGCGTGAGGCCAGCGCTGATGCGCCGCCGTTCGCCAGCATCGCCAGGATGCCGGATTTCAATGCGCAGAAGGTCGCGTTCTTCCTGCTCGAGCCCCATCCGAAAATGCCGGCCATGGCATTGTCGCGTCGCGATTCCGAGGATATCGCGGCCTATATCGCCAAGCTTGGTCGATGACCCGCAGCCGCTCGCCCGCTACAGGTGCCGTGATGATCATCGCTTCCGTCGTGGCCGTTCTGCCGGCCGGCGTCGGTGCGGCGGTGGCGCAGATTTCCGGTGGCGATCTGCCCGGCCGCCAGCGCTACCGATTTGTCGACCCGCCGGGCGCGCAACTGCTGCAGCCGCGCGAGCCGAACACGGTTCTGCCCCACGGGGCGCACGGCCCGCAGTTCGGCTGCCCGCCCCGCAAGTCACACCGCAAGCAGCGCGCGCGCAAGCGCTGTTGAGCCGTCCCTTCGGGTGAGGGCGTGCGTCAGAGCACGCCGCGGCGGCGCCCCAGTGGCACGCCTCAAGGATTGGTTGGGTTGGAGGGGCTGGTGCGCGGCGCTGCGCCCTTTTTTTGTGCCGATGGCGCGGCAGAAGCGGATGGCGTTGGCGCCACACAGCTGATCGAACCGATGGTGTTGGCCCCGTACTGAACGAATCCGCCCTGACCCGGCGCCGAGTGCTGCGCCGTGATCGGCAGATAGACGTAGCAGATCATGCCGTCGACCGGGTCGCGCCAGCGCTGGATGATGGTGTCCTGCAAGGGACCGGCGAACTGCCGCTCGAGCTGCATGCGCGGCAGTTGCGCCCACGTCGTCGACGGCTGCTGCTGCTGCTGCTGCTGCTGCTGTTGCTGTTGCTGCTGCTGCTGTTGTTGCTGCTGCTGCTGTTGAGCCTCTGCTGCGGCACACATCAAAACAAGCGCGGCCAGCGCCCACATCCCTCGTGGCATCTCAACCCTCGGCCGATCGACCCGACACGGGGTCAGCCTAAATGAAGCATCGG
>Ga0209466_1000105_pt1 | contig 18287 bp, 18 predicted proteins | sample PanSoiPlo30MoBio_FD_188323 | JGI IMG/M metagenome (GOLD analysis project Ga0209466, IMG submission 188323) | Tropical forest soil microbial communities from Panama analyzed to predict greenhouse gas emissions - Panama Soil Plot 30 MoBio (SPAdes)... | ecosystem: Environmental > Terrestrial > Soil...
CGTCGATCGCGGCGCCGGCCAGCAGATCGGGGCGTGGCCGATGAACAGCGGCGGCAACTTTCCGATGGCGCTCGACGAGCAAGGGAAGCGGGTTCTTGTCGCATTCCGCACGCCTCCGGGTATCGGCGTGTTCGCGATGGGCGAGGGTGCCGCCATCGCGAGCATCGAAGCCTGCGGTGACGCCGACGATATGTTCGTCGATACCCGGCGGCGCCGCGTCTATGTCAGCTGCGGGGAGGGTTTCGTCGACGTGTTCGCGGCGCAGGGCAGTACCTATCGTCGTGTGGCGCATATGCCGACCGCCCGCGGCGCGCGGACCTCCTTGTTCAGCCCGGAACTGGACCGTCTCTTCCTCGCCGTTCCGGCTGCGTCGGGACAGCTCGCGGAGATGTGGGTGTTCCGGCCATTGCCTTGAGCGAAGAGCCGACAGAGGTGCGACTTCCCAGGGATGAGGAAACAGTGGCGGTAAAGGGGTGAATTCGATGCACAAGCTCGCCCTGTGTTGCCCGATGATCTGCCTCATTCTGTGGCCGGAGAATTCATTCGCCTATCGACCGTTCGACGCGACTGACGCGGCTGTCGCCGATCTGGGCGAGCTGGAGATCGAACTGGGTCCGGTCGAGTTCCGCCGCAGCGAGGCGGAGCGGACCGTGATCGCGCCCGCCTACGTCCTGAACTACGGGTTCGCCAAGAACTGGGAGCTGGTGGTGGAGGGCCAGGCGGAGCATCCGCTGCCGCCGGCCGAGGACACCCGCAGCAGGCTGGTCGGCAACGGCGTGTTCCTCAAAGGGGTGCTGCGTGAAGGCGTCCTGCAGGACAAGGCCGGGCCGAGCGTGGCCACCGAGTTCGGCATACTGTTGCCGGGCATCAACGACGAGCCGGGGGTGGGCGCGAGCTGGCTCGGCATTGTGTCGCAGCGATGGGCCTGGGGAACGATTCACTTCGACGCCGGCGCAGCGCTCACGCGCGAGCACCACGGCGACCTGTTCCTCGGGACCATCATTGAAGGGCCGTACGACTGGAAGATCCGTCCCGTGGCCGAGGTGGATTATGAGCGGGAGTTCGGCGGCAAGGAGACCTTCGCCGTTCTCGGCGGCGCGATCTGGCGGGTGCGAGACGACCTGTCGTTCGACGTCGCGCTGCGAGAGGCGTGGGTCAATCGCCACCCGGAGACAGAGATACGCGCCGGCCTGACGTTTGCCATATCACCGCGGTCTGACGCCGTCCGGCGCGCGATGCAGTCGGTGCGGCATTAGTGTTCGGTACCCAGGAGGCCCGCACGCGCGAGGCGCCGCGGCAATGAAAGGCATCGTTTTCCCGCCGAGCCGGGCGTATATCACTGCCGATGATGAAGGTCTTCGGCGATATCCAGGGCTGGCTCTATGGCGGTGCCACTGCCGAGCTGAGAGGACTCGCCGGCGATTTCGGTACCCTCAAGCTGCTTGCCGCCATGTCGCTGGCTGCCGTCTTCGGCATGGTGCACGCGCTCATGCCCGGCCACGGCAAGACGGTGATCGTGTCGTACTATCTCGGACGGTCTGCCGGCCTTCTCGGCAGCGTGGGCACCAGCGCCGTCCTGGTCCTGACCCATGTCGGCTCCGCCATCCTCCTGGTGCTGACCGGGTATCTGGTGATCCGCCGTACGATCGGAGGTGCCGGGCGCGCGCCCGCCTTCGAGATCGCGAGTGCCGCTCTCATCATGGCGATCGGAGCGTGGCTCCTGTTTCGCGCCTGGCGCCCGCACGAGCACGCGCAGGCAACGACGGACGGGCGCGTGCTGGCCTTCGTCACCGGCCTTGTTCCTTGTCCGCTGACCACCTTCATCATGGTCTATGCGGTAGCCCAGGGCATCGTGGCTGCCGGCCTCCTGGTGACCGCCGGAATGGCCCTGGGCATGGTCGCGACGATCGCCGTGTTCGCGCTCGCGGCCGTGCTGCTGCGCGACCGGTTCATGCTCGTCCTGGAGCGCACGCATCACGTTCGTCAGCAGGCGGGCCGAGCCCTGGAGTTCGCGAGCGCGATGGTGATCATCGCGTTCGGTGCGTGGCAACTGGCAACCCGCTGAAACGATCGGCTGTGCTGGACATTGGCTAAACGAGCGAAAACGGAGCCCGAAAATGCACGATGACCCGCATGACCACGGACATGATCATGCGCATGCGCACGGGCATGATCACACGCACGGCATTGTCGATCCTTCGATCGCCACCACGGGCCGGGGGTTGTGGGCAATCAAGTGGTCGTTCATCGGTCTCATGGCCACGGCGGCGGTTCAGCTTGTTGTCGTCGTGGTGTCGGGCAGCGTCGCCCTGCTGGCCGACACGATCCACAATTTCGGCGACGCCGCAACCGCCATTCCGCTCGCAGTCGCCTTCTGGTTTGCCCGACGAAAGCCGAGCCGCCGGTTCACCTTCGGTTACGGACGGGTCGAGGATCTGGCCGGCGTCGCCATCGTGCTCACCATTCTGGCGAGCGCGATCATTGCCGGGTATCAAAGCATTCAACGGCTGCTCGACCCACAGGAGATTTCCCACCTCGGAGCCGTGGTCGCCGCGTCGATCATCGGCTTTCTCGGCAATGAAGCCGTCGCGGTCTTTCGCATAAGGGTCGGACGCGAGATCAACAGCGCCGCCCTCATTGCCGATGGCTACCACGCACGCATCGATGGATGGACCAGTCTTGCCGTGCTGTTCGGCGCGGTCGGCGTGTGGCTGGGATATCCTCTGGCCGATCCGATCGTCGGCCTGCTCATCACCGCGGCCATCTTCGGCATCGTGATCCAGAGTGGAAAATCCATCTTCATCCGGGTGCTCGACGGTGCCGAGCCGCGCATCATCGACGAAATCCGCCATGCCGCCGCGCACGTGGCGCAAGTGAAGGACGTCACCGACGTGCGGGCGCGCTGGCTCGGGCATCGGTTGCATGCCGAGCTGAATATTGCCGTGGATCCCCAATTGACCATCTCACAGGCGCATGCCATCGCAGGCGAAGTTCGCCACCAATTGCTGCACCACTTGGATTACTTATCGCTGGTGGTCATTCACGTGGATCCAGCCGATCAGTCGGGTGAGCGGCATCATCGGATCGACGAGCATGCGCACGATGGGCTGCCCGTGCATTCGCATGCATGATCCGGCGAGGGGGGAAGTCTCCGGCTAGCGCCGCATCAGGGCGGCGACCCGTGCGGATAGCGGCGCGTGCGGAAAGGTGTTGCGCAGCACCGACAACGCCTCGGCGTGGGTGTCCGGCGCCGCGACCACCAGGTGCTCGGTCATCTGGCGCGCCAGCTGCGCCGGCGAGACGCCGGTCAGTTCCTGCGGCGCCAGGACCACGTCGCCCAGCGGAACAGGATCGTCGACCAGGATGGGGCGGGGGGTGGCGGTCGGCATGGCGTTCTCCCAGAACGGACGGGCATACGCCTAACTCTGGTGCCGTCGCTCCAGTTCCCCGCCGGGCCACGACCAGCGTGAGCCTGGCAGGACCGCTCGCCGGCAGCGCCCGCTGCGTACTGCTCACGCGTCCATCACAACCAGGGTAACACGCCTAAATTACAGAAATATTTCAGTCATTTCGCCGGCGGCCCCATGGTCACCGTGAGCTTCCCGACGCCCGCCACCTCGCATTCGAGCCTGTCGCCCGGCACTGTGGCGGCGACGCCCGACGGCGTGCCCGTCATGATGATGTCGCCGGCCGCCAGTTCCACCATCTCGGACAGCTTGCTGATGACCTCGGGCACGTTCCAGATGAGCTGCTCGAGATCGCCGTCCTGGCGGATTTTTCCATTGCATTTGAGCGTGACGCGGCCCTTGGCCGGGTGGCCGATCTCGCTCGCAGGCCTTAAGGCTCCGCACGGCGCCGAGGCGTCGAACGCCTTGCCGATCTCCCACGGCCGCTTGATGTCGCGCGAGGCGATCTGCAGGTCGCGCCGCGTCAGGTCGATGCCGACGCCGTAGCCGTAGATGCAGTCGTTGGCGCGGCCGACCGGGATGTTGCGGCCGCCGCTCTTCAGCGCGACCACCAGCTCGACCTCGTGGTGCAGGTCCTTGGTCAGCGACGGGTAGGGCACGGTGGCGCCGTCCGGCACGATCGCGTCGGCCGGCTTGGCGAAGAAGAACGGCGGCTCGCGCTCGTCCTGCCCCATCTCGCGGATGTGCTCGAGGTAGTTGCGCCCCACGCACCAGATGCGGCGTACGGGGAATTTGTCCGCTGTCCCGGCGACCGCGAGCGCGGGCTGCAGCGGGGGCGGAATGACGTAACGGTCGGCCATGGCGATGATCATCCTTTCATGGGGTGACGAAAGACCGGAAACGTCGGCCTCATGCCGACGAGACGGCGGCGATCGCGGGCGCCTGCTCGCGCAGCTGCAGCCGGTAGAACGAAGCGTAGCGGCCGTTGCGGCGCAGGAGGTCGTCGTGGCGGCCGGATTCGACGATCGCGCCGTCCTCGACTACCAGGATGCGGTCAGCATGCATGATGGTGTGGAGGCGATGGGCGACCACGATGGTGGTGCGGCCTTCGCACAGGTGCGCGATCGCGTCCTGCACCAGCCGTTCGGATTCGGAATCGAGCGCGGCGGTTGCCTCGTCGAGCAGGACGACCGGCGCATCCTTGATGAGCGCGCGCGCCACCGCGACGCGCTGGCGCTGGCCGCCGGAGAGTTGCAGCCCGTGCTCGCCCACCGGCGTGTCGTAGCCGGACGGGAACGCCATGATGAACTCGTGCGCATGCGCGGCTTTGGCGGCGGCGACGATCTCGTCCTCGCTCGCCTCCGGCTTGCCGAACGCGATGTTCTCGCGGATAGAGCCGCGGAACAGGAACACGTCCTGGCCGACATAGCCGATCTGCTGGCGCAGCGAGCGGCGCGAGCGCGTGGAAATGTCCTGGCCATCGATGAGGATGCTGCCGCTATCGAGCTCGTAGAAGCGCAGGATCAGGTTCAGAACCGTCGACTTGCCGCCGCCCGAGGGGCCGACCAGTGCAGTGACGCGGCCCGGCTCGGCGGTGAACGACATGTCCTTGATCACCGGCTCGTGCGGCCGGTAGGCGAAATACACGTGGGCGAACTCGAGGCGCGCCGCCGACAGCGCGAGCGGCGACTTGGTGTCGTCGCTCGGCTCGCCTGCCGGGCTGTCGATGAGCTGGTAGTACAGGCGCACGCCGAGCAGGCTGTGAGTGAGGTCGAAGTTGAGCCGCGCCAGCCGCTTTGCCGGCTCGTAGGCGAGCAGGAACGCCGCCATGAACGAGACGAACGAACCCGGCTTGGCGCCAGTGTTGATCACGCGATAGCCGCCGTACAGCAGTGCCAGCGCTATCGCCACGCCGGCGAGCGCCTCCATCAGCGGGGCTGACCGGTTCGACACCCGCGCCATCTTGTTGGCGGCGGCTTCGACGGCCGAGATGCTGCCCTGCACGCGGGTGCGCATGATCTCTTCCAGCGTGAACGCTTTGACGATGCGGATGCCCTGCAACGCTTCCTGCAGCGTCTCCAACGTGGCGACGCTGCTCGTGTACTTGGTGAAGATCACGCTGCGGGCGCGCCGCACCAGTTGGCGTATGAGCAGGACGAAGGGCGGCGCGATGACCAGGGTGACCAGCGACATCACCGGATCCTGGACCACCATCAAGCCGGCGAGCCCGATGAGCTGGAGGACGTCGCGGCCCGCCGCGGTCACGAGCAGGTTCAAGGTCTGGCTTGCGGCCGCGGCTCCGGTGGTGAGCTGGGCCATGAACTCCGAGGTGTGGCGGTTGGCGAAGAAGCCGAGATTCTCGCGCAGCAGCTTGTCGAACATGCGCCGCTCGTTGCCGGCGGTGATGCGGTTGGCGATGCGGGCCAACTGCACGGCGCTGCCATAGCTCGTCGCTCCGCGCAGCGCGAACACCAGCACGATCAGGCCGCAGACCACGACGAGGTCGTGAAAATTCTTGCGCAGATAGGCCTGGTTGACCACGTGCCCGAAAAAGACCGGCATGGCCACGGTGGCAGCCGCCGCCACCACCATCAGCGCGAAAGCCGCGAAATAGCCCTTGAGGTTGCGGAAAAAGTGTTCCGCGGCCACCCGCCGGACGAGTGACGGGGCCCCAAAGGGATCGGCGAACAGGGATTTGAACATGTCGCCCCGTCCTTGCCCGGCCGTGCACGATTTTTCAAGCAAAAACAGCGGGTCGGCAGATACGTAGGGTGGGTTGAGGCGCCCCGCTCGGCCTTGTGAAAGCACTCCGGCCTGTCGCGCCGAAACCCGCCAGCGAGACAGTGGGGACGGTGGGTTTCGGCGCGCGGCTGGATACCGTCGCGACGGTCTCGCAACCGCCGCAGCCGACCCTACCTGTTGCGTTCCCGCAGCCGGTGTTCCCACCCCAGCGCGTGCGCCACGATGGTGTCGAGGTCATCGAGCGCGGCCTGCCAGCCGAGCACGGCGCGCGCGCGGTCGCATGCCGCCACGATGCGCGCCGGGTCTCCGGGCCGGCGCGCCGCGTGGATGACCGGGAAATCCGCCTTCGAGATGCGCTTGACCGCGTCGATCACCTCGAGCACCGAGAAGCCGCGGCCATAGCCGCAGTTGAGCGTCACCGACGCCCCGCCGCCGCGCAGATAGGCCAGCGCGTCGCTGTGCGCCCGCACCAGGTCGGTGACGTGGATGTAGTCGCGGATGCAGGTGCCGTCGGCGGTGGGATAGTCGGTGCCGTACACTTCGACCTTGGGGCGCGCGCCCACCGCGGCTTCCGCCGCCACCTTGATCAGGTGGGTGGCGCCGTGCGTCGACTGGCCGGTGCGCAGGCGCGGATCGGCGCCGGCCACGTTGAAGTAGCGCAGGATGACGTGGGCGAGGCCGTGCGCCATGCCGGCGTCGCGCAGCATGATCTCGGTCATCAGCTTGGACGAGCCGTAAGGCGACATCGGCGCGAGCGGCGCATCCTCGGCCACCGGCACGGCCGCCGGATTGCCGTACACCGCCGCCGTAGAGGAGAAGATGAAATGGCGCACGCCGCCCTTCACCGCGGCTTCGATCAGCGTGCGCGAGGCCGCGGTGTTGTTGCCGTAATAGGCGAGGGGATCGCGCACCGAGTCGGGCACCACCACCGAGGCGGCGAAGTGGATGATCGCGTCGACGCCGTGCTCAGCGATGACGGAGCGCATGAGCGCAGCGTCGCCGGTCTCCCCCAGCACCAGCGGCACGTCGGGCGGGATGGCCCAGGCGAAGCCGGTGGAGAGATTGTCGACCACGACGGCGCGCTCGCCGCGGTCGACGAGCTCGTGGACCATATGGCTGCCGATATAGCCGGCGCCGCCGGTGACAAGGATGGTCATGGTGCGGCTCCGCGCGATTCGGCCATGGCGGGCAGCTCTATAGCATGGAGGTGAAGAAAGCCTGATGGCCGCTCTGCGCTAGCGGATTTTATAGAGCGCGTGCCGCCGATTGCGCGTGTAGGGGCGGACATGACTGGGCCAGCGCCCGGCCTCGACCGCCTTGGCCCACTCGGGGCTGACGAGAACATGTGGACCATCGATCTCGTAGATGGCGGTGTAGATCGGCCCCTCGTGTGCGATCTCCTTCTCGGCGCCGCCAATGCTCAGGACGAAAGGCTCTCCGTTGAGGCGCGTGACCGCCTGCACGCCGGGAACCTGCAGAAGATTGGGGATGTGCTCGGTGTCGTAGACTTCATTGAAGATATCCTCCTTGCCTGGATCCACGTCCATGCTGGCGACGAAAACGTATTTCGATGTAATCGGCATGAGGTCCTCGTTTTGCAGCCGCGCGCAAGGAATATCCCATCTCGGCGGCGGAGGTGAAATTGCCGGCCGGCTCTTCCACCCGAAACGGAATTCTCCCACCATGGCGGCCGGAGACAAGGCGGAGCACGCATGGCCGAGGGCAAACAAGCCGTTGTCGTCGGAGCGCTCGGCGTCATCGGGCGCTACATCGTCGCGCGGCTTCTCGCGCAGAACGACTGGTCCGTCGTTGGCCTGTCGCGTCGCGTCGCGGCGGCCGCGCCGCGCTACCGTCACATCAGCGTCGATCTGCTCGACCGGGAGGACACGGCCGCGAAGCTCGCCGACCTGACGGATGCGACGCACGTCTTCTACGCGGCGTTTCAGCCCGCGTCCGGTGCCGCTGCCGGCTATGCAGCCAACATCGCGCCCAATCGCCACATGCTGGTGAACGCCGTGACGGCGATCGATGCGGCGTCGCCGGCGCTGCGCCGCGTCGTGCTGGTGACCGGCACGAAATACTATGGCGCCCATCTCGGGCCGTTCAGGACGCCGGCGCGCGAGAGCGATCCGCGCCACATGCCGCCCGACTACTACTTCGACCAGATCGACTGGCTCGCGGCCTTCCAACGCGGCAAGCGCTGGGACTGGGTGGAGCTGCGGCCGCAGACCTTGTGCGGTTTTGCGCCTGGCACGCCCATGAGTCTGGCCCCGGCGATCGCGGTCTATGCCGCGATCAGCAAGGAGCTCGGGCTGCCCCTGCGCTTCCCGGGCAAGCCCCGCGCCTACAGGTCGATCTACCAGGTTACCGAATCCACCCACTTCGCCAACGCGGCGCTGTGGGCGGCGAGCGAGCCGCGCTGCGCGCTGGAAGCCTTCAACATCACCAACGGCGACTATTTCCGCTGGCAGAACCTGTGGCCGCAGCTCGCTGCCGCCTTCGACATGGCGGTGGGCGACCCGCAGACAATCAGCCTCACGGCCCATATGGCCGACAAGGAGCCGCTGTGGCGCGCCATGACGGAGAAATATGCGCTGAAGCCCTATGCCTACGGCGAGCTCGTGGCGTGGCCCTTTGCCGATTACGTCTTCGGCTGCGACTGGGACGTGATGTCGGACGTCACCAAGTCGCGCCGTTTCGGCTTCCATGACGTGGTCGACAGCGAAGAGATGTTCGTGCGACTCATGCGCCGGTTCCGCGCGGAGCGGATCGTCCCGTGACGCTGAGACGAAACGAGGCCGCCGCGTGAGGCGGCCTCCGTCGCGAAATTTCAGCCGACGGATGCGCCGAACGGCCGACCTTACCACCACACGCGGCGGCAGACGCGGACGAAGCGACCGCGGACCCAGCGCCGGCGACATACCACCCGCGAACGGCCGTAGCGGCGACGCCAATAGGGGCGGCGGTAGAAGCCGCGACGGTAGCCGCGACGGTAGGCCCGGCGGGCGCGGCGGCGGTAATATTGTGAGCTGAACTCGCTGAAGTCGGCTGTATCCGGCTCCGCAAGATTGCGCTCGCGCGCGCTGCATTCGGCAACTTCGGCCGTGCCGGCGTCGGCTGCTACTGCCTCGGGCTCGGCCACCGGCGTATCGACGCGCGCCGCGGCCTGGCTCGGCGCCAGGAGGGCCGAGCCAGCGACCACGAACAGGCTCGCGATGCCCATGCCGGCCAGCATGTCCCGGCGAGACAGGACCGCCGCGTCGTCGTTGCCGCTGTCTATGTCCGTGGGGAATTTTTTCACCTTGATCCACATCATGATCGACCTCGCTGGGTTGGGCGACACCACCCAAACTGTCGGCGCGCCATTTTGTTTCCTGTGGCGTGGCCTTCGGCTGCGACTGGGACGTGATGTCGGACGCCAGCAAGCCGGCCCGCGTGCATGGCCGCCCCGATGTCGGAGCGGGGACGGGACGTCTGCGGCTCGGCCGCTAGTGCTCCTGCTTGCGAGCGAGGTGACGCATCAGCTCGTAGGAACGGCGTATAGCCTCGCGCCCTCTATTCACCTGCTCGGCCATGTGCTCGGCGGCGTCCAGGCCCTCGATCCTCGGCGTGCAGGCACGCTGGCGGATGATCGCGTTCGCTGTCAGCTCGCCTACGCGCTTCAATATCTTCAGCTCACCCTGCGTCGGGCGATGCGCCGCGGGAAAATGTGTCGACAGGACGCCCACGAAGGCTCCGCTGCTCGAAATGAGCGGAGTTGACTGCACGGCACGGAATCCCGCCCTGAGTGCGATTATGCGGCACGGCGCAAACTCCGGGTCGAACAGCACGTCGGTGACGACAATGGCGCGGCGCTCCCTGACGGCGCGTCCGCAGGCCGATCCGTCCTCTGCCGTCACGCGGTGGAAAAAGCGCAGAAATTCGTTGCTGAACCCGCGCTGTGCCGCGATGGTGAGACAGCCGGTACTCCAGTCCATCAGCTGGATATTGCCAAGCGCGGTGCCGCTGAGCTCCAGTCCCCTGCACAGCGCGCACGCCAGCACCGACTCGAGGTCGAAGCATTCCTGCAGTCGCTGCGCCAGGCGATCCGGCATCGCTTTGCGTCTCCCGGCCTGGCCGGTATAGCACCCTTCCGCCCGCTCGCACACGTCTTTGATGCCCTGCCCGGCGCAAGTCGGCGGGCGGCCGCTCATGGGCGACGTTCATCCGGCGCAACATGGGCGGGGTCATTTCCGCTCCGGTCGACGAATGCGTGCACGATGAGGCGGCCGCTTTGCGGCGTGTTGGTCGCCAGTGCGGCCAGTTTTTTGCCCCAGCGGAAGGAGGGCGTGTAGACCACTTCGCTGCGCGCGAAGCCCGCGGCTTTCAGCGCATCCACCACCCAGGCCTGCGTCGGGTAGCCGCCATGGTGCCAGGCGAACCTGGTGGCATCCTCGTCGCCGGGAAAGAACGTGATCAGCGGCACCCATTCGTGCAGCGCCGGCAGCAGGCAATGGGTTTCGAGGATCAGCCGCCCCGCCGTCACGCCGCGGATCCGTTCCAGGCCGATGAGCGGGTTGCGCATGTGGTAGAGCACGCCGGCACAGAACACGAGGTCGAAGCGGCCGACCGCGTCGGGGTTGAGGTCGTGCACGTCCATGCGGCGATAATCGACCTTGCTGCCGAAATGCTCGCGCGCGAACAGGAAACAGTCGAAGGCGCCGTGATCCCAGGCATAGGTGTCGATGGCCAGCACCTGCGCGCCGCGCCGTTCGAACTCGAACGAGAAATAGCCGTCCCACGCGCCGATATCGAGGACGCGTTTGCCCGACAGATCGGCCGGAATGTTCAGAAGACGCAGGCGGCGGCGGAAGCGACGCGCGACACGGGCCGGCCGCGTCACGCGGCCGTCGCCGAAATCGAACGGGGAGTGGAAGCGATCCTGCAGCGCGCGAAAACGCGCACCCACGTCGGATGTGTCCGACATCGCGTTCACCGGCCGGACGGCCGAAAAATCCGTGCGGCACAGAAGGGTCGGACCGGATGCGTCATCGGCCGCTGACCTGACGCGCCTCGTTGAGCAGGAAGTTTCCGATCCGCTTGCCGCGGTTGCGGAGATAGCGCACCGGCCCGGCGTCGACGAAGTAGGTGAGCAGGATGCTGTCACGCGTGTCGATTTCAGGGCCGACCGGATCGGCCGAGTGCCACGAGACGTCGGTGACGGCGAAGGCGTAGCCGCTGTTGCGGGCGAACCGCATCTGCGCGCCGCGCGTCAAGGCGCCGTCCGGCCCACGGCCGTGGAAGATCGTGCCGATGTTGGTGTGCGCGTCGTCGCGCGGCAGATAGAACTGGACCGTGATGCCCTTCCAGTGCGTGTCGGTGTGCGGCAGGATCTTGTAGCCAGGCACGTCACGCGTGAGGATCGGCACCGGATAGAGCGCGGTGTTGGCGAAATCGTCGCCCAGCCGCCGCCGCAGGTCGGGCGCAAGCCGGCGCACGAACGCGGCCCGCACCTCGCGCGAGCACAGCGCACGGCCGACGAGGTCCCAGACCGGCCGCTTGTCGGCCGGCAGGCTGCGGATGTATTCGGGAAACAGGTCGATCTTGACGCGCGTCGGCGTGCCGTCGGCGCGCACGTCCTCTTTGCGGCGTCCCGACATGCGGCGGTAGTCCGCCGTGACCGGCATGGCGGTCAGCATGGCGGCGTACACGTCCTCGGGAAACACCCGGTCGAATTCCAGATGACGGAACGGGCTGTCGACGGCGCGCGCCGCCTCGACTGACGCTACCACGAAAGCCGTCAGGTCGGCGACCGCGCGGCCGCGCTCGCTCGTCCTCAATTCGACCGTCTGGTCCATGCTGGTTCCGTTTCTAGCCTTGGTGGGCGGGCAGGGCCGTGGGACACGATTACATCCGATCCTCGGCCGAACGCAAGCTCCGGTCGGACGCGGGCCTGTCGGTTGCGCGCGCCGGGTTCCAAGCAGCGAGCGGGCCGCGCTTTTCGGCGGCAGCGATCGTGCCCGGGCGCTTGCACGGCAGCACGTCCCGCGCAAATCTACCGCATCAAGCGCGGTCTCACGGCCATCATCTTCGACCGGGCGGATTCAAAGCCGATCGACCGAGTTCAGCGGCAACGAGACTGCAATCCCGAACGAGTAGCCCTGCACGATGGACCGCTAATTCGATGTCTGAGGCGACCCGTTATACCGCGCAGGATCGTGGAGATGCGGCGGCCTATGCGGCGTATTTTGCCGGCATGGATACGACGATGCGCCAGAAGCTGGCCTTCGTCGGCGCGCATTTCCTGCTCGACCCCGGCTCGCGCATCGCCGACATGGGCTGCGGCTCGGGCTCCGGCACCTACGAGCTGGCCCTGCTCAATCCGCAGATCCGGGTGATCGGCGTGGACATCAATCCGGAATCGGTGCGGCTGGCGCAGGAAAAATTCAAGCTGCCGAATCTCGCGTTCGTGGTCGGGGACGCGGCGCAGCCGATCTTCGCCGACGATCCGCTCGACGGCATCTTGAGCTCGTCGACGCTGCACCACGTCTACACCTTCAACGGCTACAGTCATGACGCGGTGCGCCGGGCGCTTGCCGCGCATCTGCAGTGCCTGCGCGACGGCGGCATTTTCGTCCTGCGCGACTTCGTCAATCCGGCGAAGGACAGTTATGTGCTGCTCGAGATCGCCGACGAGGCGGGCCGCGAGCACGCGCCCGCTGGGCCGTCCGATGCCGAGCTCCTGACGTCGTTCGCGCGCACCGCGCGGCCGCTCGACGCGCGCTGCGGGCCGGGATTCTTTCTCGAGGAGATCGAGGCGCGTCGCCCGGCGACGCGGCTGTTCCGCCTGACACACAAATGGGCGGCCGAATTCGTCCTGCGCAAGGACTATCGTGGCCATTGGGACGTGGAGCTTCTCGAGGAATATACCTATTTCACCGCCGACGAGTTCGCCGATGAGCTGGCACACGCGGGGGCGCGCCTGCTGTGCGCCGAGCCGTACTGGAATCCGTGGATCGTCAGCAACCGGTTTGCCGGAAAATTCCGCATCATCGACGACAGCGGCCGTGACATGGGCTGGCCGGCCACCAACTTCGTCGCGGTGGCGCAGCGCGTCGCTCCGGGGGCCAGCCTTCGGCTGATCGAGCGCCGGCCCTCGGACCAGCCGACATCCTTCCTCATCGTCGACTCGTTGCAGGATCGCAGCGACCCCGCCGCTCCGGCCTACGATCTCGTGCGCCGGCCTAATCCGGTGTGCGACCTCGTTCCATGGCGGCTCGCCGCTGGCCGCCTGCGGGTCGTTGCCCGGCACGGCTATCCGCGGCCGATCACCCGCGCCGTACCGCGCGGCCCCACCATGATCGACGGCAGCCGGTGGGGCGGCTATCTCATCGAGCCGATCACCGGAACGGTGCCGCGCGACGGATCCGCCGGCGTAATCGCCGCCACGCTCATCGAGCGGGCCGGCATTGCGCGTGAGGCCGTGCGCAAGGTGGAGGCCGGCCTTTCGTACTATCCTTCGCCCGGCGGAATCGACGAGATCGTCAATGCGCTGTTCGTGGAGATCACCGGTGCGCTGCCGAGTCGCGAGCTGCCGGCAGCGATCTCGGGCTTCAGCACCGCCGGGCAGGTGCGCGAGTTCGATGCCCAGGATCTGCTGCGCGCCGCGCATGTCGGTGTCCTGCCCGAGGCGCGGCTGGAAATGAACATTTATGCCCTCATGGACCGGCTGGGGCTCCGTCCCGATCCTTTTATCGGCGAGCCCATTGACATCCCTGATGGCCAGGCCCCCGACTCCATCCGCCGCACCAGCCTGCGCGATCTCCTGGCACGTCCGGCCACGGCGCCGTTCGCGCCGACAGATGCGCCTGCCGGATATCTTCGCCTGGTTCGCTCGGTGTTTGCCGATCAGACCGTGGAGGATGGGCTGCCGCGCACGTTGGCCGAGCGCGAACTCGAATTCGTGCTGCTGCGCGAGCGCAGCGTCAACACGGTGGTGGCGCTCCCCGTGCTGTGCGACGGCGAGGTCCTGGTCGGACTCGAGACCCGGCTCCTTCCGGTGCCGCAGCGGCATGAGGGCAACGGGCGGATCGTCACGGCGCCGGCCTGGCGTCTCGGCCGTGACGTCACGACGCTGCATCAGGCAAAGGAATTCGTGGCCGCCACCATGGGTGTCGGCGGCGGCGACGTCATGGCGCTCGGGGCCGCCTATTTCCCCAGCGCCGGCATGACGCCCGAGCGCGTTCATCCGTTCGTGGTTCGGCTCAGGGGAGAATCCGCGGAGCTTCCTTATGATTTCGTGCCGCTGGCCGAGCTGCGCGCCCGCCTCGACCGCCTGCGCGACGGCCACCTGCTGGTTGCGATCATGCGCCTCACGCACGCGCTCGGCCTTGGCAATGGACGCGGCGCATGACCGCGCAACCGACGGACGAGCGGCTGCGCGATGACCCCGAGGTCATCATCCCCAACCTCAACTGGCGCTATTCCGGGGTCACGGCCACCAACCGCGCGGTGGCTCCGCTCCTGGCGGGCGCGTGCCGGGTCGCGTGGCTCGGTCCGCACCGCCCGGACGGCGTGGCTGCGCTCGGGCTGCTCGATCTGCTGCGCCTGCGCTTCCGGCCGCCCGCGCGCGGCAAGCGCATCTGGCACGCGCGGCGCAATGTGGAGATGATCGTCGGCGTCATCCTGCGCTGGCTCGGGTTCCGCCTGGGGCTGGTCTTCACCTCGGCGGCGCAGCGCCACCACACCTGGATCACGCGCTTCCTCATGGCGCGCCAGGATGCTGTCATTGCCGCCAGCGCGGCGGCCGCATCGTACCTCAAGCGCCCGCCGACAAGGATCATTCATCACGGCGTCGACACTGAGCTCTACGCGCCGCCGGCCAACCGCGAACGAGCCTTCGCGGCGACCGGGCTGCCGGGGAAATACGGCATCGGCGTGTTCGGGCGCGTGCGCGCGCAAAAGGGCACCGACGTGTTCGTCGCCGCCATGTGCCGGCTGCTGCCGCGCTATCCCGATTTCACCGCCGTGGTGATCGGACGCATCACGGTCGAGCACCGCGCCTTCGCCGAAAAACTGCTCGCCGATGCTGCCGCCGCGGGCCTGGCCGATCGCGTGCGCTTTCTCGGCGAGTTGCCGATCGAGGAGGTGCCGCGCTGGTACCAGCGCGTGTCGATCTATGCGTTCACGTCGCGCGAGGAGGGGTTTGGCCTGACCCTGCTGGAAGCCATGGCGTCGGGCGCGGCGCTGGTCGCGGCGCGAGCCGGCGCCGCCGCGACGATCGTGCGCGATGGCGACACCGGCGTGCTGGTGCCGCCCGGCGACATCGACGCACTGGCGGCAGCGCTCGAGCCGCTCATGCGCGACCCCGAGCGCGCCGCCGCGATGGGCGCCCGCTCCCGCTCCCGCGCTGTCGCCGAATTCAGTCTCACGCACGAAGCCGATGAGATCGCCGACGTGTATCGCGACGTCTGGGCGGCGAAGCGCGTCTAGCCGCGTGCCACGTCGGCCAGGCATTGCTCCACGAATGCGGCAAGATCGCCGCCTCGGAACAGAAAGCCAAAAATTCCCGCAGCCTGTGCTGCGGCCAAGTCGGTGCCGCGGTCGCCGATGAGAAAGCTCGCGCGCGGATCGATCGGCCAGGCGCGCATCAGGTCGAGGATCATGCCGGGTGCCGGCTTGCGCCAGTCCGAGGCCCGGCAATATTGCGGCACGCTGCCCTCCGGGTGATAGGGGCAGTAGCGCACGTCATCGATGCGGGCGCCGTGCTGCGCCAGGTGCTGGCGCATGAAATCGTGCAGCGCCTCGACCTCGGCCTCCGTGAACAGCCCGCGCGCCACGCCCGACTGGTTGGAGATGAGGAACACGAAATAGCCGGCCTGGTTGAGCCGGCGGATGGCGGCCGCCGCGCCGTCGATCCAGCGCAGCTTTTGCGGGCGGATGACGAAGCCGTCGTCGTGGTTCACCACGCCGTCGCGGTCGAGAAACGCGGCGGGCTTTTCTGGCGCGCCATCGCGCATCGCGTCAGGCTCCGGACGCGAGGTCGCGCTCCACCGCCGCGCACACCGCATGAGCGGCCGTCATGTAGATCTGCTGGATCACGGCGGTCTCGTCCGACGGCGCCACCAGGCACAGGTCGCACAGGTCGCGCAGCGCCTTGCCCTGGGTGCCGGTGAAGCCGATGGTGACGAGTCCGGCTTCGCGCGCGGCCTTCAGCGCGGCGAGCACGTTGGGCGAGCGGCCGGACGTCGAGATGGCCAGGAACACGTCGCCCTGCACGCCCAGGCCGCGCACCTGGCGCGCGAACACATGCTCGAAGCCGTAGTCATTGCCGATCGCCGTGAGCACCGCTGGGTCAGTGAGCGCAATCGCGGGCAACGGGGCGCGCTCGCGCGCGAAGCGCGACAGGAGTTCGGTGGCAATGTGCTGGGAGTCGGCGGCGCTGCCGCCGTTGCCGGCGATGAGGACTTTGCCGCCGGCGCGCAGCGCGCGCGTCATCGCGTCGGCGATCGCCTGGGTGGCGGTCATGAATTCGCGGTCGCTCGCCGCGCGGCCGAGCGCGTCGGCCGAGCGGGCGAAATAGGCGGCGATCGAATTTTCGCGCACGGCCATGGCGTCCCTGGTGCCTTTGCTACCGACCGCCGGGCGGCCGTGCAAGCACGCCGCGCACCGCCGCGAGCACTGGCTCGAGCGGAATGTCGTCGGTGCGCCGATGCTCGAGTCGCGTGCAGCCGGCGCGGCCGCAGGTCGTGCATACGGCGGCGATGCTCGGCTCGATGGCGGCCGCGAGCGGGTTCAGCGGTCCCGTGAGCTCAGGCCGGCTCGGCCCGAAGAGTCCTATCGCCGGTGCACCAAGCGCCGCCGCCACGTGCAGCAGACCGGAATCGTTGGCCACGACCGCGTCGGCCGCCTTGAGCGCCAGCACCGCATCGCGGAGGTCGGGCCCGGTGAGGTCGCGCACAGCGCTGCCACCGGCGGCGCCGCCTGCAACCGCGATGGTCATCGCCAGCGCACGATCGTCGGTACTGCCGAGCACCCAGACGTCGATCCCGTCGGCAACGAGTTTTTGCGCCAGCTCGCCATAGCGGGCGATCGGCCAGCGCCGGCCAGGCCCCACCGTCGCCGGGCAGAGCGCCACGGCGCGGCGGTGCGCACCAACCTGGTTGCGCGCGCGCCAGGCGGCGATGTCGCTGGCCGGAACAGCGAGCCGGGGAGGCGGATAGTCCTGCGGCAGGGCGGTGCCCTGGGGCAGCGCCAGCGCCACCTTCTGGTCGATCATGCGCATGAGCTTGCGCTCGCCCCAGCGCATGTCGTTGAGCAGCCCGAAGCGTCCCTCGCCGACGAATCCCGTGCGCTGCGGAATTCCGGCCAGGAACGGCGCCAGCGCCGACTTCCACGTGCGCGGCATCACCAGCACGCACCCGTAGCGTTCCAGGCGCAGCCGCCGGGCCAGCTCCCATTGCTTGGCCAGCGCCAGTTGTCCGCGCGGCAGGTCGCTCAGAACGCCCTTGCGCACGCCCGGCATGTAGTCGATCAGCGGCAGGGTGCGCGCGGTGGTCAGCATGTCAACGGGACGCCCGGGATGGCGGGCATTGAGTACCTGCACGGCCGTATGGCAGCGGACGAAATCGCCAACCCACATATAGGGAATGATGAGGATCGGCCGATCCTCCGCCGCGTGTGCGGCCGGCGCGTCACACGCCATACCCTCGCTTTGCCCCGTCACGGAGTTGCGGTTAGCGCGGCTTCCCGCGGCTTGTCCAGTCTTTAGGCAACTCATTGTCCGCCCATCGGGTTGGGGCCATGATGTGGTGTTGCGCCGGCTGCCGGACTGGGGCAAAGGAGGCGAAAGAAAAGGCCGAGGGGTCATGTTCGATTTCGCCAGGCGCCTGTCCGGGCTCAAGGACGCGAGCGTGCTCTGCGTCGGCGACCTCATGCTCGACACCTATGTGTATGGCGAGGTCGAGCGCATCTCGCCGGAAGCGCCGGCCCAGGTGCTTGCCGTCAAGCGCGAGGAGCTGGTGGTGGGCGGCGCCGGAAACGTGGCGCGCAACGTGGCCAGCCTCGGGGCGCGCTGCATCTTCGTCGGCGTGATCGGCGACGATGCCGGCGGGAAGACACTTGAGGCCGCGCTCGCCAAGGAAACAGCGCGCATCGAGT